>Ga0302325_10021175_pt1 | contig 13618 bp, 9 predicted proteins | sample Palsa_T0_2_FD_201948 | JGI IMG/M metagenome (GOLD analysis project Ga0302325, IMG submission 201948) | Peat permafrost microbial communities from Stordalen Mire near Abisko, Sweden - Palsa_T0_2 | ecosystem: Environmental > Terrestrial > Soil > Palsa > Peat permafrost | place: Sweden: Abisko... | reverse complement strand
GTGCTGGCCCAGGCCGTTCCCGATATTCCTACGAGGACCCCGGCGACGAACACACCAACGAGCACGCGCCATCGCGGAACGCTGGTGGTGTCGTCGCCGGGTCGACGGCCATTCGCCCCTCGTGAGATACCGGTCAGCTGGTCCAGGTGTCTGTGGCCGGCGTCGTGGTCGACGTGGCAGCTCCACCCGTAGCGGTCACTCCGGTCAGCGACGGCATGGAGAAGAACGAGTTCTCGCACGCGGCCGGCGCAGCCGCTGTCATGCTGGCGTCATTGGTCAGTGTCACAACCAAGGGGTTGTTCGACTGACCGCTGGCCCCGACCGTGACTGGGGTTTGCAGCGTATGCGAGCTCCCGCTCGTTGCGGTAGAGAAATTCCAGATAACGCCACTTGGTGTCGCCGCCAGGCAACCGGTTTGTGTCGTCGTCAGCGCACTCGTGGTGTAGCCCGTGGCGTAGGTGGTGCTCGTCGGTAGCTGGAACGCCGTGATGGTGACCGGGTACGGATTTGGATTGTTGATGGTCACGACCACGTCCCCGGTGCCACCGGGGTAGAGCAGGTTCGTCGGCGTCGGCGCCGGGGACGCGACCGCCGCGATCGTCAGGTTCGAGACGTTGGCGGACTGTCCTTGTCCACTCGAACCCGCAGCGACTCCGACCACCCAATTTGTGGCTGCAAAGGCCGAACCTCCAGCGAGCACGACCCCGAAGACCGAGGCGACGATCTTCATCTTGAGCGTCCGTGGAGCGCGCAACCTTCGTTGCCGCTTCTTCGTGTGCGTGCCGCGGCGCGGGCGCGCCAAATCAAGAACCTGCATTATCAGACCTCCCCGTCCTGACGGCTTCTCACGTGGGTGGAGATGCCGCTGCAGAGAGAATACATAGGGGTTCTCGCATGCCGAGGGCAGGGCCGTACGGGATTTTCTCCCGTAGAACACCGAGTTTCCCTCCGTAAACGACACCGGATTGGCGTCGTGACGTGCGCTTAGAAGAAGGTGACGAGGCTCTTCATCGCTGCGTATGCCTCCAGTGCGTCAGGACGTGACCGCACACCCAGCTTTCTGTAGGCGTGCGACAGGTGAGATTCCACGGTTCGCGTGGAAACAAAGAGTCTTTTGGCCAATTCGGACGCGGTGCTGACTTCGGCCAGGAGTTCGAGTACCTCCGACTCGCGCGGGGTCAGCGATGTCAACACGCCCATCGCACGTGCCGACTCCGATGCTGCCTCCCGTTCGAGTTGACGTCGCTCGGTCACGTCCTCCACGGTGCGCATGCCGTATTGCGGCTCGCCGGACCCGTCGACGATCATCGAAGCGGTCAGCATCCCACGCGCGATGTCGCCACCCCTCGTGATGTAGCGCTGCTCGGTCCGATAGCTCGGGAGCGTCCCGTCAGCAAGCTGTCGACTGAGCTCGGCATCGAGTTCACGGTCGTCGGGGTGGATCAACGACGTGAACCTGGACCCGAGGAGGCTCTCGCGCGTCTGGCCCAGGAAATGGCAGAGCGCGTGGTTCACGTTGGTGATGCGCATGTCGTGGTCGATGAGGGCGATGGCGAGCGGTCCCTGCTTGAAGACCTGGAGAAAACGCTCCTTGGTCTGGTGGAGCTTCTTCTCAGCCCGTTTCTGCTCCGATACGTCATGGATGACGCCGAGCAGCGCTACGGCCTTGCCGTGCGAGTAGAGCGGCACCAGGGTCGATTCCGTTTCGAGATACGCGCCGGTCGCCGTGAGTACCCGCACCTCATGGTCGTCTATTTCTTCTTGGCGGATGAAGCGCCCGAGCGTGACCAGCGCGTCGGCGAGGTCGTCCGGATGGACGAACGGCGCGAAATGGGTCCCGATCAAGTCGGCGCGTCGCCACCCGGTCTTGGTCTCGAATTCCCGGTTCACCGACTGGATCACCCCGTCGGGCAGGAGGGAGAAGATCATGACCGGCGCCGCTTCGATGAACGTGCGGAAGCGTTCTTCGCTCTCGCGGAGCGCTTCGTCGATCTCCTTCTTCTCGCTGACGTCGCGCACCGAAGCGACCACGTACGAACCCGAGCCCACGGTGACCGAGCTGAGCTGGATGTCAACCGGGACCGTCGTGCCGTCTGCTCGTCGGAGGTGCACATCGAGGCCGATTCCCTGTGCCCCGGTCAGCCCACTTGGAACCAGCGTCCCGACGGGGCGTCCGATCAGTTCCTCGGTATGGAATTGGCAGATTTCCTGCAGCCGGTCGTTGACGAAGACGATGGCGCCGGCGGCGTCGATGATGGCGATCCCATCGGGGAGGGCGTGCATGACCGCGCCCAGGTCGCCGTCGAGCTCGGCTTGGATGGACTCTAGAAAGCTGACCTCCGGCATCCCCAGTTTCTAGCCGGAACGGCACGCAATTTGGTTGATAGTCAGGACTCACACAGCCGGCGTTGCGGTAGGCCGGGTCGTCTGGCCGCCGACACTGCGCCAGAGCGTTGGGTGAGCGTTGCGATGGATTTCAGCAGGAGTAGTGCGGCCTTCCGTAGGGTTGGCCGCAAAGCGGTGGTGACTCGCCAAGGATGGGATATGCAGAACGCCTCAGGAGAACCGACGAATCCGTGCGTGCATGCTCGGGCAGGCTGGCGCTCGATCCGTCGCGGCCCCATCTGCCGGGGGGCAATTGTCGGGGCGCTCACCTGTGTACTCGGCCTCAGCCTCTTCGGCGGCGTGGCTGAGGGGGCCAGCACGCACCGGGCGTCCGAGTTGGCACGGGCGCGGAAGTCCCTCCTGGTTCTGAAGGATATGCCGAAGGGTTGGACCTCGTCGAAGGCCGAAAACAACAACTCTCCCACTCCTGACGCGGCGCAACTGGCGGCCTGCCTCGGAGTTCCCCTCAGCATCGTCAATGACAACCCCCCCACGGTCTACAGCCCGAACTTCAAGAGCAAGCACGATCTGCAGACGGTGGACGACTCCATCGAACTGTTCCCCTCCGCCAGGGCAGCCCGCGTCGACTTGTCCACCGCCAGTAGTCCGAAAGCCCCGGCCTGCCTGACCACGAATTTCAATACCCCGGCCGCAAGGAGCCAGCTGAAGCATGCGTTCGGCTCCGGGGCGAGCATCGGTACAGCCGTGGTGACGCGGACCCCGGTCTCGGATTACGCACCGCACACGGTCAACATCACGATCTTCATCCCCATCACCGCGCACGATGTGACCATCAACCTCGAGACAACGGAGTTGGGTTTCGTCCAGGGCGATGAGGAACAGGTAATGGTGTTGAACAGCGTGCAGACCCCGTTCCCCACCGCGCTGTCCCGTCGCCTGACGGCCCTGGCCCACAAGCGTCTCTGACGCGCCTGCAGCCCGCCGTTGGTCGGCAGTGGGGCAACCAATCGTTGCCACGGATAACGAGCCCACCGATTGCTTGCTTTGGACTCCAGGCTGGCCTCCCGGCTCTCTATTTGCCCAATTCACGGCTTTCGTCATGTTTTCCATGGGGGCAGAGATGAGACACGGGGTTTCGCTCTTACCCCCTAGCAAACCAGGCAATTCACAGTTAGACTATATACATGATGAAGTTACTCAAGTTTGCGGAAGTGGTGGATGCGGATGACTTCGCCGAGCCGTCGATGACCACTACGACCCTATTGAGCTTGCCAAGCGGCGACGACCTCGTCACGGTCGGTTCGGTGGCAAAGGGCGTCTACTCTCGCCAGATATCTATGAGCGGGATCACGGGCGACAATGGCAATCTCGTCGAGATGACAATTCCCGGCGTGAGAATCATCCTCACGCCAGCGGCAGCCGACAAGCTGCGCCTTTGGTTCAACCAGTGGGTGAAGGAGACCGCTGGGGAGTGGTGGGAGTAACGCCCCAGTGCCAGGCCTTCCCGCTAACCATTAGGCGAACCACCTGGTCAAGAGCAAGGTTGAGGTCGAAACCTCTGGCCGCCTGGGTTCGGTTGCGTCGGCCGTAGCTCGAATTGGTGCCTTCAGAGTTCGACGAGCTCTGGGTCCGATCTTGGCATCACGTAGCGACCGGGTCGAGGGGCCGGGCGCCGCAGTAGTAGGTGAAAGGGCGACCTGGAGTTGTGCGCAGACCGCTCGATCCCACATCGACATCCACCAAACTCGTTGTCGCGCTTTGGGTTGTCGATGGAAGGTGACTACTTCACGCTTCAGCGGTCGAGCTCTGGCCCGGGCATTTTGCTGCCAACAGTTTGAGCACGATAGCCTTATTGTTCACCTCTGGGTTGGAGGACTCATGGAACGCGTAGATTCCGTACGCTTGGCGGGGGGTGTCGATGGCGCCGTGAGCGCGCCTCATGGGAACTACCGGCTCTCGCATCTTGGCGCTCTCGAAGCCCAGGCCGTGCATATTTTCCGAGAGGTTGCTGCCGAATTGGAGCGACCAGTCCTGCTGTTCTCAGGCGGGAAGGACTCCATCGTCATGCTCCATCTGGCCAAGAAGGCGTTCTGGCCGGGTCCCATCCCCTTTCCGGTCCTACACGTTGACACGGGGCGCAATTTCGCCGAGGTCCTCGAATTCAGGGATCGCCATGTGGCCGAATTGCGGGTGAAGCTACTCGTGGCCAGCGTCCAAGAGGATATCGATGCCGGACGCACGGTCGAAGACGGCAACGCCAAGTCGCGTAATCGCCTTCAGACTCCCACCCTCCTGCGGGCGATACGCGCTGGAGGCTTTGATGCTGTGTTCGGTGGTGCTCGGCGGGACGAAGAGAAGGCCCGAGCTAAGGAGCGTATCTTTAGCTTTCGTGACCAATTCGGTCAGTGGGATCCTAAGAACCAGCGGCCGGAACTGTGGGATATCTACAACGGCCGCCACAACAAGGGTGAGCACATCCGCATCTTTCCGCTCTCGAACTGGACTGAGCTCGATGTCTGGCAGTACATCGGTGATGAGGACATCGACGTGCCGCCCATCTATTTGGCCCACCGCCGAAAGGTCTTCGAGCGCGACGGCATGCTGATGGCAAGCAGCGATCACCTTTCGCCCGAAACAGATGAGGAGGTCTTCGACGCCCTGGTGCGCTTCCGAACCGTGGGAGACGCCGACTGTACCGGCTGCGTGGAGTCGAGGGCTGATTCCATCGAACTCGTCATCGCCGAGGTGGCAGCCACCCGTCTTACCGAACGCGGCGCGACGCGGGCTGACGATCGGATTTCCGAAGCGGGCATGGAAGACCGCAAGCGGGAAGGGTACTTCTAAGTGGCCGAGCTCCTGCGTCTCGCCACGGCGGGCTCGGTGGACGACGGCAAGTCCACCCTGATCGGGCGCCTGCTTTACGACGCCAAGGGGATCTTTGAGGACCAGCTCGAGTCGATCCGCAAGACCAGTGAGCAGCGCGGGAACCCCGAGACGGATCTCGCTCTCCTGACAGATGGCCTCCGTGCCGAGCGTGAGCAGGGCATTACCATCGACGTGGCCTATCGCTACTTCGCAACTCCGCGGCGCCGGTTCATCATCGCCGACACACCCGGACACGTCGAGTACACCCGCAATATGGTGACCGGCGCATCGAACGCCCACTTGGCCCTTATCCTTATCGACGCCCGCAAAGGTGTCATCGAACAGACCCGTCGGCATGCCTTTCTCTCTTCCATGCTGGGCATCCCTCATATGGTGGTGTGCATCAACAAGATGGACCTGGTCGAGTGGGACCAGGACGTGTTCGAGGCGACAAAAGCCGAATTCATGGACTTTGCCTCCCGCCTCAATGTCCACGACGTCACGTTCATCCCGATATCGGCCCTGCGGGGGGATAACGTGGTGCAACGTTCTGAGAACCTGTGGTGGTACGAAGGGTCTGCGCTCCTCACCCATCTCGAATCGGTCTACATCGGGAGTGACGAGAACCTGATCGACCCCCGCTTCCCCGTGCAGTACGTCATCCGGACCCAGATGGGGGAGGGTCCCGATTTTCGGGGCTATGCGGGGACGGTGGCCAGTGGCGTGCTGCGACCCGGCGACGAAGTGCTAGTTCTGCCCTCAGGAATGGTGTCGCATATCGACTCTATTGCCACCGCGGATGGGGAGTTGTCTGAAGCATTTCCCCATATGGCGGTCGTAATCACACTTTCGGACGATGTTGCCGTTTCGCGCGGCGACGTTCTGTGTCGGCCGAACAACCGACCCTCCATTGTCACGGATGTCGAGTCCACTGTCTGTTGGATGGACGAACGCTCCGCCCTCACCATCGGACGTACGTACCTCCTCAAGCACAACACCCGCACTGTGCGCGGCGCCGTGAATACTCTGCACTACCGCTTGGAGGTCAACGGCCTCCATCGTGACGAGACGGCCGAGACCCTGGGGCTGAACGAAATCGGCCGTGTCACCTTCAGCTGCACCGAGCCCCTCTTCGTCGACGACTACTCCACCAACCGCGGCACCGGGAGCTTCATCATTGTGGACCCGGTGACTAACGGGACGGTTGGAGCCGGCGTCATCCGGGTTATGGCAGTTGCCCATGCCAGCCCCAATGTCGTGTTCGAAGGTGGAAGCCTGACACGGGAGCGCCGCATCGCCGCCTTGGGGACATCAGGTGCGACCGTCCTCTTCACCGGGCTTTCGGGATCGGGGAAGTCCACCGTTGCTGCGGGCGTAGAGGAGGCCTACGTCACGAGTGGGCGGCCGGCATTCATGCTCGACGGCGATAATCTGCGTCACGGAATCTGTGGCGACCTGGGCTTCTCGGAGAAGGACCGCATGGAGAACGTGCGTCGGGCGGGGGAGGTGGCCAAGATGTTCGCCGAGTCCGGCGCTCTGGCTCTGATTTCGATCATCAGCCCGTGCTCGGCGGACCGCCGCCTTATCCGCCGGCTGCATGCCGAAGCCGGGCTTCCGTTCTTCGAGGTCTTCATGGACACGCCACTCGAAGAGTGTGAGCGCCGAGACCCCAAGGGGCTTTACGTACGAGCGCGAGCCGGACAGATTCCTGGCTTTACTGGAATTGACTCGGAGTACGAGGTCCCGGATGACGCTGAGCTGGTGCTGCGTCCCTCAACGGGCAGCATCTCCGAGCAGATCTCCCTGGTCCTGTCACTGATAGAGGGTGTCCTTGGGGATTAGCGCATACGTGATGGTCTGTTCGGACCATTCTTAGGCCCTCCTTGGCGACCGAATCCGAGGCCCACCACGCCGACAGGGGGCAAAGTTGACGGTTCCTTTGCCCGACGGGGACGGAGGCGCCGTTTGGCCACATCACCACGGCGCGAAACAGACCACTTGAGATTGCGGTTGAGGGTTTGATCCCGAAGAGCATGATCAACTGCGGATGGCGAATCTGGCGTTGGCATGGCGAGATGCCTGAGTGAAGCTGCCACTCGCTTGACAGTGGCGACCCAGGCTATGGATCTGGGAAAGCCATGACCGCTCTTCTCGTCAGCGCACTCTCGGTGAACCGAATCTCAAGGAGTCCGTCTTCCAAGTGCGCGAGCACCCCGAGGTCGGACACCTACCCACCGTGGACGGAGCGCACCTGACGGCCTCCCGACTCCGGAGTGGCCGCCGCCATCATCGGTGGTCACACGTATGTTGCCCCATGAGGGCGCGGTCTCGCCGCCACCTATCTGCAACTGGGGTGCCACCGCCATGCGACTTGAGATATTTACGCTCCAAGTTCGCATTCCCTCATGTGCGCAGTGCCCTGTCTCACAAGCCATTGTTCGAACACTTCCACGCTTAGAAGGTTAGGTACGGGAGCTCTGCCCCTCTTAGCGAGGAGAGTGAGTGGAAACATCGAGTTCTGTCTCCGAAGCGCCGCAGGCGCGGACAACGTCGCCCACGGCCTGGCGATGGTTCCTCGCGCTCGAGGCCGTCTTCGCCTTGACCTATTTCCCGTTCGGCGTGACGTCCGGGCAACCGCGCATCTTCGGCTTCCTTCCGTGGATGGAATGGAAGGGTCAGGTCCCGGCGTGGGCTTTTCTCGGGCTGTCGGCCGTGGCGGCGATTGTCTATGGCATCAGGCGTAACCGGCCCAACGCCCCGCTCGCCTGGTGGTTTCTCGCCGCCGGCGTCCTTCTTTTCATCACCGGTGATACGACCTACAAGTTCTGGCACCAGATCATGGGCCAACAGAACATCCCATTTCCCTCGTTCATCGACGCCATCTACATCACGATGTATCCGGTGCTGGCGGTCGGCCTCCTCCTGCTCGCCCGGAAGCGGGTGCCCGGGGACGACCGGGCCAGCCTCATCGACGCGCTCACGATCACGCTGGGCGTGGGCCTGCTCTCGTGGATCTTTCTCATCGGACCAAATGTTCGGGGACCCGGAACGCTCCTCGTCCGCCTCACCGCCGCCGCCTACCCGTTGGGCGACGTCCTTCTGCTGGCCATGTTGGCGCACCTGTGGAGCAACGGCGGCTTCCGTCACGTCGCAGGCCGGCTGCTGGCCATCGGGACCGTGGGGACGCTTATTTCGGACTCGCTCTATGGGTTGGCCAATCTGCACGCCAGCGCGAACTGGCACGACGGCAACCTGATCGACCTCGGCTGGGTCGTCTTCTATGCGTGCTGGGGTGCTGCCGCACTCCACCCGTCGATGCGGGCGCTCTCGGAGCCCAAGCCCGCCGTGGCCCGCCAGACAAGTAAATCCCGGCTGATTTTGCTTGCCGGCGTTTCACTCATCGCTCCGGTCGTCCTGCTCGTCGAGGCGGAGCTCGGCCATGCGGTCGATGCACCCGTCATCGCCGTCGTGGCCGGACTCATGTTCCTCCTGGTCCTCTTGCGCATGGGCGGCCTGGTGCGAGCCCACGAGCAATCGGTGGCTCGGGAGAGGATCCTGCGGAAGTCGGTCGCTGAACTCGTGGCGGCCGCGGGGCGGGACGGGATCTACGCGGCAGCCATCACCGGCTTCGATGCCCTCGTCTCCGGGCATCGCGACGTCGTCGGGATCGCCCTGGCGATGGTAAACCCCGGGGAGGAAGCGGCGATCGTCGGGCGGGCGGGGTTCGTCGCGGATCACGAATCCTCGTACATCAGGTCCATCTGGACCGATCTGCGTAACGGTCTGGCCGACCGAACCATGCAGAGTTGTGCCGTCATCACGCTCCCTGGGTCCGAATCGACCGATCGACGCCTGGTGTGCGCACTCGCTCCCCAGCGCAAGCTGCAAGGCGTGGTCACGATCACCAGTGCCACCGGCCTTCCGGTTGAATTCACGAATTCGATCGAGATCCTGGCCGCACAGGTCGAGCTTGCCCTCGACAGAGAGGTGATGACCGAAGTCATCCACGCGCGCCGGAGCGAGGCGAGGTTCCAGACATTGGTGCAGAACGCGTCCGACGTCATCCTCATCGTCCGCCCCGACACGACCATCACCTATCAGACTCCGTCTGCACTGAAGATCCTCGGCTATGCAGCCGGCTCACTTGAGGGCGTTTCGTTCACCTCGCTCTTGCATCCCGACGACGTGGAGCAGGCACTGGCCGGATACACGTCGGTGGCCGTCGGTGCAGGGACGTCGTCTGTCACTGCGCTCTGGAGGATCAGGCACTTCGACGGTTCGTGGCGTCACGTCGAGGTGATTGCCATGAATCTCCTGAGCGATCCCACCGTGGAGGGCATGGTCCTCACGTTGCGCGACGTCAGCGAGCGCATCGCCCTCGAAGATGAGCTCAAGCACCAGGCATTCCACGACGCATTGAGCGGGTTGGCCAACCGTGCTCTCTTCCGGGACCGCCTCGAGCACGCGCTGTTACGGGCGTCGCGGTCGGGTACGTCTTTGGCCGTGCTCTTCATCGACCTCGACGACTTCAAGCTGGTGAACGACAGCCTCGGTCACGCCGCGGGCGACGACCTGCTGGTCACTGTCGGCGAGAGGATCACCGCATCACTTCGTGCCGGTGACACGGCGGCGCGCTTCGGTGGCGACGAATTCGCGGTTCTCCTGGAGGAGACGGCCGGCCCCGAAGAGGCCTTTGACGTCGCGGGCCGCATCATCGCCGAGCTGGGTGCCCCGGTGATGGTCGAGGACCACGAGATCATGCCCCGGGCCAGCATCGGGATCGCACTCAGTCCTCGGGGAGCTGAGGATCCGGCCGATCTGATGCAGGCGGCAGACGTGGCCATGTACGCCGCCAAAGCAGCCGGCAAGGGCCGCTACGAGGAGTACAAGCCGGAGCTGCAGTCGGCGATCCTCGACCGGCTGGATCGGACCGCTGACCTGCAGCGGGCGATGGAGGCCCAGGAGTTCGAACTGTATTACCAGCCGATTATCAGTCTCGACGGCCACGAGCTCGTGGGTCACGAGGCGTTGATCCGATGGAATCACCCTGAGCGCGGTCTGCTCCTGCCGGGAGACTTCATCCCATTGGCTGAAGAAACGGGACTCATCGTCACACTGGGGCGCTGGGTGCTCGCAGAAGCCTGTCAACAGGCGCGGCTGTGGCAGCTCCAGCACCCCGACGCTGGGCGCATGCGGATGAGCGTGAACGTGTCCGCCCGCCAATTTCAGCATGTCGACATGGTCGAGGACGTAGCGAGGATCTTGCGGGACGTGGGCCTCGATCCCCACCTGTTGGTTCTCGAGATCACGGAGAGCATGTTGATCCAGAACATCGGGGTGATCATCGAGCGGATGTGGGAGCTCAAGGGGCTGGGCGTGGCTTTTGCCATCGACGACTTCGGCACCGGGTATTCCTCCCTCAGCTACTTGAAGGACTTTCCTATCGATATCTTGAAGCTCGACAAGACGTTTGTCGACGAGGTGGGCAACTCCACCGCAAACAGCGCGCTGGCGGAGACGATCGTGATGCTCGGAAAGAACCTGAATCTCCAGACGGTTGCCGAGGGAATCGAGGCGACCGGTCAACTCGATGCCTTACGCGCCTTCGGGTGCACCTTCGGGCAGGGCTTCTACGTGGCGCAGCCTCTCACTTCGAGGGAAGTGGACAGCGTGCTCTCCCGGACTTTCGAAGGGAAACCCTCCGGAGAATCCAACGGTATCGATGTCGGACGCATCATAGAGGAGGTCGTTGGATGAACGCACCGTCAACAGCCGTCTTGCGCGCGCTGAACGGCAATGGGGCGGATACCCCGGTGCAGGCAGAGTCGGGGCGTCGCGACGCGCGGTGGGAGGACCTCGAACGGCTCCGCTCCTCTCATCCGATGATGGATGCCGTCATCGACGAGGTGGCGGGCCGTCGGATTCGTATCGGGGAGCAGTGGCTCAGCGACTTCGCGTCGTGTAACTACCTGGGATTCGACCTCCATCCGGCCATCATCGACTCGGTGGCCCCCGAGCTGGCGCGTTGGGGGACCCACCCGAGCTGGTCCCGGCTCCTCGGGAGTCCCCGTCTCTACGTGGACATCGAAGAGCAGCTGACGGACCTCTTGGGGGCGCCCGACAGCCTGGTGCTCCCGACCATCACCCTCATCCACACCTCGGTGATACCCGTTCTGGCGGGGCAGGGTGCCGTGCTGGTTGACGCGCACGCCCACAAGACCGTGTACGAGGGGGCCACGATCGCACGGGGGAACGGGGCGGGTTTGCATCGTGTTCGTCCGAACGACCCGGAACATCTCGAAGAGGTGCTCCGATCCCTCCCGGCGGCAATGACCCGCATGTTCTGTATCGACGGTGTGAACAGCATGTCGGGCAACGCGCCGAATCTTCCCGAATATGCCCGCATCTGCCGCGAGTACGATGCGCTGCTCTACATCGATGATGCGCACGGGTTCGGCGTCATCGGCGAATCACCGACTCCGGACATGCCCTACGGGTTGCGCGGGAACAGCATCGTCCGCTACTTCGACGAATCGTACGAGAACATCGTCCTCGTCGGTGGCTTCTCGAAGGCGTATTCCTCGCTCCTTGCCTTCTTGGCCCTGCCGACCTCGTTGAAGAATCGCCTGAAGGTCGAAGCGGCCCCCTACTTGTACTCGGGACCGTCACCGACCGCATCGTTGGCCACCGTGCTCGCCGGTTTCTCGGTCAACAATGCGGAGGGGGATGCCCTCCGTCGACGCCTCTACGACATGACGCGTTGCGTCCTCGACCGGGTGGCGGAGGTCGGCCTCTTCACGCTCAATACGTCGGGCTTCCCGATCATTGAGCTCCCGCTCGGGCGTAGCGAGGACATCGACCACGTGGGTCGGTTCCTCTTCGATCGGGGCATCTACGTCACGCTCGCCGCATACCCGCTCGTCCCGAAGACACAGGTCGGTTTCCGCATCCAGCTGTCCGCGGCCAATACGGACGAGGAGATAGAGCAGTTGAATGACGTCATTGGCGAGCTGCCGAAACGCTTCGACATGCAGCGGCATCTGTCGTAGCGGCAGCGTGGCGCATGTCGCTCATGACGCCGCTACGCCGGCGCGATTTCCGGTTGCTGTGGACGGGTATGGCCGTATCGCTGATCGGCGACGGCATATTCATCGTCGCCATCGCCTGGCAGGCATACGCCGTGTCGAACAGGCCGTCGTCCCTGGCCTACGTCGGTCTCGCCACCTCGATTCCACAGATCGTCCTGCTGCTGATCGGAGGCGGCGTATCCGACCGTATGGATCGCCAGAAAATCTTGTTCCTGGCCGACCTGACGCGCGGCCTGGCGGTGGGATGCCTGGCCGGACTCGCTGCGCTCGGCACGGCCAAGTTGTGGGCGCTCTACGTCGTGGCGGGCCTCATCGGGACGGCAACGGCGTTCGCCTCGCCTGCGCTCGACGCGCTCTTGCCCCAGCTCGTGCCGGGCCCGGAGCTCACCGGGGCCAACGCGGTCGAGCAGGTGGCTCGCCCGGTGGCGCTGCAACTCGCTGGTCCGGCGCTGGGCGGCCTGGCGGTGGCCACGGTGCATGCTGCCGGAGCGTTCGCCTTCGATGCGGCAAGTTTCCTCTTTTCCGCTGCGTGCATCGCCCGCATGACGCGGCTGCCGGCGCTGGCGGCGTCGTCGTCTCAGAGCTTTCGACATGAGGTACGTGAAGGACTGCGTTACGCCCGCCGTCATGTCTGGCTCTGGGGCACCTTCCTGTCGGCGACCTTCACCTATCTGCTCTTCATAGGACCGACCCAGGTCCTGCTCCCCTATATCGTCCGCAACACGCTGCACCAGGGAGCGACCACCTACGGGGTCGTGTTGGCCGCGGGGGGCGTCGGTGCCCTGCTCGGCGGTCTGGTAATGGCACGCCGGCGCGAACCCTCTCGCCCGGTGACCTGGATCTACGCGTGGTGGACCCTGGCCACCCTCGCCGTCGCCGGCTACGGGCTGGCCACGCAGGCATGGGGCCTGGTTCTCTCGGCCTTTGTGATGAGTGGAGCCGAGGCCATCGGTGCGGTCGTGTGGGTCACCTTGAAACAGCGGCGCGTCCCCAATGCTATACTTGGCCGCGTCTCGAGCATCGACTGGTGCATTTCGAGTGCACTCCTGCCGCTGAGCTACGCCTTGACGGTCCCGGTGGCGCATGTCCTCGGGGCGCGGACCACGCTCTTTTTGGCCGGCACCGTCGGAGCTGCCGTGACGCTCGGCTTCTTGTACCTTCCCGGCATGCGTGAAGGCGAGGAGTCCGAGCATCCAGTTGTGACGCCAGAGGTCCATCCCACTGCCAGGAGCGGCGCCTCCGTCGGGTAGGGCCGGGTCGGGGTCAGTACTCGCCGACCAGTTCCCCGTCCACGAAAGCCCGGCAGGTCTGCTTGCGAG
>Ga0302325_10021173_pt1 | contig 13620 bp, 12 predicted proteins | sample Palsa_T0_2_FD_201948 | JGI IMG/M metagenome (GOLD analysis project Ga0302325, IMG submission 201948) | Peat permafrost microbial communities from Stordalen Mire near Abisko, Sweden - Palsa_T0_2 | ecosystem: Environmental > Terrestrial > Soil > Palsa > Peat permafrost | place: Sweden: Abisko... | reverse complement strand
CGGAGTCGCGGCAGGAGCACAGGTAGCTATTCGTGTACCCTTAGGCACCCTAAGTAGTCAGCACGGGAAGGTGCCGCGCCGCGTGTCGAGGATCCTGGTGGTCGACGACGAACCCGACCAGCGTTTCCTGCTCCGCAGGATATTCGAGCGGGCCGGGCATGAGGTGAGGGATGCCGCCGATGGCGCCGCCGCGCTGCACGCCCTGCGGGAATCGGTACCGGATCTGGTGGTGACCGACGTGACGATGCCGGTCATGGACGGCGTGGAGCTCATCCGGGCCCTGCACGGTGACCCGGCGACGGCGCACATCCCGATTCTGGCCGTGAGCGGGGACACCCATCTGGTGGACGCCGCCGACGCGATCGTGGCCAAGCCGTATGACGGGTACCACCTCCTGTCGGTCGCCGATGCCTTGCTGAAAGAACGACGCGGCGGAAGTTGAAGCGGACGGGGTCAGCCTCGATCAACGGAGGCGCGTCCGTCACGGGCCATCGTCGCGTCGAGGGTGAAGTAGAAGGTGGCGCCGCCGCCGACCGCGCCCTGGGCCCAGGTCCGCCCGCCGTGGCGTTCGACGATCCGCTGGACGCTGGCCAGGCCGACGCCGGTGCCGGGAAATTCGCGGGCGGTGTGGAGTCGCTGGAACGGCTGGAACAGCTTGTCGGCATAGGCGGGTTCGAAGCCGACCCCGTTGTCGCGCACGTAGTAGCAGACCGTGGCGTCATCGTCGGCGGCGGTGGCGAACTCGATGGTGGCTTCGTCGCGCCCGGCGGTGAACTTCCAGGCGTTCTCGAGCAGGTCCTCGAGGACGGCGCGGATCAGAATACGGTCCGCGGTCACCCAGACGCGCTTCTGGATGGCGAAGCGGACCTGGCGGCCGGGATCACGAGATCGCAGGCCCTCGGCGATCGCGGCGACCTCCGCGCTGAGATCGACCCGGGCGAGGTTCATGTCGGCGTGCGTCACCTGCGACAGGCGCAGCAGGTCATCGATGATCAGGCCCATCCGCTCGCTCGCCGCCTGGATGCGCCTGGCGTAGCCGCGGCCGGTTTCGCCGAGCAGCTCGGCGAACTCCTCGAGCAGCGCCTGGCTGAACCCGTTGAGCCCGCGCAGCGGAGTGCGCAGGTCATGGGCGATCGAGTAGCTGAAGGCCTGCAGGTTACGGTTCGACCGCTCCAGTTCGGCGGTGCGCTGCGTGACGCGGGCCTCGAGCTCGGCGGTGAGCTTACGCACCTCGGCTTCGGCCTCACGCTGGGCGGTGATGTCGCGCACGGTGTCGATGTACAGCATCGGGCGGCCGCCTGGATCGCGGACCAGGCTCCGTTGTACCTCGCCCCAGATCAGGGCACCCCCCTTCTGCACGAAGCGTCGCTCCGCCGAATAGGTGTCGATCTCTTCGGCCGCGATGCGTGCCCTGATGCCGCGATGGGTCTCGATATCGTCGGAGTGCAGGAGGTCGGTCATCCCCCGCATGGCTAGCACCTCATCGGCGGTGTAGCCGACGAAGTGGCAGAAGTACTGGTTGACCCGGACCAGCTCGCCATTGAGCGTCACCTCGCCGACGCCGATGGGGGCGTTGTCGAACAAGACGCGGAGCCGCACCTCTGACGCGCGCAGCGCGTCCTGCAGGCGCTCGGTCTCGGTGATGTCGCGCGCCGCGGCGAAGACGCCGAGGACCTGTCCGGACGCGTCACGGTAGACCGAGCCGTTATACATCACCGATACGACATGCCCGTCGCGGTGACGCAACTCCAGGGGGTAGTCCCGCACGCTGCCATCGGCGAAGGCCAGCTCGTAGCCGGCCCGGGCCTGGCCGGCGTCGGCGAAGTAGTCGCTGAACCCGGTCCCGAGCAGCTCCGCCCGCGCGTACCCGGTCGCCTGCTCGGTGGCGGTGTTGACGTCGCTGATCGCGCCGTCTCGGCCGATGGTGAACATCGGGTTCAGGCTGGCCTCGATCAGGCTCCGGTTGTAGGCGGCCGCGGCGCGGATCTCGTCCTCGCTCCGCTTCCGCTCGGTGATGTCCTGGCAGACTCCCAGCAACCGGGCCGGCGCGCCCGCGTCGTCCCGCTCGACGACCGCTGCCTGCAAGATCCAGCGCAGTGCGCCGTCAGGACGGATGATCCGGTGCTCGACCTGGTAGCGATCGCCGCCCGCCAGCGCCGCCCCGCGCGCCTCGGCCACCGCCACCCGGTCGTCCGGATGGATAAGCGCCCAGAGGGTCGCCGTCTTCACCTCGGCCAGCCCGGGGGCCAGCCCGTAGATCCGATGAGCCTGCGGCGACCAGGTCGTCATGTGATCCTCGGTCGGAACCGAAGCCCACCAGCCGAGCCTCAGGGACTCCTGTGCCTGCTCGAGGAAGGTGTTCTGCTCGCGCGCCGCCTCGTGCGCCTTGGCCGCCTGATGCTCCGCGGCGCGTTGCGCGGTGAGATCGGTGAGGACCAGGCACCGCGTGAGCAGCCCGTCGAGATCGAATCCGCTGACCGCCAGCTGGACCGGAACGATCGTGCCGCCAGCTCCGGCCAGGTCCACTTCGCCGCGTGCGCTTTCGCCGATGGCGACATCGAACAGCCGGGCGAACGCGGGGCGGTGGGCGGCCGAGATCAGGTCAAGCACCGGAGTCCCGACCAGCTCCGAGGCCTCCTGGCCGGCCATCGAGCCGAGCCGCGGGTTCGCCTTGAGGATGACCCCGCCGGTGGAGACCGTGGCCGCGCCTTCGCTCATCGCCTCGACGATGAGCCGGTAAGAGCGGTCGGCGGTGAAGTGGACCTGCTCATGGCCGGGCAGGCCGATGATCAGCGAGTCGACGGCGCCGGTCCTGATCGCCTCGACCGCCTGCCGCAGTTCGCGCAGCTGGGCCTCCACTTCGGCCAGCCTGGCGCCGTCCTCGGAGCGGCTTTCGCCGGGCGCTCGCGGGGCGGGAGGGCTTGGACCTATGGCTCTCGGAGCCGACGAGCCGGCCGCGTCCTTACTCGTCTGAGTCAGTATCTTCGCCGCCTGTCCCGTTGGCTGCGGTACCGGTCCTCACCCTGCTTGCCTCACTGTCGCATTCCCTCACTTTCGAAGCTCCAGTCCGATGAGGAGGCGGTCGCTATCTGACAGGTCGCCGACGAGCTTGCGGATCGGCGCGGGGAGCCGTCTGACCACCGTGGGCGCGGCCAGGATCTGGTCGGCGGCGGCCCGGCGCGGGTTCTTGAGCACGTCCACGATCTCGATCTGGTAGCGGCCGGCCAGGTGCTCCTCGCAGGCGCGCCGGAGATTCTCGATCGCCCGCAGGCCCCGGGGCGATGCGTCGGTCACGTACACGACCAGATCCCACACCTCACCGGTATCGGCGCCGGTCCAGTCATTATCGGGGTACGGCTCGCTCATCGCGGTTCTCCGTTGTGCTGGACGTCGTCGGCCCAGCGCCGCGCCGCCATCTTGGACCGGTCGGCCTCGATATCGGCCACCAGGTGGCCCTCGCGCAGGTCGATCCGGTTGATCTCGGTCCGCTCGGCGTCGAGCTGGTCCTGCGTGGCGACCAGGTGGGCCTCGCGTTCGATGACGCTGCGGTGCAGCTCACGCCGGCGGCGGGCCAGCTCCTCGGCGATCCGCAGCTCCTCGTCGCGCTCGGCGGCCTGCTGGGTCACCCGGGCGGAGCCGGCCAGCACGCCCGCCGCGCCGATGTACACATCGACCAGTTCGACCCCGTGATCGGTGAGCACGAACTCCCGCACCTGGTTCGAATGGGCGGTGCCGCGCGACTTGAGCACGAACAGCAGCCGGTTGCGTTCGCCGTTGGCCTCGATGTTGCGCAGCTGCAGCCAGGTGTCGACCATCGCCGACACGGCCATGGCGTTGACATCCTCTCCCTGACCAAGCGCGGTGATCACGCTGGTGATCCCCCGGATCTTGAGCAGGTCGATCTGGCGGGCCACGCTGGAGGCTAGCTCGGTGGTCAAGATCCCGTTGGACAAGCTGGTGATCCCGTCGAGCACCGCCACCGACGGCTTCTCGTCCTCGATCAGCCCGGCGAGGATGGCCAGATGGGTCTCCAGCCCGAACGCGGACGGCCGCGCCGCCCAGATCCGCAGCAAGCCCGCCTCGACCCACGGCCGCAGGTCGAGCCCGAGCGAGCGCATATTGCGCAGCACCTGATCCGGGGACTCCTCGAGCAAGACCATCAGCGCCCGCTCACCCCGCGCGCACGCCGAGTTCACCACGTGCGCGCCGACCGAGGTCTTGCCGGTCCCCGCGGCCCCGCTCACCATCAGCGTCGACCCGCGGAACATGCCGCCGCCCAGCATATGGTCCAGGCGGGCGATGCCGGTCGAGACCCGCTCTTCGGAGGCCGCGTAGTCGAGCGCGACCGACGTGATCGGCAGCACGGTGAAGCCATGCGCGGAGATCAGGAAGGGGTACTCGTTGGTGCCGTGCGCCGATCCCCGGTACTTGACCACCCGCAGCCGCCGGGTGGAGATCTCCGCGTTGACCCGGTGGTCGAGCACGATCACGCAGTCGGTGACGTACTCCTCGATCCCGTGCCGGGTCAGGCCGTCGCCGCCTTTGTTGCCGCGCTCCCCGGTCAAGATGACGGTGACGCCGCGGTCGTCGAGCCAGCGCACCAGCCGGATCAGCTCGGACCGGACGATCGTGTCGTTGCCGAACGCGCCGAAGATCACCTCGATGGTGTCCAGCACGATGCGCTTGGCGCCCACCTGCTTGATCGCGTCGTCGAGGATGGCGAAGATCGGCTCGAAGTCGAACACCCCGGCCTGGACGATCTCGGACGGGTCCACCCGGAACGCGAGCACCACGAGCTGGCCGGTGCGGACCAGCTCATCGATATCGAAGCCGAGCGACCGCACGTTGAGGGCGACCTTGGCCGCCGACTCCTCGAAGGTCATCAGCACGCCGGGCTCGCCGTACTTACGGGCGCCCGCGACCAGGAAGTTCATCCCGAGTAGCGTCTTGCCCGCTCCCGCCGCGCCCGCCACCAGCGTCACCCGGTCCCGGGGCAGGCCACCGCCGAGGATCTGATCCAGCCCGGAAATCCCGGTGGGCGCCTTCTCCAGCTCTTGACCCAGCGCACCGTCCGTCACGCCGGTCAGCACCGCACTATCCATACGCACATCCTCCCCCGAGTAAAGCATTTGCGCCTTGTCCGAAAAATACTAAAAGCCCCCGGTAATTACGCACAAATCGCCATACCGGATCCCATTTAAAACAGGGGGAATCGGTGCAGAAATTGATACGAACTGGTCTAAAGCGGAGTAACTAGGCGTCTTCCATATCGTTTCCTGAGCTTATCATAGGCCTATTTTTTGACCAATCAGGCGGCTATTTTTTTCACGGGCATTGTGTCCCGAATTCGGGGACCACGACAGGGGCGCGATCGCTGAGGATGGCCGGTAGCTGGTGCTTCCGGGATAGCTGACCCGGATGATGTCGTTGTCCTGTGCGGCCAGGCGGGTGCCAGGGCCGGTGAACAGGCAGATGGCCACGCCAGTGGTGGTGGTGTGCTGGGTGCACAGGTGGGTGCTCCCGATGCTGAACGATACGGGCTGGCCGCCGAGCGGGCGGCCGGACGTGGTCAGGGTGGCGGTGAGGGTGAAGGCCAGGAGTGGGCTGGGGTCGATGCGCGCGGTCAGCGTGGTCGGGGCCTGGGCGACGGTCTGGGTGAGCCGGCCGCCGGAGGTGGCGTAGCCGGCGTCACCCGGATAGACGGCGGTGATCGTGTCGCGGCCGGCCGGCAGGGCCTTGGTGGTGCAGGTGGCGTGGTAGATGGTGCCGCTGACGTGGGTCAGGGACACGGCGCGGCACAGCGCCTGGGAGCCGCCGCTGAACGTGATCGTGCCGCCGTCGGCCGGGCCGACCGTCGCGGTGAAGGTGACGTTCTGGCCGAAGGTGCTCGGATTCGGTGACGAGGTCACCGCGGTGACGGGAGTTGGCCGGGACACGCTGATCACGGACACGGTGCCAATGCCCGCGTTGGTCACGTAGGCGGTGTGGAACGTGGGGTCCACGGCCACCCCGGACGGATAAGAGCCGACCGGGACGGTGGCGGTCACGATCCCGGTCGCCTCGTCGATCACCGACACGTTGCCAGCGAGGTTGGCCACATAGACGGTGTGGAACGTGGGGTCCACCGCCACCGCGGACGGGCCGGAGCCCACGGTCATGGTGCCGGTCACGGTGCCGGTCGTCTCGTCGATCACCGACACCGTGCCAGCGCCCCCGTTGGCCACGTAGGCGGTGTGGGTGGCCGGGTCCACCGCCACCCCGTCCGGGCCGGAGCCCACCGCGATGATGCCGGTCACGGTGCCGGTCGTCTCGTCGATCACCGACACCGTGCCAGCGCCCCCGTTGGCCACGTAGACGGTGTGAGTAGCCGGGTCCACCGCCACCCCGTCCGGGCCGGAGCCCACGGCGATGGTCCCGGTCACGGCGCCGGTCGCCCCGTCGATCACCGACACCGTGCCGTTACCCCCGTTGGTCACGTAGGCGGTGTGGGTGGTGGGGTCTACCGCCACCGTGAGCGGGCCACCGCCGACGGTGACGGTGGCGGTCGCGGTGCCGGTCGTCTCGTCGATCACCGACACCGTGTCGTCATCGACGTTGGTCACGTAGAGGGTGTGGGCGCTGGGGTCCACCGCCGCCCCGTCCGGGCCGTTGCCTACTTCGAAGGTGGCGGTCACGGTGTAGCGGACCGCCGCCGAGGCGGGCGCCGCGGCGGCCGCGCAGACCACCAGGGGCAGCACGACGGCAGCGACCACCGCGATGACGCGATCGCGCCGCCATGCGCGCATAACCTGTCCCCTTACCGGGTCCCGGTGCCGAGAGTGATCAGGAGGCGGGTCCTGCGGCCTGGGCCTCGCTGCGGGCGGCGGTGAGCATCTGACGGATCCGGCTCATAATCTCTTCGGCTGCTGCTAGCTGGCCGAGGCTAGCCAGGCGCTGGGCCTGCAACAGCTGGTCTTCGAGCTCGGCTAGATTCGCCCGTTGCTCGGCCTCGGACAGCGCGCGCATGATAACCGAGGGCAGGCGCGCCGGGCGGTCCTTGAGGACGTAATCGGTGGCCCCCTGCTTAATGAGCGCGACCGCTGCTTCATCTCCGAGCACACCGGACCAGAAGACGAACGGTATGTCCGGGTAGTGTTCCTGGGCAATCTTGAGCGCATCTTCGCCGGAGAAGCCGGGAAGGTGGTAGTCGGACAGGATAATGTTCGGCCGGAAGGCGGCCAGCTGCTCGATATACGCCGCCTTGGTATCCACGACGAGGGCGTCGAGGTTAAGCCCGGCGCTGGCCAGGAGGCGCTGGGCCAGTTCGGCGTCCCAGGCTTCGTCCTCCAGGATCAGGATGCGCGCGCTGCGGACCGCTGAGTCCGCCGCCTCGCCTCCGGCCTCGGCGTTCGCCTGCCTGGGAACGGTGATGGTATCGGGCTGGCCCGTCTCGGGCTCGCCGTGCTGATGCTCTCCGCTCATGGATGTCCTACCTCAATCCGAGTTTCGGCGCGACGCTGGGTACGGGCTCATTCAAGAGCAGCCAAAACACGCCGAGGGCCTTGACCGCTTCGGTGAATTCGGAGAATTTCACTGGTTTCCGCACATAGGCATTGGCGCCGTTGCGGTAGCTAACCAGGACGTCCTCTTCCAGTTTGGAGCTGGTCAGGACGACCACCGGGATCATCTGCGTCCGCTCGTCGGCTCGCATCCTGCGCAAAACCTCAAGGCCGCCGACCTTCGGGAGATTCAAGTCGAGCAGGATGAGGGCCGGATACGGCGCGTCGTCGTTGCCGTTGCCGTTGCCGTCGCCGTCGCCGTCGCCGGGGAAGAGGTACGCCAGAGCCTCGGCGCCGTCTCGCTTCACGATGACCTTGTTGTGGATGTTGCTCTTGTCGAAGGCCCGCAGGGTCAGTGCCTCGTCGTCGGGATTGTCCTCTACCAGCAAGATAGTTCGGCCTGTCATGTACTTTCCTTCCCGTCCAGGGTGAAGTAGAAAGTCGCGCCCACTCCGACGGCACCCTCGGCCCAGACACGGCCACCGTGGAGTTCCACGATCTGCCGCACGCTGGCCAGGCCGGTGCCGGTACCGGTGGCCGGGAAGTCGCGGGCCGCATGCAGCCGCTGGAACGGCTGGAACAGCTTGCCCGCATAGGCGGGATCGAATCCGATGCCGTCGTCGCGCACGTAACAGCACACGGCGGCGTCCTCGCTCGGTGCCGTCCCGAACTCGATCGACGCATCGTCCTGGCCGGAGGTGAACTTCCAGGCGTTCTCCAGCAGGTTTTCCAGGACCGTGCGGATGAGCCCGCTGTCCGCCCAGGCCGGGACTGGTTGCTGGATGGTGAAACGGACGCGCCGCTCCGGTTCCCGGCGCTGGATCTGCTCGACGATCCGGGCTGCCTCTGCGCCGAGATCGACGGACTCCAGGTGCAACTCGGCGCGCGCGAGGTGCGAAACCTGCATCAGGTAATCGAGCAGGTCCCGCATCTGCTCACTGACGGCGACGATCCGCTCGGCGTAACCGCGGCCTTCCTCGCCGAGAACCCCGCCGTAGTCTTCCAACAGCACCCCGCTGTAACCACTGAGCGCTCTGAGCGGGGCCCGCAAGTCGTGGGAAACCGCGTAGATGAAGCTCTCCCGGCTCTCACTAGCACGTTCAAGGTCCTTCATCCGGAGCTGGGCGGTTACGTCTCGGATGGCTGCGGCGACGAGGATGCCTTCACCGGTGTCGATCGCGGACAGGGAGATCTCGGCCGGGAAGGTGCTGGCATCGCGGCGGCGCCCGGCGAGTGCCAGGCCCGCGCCCATCGGCCGGTGCTGTGGGTCAGCAGGGTACATAGCCAGGTGGCTAGGGTGCTCGGCGCGGGCGGTGTCTGGGACCAGGATCTGGACCGGCTGGCCGATAAGTTCCGCACGCTCGTAACCGAACAGCCGCTCCGCCTGGGCGTTGACCAGGACGACCAAGCCGTCGGCGGCGGTGCACACCATCGCGTCAGGAACCGCTTCCAGGAGCGCGGCGAACATGCCGTCGGAGGGCGGGGTCAGCGCCGCCGGTAGTGTCACAATTTGTATTGTAGCAGTGACTTAAAGTCATAACAGATGGACAGCATCATGCTGCCCCCTCCTTCGCGTTCAGGGTGAAGTAGAAGGTGGCGCCGCGGCCCACGGCGCCCTCGGCCCAGACTCGCCCGCCGTGGCGTTCGACGATCCGCCGGACGCTGACCAGGCCGATTCCGGTGCCAGGGAACTCGGTAACCGAATGGAGCCGCTGGAACGGCTGGAACAGCTTGCTCCCGAAGGCGGGATCGAAGCCGGCCCCGTTGTCACGCACAAAGCAGCAAACCATGGCGTCCTCGCCAGCGGCGGTGCCGAATTCGATGGTGGCGCCGTCGCTCTTGGCGGTATATTTCCACGCGTTTTCGATCAGGTTCTGCAACACGGTGCGGATGAGAATGCGATCCGCGTTGACCCAGATGCCGTCTTGGAGGGTGAAGCGGACCCGGCGCTTGGGCTCGCGGGCTTGCAGTTCATCGGCGATGTCGGCGACCTCCGCGCTGAGATCGACCGGTCCCAGGACCAATTCCGCGCGCGATACCTGGGACAGGTTCAGCAGGTCATCGATGAGTGCGCCCATCCGCTCGGTGGCGGCCAGGATCCGCTCCGCGTACCAGCGGCCGGTTTCGTCGAGACGGTCGCCGTAGTCCTCGATCAGCGCTTCGCTGTACCCGCTCAACGCCCGCAGCGGGGAGCGCAGGTCATGGGCGACCGAGAAGGTGAACGCCTCCAGGTTCTTGTTGGCCACCACCAGCTCGGCCGTGCGCTGCTCGTTGAGCGTCTTGATTTCGGCCTGGGCGTCGCTGAGATCCTCGAGGATGTTGAGGCTCGCCTTGACCGCGGCCTCGGCCCGCAGGCGCTCGGCGTTCGAGTCCTCAAGCAGGTTCAGGACCGCGACCTGCATGTCCTTGAGCGCTTGCCCCTCATCGACGACGCCCATCCGTCATTCACCTCCGGCCGCGGCTCGCAGGGCTTTGATCTCCTTCTTGAGCTCGATCATGCGCAGCTCCCGTCCAACGGTGAGCTTCTGAAAGCGTTCGAGCTCGGCAAGCCGCTCGAGTTCGCGTGCTCTTTGTTGCGCTACTTCACTCTCGGCCTGCTTCTGGGCGGTGACGTCGCGGGCGGCGGCGAAGACGCCGAGCACGTTGCCGCTCGCGTCTTTGTACACCGAGCCGTTGTAGAGCACGTCGGTCAGGCCGCCGCCCACGTGGCGGATGGTCAGCGGGTAGTCGGTGACGAAGCCCTGCGCGAAAACCTGGCGGTGACCCTCACGGGCCCGGTCCGGCTCGGTGAAATAGTCCGAGAAGTCAGTGCCGATCAGATGCTCCCGATCCACTCCGGTCACCCGGATCGTCGCCTGGTTCACGTCGGTGATCTTGCCCTCCGCGCTGATCGTTACCAGTGGGTCCCGGCTGGCCTCGATCAGGCTGCGGGCGTACTGCGCGGCCGAACGGAGTTGCTCCTCGGCCAGCCTCGTCTCCGAGATGTCGTGGCTCATCAACAGGAAGCCGATCGGGTGTCCCAGGCTGTCGTCACGCCGGGTCATCACGACGCTGGCGGTGAACCGGGAGCCATCCTTCCGGACCCGCTCGAACTTTTCCTCGGCCAGACCATCCTTATACGCGGTGGCTAGCAAGCGGTCGACGGCGCCAGACTCGACGTCTGCTGGCACGTTCAGGATGCTCGTGTCCCTGCCGATGACCTCGTCCGCGGAATAGCCGTAGTTGCGGAACGCTCCCTTGTTCCACGAAAGAATGCGGTGGTCGAGGTCCATCCCGACGATCGAGTACTTCGTGGAGCTCTGCAGTATGTTGTCCAGGAACGCCCTGGTTTCTGAGAACTCCCGCAGTTGCCATTTCGAATAAGGGGCGTCGCTGGCCGCGTCCTGGTACACCGGGGCGGTGTAGAGCACCCTGATCAACTCGCCGTCGGTCTGCCGGAGGATCAGCGGATAGTCGTTGATGAAGCCTTGGGAGAAAACCTGGCCCTCACCCGCGCGGGCCCGGTCGGGCTCGGTGAAATAGTCCGAGAAGTCAGCGCCGACTAGGTGCTCCCGATCCACTCCGATCATCTTGACCGCCGACTCGTTCACGTCGGCGATCTTGCCCTCCGGGCCGATCGTGACCAGCGGGTCCGGGCCGGCCTGCACCGTGACCTTCGACCCGTTGGTGCGCTTGGCCGGGCGCCGTCGACGGGGGGCGGCGGCGGGTTTGTTATTTGGTGAATCGCCCGCGCGTATCGTCATGAGAACCTCCTACCGCGAACCGGCATCGATCGAGCCGGTCGGCACCGTGTAGTTCACGTGCCCGCCCCCGAGGCGGTAGTCACGGATCCGCTTCGTACAGAAACACTATATAGGTTACAGCACTCGAATTCGATCCCAGAAGTGCTTGACAGTCTTATGGTGATTGGCTGATCGTCGCTACGGGAATAGCGCCAGAAGTCAAACCGGGGTATGAGCAAACATTTTTCACAAATGGATACTAAAGCAGCCGAACGCGGCAACTCTTAGTGGACGGGGGAGGTGGCCACCGCGAGGACGATGATCACGACTATGACCAGGGCGACGGTGATCACCACATATTGCCGGACCTGGCGCACGCTGATCCCTACCTGCCGCTCGGCCTCCACGGCCGTGCCTGCCGATGCCATGGCCGACTGCGCCGCGTGCACCGCGGCCTCGGCAGCGGCTCCGGCCCCGGCCTGCAGTTCGGCGTAGGCCCGGAGCGCGACGGCGATATCTGCCTCTACCTTGGCCGCCGCGGCCTCGATCCGGTCCAGCGCGGCGACGCTGATGGCCGCTGCGCGCCAGGCCTCCGACTCCGCACCGACGTGGCCGACGACCGAGATCTCAGCCCGGGGAATCACCTCTAGTTCCGTCGTCACGACCTCTAGCTCCGTCGTCACGCTAACGGCGACCTCGACGCCGGGCGCAGAAACGCTCGCTCGTGCGGCTTCCCGGTCTGCGGTGGCCCTCGACGCGTCGTTCAGGAAGTTGACCACGGCCTCCCGCGCCAGCGCGCCCACATCGGGAGGGCCGTGCGGGGCAGACCCAGACCGCCGCCGCCGGCTGGTCGTGCCGGTCTGGGTATTTCTTGTCGGGGGCATGACGTCTCCTCGAGGCGAGTCAGGCTGCGTAGTAGTTCCCATGGTCACTATACGTTTTTAATTGTTACGGAACGGAGTCACCTAGTTGTGGTCCGAAGCGTGCCGGGCGGCGAAGGCAGCAGCCTCCGTGCGGCGGTGCATGCCAAGCTTGGCCAGCAGTGAGGACACGTAGTTCTTCGCGGTTTTTTCCGCGAGGAACATGCGCTCCGCGATCTGGCGGTTGGTCAGCCCTTCGCCGACCAGTTCGAGCACCCGCTTCTCCTGCCCGGTGAGCGTCGCCACCAGGTCCTCGCCGGCCCCGCGGTCCCGCAGTCGCGCCATGGCCGGGCGCGACGCGTACGGGTCGAGCAACGACCGGCTGGGCGGATACGGCCGCACGGCGCTCACGAGGTCGGCTCCGTCGGCCTGCTTCGATAGGTAGCGCGCGGCGCCGGTCATGATCCCCCCGAGGAGGGCCTGCTGGCTTGGGTCGGCCAGGATCGGCCACAGGTCTCCGGCGAGGGTAGTGACCAGCTCGACGTGCTCGCCGAGGGTCCGGCGCAGCATCTCCTGCACGTCGACGGCGACGTGGTCAAGGTCGAGGACCTGCGGGCGGGCCACCTGCCGGGGGACCAGGGCGAGCGGCTGGCGCCGCAGGCCCGCCGCCCGTTCGGCGGCCAGCGTGATCTGCCCGAGGTCGCGGCGGGCCGACTCCAGGCGCTTGGGCCAGTCGGGTCCGGAGGGGGTGTCAACGTCGCCCGGGACAAAGGCTGCGCAGCTGATGATCACCGCAAGGAGGTGGTTGAAGTCCTCCGCGAGCCCGCCCGCGAGCTGGCCCAGGCTTTCCATCCGCTGAGCCTGCTGCGACTGCGCCCGCTGCCGGTCTTCTGAAGACTCCTGGTCATCGCGGCGCTCGGGGCCGGATTTGACCTCGGATCGGTCTTGGAATTCGCGGCGCTCGGTGGCCGGATCGACCATGTGAAGTCATCCCCAGGTGCTGCTCAGAAGGCGCTGCGGCGCGGCGGGATGTCACACTACGCGCCTCTATCATCACTATGCGTGATGATATCACAGGTTTATTAGTTACAGCCTTTTCGCACTGAGCGTTCTGGGACTGGAGGGGCGGGTTAGCCGCCGGTTAGCTGTCGGTCATGGGGATCCGGTCTTGGAGACGTAGAGGCTGAAGGGGAGGGTGCCGTCCCACAGGTGGATGTCGTGAGCCCAGTAGAAGACCTTGAAGTCGCAGGACAGCGCCATCCGGATGGCGGTGGCCATCATGCCGGTGGAGGAGGTGTAGTAGAGGTTCCAGAGGCGCCGACGCCGGTGGTGCCATCGTTGGACAGGTTGGCCTGCTCGGTCTGGGTCAGGTAGTCGGGCCGGGTGCCCGATCCCGGAGTGACGGTCTCGTAGTAGCCGGTGAAGCCGAGGCTGGTCAGGGTCTGCATCTGCCAGTTGGTCACGTTGTCCAGGCCGCCGACGTACCAGTTGACCCAGGTG
>Ga0302325_10021172_pt1 | contig 13621 bp, 12 predicted proteins | sample Palsa_T0_2_FD_201948 | JGI IMG/M metagenome (GOLD analysis project Ga0302325, IMG submission 201948) | Peat permafrost microbial communities from Stordalen Mire near Abisko, Sweden - Palsa_T0_2 | ecosystem: Environmental > Terrestrial > Soil > Palsa > Peat permafrost | place: Sweden: Abisko... | reverse complement strand
AGAGTTAGTTAAATGACCCCTTAGCAATTTCTAAAGTTATTTACGAATAATAGAAATCTTTCGAATCGATATAATCGACAATTGCACATATAAGTCCACAATAGAATAAATTATAAAAACTTGAAGCAATTGCAAATACAACTATCCTTAAACTTAAAAAACTTTATCGCTCTTAATAGTCCTTTTAATAAAATAAAGGCTATATAGTTTATAATACTTTATATAGCTCACCTCCCTTATTCCTCTCTATTCTTCTTTTCTTAGCTTTTAGATCCTCGAATTAGAGCTTATTTTTATAAAATTAAAAGTAAACTACTTCCTTTTAGTAAAGTATATCTTAACCCTTCTTATAGGCCCGTCACAAGCAGATGCTTAAGCACTGTGATAGGAGTCGCGTAGTAGCACACGTGACTGCAATCAATATAGCTAGCTTCTTAAGCGTGATAAGCGTATTCACTCCTTTGGAGTGAATACTGTGGTCTTTTGTGGCCTAGTAGGCTAGTGGGTAAAGCTTATCCTCACATGTCACAAGCACCTTCTTTTAAGGATTAATTAAGCTTTATTTATATTATCGTTTTGGAAGTTTTGTGGCATGCAAAATATTTTTTTAGCAAAGCAATATTAGCTAAGCATCTCGATCGGATTAGCTTATATATTAGCTATTATATCAAAGAGACTATCTAGAGCTTTCCGGGTTAATAATTAAAATATTCGAGCTAATTACAAATAGTATCCCTTCTAAACAATTATAGAGCGTTATAAACCTGGTTGCAATATTTATTCGGGGTAATATGTCACGAGCGCCAGATTCATAGCCGAGGAATGAGCGTTGGTTAAATGGTCTCAATTACGACTATTCAAAGCTAAGGAAAGAAGAGGTTATTTACAAAGGATCGGTTCGTACAAATACTCGAGTTCTGCCGCTCCACACCGCCTATGCTAGCCGCGCTAGTGCACGTGACCACGTGACATGGAATGGAATGCCAGAGCCGTAACATAATATAAGCCTTAAAAAGGCTATTAAGCAAATGTATATCTATATAAATTAGAAATAACTCGATAACTTAAGCTAGAAGCTTATATACCACAATATAGTGATAATGCCAAAGGATTAACAAGTCGAATATAATACTTTAGCGCTAGATAAAGATATTGATAGCAATAATAACAATACTAAAAAGGCTAAAAAGTTGCTAAATAAGGTTAATAATAATTAAATTGTCCAATTTTAGTATTTTTTGGATTTATATACCAAATATTCCTCCGCTGCTTTTATTAAAATCAAGCTTTATTATATAATATAATTAATATAATCAAAGTGGAGGAAATAAGGTTAAATTCCCTACTCTTAAAACGCTTGTCTCGCGCCTAAATCCTGGCTAAAACTCACGCTTTTTCTACTACTTACGAAAACAAGGGTCCATTTTAACAATATCCTATCCGCTTGTCCGGTGAGACAGTGCCCACGCTAGCAAGGGGGCTACGCATAGACATTAGGCATAATTATTATATAGCTTTGCATAAATTTATTGTTAATTTATATTAATTAAATAAAAACACGTCTAGCAATCCCCTCCCTTGTTACACGCTGCAACCTTCTAACCACCCTACAAAAGCAAAGTTATAAAGCTTGTAGGTAGAGTTAAGTGGTAAGAGGGTATTTAATCCCGACTTCTAGCATTACACTATTAAGAGAATCGCTTTAAAAGGACTTGTGCATGGTATTTATACAAACCAAGGGGCCAAAAGGTCCTAGGGAAAGTAGTAGATGCAAAGGGTCAAGCAAAGAGGTTATATGGCTGTGTATTTTATAATGTTAACCTTTGCAAAGAGGGGGGCTACTAGACGCGATTTTATTCGAATAAATTAATAGTCGGCCTATGCATCACGACTGAGGAACCCTACCCCTTAGTCGGCGAAGGCGATTTGTCTAGCTCGACAAATGCTTAAATAACTTTATAATTATAAAGCTTATTGTCGCAAAAGTGAAACCACAATTGCATATTACTAATTGTATAATATATACCGCTCCTCGCGATGCTTATTCTCCGAGATTAATAAGAATATATTAATTAATATAATTATAAATTTAAATATTGTAAACAAAGTGCACTTTTTAGATTTAAAAGATAATATATAGTTATAAAGTTATTTATGTTCTTATATAATTTTTATAACAGATATTAAAAAATAGCAAAATCGCGAGTTAAAAAACAAGTAAAAAATGGCTTGTGATTGTGATTTTAATAACTTTACAACCACTATGCTTAAATTTTTATTTTTAAGTCATGTAATTATATATTAAAATATTGCGAATAAAATACACCTTTTAAAATTATATAATAATGTGTTTATATGGAAGGATATTGTTCTATCGAGGTTTTGCTGTGACATGTACCTTGACGGTAGCATGTCACCGCGAAACTACCATAAGCTCCCCAGAATCTTGAAGTGTGCAAATCTGGTTCTTTCAACCAATTGCATTGCGGCTAAAAGAAGATTGGCACGGTTGTTGAGGTTGGTTTCAAAGAGTCCCGATCGTACATCGGCTATTAAATGCGCCCCTGTTCTAAATTAAGACGAGGCGGTTTGAGGCAGGTTGCAATCAGATCTTCCGAATACTCCTCGGTGTCAATCTGCAAGCCACTTTCATCCGAGGCAATTTTTATCTTGATAGACAAGAGGGCGTGATCTCCCATGCCTGCGGCCATGCAGCCTCTTTTGTTAAGATTACGAGCTTGCAGAAGGACAGAACGGTGTAGATATCGATGGAAATGCAAAAAAAACAATGATCCAATTAGTGAAATTGTATTGAGGCTAATTAATATACATAGATTACATGGTGCGCCCAGTACGCTGAAGTATATAGTGTTCCTGGGCTTACTCAGCACCCAGAACACGCTAATTCTAACATCTCTGAGGTTGAAGCCATGAAGTTTAGCTGTAGCCACGCGAATCTGGAAAAGATGCACGATCAACGGCTCACTACACTTCCACCAGCTTAGACTGGATACCTTCCCAAGGCGCACAAACTTGCGCCATATCCAACAATAGCGCAATAATGTGGTTTGCAAAGATATTTTCGACGTTCCTTGCGATTTTGGTTAAACAGATGGGCGATTGAGATGGCGTTTCAGCCACGCGTCAATTGTCTTTATTCTGCATAGTTGACGAAGCTTTCTCAAACTTGAGGCCGGGCCACCTCCTGGACACCAGCCAACTCCCGCTGAACCCACTGTTATCAGACCATGTCTGTGTACATCCTCTGCAGAGTAGTTTAGGATATACTTCTTCTGAAAGCTATTTCCCGAGCAGCCGAGCTTAACTCTGTTTTAAGCCAGTGCTTGCGCGGTCCCCTGCGCTTGTGGAGTCTTCACATGGGCTGCAGTTCACCCCATTATCCGATAGTCTTATGTAGCGCTGTCAATCTTTCCATGTCCCCAGGGCTGGTTCCCCTGTTTCATCCTGGCTTTGTTTTAGTCCGGGTTGATAACTAGAGCAAGTTATATTCTTGAGCTCCCTGTTATTCCATATATTCTCTCCTCACCTGTCTTGGACATTCTTCTCTCACACACTGAACTAAATATGTATATCTTCAATTTTTTGGGAGCTCTGGCTCTTGGTATGTCTATACCTCAATACAACTTACTCTTACTGACTTCTCTTCAGCCACCTCTGTCCTCGCCCAGAATGTTACTTACTGTCCCGGTGGCGGCGTCTGCTATGCTGTCAATGTCCCCGAATCTACTGCGTCCAGCGGCACTGGAGATATCTATTTCCAAATTAGTGGCCCCTCAAGCATGTCCTGGATTGGCCTCGGACAAGGAGAGCAGATGTCAGGAGCGAATATCTTCATGATCTATGCAGATGCAGCAGGAACCAATGTTACATTATCGCCACGACTTGGAACTGGGAACCAACAGCCAAATTCTGATACCACTGCCGAAGTCACTCTCCTCGACGGATCAGGAATTTCTAATAATATGATGGTTGCGAACGTAAGATGTAAGGTACATGAGGTCTTCTGCGTGGTTCAAATGCTAACTTTGACAAGGTTCAAACTGCGATAGCTGGTCTGGAGGCTCGATGAGTTTCACCGATGCCAGCTCGAATTGGATCTGGGCCTATAAGAGCGGCTCTGCAGTCTCCTCGGACAGCGTGAGCGCCTCCGTCTCTCAGCACACTAAATACGGCGAGACGACGTTAAATCTCCAGAATGCTGCGGGCGGTAGCAGTGACAATCCATTCTTGACAACTGCAGCTGTTACCTCAAACTCCTCATCTTCTTCCTCTGGTAGTTCTTCGGATTCAGATTCGTCATCATCCAGTGGATCATCTGGAGGAGGTTTACCAAATGATTACGTGTCCGTACGCATGGCTCATGCGATCATGGTGCCCCTCGCCTTCGTCATCTTCTTCCCGTTGGGAGCCATGACTATTCGCTTACTGAGCTTCAAGGGGGTCGTCTGGTTCCACGCTGGTTGGATGGTTTTCACGTACATCATCGTCCTTGGCGGTATGGGTATGGGTGTCTGGCTCGCTGTCGTGTCCGACCAACTTGATACCACGCACTCCATCATCGGTCTGGTCGTCGTCGTCGGTTTACTTCTCCAACCAATTAGTGGTTTGACCCATCACCTTCTCTACAAGAAAAATGGTGGTGCAAACGTTGCAACCTACCCTCACATCGTAGGTCTTATTCTGCCCTTTGATTTCAAGTGTATTAAAAGGCCATACTAATATGCGTATAGTGGTGGGGTCGTGCTATTGTTACGCTCGGCATTATCAATGGCAGTCTAGGTCTCTCATTGAGTGACAACACCACCAAAGGCCACGCTGCATATGGCGCGGTTGCTATTGTCATGTGGATTCTCTGGATGGCTGTCATCGTGGTCTCATTCATCAAGAGCAGAAGCAAGGGTGAAAAGGGAGATATCTACGGCACAGAAATGCAGAACGCAAGTAGGGAAAGGATGCGATATCCCGAGTCGATTCAGCAGGGCAGCCCCATTCGAGAATACTCTGGAAGAGATGAATGGCCCAAAGCACAACGATCGATGAGAGTGTACAAGTAGATGATTGAGAGGGCCTTTTTCATTTCTCCTTTGGCGTTTGCGGGACAGGGGCCACTTGGGGGGAAATGGTTAGGTTACGACTCACGTCTTCATGAAATGATACCTATATTTCTTTTACCCTCAGAATTTCAGAATCGATACGTCGCAAGTTGTGTAAGATCAGATAACAATCGACCTATTGAAATTTTAAGTGAGAATAAGCTGTTATCAAAGTAGGGGCACTGTGATGAGGGTCTAGATGGCTTGAGTTCACAAATACAGACATTCTACCACTCAACATGACTTCTTAACACTTTCTTCACAATGTCGTAGCTTCTTTTGCAACATTTTCCATGACATTACCGGCTTCACATCTCCGAAAACTTGACAGCAGGTGGCTTAGCTTAGTGACTGTCACGTGACTACAAAATCCCACACAGAGATAACCGAATTTTAAGTCTTGAAAGATAACCCCTCAATCCACCTTTCGACGTCCACAACACGATCGAAAGAAGACAAAATGAGTGCCTTTCAGAACGGCGGTGCTCCGTCACGAGCGATGGATGACGAGTCTGATGTCGAGGAGGAAGCTCTTGTCGCAGACTACAGAGAACAAGTTCAATATGAGGGGATGGAAGAATTGGAGCCAGTCACCTCAATGAGCATGGCACAACAGACGGACGACATTCAATCAAGACTAGCAGCTGCGGCCCAGCCTTTGGATTTCTCAGCTCCTCTTGAGGTCAAGTTTGCCAGTTATGACAACTACTGCAGCTTATTCCATTTCATCTTGAACTCTGATGGACCTGTGGATCTTGAACCTCCTTCGGTGCGCCCTCCATAGACACGTCAAAGTTACTATCACTCACTTTACCTGTAGTACTACTGGGCGTGGGATGTTATCGATGAGTTTATCTACCAATTCAACTCTTTCTGTTCGTACAGAAATCGCGTCGCGCGTCAAGGAGCCAACGACGAAGAAATTCAGATCCTCCGGGAAGCACCAAATACATGGGGTTGCTACAGCGTTCTCAATGTCCTCTACTCCCTCATCCAACGATCCCAAATCAACGAACAACTCGCGGCGATGAAGCGAAACGAGGAGCCTATGGCAGTGGCTGGTGATTACGGATCAAAGTCTTTGTACAGAATGCTGGGATATTTCTCGATAATCGGTCTGTTGAGAGTTCACTGCCTTCTGGGAGACTTCAGTCTCGCACTGAAAACTCTTGATGACATTGAGCTTAACAAGAAAGCCATGTTCGCCCGCGTTATGGCCGCACACTTCACAACATACTACTATGTAGGCTTCTCCTACATGATGATGCGCCGATATGCAGATGCCATCCGCATGTTCAGCCACATCCTCATCTACGTTTCACGGACGAAGAACTTCCAGAAGAACGCTCAGTACGACTCGATCTCAAAGAAGAACGACCAGATGTACGCTCTCATCGCTATCTGCGTTGCTTTCCACCCCACCAGACTCGATGACACCATCCACACCGCTCTGCGGGAGAAGTATGGCGACCAACTCTTGAAGTTGCAGCGTGGAGGACCGGAATCACTTCCCATCTTTGAGGAGTTATTCAAGTCTTCTTGCCCGAAGTTCATCTCTCCAACTCCGCCTGATTTCGACAACCCAGAACTCAACGTCGACCCCCTTGACCATCACCTAGCTATCTTCATGGACGAAGTCAAGACAAACATGTGGAGCCCAACTGTCAAGTCATATCTCCGCCTCTATACTACAATGGATTTGAAGAAATTGGCAGGATTCCTTGAGGTTGAGCCGGAGAAGCTGAGAGGATGGTTATTGGTAAACAAGCAGAGAAGTAGACAGATTAGATGGACGGACAATGGGTTGCTAGACGGAGAGGTGGTCAACTCCAACGACCTTGATTATGCTATGCAAGGAGTAAGTGATGTCTATTGTTCTGGACTTCTTGCACTATGCTGACAATAGAACCAGGACCTGATCCATATTTCGGAAGCCAAGGTTGGCCGTAAATTGGTGGACTGGTACCTTCGAAACCTTGCACGGACATACTAGAGGATATTCTGCATTTGTGTTGGACTCGAATTGGGGTTGCATGGTATGGCGTATGGGATGAAAAGCGGTTCGATGAGCTTACGATGTCGCGGAGACATACGGAAAGCTTCTGTAGACGACCTTGAAATTACGTAGATAAATTCTAAGAAATTACTTGCAAGATTATTCAGATCTCGAGGCTGTGTTCCTGGGCGTTGCATCATTCAGTCCTTAAAACACCACAATTCCCAGCGAAACGACGAGGCTGGAAACACGGCTGACCATTCTGCCAAGAGTGCCGCCTACACCCCTTCCGAACACACCGACACTCTCCACATTACAAAGCTTCAATCCTTCCAGTGTCGATGGGCTTTATCTCCCGATGAGGGTATCGTTGATTCCAAAAAATTACACAAAACAGTGGTGGTGTGACGAACAGCAATTGCGCCTTCCGGCTGCACCTCGCCAGGGTTAAATATCCCTTCTGGTTCTTCTCCAATGCCCAAACCTCTTCCTCATCAACAAGCACCTCTCCAACCAACGACAGTCGATGGGTATCTATCAAGCAAACTATCTAGTACTGTGCGCCAGCACCCGCCCAAGGAGACGAACCAGATTAAAAGTCTGAATCTACCGCAGCCATGTCGATAGATTCATCCTCATCGTCGTCGTCGCCTTCTCAAAACGTTCCTTCGGATTCCTCGACTCCGCCTATCTCCCCACTCACCTTGCCATCCACCGAAACCAGCTACCCATACCCACGGTTAGACCCCATCATCGAGCACGTCAAGGCAGATCATACTCAGGACACGCAAGTTACTACCCGTCATCGTGTCTCGTCGGTCAGCAGCATCTCGTTCAAGTCCAACGGAGTATCGATTGCTACTGGACAGGCAAGGACAAAGTCGTCTCGGATCAGAGGCTCTTCCCCTCCACCTCCACCGTAAGTGTTATTTTCGTTGCGCGCCTCATTTCAAGCAAAAGCAAGATCCGTTGCAAAAGAGAAGAGGAAGAAATAATCTGGGGTTCGGAGCAATTTATCTCGGGCCGCTCCAGCACATCCCACGCGCTCCTTCCTCCACTCTTCAGCCTTGAGTCGCTTATTACGGCCCAAGGCGGGTGACAAAACCCCACCTTCCTACCTCTGCTTAGATCACCTGGGCATTGCTCTCGTGTCCCTGGTTCAGCCGTCTTTTGGATCCTCTGCTTCTGTTCACTTTGTTTGTTGCTGCAAATGTTTGTATCATGGCACTGACAGAAGATCCCACCGACAGTCGTTTTCAACACCATGTATCTTTCGACAACTTCGCAGGCGGGGAACCAACGGAAAAGAATACCATCTCGTTCACGCTGAACGTCAAACATAAAGGTTACCAGTTCAAGAGACGATCGCGGACATTTATGGTTGGCATAGATGAGAATGATTACTCGGATATCGCATTGCAGTGGATGTTAGAGGAGCTAGTTGACGACGGGGACGAGATAATATGTCTCAGAGTCGTCGATAAAGATGCTAAGGTTGTTAGTGATCGGAACCTGGAGAGGAGACAATACCAGAAGGAGGCCAAGGAATTGATGCAACGGATTCAGAACAGAAATGATGATAATAGGGCTATCAGCATTGTGCTGGAGTTTGCAGTTGGCAAAGTGCATGCTACATTTCAGAAGATGGTCAGTATTCCTCGACGAGGGAAGGTTTCTGGACTCTGCTAACGTATGGAATCTCCAGATCCAAATCTACGAACCTGCAATGCTTATCGTCGGCACGAGAGGTCGAAGTCTCGGTGGTTTCCAAGGGCTTGTCAGCAATCGAAACTCCTTCTCGAAGTGGTGTCTACAATATTCTCCGGTGCCAGTTGTGGTCGTACGGCCTACTGAGAAGAGATTGAAGAAAAAGAAGAAGAGAGATGCGGATCCTACTCGACAAGACTACGCACGAATACTGAAGGACAGTGGAATTGAAGAGCACGAGACAGATTGTGGTTCGCAGAACAGTATATTCGAAGCATCAAATGACCCGAATCAAGAGGCACATGCTGTTGCTGCGGCCCTAGGCTTACCAGCAGCATTCGACCCTACGCTAAAGCCACTATATCAGGAGAGCAGTCGATCTTTACGGAAAGTTGAGTCAGGACAGAGCGATGTCACGAGGAAGTCACAAGACAGCCTATTTCCAGACTCTCGACCTACTAGTCCAGAAGTTCTGATGAAGAGTCCAAAATCAAGCCAGCTTGAAAGCCCAGCCATGAGTGGAGAAGAGTCCAGTGAAGGCGAAGACGACGAAGAAGGCGAATTTGAGGCCGTTGATGGACGAACTCTATTGAGCAATGTTAGTCATATTCCGGAAATTGAAAAGAAGAAGAAGTTGCATGAGATGGAGGTTGGAGAAGCGCAGGCCCTGTTCTCGGGTAGGAAGAACTCGATCGCGAGCGTGGATAGTACTGGTTCTCCTGGTGGAGTGGCTGTTGATGAGGAGGATGAGGAAGAATGAATTTTCGATGGTTGGAATGCGGTCATGGATTATGGGATAGATATCACTCTTGCGGGTGCGGTGCACGAACTATGAAGATGGATTGCGGGATGGATATAGAGCTAGGAGTTCGCGTTACGGTCAGCGATGGCATGGAAATTCCCAGTTACATCTGACTATTCGGTTCAAGTCGATGAACTTCTCGGAACGGTTTCTTATCAGAGAATCAACTAGATGACTTCTTGCCCCCAGAGCTTCTTCCCATATCTTACTTTCCAAATCTCAAATTTCAGTTCCCTAATCCCTGCATACCTACTGGCAGTTAAGCTAATAACTGTACCAAAAGACTACTTCCCAAAAAGATAAAAGTGATCGGCTCTGAAGAATGCAACTAGTATAAGCAGCCCAGAGCTACCAGAAATATCTCCAAAGGAACTGAACTTATCGTTTCGTATGCGGGGCTCACCAGGGCCTATTTCTACCACCAGGATACCCTTTTTGAGGACCAGGCTTCACATGTTCTTGTTCGTGCACGAAACCGCCCAGATTAATCACCTTCTCGCCCATCATTTTGAATGTTTTATCCGTATTCATATATTTTTCGCTCATAGCCCACTACTCTCTCATCTTTTGTGACCTGTGACAGCAAAAAACGCCAGTGTGCTGATAATAACACTTTGAATGAGACGTTTTCATAATGCCAGGTGAAAGCTCAGAAATGTTCGTGCTTGCGCAGAAAGTCTCTGCAACTTGTTAGAAGCCTTGTCGACTATTAACATGGCATGACGGACTAGAATTCTTGGTTAGGGCTTTGAAGTCACCTTTCGCTTCTTCGAGGGTGTAGTGTGCTTGACTAAGAATAGTTTGTGAGAAAGATCTGTGGCTATATAGTGCGAAGCAGTGTGGAAAGGATTACTCTGAGTACTCAATTACTCTAAGTCATGACTTAGTAAGTATTGAGTAAAGTTAGAGTAACAGCCAGTGAGATTAGACTTAGTAGAGTAGAGTTATTACTCTGAGTTACTTAGAGTAGTGTGTCACATAGGATAATTTATTGATTTCTTGTCTTTTTTCTTATCGATCTTTTTTTTTATGTCTCTTTTTTACTCAATTATTATAAGTTTATATATTTTTGCTTTAAATTATATTAAATAAAATATTATAACTTAAAGGACTTCATATCGCTAGTGTTACGTTGACACTTCACCTCACATGACTTTAGGTCATGTGACCCCATTTCATGTATATAGCCGGGCTTCCGCCCCCTTCTTCCTCTAAAAATCATAATATATTTACACAACCGCATTTCCCTGCAACAGTAGGGTAATAAGCGCGGGGAGAATTTTACGTATTAGTGATTTTTGCGTATTGCAAACCCTTACCTGATTTACATGCCAAGCGAGAATCAAGTGAGAAGCGCCGAATAGGTAGGTTTTAGATAGATTTTGCTCGCGAGGATTAAGCGCACGGTGCTCTTATTCGTTCGGCAGTTCTCACCTAGTCTTAATTTGCATGCATACCAGGTGAGGGAGGGCAATATATAAAAACCACCAATACGCAGACTTGGGCAGGGGGTATGGGTAAAAAAGGATAGATCCGGGAGAAATCAGCTCTAGATACTATCTAGAGCGATTTTTTAATGGATAGATATCCTCTATTAGAAAATAGGGATGGTTCTAGGGGATTATAATGTCATTGAGCCTATTTTAGAGTGAGGTTTAGGGGTAAAGTGTATACTTATTCTTCTAAAACGACTATAATTTTACTATTATCCTTACTAATTTTGATCTCTTCTTTATTATTATTAGGGTCTAATATTCCTTAGCTTCTCAAATATAGCACGTACCGCACGTTCTTACTTGATATACGCGTACGCTTTTTAGAGATCAAATTGCTAGCTATACTAAATACGCGTTCGGAAGGAGCAAAGGTCGCAGGAATTGCATAGTAATCGCAAGCTATTTGGCAGATAATCGGGAAGTCGTAAGCCTTTAATAGCATATATAATTGTTAAGCTTTTAGTGTTAATTCGCGGTGGATTAATGGCTCCTTTAGCTACCTAGTCACTTTGTCGCTTATTGCAGTCGATTTTATAGCAAGTATATTTGCTATATATTCGTCGAACCCGTTTAATAGATTAACCCTTTATGCTTCTTGCCCTTCGACTTTAAGAGTCTGCGATCGACTATTGCGCGCATCAATAGCCTTATCCTTAAGGCGTTGCTATTCGAGCTTTGCTAGGCTTACTGCCCTCTTTTGGTATTGCAAATATGTATGCTAAAAGCGGCCCTTCGCGCGCTTATAACCCGTAGATTTGATGCCTCCCGACGCGTCAAAAAGGAACTTTAAGGCTTTAAGCTTGTATCGAGGATTGCAGATAATAGCGACAAACGAATAGCGCGAGGAGATAGCTTCTTTGTAGTAGTCCTTTATGACTTTATAGGCCGCTTTCGCCGCGAGCTTAAGGATAGGCTATTTGTCTTAAGCTTGCTATATATTTAATTGGCGGAGTATATAAAGGTAATTCGGGATAGCATTATAAAGCGTAAGGTATTCGTCTGCTTAAGATTATATTATAAGTTTCTTAAAGATATTAAATAAGATAGCTATCTCTTTAAGGGTATCTTAGTCGTCGTTTGTTAGAGTTAGATTCTCTTATATAGACTTATCCCAAGTTTACGCAGTTAATACTGCTTTAATAGCCTTTTTTATCTTTAAACCCGCATTTAGTATCTTGTCTATCGAATTCCACTATATTAGCATGTCGCATATAAGGTTTATATACTTGATTCCGAGCGTAGCGCACATGCTCTTGAGCTAAGCGCATAGTAGCTTTTGTAATTTGAAGATAATCGATAAACTACGAAGCTTATAAAAGGCAAAACGTTTGCTAGAAGGAGGAGGAGGTGCTTAGTTATTTGTATAATAGTAGTCGGAGAAGTGTTTTTTAGGTTTTGCTTTAATTGCTTTGAGAGCTAAAAGTCGAATATATTAGTTTTGTTATACAGTCGATCCCGCCCAAAAGCGACAAAATTTACCCGATTCTCCCAACATAACAACCTTTCCACCACAATAGCTGCATTTAAATTATTTTTAATGGAAATATGAATTCGAAGCTTGCGAAAAAGGTGTATTAGACAGAATTTAATTATAATGTGTAGTTGTTATAATATTTAAGAATTAAACGCACGGGCCATTTATGATTTTTGATTTTTGACCATATAAACGGCAAAAAGTTCTGGAAAAAGTCACGTGCGCGCCCTCCCGAGGTTCTCCCGAATGATTTTGCAGTCTCTAGAAACAGACTACTTTTATCGATTTCATTAACTATAACGCTTTATAAGGCTTAACTAATACTAGAATGTCTTGATTATAATCTCCTCTAGCTCTAAGCATATTGTCTATAAGTTTAAAGCTTATCTTAATAGTATAATTGCTAAGTCCTTGCAAATAAGGCTAGCAACTTAACATTTTATTATTTTATATAATCCTTAAAGGCTTGCATTGCTTCCTCTAATATTACCCTATAGCGCCTTTGTTTCTTTACACACCACGCTACCGCCTTAACCCCTAATCCTTTATAGTAAGCGTCTATAAAACAGAATAACTTATTACAAAATCTCTGTATTATATCAATATTGCAAGCATCTAATGCAATTATAACTTCTCTTTTTGCATAGTCAAAACTCGACTTCTTTACTTGACGGTATCGAGTCTTACTATACCCTTAGTACATCTCGATTGCGTTTAATTCGCAATAGAACTTCGGGATAAAGATGCACTTGTGGCCCTTGTCTTTAATAAGCATTCTAATGGCCGACTTTTGCTTAAAGAAGTCCTTGTGGGTTAAGAGTATTCGAGCTAAATAGCAAGGTGATTTATTAGATGCCGGTATAAGATATATTATCGGGTTAAGACACTTGACTTTACACTTAAGCTTTAATGTATTCTTAGGATAACAACCTCTCTCTTAAAGTATTGTCTTAACTCCTTTATTAAGCTTCTCTCCTTTCTCATTAATAGTATAAAGGCTTTATATAGTGCCCCGTAGTTCTAGGATTATAC
>Ga0302325_10021171_pt1 | contig 13621 bp, 15 predicted proteins | sample Palsa_T0_2_FD_201948 | JGI IMG/M metagenome (GOLD analysis project Ga0302325, IMG submission 201948) | Peat permafrost microbial communities from Stordalen Mire near Abisko, Sweden - Palsa_T0_2 | ecosystem: Environmental > Terrestrial > Soil > Palsa > Peat permafrost | place: Sweden: Abisko... | reverse complement strand
CTGGGTGATCCCCAGCATCTCCCAGAGATCGGCGCGGCGCGGCGCCAGGGTCAGCGCCCGATGCAAGGCCTGGTCGGCCTCGCCCGGCTGGCCGGCGTCGAACTCAGACTGGGCGAGATGGGCCAGCGGTGTCGCATCTGCGGGATGTTGGGCGGCGATGTCGCGCCAGACGGCGGCCATCTGCGCCGGATCCAGCGGCTCGCCGGCGCTGGCCGCGTTCTCCCAGACCGCGAGCCGCTGCGCGAACGGCTGGTCGGGCAGGCCGGGCGCGCCCAGCACCACATAGACCCCGAGCGCGACCAGCGGGATCGCGGCGGCCGCGATCAGCACCGGTGTCGGGCCCGAGGCCCTCGGCGGCGGCTCGGCGCGGGCCGCCGCGGCCAGCAGCCGCCGCCCGGTCTCGGCGCGTACGCTGCGCCGCTCGCCCTCGGCGATCAGGCCGCGGTCGGCCAACTCGTCGAGCTCGGCCATCTGGCGGCGGTAGACGCCGAGGGCGGGGTTGTCGTCGCCGGCCCGACGGGCGGCGCGGGCGGCGCGCTGCACGATCAGCGCCGCAAGCCCCGCCGACACCAGGGCCGCGGCGATCCAAAGCCAGATCATGGCCGCGCCTTATCGGAAAAGCCGTGGCCGCGCGAGGCGCCGCAACTCCGCCGCCGGCGGCGCGTTGTTCCACCGATCGACGCGGAGACGTCCCATGCGACCGAAGCTATTGCTGCCCCTCATCGCCCTGGTGGGGCTGGCGGGCGCCGCCAGCGCCGCCGCCGACCACGAGGCCGGCGTGCCGCTGACCCCCGGCGAGGCGGCCGGCGGCTGGACCGTGGAGACGCAGGGGCATGCGGTCTGCATGATCACCCTGACGGCCTCGCGGATCGGCGCCTCGGCTTATGGCGCGACGCCCAAGGGCGACTGCGGCGCGCTGATCCCGGTCGGCGTCGCCGGCTGGACGCCCACGGCGGGCGGCATGGCCCTGACCGACCAGAGCGGTCAGGTGCTGCTGCCCTTCGACCGCTGGAGCAACAGCCTGTTCGTCGCCAAGATCGCCACCGGCGACGAGGTGCAGCTGATGCGCGGCGGCCCTCACCCGCAGCCATAGCGCGCCTCTCTGAGTTCCGGTGACTTCCGCCAGGGGAGTTCCCTCCGGCCGCACGCTTGGCTATAGCCGCCCCATTGAAATCCAGTCCATTTCGTTGGGGACGACATGCTCAAGAGCCTTTTCGCGGCCGCCATCGCCGGCGCTGTCATCGCGCTCGCGGGCCAGGCCCTCGCCCAGACCCCGCCGCCCGGACCGCCGGCGCCGCCGCCGGCCGACATCCAGCCCAACGATTATGGCGATCAGGCCAACTGGCTGTGCTGGCCCGGGCGCCAGGACGCCTGCGAGAGCGACCTGACCACCACCGTGGTCAAGGCCGACGGGTCGACGCAGGTGCAGGCCTTCCACGCCGACCCCAGGGCCAAGATCGACTGCTTCTACGTCTACCCGACGGTGTCGCGCGATCCGGGCATGATCAGCGACATGACGGTCAAGCCCGAGGAGACCAACGTGGTCATCCAGCAGGCGGCGCGGCTGACCGCCCACTGCCGGCTCTACGCCCCGATGTACCGCCAGTTCACTCTGGCCGGGTTGGTCTGGGGCATGATGCATTCGCCCGCGCCGGGCGCGACGCTGCCGCCCCGTCCGATGGTGGGCTACAACGACGTCAAGGACGCCTGGACCTGGTACCTGGCGCACGAGAACCACGGCCGCGGCGTGGTGCTGGTCGGCCACTCGCAGGGCTCCGGGGTGCTGACCCAGCTGATCCGCAACGAGATCGATGGCAAGCCGGCGCAGGCGCAGCTGGTCTCCGCCATCCTGATGGGCACGGTGCTGGCTGTGCCCGAAGGCAAGGACGTCGGCGGCGCCTTCGCCCACATCCCGCTCTGCGCCGCGCCGGCCCAGACCGGCTGCGCCATCGCCTATTCGTCGTTCCGCGAGACCAGCCTGCCGCCGCCGGACAACACCCGCTTCGGCCGCGTGCGCGCCGACGGCCAGGAAGCGGCGTGCGTCAACCCCGCCAACCTCGGCGGCGGATCCGGACCGACCGAGAGCTATTTCGGCGCGCTGATCGCCAATGGCGGCGCCGCGCCGTTCCCCTGGCTGAAGGGCAAGACCATCGACACGCCGTTCGTGTCGGTCCCCGGGCTGCTGACGGCGACCTGCGTCCATTCCGGGCCGTTCCACGTCCTGGCCATCCACATCAACGCCGACCCGGCCAGCCCTCGCGCCAGCGACATCCCCGGCGACATCGTGTTCGCCGGCCAGGTCCAGAAGGACTGGGGCCTGCACCTGATCGACGCCAACCTGTTCATGGGCAACCTGGTCGACATCGTCGGCGCGGAATCCCGGGCCTGGACCGCGGCCCACCCCTGAGAACCCCGCGTTAAGCGAGATCGGCTAAGGCGGCGGCGTGATCCAGCCCCCCCAGATCGTCAACGGATACGTCTGCTTCGACTGCGCCGACGTCGCCCTGGCGCAGAAAGACATCAACCCGGCCCACCCGCCCGGCAGCCCGTCCAATCCGACCGGCTCGACCCCGAACGGCCTCGACAATCCGAACAGTCCGGCCGGGACGTCCGACGCGAGATCGCCCAGCGCGGTGGTCTTCGGCGGCATGGCGGCCAAGCTCGCAGGACAGTCGCCGCCCTCCGCGGTTGCGCCGCCGTACCAGCCGGGCGCCCAGGTCAGCGTTTCGGCCTGACGCTTATTTTCTTGCGCGTCGTTGGCTTGGCCTTCAGCCCCTTGGCGTAGGTCCAGCTGGCCGCGAGATAGGGCGCCATCCGCTCGGTGTCGGCCAGCAACGCGTCCGGGGCAGCGACGTACTCCTTCATCACCGCGCCATAGGCCTCGTAGAGCCTGGCGCCGTGCTGGCTGCGGAACGCCTCCCGCCCGGCGGCGGCCAGGCGCAGGCCCATGACGCCGTCGGCCCCAAGATCGAGAAATGTTGCCGTTCACCGCGGTGTAGGGCAGCGCCGCGCCCTTGCGCTCGACCTCGGGCAGGGTGGCGATCAGGCGCTCGTAGAGGGCGACCTTGTCGGCGGGCGCGCTCGGGGCCGGCTGCTTGGCCACGTCAGACCGCGCGGATAAGGCCGATCAGTTCGCCGAGGCCGGGATGGGCCTCCAACTCTCGGCAGAGGCCGATCACGGCCTCGGTCCGGTCCGCGCCCAGGGCGTTGCCGGCCAGGTGGCGGAACTTGCGCTCCAGCTTGGCCTGCTGGGCGGCGAGATCGCGCAAGGGCTGGGAGACATCGCCGGTGCGCGAGAGGGTGCGGCCGTCCTTCAGGCGCACGGTGACCCCGCAGCCGCGGCCGACCTGGGTGGGATCGATGGTCACCCGGTCCCGCAGCGCCACGAGGTCCGGCCGGCGGGCGGTGGCGTCGCTGAACAGGGCGTCCTGGAAGGTGTCCTCGCCCGCCAGCGCCAGGGCGGTGGTCATCCGCAGCGAGAACTTGCACTCCAGCCCCGTGGCCGGTTCCTGGATGTTGCAGACGCCCAGGTGGCCGCTCGGGACCTTCACCGTCACCGCGTCGATGGCGTCCGGCGCGATCGCCTCCTCGAGCCGCAGCTGGTTCGCCGCCTCGATCGAGTCGTGGGTGAGGTAGCAGGCGGCGTGGTACTTGAAGAGCGCTTCGGTCACCCACGGCGCGGCGCGCTCGGCGAGGCCGGCGGCGGGGTCGGCGGTGGTCGACTGGGTGGCGGTGAAACCTTGAGCCGAGGCCAGGATATCGGTGTCGCTGGTGAAGCCGCGGACGGCGAGGCGGGCGGCCAGCAGGCCGTTCTGCGCGGCTTTCCCGGGGTGCAGCGGCTTCGACATGGTCCCGAAGCAACTCTTCAGACCCGCGGCCTGGGTGCCGGCGAGCCCGAAGGCGTGGGTCAGCGCCTCGCCCTCGACGCCGAGCAGGCGCGCGGCGGCGGCGGCCGCGCCGAAGGTCCCGGTGGTGGCGGTGGTGTGCCAGCCGCGGGCGTAGTGCGAGGGGCCGAGTAGCCGGGCGATCCGGCACTCGGCCTCCACCCCGGCGATGAAGGCGACCAGCGCCTCGGCCCCACTGGCGCCTCGCTGCTCGGCCAGCGCGAACACCACCGGCGCCACGGGCACGGTCGGGTGGCCCATGGGCATGATCACGTCGTCGAAGTCGAGCGCGTGGCCCATGGCGCCGTTGATCAGCACCGCATCGAGCGTGCGGGCCCGGCGGCCGTGGCCGAGGATCGCGACGCCGACCGGATCGTCCGTGGGCGCCAGCTCGTCCAGCAGGATGCGCACCAGCGGCTCGTCCCGCCCCGCCAGCGCCACCCCGATCCAGTCCAGCAGGCACTGCTTGGCGACCGTGAGCGCGGCCGGCGGCAGATCCGCCAGCCGCAACGACGACACCTGCTCCGCCAGCGCAGCGGTGACGGTCAGGGTCTCGGTGGCGGGGGGCTCGAGCGTCAGCGTATCGGCCATCGCGGGTCTCCCTGGGAGAGTGGCGCGACGGACGCTAAGCCCAGGCGGCTGTTCGGGCAATCGGTCCCCCGGCTCTTTGCCGTCCCGTCGCGCACGGGAGCCACCTCCCAAAATTCCGTCATCCCCGGGCATCAGTCCCCGGGACCCAAGCGCATCAAACGCAGAGTGGCCGCGCCTGAGCGCGGCCACGGCTGGAAGCGTGCTCTTGGGTGGCCGGCACAGGGCCGGCCATGACGGACGGGGGGTGGGGAAGGTAGAGGTGAAAGCTTACGCCTCCACCGTTTCCTTCGCGGCGGCGTCCTGTTTGGCGGTGAGGTCTTCGCCGGTCTCCTGATCGACGACCTTCATCGAGAGGCGCACCTTGCCGCGGTCGTCGAAGCCGAGCAGCTTGACCTTCACGATCTGGCCCTCCTGCAGGACATCCCCGACCTTGGCGACGCGCTGGTTGGCGATCTGGCTGACGTGCACCAGGCCGTCCTTGGCGCCGAAGAAGTTCACGAAGGCGCCGAAATCGACGATCTTCACCACCTTGCCGTCGTAGATCTGACCGATCTCCGGCTCCGACGCGATCGAGCGCACCCAGTCCAGCGCCGCCTTGATCTTCGAGCCCTCGGAGGCCGAGATCTTCACCGTGCCGTCGTCGGAGATGTCGATCTTGGCGCCGGTCTTCTCCACGATCTCGCGGATCACCTTGCCGCCGGAGCCGATCACTTCGCGGATCTTGTCGGTGGGGATGTGGATGGTCTCGATCTTCGGGGCGTACTCGCCGATCTCCTCGCGGGCCGACGGCAGCGCCTTGTTCATCTCCTCGAGGATGTGCAGCCGGCCGGCCTTGGCCTGCTCCAGGGCCTTGCCCATGATCTCCTTGGTGATGCCGGGGATCTTGATGTCCATCTGCAGCGAGGTGATGCCGTCGGCGGTGCCGGCGACCTTGAAGTCCATGTCGCCGAGGTGGTCCTCGTCGCCGAGGATGTCGGAGAGCACGGCGAAGCCGTCCGTCTCCAGGATCAGGCCCATGGCGATGCCGCTGACCGGCTTCTTCAGGGGCACCCCGGCGTCCATCATCGCCAGCGAGGAGCCACAGACCGTCGCCATCGACGACGAGCCGTTGCTCTCGGTGATCTCGGAGACCAGGCGGATGGTGTAGGGGAAGTCTTCCTTCGCCGGCAGCACCGCCCGCATCGCCCGCCAGGCCAGCTTGCCGTGGCCGATGTCGCGGCGGCTGGGGGCGTTCATGCGGCCGGTCTCGCCCACCGAGTAGGGCGGGAAGTTGTAGTGCAGCAGGAAGCTTTCCTTGTAGGTGCCCTCCAGCGCGTCGATGAACTGCTCGTCGTCGCCAGTGCCTAGGGTGGCCACCACCAGCGCCTGGGTCTCGCCGCGCGTGAACAGCGCCGAGCCGTGGGTGCGGGGCAGCACCGAGACTTCCGAGACGATCGGGCGGACCTGGTCGACCTTGCGGCCGTCGATGCGCACGCCGGTGTCGACGATGCCGCGGCGGACCACGTCGGCCTCGCACTCCTTGAAGACGCCGCCGAGCTTGTTGGCGTCGACGCCGTCCGGATTGGCCTCCGACTTGGCGAGCGTGGCGACCACCTTGGCCCTGGCGGCGCTGACGGCGTCATGCCGGGCGCCTTTGGCCATGATCTGGTAGGCGGCGGCGATGTCGGCGCCCACCAGGTCCTTCACCTTGGCCTTCAGGGCGTCGGTGTCCTCGGCGTGGAAGTCGAACGGCTCCTTGGCCGCGTGCTCGGCCAGATCGATGATGGCGGCGATCACTTCGCGGCAGGCGGCGTGGGCGAACAGCACGCCGCCCAGCACCTGCTCCTCGGTGAGCTCCTCGATCTCGCTCTCGACCATCATCACCGCGTCGTCGGTGGCCGCGACCACCAGGTCCATGCGGTTGCCGTCCTGCTTCAGCTGGTCGAGCGTCGGGTTGAGCACGTACTGGCCGTCGATGAAGCCGACGCGGGCGCCGCCGATCGGGCCCATGAAGGGCACGCCGGAAAGGGTCAGCGCCGCGGAAGCCGCCACCATGGCGACGATGTCGGGATCGTTCTCCAGGTCGTGGCTGAGCACGGTGACGATGACCTGGGTCTCGTGCTTGAAGCCCTTGACGAACAGCGGCCGGATCGGCCGGTCGATCAGGCGGGAGACCAGGGTCTCCTTCTCGGAAGGACGGCCCTCGCGCTTGAAGAAGCCGCCGGGGATCTTGCCCGCGGCGAAGGTCTTTTCCTGGTAGTTGACGGTGAGCGGGAAGAAATCCAGGCCCGGTTTCGGGTGTTTCTCGTAGACGACGGCGGCGAGCACCGTGGTCTCGCCGTAGGTGGCCAGCACGGCGCCGTCGGCTTGACGGGCGAAGCGGCCGGTTTCGAGCGTCAGGCGGCGACCGCCCCACTCGATGGACTTGCGTTTGATATTGAACATGGTTGGTCTTTCTTTCTCATCCCGAAGGCCCATTCCCTCGGGGGCGGACAGGGGCGGAAGGTTTTCCGGGAGTCCTCTCCATCGTGACAGGCGGTTGAGGACTGCCTTTCAGCCCTCGACGTATCGTTGAGCCTACTTGCGGCTCTAAGCGGCGCGGCCGGACGGCCTGTCAGGGCCGGACGCGTCGAATCTGGTATTGGCGCTTTCGCACAAAATGGCGCGCGCGGGAATGGAGCGGGGCTAACGACGCAGCCCCAGGGTTCCGATCAGGGCCGTGTAGCGGCCCTCGTCGGACTTCTTCAGGTGGTCGAGCAGCGAGCGGCGCTGGGAGACCAGCTTCAGGAGCCCGCGGCGCGAATGGTTGTCCTTCTTGTGAGTCTTGAAGTGCTCGGTGAGGTTGGCGATCCGCTCGGAGAGGATCGCCACCTGGACCTCCGCCGAGCCGGTGTCCGCTTCGCCGCGGGCATGGGTGTGGATGAGCTCAGCCTTGCGTTCGGCCGTGATCGACATCGGTTATCTCCGCTCAGGTGGATTGAAAGACCCGCGTGGGATTGAGCCGTCCCGCACGCATCTCGCAGAGCGCCACGATCCTCTTGCCCTCGAATGCGGCGACGGTGCGCGAACCTGACTTGAGGCTCGCCTTCAACGCCTCCGCCTGCCGGGGAAGAAGGACGATCGATCGTCCCTGCGTCAGCCTGAAGGCGTCTTCGGTGGTCAGGGCCAGGGCCGGGATGTCGTCCAGCGCGGTCTCGACCGGAAGCAGGGCCTCCAGGCGGGCGCCGCTATCGCACAATTCTTCCAGCTTTTCCAGGCCTATGGCGTTTTCGTCCGTGAACCGCCCGACGCGGGTGCGGCGAAGGGCGCTGACGTGGGCGCAGGCCCCCAGCATTTCGGCCAGGTCGCGGACCAGGGCGCGCACGTAGGTCCCCTTGCCGCAGTCGATCTCGATCTCGACGTGATCCGCGTCCGGCTGGTCCGTCACCCGGGCGGCGTGGATCACCACCGGGCGGGGTTCGAGCACCACGTCGATACCCTCGCGGGCCAGATCGTAGGCTCGCTCGCCGTCCACCTTCACCGCTGAGAAGGCCGGCGGGATCTGCAGGATCTCGCCGACGAAGGCCGGCAGCGCCGCCTCGACCGCCGCGCGGTCCGGCCGCACCTCCGAGGTCGCGGTGACGACGCCTTCGCGGTCGAAGCTGGCGGTGGTGCGGCCCCACTCGAGCGCGAAGCGGTAAGTCTTGTCGGCGTCCATCAGGAACGGGACGGTCTTGGTCGCCTCTCCCAGCGCGATCGGCAGCACCCCGGCGGCCAGCGGATCGAGGGTGCCGGCGTGCCCCGCTTTCTGGGCGTTGAACCCCCGCCGCACCCGGCTGACCGCCTGGGTCGAGGTGACGCCGGTAGGCTTGTCGAGGCAGATCCAGCCGGAAACCTGGTCGCCCTTGCGGCGGCGGCTCATCCGGTCTCGCCCTCCACGTCGCGGCGGATGCGCGGATCGCTGAGCAGGCGGTTCATCTTCTCGGCCGCCTCGAAGCTCTGGTCGTGGACGAATTTCAGGTCCGGGGTGGCGCGCATGTCGATCATGTGCCCGAGCCGGCCGCGCAGGAACCGCGTCACCCGGTTCAGCGCTGCCGCCACTTCCGCGGCGGCGCCGCCGCCGAGCGGCGCGATGAAGCAGAGCGCGTGCTTCAAGTCCGGGCTCATCCGCACCTCGGTGACTGTCACCGAGACGCCGGCGAGCGCCGGATCGCGCAGCTCCTCCGCGCGCAGGATGTCCACCAGCGCGTGGCGCACCAGCTCGCCGGCGCGCAGCTGGCGCTGGGACGGCCCGGTCAGGGCGCGGCGACGGGATCGGTTGGGGCGGGACATGGCCTTGAAATCCTGATCCGCGCGGCCGGCTCGAACGGCGGACGCGGAGAAGGCGGGGCTTCTAGGCGCGTCGATGGACCAAGTCCAGCGCCTCTTCCAGGGCTGACCGGCCCCGCCGGGCTCTGCTAGGGTGCAGGCCATGACAGCCCGCTTCACCGCCGAACACCTCGACACCTGGCGCCGCGACGGCGTGGTGCTGATCCCGGATTTCTTCACCCCCGCCGAGGTCGCAGCCGTGACGGCCGACTTCCAGCAGGTGTTCGACCGCGACGGCGCCGACGCGCCGATGGTGCGCAAGAAGCAAGGCGAGGCGGGCAGGTTCAATCCGGCCCAGTTCGCCGGCGTGCAGGCGGTGCCGCTGGACTGCTCGCCGGCGCTGAACCTCGCCGGCGTGCACCCGGCGCTGATCGACTTCGCCAAGCAGGCGATGGGAACCGACGAGGTGGCGCTCTACCAGTGCCAGGCGTGGGGCAAGTTCACCGGCGACGCCGACTACGAGCAACCGTTCCACTGCGACTTCGTCAACCACACCCTGACCGGGCCGTCGGATGACGAGAAACTGAACTCGGTCACCTTTATCTGCCTGTTCAGCGATGTCACCGAGGCCCATGGCCCGACCCACTACGTGACCCGGCCGGACAGCCTGAAGGTGGCCGGCCCGGAGGCGACCTTGTCCGGCGATCCGAAGCTGCAGAAGAAGCTGAGGCGCTACGAACGCTCGGCCGCCGCGTCGGCCGGCAGCCTCTTCGTCTACGGCATCGACATCTGGCACCGCGGCACCAACCTCACCGCGCCCGGCGGCCACCGCTACGTGATGACCGTCTGCTACAAGGACGCGAAGAACGCCGGCATCGGCTTCACCGCTTGGCAGTTCCACCACATCCGCCCGTGGCGCCACATCTTCGACCACGCCACCCCCGACCAGCTGGCCTGCTTCGGCGTGCAGCGCCCCGGCGATCCGTTCTGGACCGAGACCACGCTGGCCCGCGCCCAGGCCCGCTACCCCGGCTGGGACATGACGCCCTACCGCGAGGCGGTCGCCCGGCGCGGCGCCCGCCAGCTTTCAAACGCCGGCGCGTAGCCACAGGTCGAGCAGCAGGCCGGCCGGCAGGGTGTCGAGCGCCGGCGTGACCGGAACGCCGGCGGCGTTCAGCAGCTCGGCGGCCCAGTGGTTGCAAAGGTGGAAGAGGCTGAAGGCCTCGCCGCTTTGGAAGAACGCCTCGCCGCCCAGGTGCGGCGCGGGGCTCGCCTCCGGCTTGCCGTCCGCCCCAATCGCGAAGCTGCGGTCGGCGCGGCTCATCAGCGCCGCCAGGCCTTCGCGGGAGAGGACGATGCGGTGGACGCCGCTGGCCCACACCCGATCGGGGCTGTCCCAGACCCCTTCGAGGTGCACGACCGTGGGCCGGCCGCCGAAGAGGGCGGCGAGGCCGTCGAGAATCCGGTCCTGCCAGGGGCTGGTGGCCTCGTAGAAGCGCGCGTCGCCCCAGCCGACCATCATCCAGGGATCGGCGGAGGTCAGCGTCGCGGCCGCCGCCAGCGGGCCGCCGTGCGCCTGGATCGCGGCCTGCGGCAGCAGGACATCGGTGTGGAATCCGTTCTCGAGCAGGAACACCGGGACCGTGTCGCCGGCTTTGGCCGGATAGAGCGCCGGATCGCCGCCCCTGGCGGTGGCCAGGACGATCAGGACCAGCAGGAGCGCGGCCGCGAGGGCCCAGCGCCCCCGCCGGCGCCATGCGATGCGCCGCCTCATGCCGGCTGATATAACACAAGGCCAAGCTAGACGGGGAGTTCCGATGCGCGAGATCGCCCTGCCGCTGACCGGCGGCTGCCACTGCGGCGCCGTCCGCTACGAACTGGCCGCGCCGCCGCACCTGGCCTACGTCTGCCACTGCACCGAGTGCCAGCGGCAGACCGGCTCGGCTTTCGCGATGTCGATGCCGGCGCCCCGCGCCGCGTTCCGCCTGCTCAGGGGCGAACCGGCGGTCTACGAGCGTGAGATGCCCGGCGGCCGCCGCGGCCGGGCCCGTTTCTGCGGCGCCTGCGGCACGCGGGTCTATTCGGAGCCGTTCCCGGACATGGTGATCCTGCGCCCGGGCACGCTGGACGACCCCAGCTGGATCACCCCCGCGGCCCAGATCTGGACCCGCAGCGCCCGCCCCTGGGCCTGTATCGACGACATCCTCACCTACGAGCAGGCCGCCGACGGCTTCGCGGACATGGCCAAGGCCTGGGCGGCGCGGGGGCTGAGATTCGTCGCGGCGGACAGCTGACCTTCTCCCGCGGAGGGGATCTGGATGGGTCAGGCCAGCAACCGCTCAACCACCAGCCCTGCGCACGCCTCAGGCGACAGAGCGCTGGTGTCGATCTCGAGGTCGTAGACAACGCCTGGGTGGACGATCCCGATCTGCAGGGCCGACATGCCGGCCACCCGGTCGCCCCGCGCGGCCTCGCGGCGGGCCATCTCCGCCGGGTCGCAGTTCACCGCGACCCAGAGGACGCTCAGGCCGGCCAGCGCTTTGTTCCACCGCGCCTGCGCCTGCGCCCCACCGAACATCACCTCGTCGATCACCAGCCGCACGCCGGCGCGCGCCATCGCCCCCAGCCCGCGGCGCCAGTCGTCTTCGAGCGCCTCCCACGCTGGCCCGACGGTCACCCGGCCGTCGGCGTAGATCATCAGGCCGTCGGGCGAGCCGTCCAGCTGCGGGGGCATGGCGGCGATCAGGCTGTCGACGCCGAAGGTGAGCCATGGGTCGGGCAGCCGACGCTGGAGGGCGCGCGCCAGGCTGGTCTTGCCAGCGCTGGAGACGCCGTTGAGGACAATGACCTGGGTCGCCATCGGCTGGGTTTGATCCTGGTCAACGACCTGCACCGTCTAAGCGCTCAGGGTCCGGCGTCAACCGCGCAGGGAACGCCATGCAGGTCTCCGAAGCCTTGAACAGCCGCTTCACCTGCCGGGCCTTCCTGCCGACGCCCGTGCCACAAGCGACGGTGGAGGCGATCCTGGCGGGCGCCGCGCGCACCGCGTCCGGCGGCAACTTCCAGCCCTGGTGGGTCTGGGCCCTGGCCGGCGAGGAGCTGGCGGCGCTGGAGCAGATCGTCGCCGGCAAGATCGCCAAAGGCCAGCTGATCGACGGCGATTTCGAATACCTGATCTACCCGCCGGACAAGGAGCCCTATGCGTCCCGCCGGTTCCGCAATGGCGAAGCGATGTACCAGGCCATCGGCGTCGCCCGCGACGACGGGCCCGGCCGGATGGCGCAGTATGGACGCAACTTCCGGTTCTTCGGCGCGCCGGTGGGGCTGTTCCTGGCCATCGACCGGACCATGCTGCAGGGCCAGTGGGCCGACCTCGGCATGTACCTGCAGTCGGTGATGCTGCTGGCCCGCGAGCACGGCCTGCATACCGCGGCGATCGAGGGCTGGTCGCTGTTCCACCGCACGGCGCGCGAGTTCCTTGCCATGCCGGACGAGCTGATGCTGTTCTGCGGCCTCGCCCTCGGCCACGCCGACCTCGACGCGCCGGTCAACCGGGTGCGGGCCGAGCGGGCGCCGCTGTCGGAGTTCGCCACCCTGCGCGGGTTCCAGGCCGCGGCCGTGCCGACCCCGCATCTGGTCGCCGCCGGCTAGCGCCGCCTGGACTGGCGGCCGGCGCGACGCTAGGTGTCGCCGCGGGCGGGCGTGGAGTTGAAGCTATGTGGCGCGGTCTGCTCGCTACGCTGCTGCTGGTCCCGGCCGGGCAGGCTTGGTCGCAGGGTGATCCGGCGGCCCAATGCGCCTCGGTGGATCCCGACAGCCGCATCCAGGGCTGCAGCGCCCTGATCGACGCCGGCGCCCTGCCGCCGGACAAGCTCGCCGAGGCCTACTACCAGCGCGGTTACGCCTATCGCCAGACCCGCCGCCTCGACCTGGCGGTGGCCGATCTCTCGCAAGCCATCACCCTGAAGCCGGGCTTCGCCGAGGCGCTGGATGTCCGCGGCGTCGCTTACGATCTCCAGGGCGACCACGCCAAGGCGATCGCGGACTTCGACGCCGCCCTGGCGCTGCATCCGGGGGACACGGGCGTGCTGGTGAACCGCGCGGCGTCCTATGGCGGGGAGGGCCAGTTCGCCAAGGCGCTGAGGGACCTGGGCCGGGCCATCGCCGCCGATCCCGGGCTGGCGATGGCCTACGAGGATCGCGGGCTGATCTTCGCCAAGCAGAACCTGCCGCTGCAGGCGATCGCCAACTTCGACAAGGCGATCGCGCTGGACCCGAAGCTGGCCGACGCGCGGTTCAACCGGGCGATCGCCCTGGGCCGCCGCGGCGACTTCGCCAAGGCGGTCGCCGACCTCGACCAGGTGATCGCGCTGCGGCCGGACGACGCGGCGGCGTTCGCGGTGCGGGCGGCGGCGGAGCATCAGCTCGGGCGGCTCAGCGAAAGCCAGGCCGACCTCGCCAAGGCCGTGCAGCTCGACCCGCACATCGTGGCCGAAATGGGCGGCCACGCGGCGGCCACGCCCTGACGGCCCGCGCCAGCGTCAACTACGCCAGATCGGCGTCCCGGGGCCCGGCAGGCCGAGCCCGGGCCACTTTTCGGTGACGGTCTCGATCACCGCGTCGTCCATGCGGATCAGCCGGCCCCACTCGCGGTGGGTCTCCGGCGGCCATTTATTGGTGGCGTCGAGGCCGATCTTGGAGCCGAGGCCCGATTCCGGCGAGGCGAAGTCGAGATAGTCGATCGGCGTGCCCTCGACGATTGTGATGTCGCGGGCCGGGTCCATGCGGGTGGAGAGGGCCCACATGACGTCCTTCCAGCTGCGCGCGTCGATGTCGTCGTCCACGACGATCACCCACTTGGTGTACATGAACTGGCGCAG
>Ga0302325_10021167_pt1 | contig 13621 bp, 12 predicted proteins | sample Palsa_T0_2_FD_201948 | JGI IMG/M metagenome (GOLD analysis project Ga0302325, IMG submission 201948) | Peat permafrost microbial communities from Stordalen Mire near Abisko, Sweden - Palsa_T0_2 | ecosystem: Environmental > Terrestrial > Soil > Palsa > Peat permafrost | place: Sweden: Abisko... | reverse complement strand
GCCCCTCTTCTATGATGACCGTGTAGTGGTAATAGGCCGCCGTCTGTTCTAGGAAGTCGCGCATGTGGACGGACTTTCCTGCACCGGTGGCTCCAATCAGGACGGTGTGCTGGGGAGTGGGAGGAGTCCCGAGAAACGTCCTTAAGCCGACCAAGTTATTCTGGGAACCGTCGTAGATCGCTTCGGCCTCGGCCAGATGTCCGGTAAAGGTTGCCGAGAACGGCAGCATGTCCGCGAGGTAGGCGTCCTCGGCATAGAGGGAACGATGCTTGTAGGTCGAGGCGGTCCAGCCCGGCCAGGAAGCAAAGAAGAGCTTCTTCGCTGTCGAGGGAAGAGCGCATTCGTAGTACTGCGCCCCGCTCATCAGGTTGATCGCATTCTTGATCGCGGCGCATTTGGCGCTCAAGGCCGCTTCGCTCTCGTCCCAGACCCTGACGAAATAGGTGACGGCAAACGCGGTCGTAAATCCCGTGGAGAGCGATTCGATTTTCCTCTCCTTCTTCCCAATCGCAACCAGGAGCGAATGCCGCTCTTTGTCCTCGTATTCACCTCGCAGGCGTTCGATGGCCTTCTCCTCCTTGTCGACCTCGCGCTTGGCCGGCAGGGGTTCGATCCCGACCGTGATCTGGTAATCTAGGAACGGCAATCCGGTAAGGCGATAAATGATCCCGGGATACGTCCGGCTGGGCCACCGTTTAAGCGTATAAATCGTGTGGTAGCGTCCATCCATGTAGAATCCGACCTTCGGCAGGTTGACCCCATCCGAATTCCAGCAGTTCTCCTGAAGCGAAAGGTACGGGTTGAACTCGGCGTCGAGGTTCAGGTCGAAACGGTCTCCGAGTGACGGGTTAAGAAACTTTTTGCAGTATTCAAAATGCTCCTTGTCGGCCATCGGCGCGATCGTCGTATCGCCTCCAAAGATGGTCCTCAGGGTATCCGTGAGTTCATTAAACTGCCCTCTGAGCTGGCCCAGCATGCTCTCGTAGTAGCGCTCAAGGCCGCCCCGGACCGCGGCGTCGCCGCTGAAGGCGGCCATCTCCGTTGTCACGAAAAGGACAAGGTGCTCCCGGCGCAGTTCACGCCGGCTCATCTTCTCCCAGTAACGATCGAAGCGCTCGGACCGCAGCCGCTTCAGATGGGGATGGGTTGCGCGCTCGGTCTCCCGGAAATATCGGGTCAACTCCTGCTTGTAGTCGCAATTGCACGTCCATTGGAGCTGCGCCCGCATACCCGGCCCAAGGTTGCCCAGAAAATTGCGAATCTTGTCCTGATAGGCATTTGCATAGGAAATGCTGCTGCCGCGAAGATCCGGGGGCTGAAGGATGAAGCCCTTGGCCGCGAGGCCGCCTTTTCCCGGCGAACCGAAGACAATCATGCCCTCGGCGAAATATGCGTTAGGAGCGCCCTTCATGATTTGACCTGCAGATAAAATCAGGTTGCGCCTGCACGACAAAGGACCAGCCCTCCCCGTTGAACTTCTGGTCAAACCAGTCCTCAGCATACCCCTCCGGTTTGTTGTGCCGGAGGAGAACCACCCAGCCAAGGGGAGCGAGAAAGAACGGCAGGACGAAGGCAAGCGAGCCCAGCTTCCCGAATCTGAGAACCACCGTCAGAAGGAGGTACAGGCCAAGGGCAACGACCAACGCAACGAGAACGTAGATGAAATCGTTTCCTTCGAGGCCGAAGGCGCGGCCTCTGCTGTCGTTCGCGCTATTCGAATCGGTTATGCGCAATCCGTCCATGTTCAGAATGACGGAGTCAAGGCACCGTCGCTCATGCCGAAGATCGTAAAGAGAACGGCCATGATGGCAGCTGCGCCGGCAATGATGATCCCGGACACGATGCCCATCTTGCCATCGGCGTCGCCCTTGGACATGCGATCGGCCCCGCCCCAGATTTTTATGACCCCCCAGATGAAGCCAAAGATGAATACCACCCCGAGGGCGGTCTGCACGGAGGTCTTTAGGGATGATGTCACCTGAGCCAGCGGCAAAAGAGCCGAAGCCCTGGCTTCGCTCGTGACGGCGACCAAGGCGGTGAGCCGGGTCGCAAGCTTGTGGAGAGTTCTTGTTTTCATTGGGAGTATAGGGGCTTGGGTGAACGCGTTTTGTTTGACCACCCTCCAAACGGGCGACATGCGATCTTCAACGGACTCAACTCTACTCCAATTACGCCGCTGCGATCTTGGACGTTTCCGAGTTTTCTCGGTACGATTTCGCAGATTGTGCCTTCTGAAGCACCGCCTTGGGCGTCAGGCCGAAGAACTTTCGGCAATGCCTGTGAAAATGGCTTTGGTCGCAGAATCCGACCTGGAACGCGGCATCGGCCACCCGAAACTCGCCCGAGCGCAAAAGCTCGAGTCCCTTCTCGACGCGGCACTTTAAGATGAATTGTGAAGGCGACGAGCCCGTTGCATTCTTGAAGATCCGCGAAAAATGGCTTTCGCAGAGGCCCGCTTGCCTGGCCAGATCCTCAACGGAAATTCCGCTGTCCAGATGGGATTCGACATGCGACACAAGGCGTTTGAGCACACTCTGCGACAAGACTGCCGGAGCCTTGGCGATCACTTTACCCGGATGAAACTGACGCTCGAGCACCCGCGAGGCCAAGGCGGTGCCAATGCCCTCGACAAAGCTTGCGCCTGGCGAAAGCGGTCGCCCGCATGTTTCCCATAGTGCCTCGGCAAGCGACCAAAGGCATCCGTCCAGCCGGCTAAGCGGTCTAAAGTCCTCGACCACAACTCCCTGCATCGGGGTGGCAAGATGCTCCTCCACAAGGCGATCTCCAAGACGAAGAAGCACCACATCGGCCGCGTTCTTCCACTTGAGGGCATATAGGCATGCCGGTGCGACAAAGCAGTATTGGTGCGCATGCAGTGCCTCGGTAACAATATTGCCCGAACGTCGACGCCAGGTGATTTCGCCGTCCGCTCCGTCAAAGGTCAGGAAAAGCTGTGCCTGCCGGTCCATGTGTTCCGGCCAGTATTTTGGCTGCTGATGGTCGCAGAAAACACTAAGTCTGTCCCCCCGGCATAGCTCTCTGGCGCCGGGTCGCTCGTTTACACATGAATTTGGGTCGCCCAGAGACTTTTGGCGCTCCCCTCCCCCAAGCAACTTTTTCGCGACATCGCCCATGGTGAGCGCGGTTTATGCTTTTCGAGTGCGATCAAAATCGGCAGGAATGCCAACCGTTACGCCAGCCACGACAATCGAGAAGCCGATAAACGCCCGTTTTTCCAGTAACGCCGCCGTTATATTTGACCGCTTCCCTGAGGTGGCTGTCCGCAGCGGCCGAGGGCTCTTTGTTGCTGGGTGCATCTATCGCAAGTTAACGCCGGTTCTTCGAAATGTCCTATTTGAGATGCAAGGTAAAATCCCGATTTCCCAAACGGGCGTCGAATTGCATCCTACGCCTGGGGCCGTTCAACAAGTCCTGAAAATACCGACGTACCGGAAGGCCCCAGACTTGCCATGCGCGCCGTTTTATGTCTCGCCGCGCTCAAACTACATCATCCCACCAAGGCCAAAGTCTCGTTTCTACAGTCCACCACCAGGCGTCCGCATCCCGAATCACACGCGAGGAGCCGCCCGGCAACCGCATCCTGCAGATGCCGCTCCACGACTGAACGCATCGGCCGAGCTCCCAGCGAACGGTGATATCCCTTTCGAATAAGGAATTCGACGGCGCCCACGCTCACTTCGACGCTGAAACCCAGTCCGTGCAGTCGGGCCCGTTCGCGCTCAATTATCAGTTCGCAAATCTCGCATTGAGTGTCGAATTGAAGCCGGGCAAACACCAGTTTTTCGGTAATTCGACCGACAAGCTCCGGTCGAAGGTGCTGGCCCACTCGCGAGAGCACAGTGCGCTCAACTGTAGCCATCGGGGCTGACGTCATCCGCATCGCCTCCGACGAACCGATGTTGCTCGTAAAGACGAGGTAGAATGGCGACAGGTTTTTCCGTTCACCGGTCGCGAACGTGATGCTCGCGTCGTCGAGCATCTGGAGAAAAAGGTCCAGCACCAGGGGATGCGCCTTCTCGATCTCGTCGAACAGGAGTGTACCCTGCAAGATCCCTGAGAGTGCCCTGCCAAGGAGTCCGACTTCGTCGGCCCCCTCTCCTATCAGTTTCTCAACGGACAATTGGTTCTGATACTCGGACATATCAAAGCGGATGGGCTTCAGACCGTCAAAGAGGTACGCGGTAAAGACGTTCGTCAGCTCAGTCTTCCCGACGCCCGTTGGACCCACGAAGAGAAAGGAGCCCTTGGGACGAGCCGGATGTGCAAGACCCAACTCGCCTCGTGTTAAGACCGAGGAGACCCGCTCCATCACGTGCGCCTGGCCGCGAATGTTGGCTTCCAGATGCCTCCGAAGCCCGAGAAGCCTATCCTTTCCCAAGGCATCGGGCGCCGCGGCCGTGGTCTTGCCTGCAATGGGCATCAGGTGATCTTTCGATACCAGCTTGGCACCCGGCCGTCGGCGCCAAGCGGCGGAATACGCACCCTGCGGAAACCCAAGTCGCAATGCTGCACCACTGCCTGGAACCTTCGCAAACGGCGCAATTCGTGAGGTTCGATATGGTATTTGTCCTCGTCCGTCCATGAGGTCGAATGCTTCCCTCCCGTATAGCCGACCGTGCGCCGCCTTCCCTTGCGTTTGCCGAGCGTGTCGGCAGCGATCTTGGCTGAATCCTCGTCCGCGGCACAAAAAGTGATCCGGTTCGCCATGTTCGCGATGAAGACATTAGCCTTGCGCTCGTCGCCCATGGGCGGAATGAGCGAGGCGTAGGATTGGGTCGCCGCCACGACTGTGGCGCGAGCCTCCCGCAGCACGTCCACGACGTTGTAATCGCTCATCCCATCCTCGCTCGCCGTAACGATTTTCTGCGCTTCATCCGCCCAAAGAATGACAAGATTGTCACGGACGCGTTCAGGCGCCGGCTTGTCGAAACGTCGCAGCGCATGAGCATAGAACGTCAGCTTGAGCAGCGTATTGATGTAACGCCGTTCCACCGGAAAACGTTGTGGGATTGAAACACAGATGATTTTTCCCAGGTCAATGTCGTCGAAACTGAAGGTGGATTCCTTCGGACAGAATACGGCGGCGATGTCCGGCTCGGTAAAATGCTTTAGATAGTTCGCTATCGTCGTCTTAATGCCGCCCAATTGCTCCGCCGGCTGGGTCAGAAAGCTTCCTTGGAAATGATCCACGAGCAATTCCGCCTCGCGGGTTTCCTTCTTTTTGACCATCTCCATGACTTCGCGGAGCTGACTATCCGATGAAAGAAAATCATAGGCTGTCTCCAAGGTCACAGGCATCCCAGCGCAGTGCAGAGCTTTGAAGGCAAACTCCATCTGGACCTGCGCCTGCATGCGGAAGAAACTTTGTTCACTGCGCTGGCCGAGGGCGGAGGCGACGTCGCATACAATCTTAGCCTTTGCCGAATAAGGCAGATGCAGGTTGTCCAGGAAATTGAACCGATGAGTCGGTTTCCACTCGCCCCCGGCGCCTTCGGGCCGCACTTGCAGAAGGATGAGATCCGAAGCGCGGCCGAAGTGTCCTAGCATCGGCGAGAGCGTCTCCCAATAAAGCCCTTTGTCATCGACGCAGACGCCACCCCACGTCGGGCAATTCTTGGAGACTTGCCAAAGCATCGTGTTGATTGCGGCAACGGTCTTGCCCGTGCCGACCTGGCCCGTGATGAGCCATCCACGGCAGAAGCTGAACATATCCCAGGAAAATCCCCCCAGTCGGAATATGACCGAAGCTGCCGGACGCCATCCCATTGCGCAGCGAAGCTGCCAAAGTGATAGCAATCCGAGGCCATAGGCGACCAGACGGCTGATTCCCGCATGCGACCCGAATGCTAGGGCCGCAAGGGCACTGCCTATGGCCAGAAGGAGATTTGCCATGAATGCGACGTGGGACGAAGACAACCGCGAATGCCGGACCGAGCCTAGTCGCCAGCATATTCGAATCTTGCCGCATTTTCTTGGACGAATCCGCCTTATTTCAGCACGTTTTTGGACAGCTCTCCTGCGAATTCAATGCGGAGCGCACGGAGACGCGGCTGATGAACGGTTCGCTCTTGTCCGCCTGCGAACGAAATTTGGTCGGCATATCCCGCAGACTATCGAGGCGAAAACTGGCAATCCCAGGCAGAAGGAGCGCCAGGCGGGCACCCTCCAATACGATTTCATGACTCGCGAATGACAGCACCAGTTGCTCGTTTTCCGCGCTCCCCTGGTGACAGGCGGCCGAAAAATGCGACCACGGGAAGACCCATTGTTCGCCGTTCCATGCCTGAATTTTCAACGCGCGCACCGGCGATTCCGCCGTATCGCAGGAACGACTGTTCGGCAGCTCTGCCGCCCGCCGCTGTCTAAGTGTTTCCTGCAACGTGCTCATGGCGCCATTGTGAGGTCGTTGGCATTGCGACCAGCGATACGCATGACGCCCTCATGCAAGCGAACCCGTTCAGCGGCAGCCATAGCCCGCCGTGTCCATGCCGGCAGGCGTTGAAGCAATCCGGGGCGGTTGGACGGCCCAGGCGCAGCGAGCTTCATTTCCAATGCGAGGCCCCGGTCGCCGCTTTGCTCTATGCTGGCGCGAAGCTCGATTTTGTCGTCCGTGAACACGATGACCCGTTTCCGGCCGCGCGAGATGGCAACATACCACTGGTTGCGGTTCGTTGCGGCGCGGCAGGCGGCGTCCGAAATCAAGACGGTGTCCACAGTCTTGCCCTGCGAAGCGTAAGAAGTGACGCCATAGCCCCGGTTAAACAGCCGTTGTTTCGGCGACAGCGTTTTGACCATAAGGCGATCATCCTCAATTGTTAACGAGCCGTCGCCATGAACTCGGTGCACGGTCACGAGTTCGCCGTTGCTGATCGCGCGGCCTTCCCTCGATTTGCCGTTGAACTTCAGTTGCAGCCGGTCGCCTGGTGCGACGTTCGTGTCCCTTTCAACGGTGATGGCGAGCCCATGGGTATGGCGGTAACTCATGGTTGAGCGCCGGCCATTCTTGATCAGAATCAGCCCGCGTTCATTCGTACCGGCGATGGAACAGACATCGCCCGTGGCGAAGCGACCATATCGCTTGAGAACGTAGGCAAAATAGTCCGGTTGATAAAACCGTGCATCGCGCTTTTGCGCCTCATCGAGATCGACGGCTTGGTATGTCTTCAAGGCGACACCGGTCCCGATGCGCCCGGCCGCTTGGAGCGCAGCCCGGACGGCTTCGTTCACGCCATTTACTTCATTCCAGGTTTGGGCGACGACGAGTACGCGTTCACGGCGATCGAGGCTGGCCAGGTATTCCTGCGCCAACGCGGCCCGGCGTTCATCGGGTGCAACCTCGCGAATACAGCCGAGCCGATCCAATCGATCGAAGGATTCCCCGATATTTCCGGTTGAAGCGGCTTTTACCGCCCTCCGGTAAGCCGCTATGAATGCGCGCCCCGCTGCCGATTTCGCCCGCGCGGGATCCTGCCGGCGAATCTCTCGAAGCACGGCCGCCTTTAGCCCGCTGAACTCTTCGATTGCGCGCAGAGCATCCGAAGCCTGAACGGCGCCATGCTGGCGAGTGTCGCCGGAAAGGATCAACCGGCCGCCGTGTGCGTTGACCAGCTCCAGCAATGCACCCAGTTGCCTCCCGCCAACCTGGCCGGCCTCATCCACGAGGACCACGGCGCGTTCGGGTAGCGCCTTGGCTTCAAGACAATGCGATAAAGTGACTGCCGCGAGGCCATCGTCACAGAGATCCGCGACCTGCTGGTGTTGGGGAGCGAGCACAACCACGGGATGCCCGCCGGCTCGAAGACCCTCTGTCACCTCCCGCAGGGTATAACTCTTGCCCGTGCCTGCGCTGCCGCGAAACAAGGTGATAAAATCACGGCTGGCCAGAATCTGCTTCACCGCCGCCTCCTGCTCCCCAGAAAGGGGTGCTGCCGGTTGGTAGCCAAGGCAGAAAGGGACGTATTGCCCACGGCCATCGTGGGCTGCGACCACGATCCCGAGTTCGCAGCGAAGCACGTCCCGGGAGGTCAACCGTTTCGTTCCGTCTTCCCTTATGTACCCACGATTTTCGATGGCCGTCCGCAGTGCACCCAGGTCGAAATTCTCACCGCGTCCGCGCTCAAGCGCCGCCGACATCAATTCGAAGTCGGCCACGATGGATCGGCGTTCAAAAAGGTGCTCGTCCGCCCAGGCGACTATGCCACCCACGTCAGCCGGCTTGGCCGGTTTCGGCCGCACGGATCGCAATGACCCAAGGGCATTCTTTTCCTCCGGCGCCAATTGGCCTTCCCATGACGGCCGAAGTCGCTCGGCAGTCGAATCCTTCATTTTCCTCCTTCGATTTCCATGCGCGATCCGCTTTCGGAGTTCGCCGATGTCTGTTGCGGTTGATCCTATTTCCAGGCGCCGCGCCACCTCCTCGTCAATCTGCCGATGCCGCTTCGAAAACCGTTCGATGACCGATCCCGGGACACCCTTGATTTCGAATCCATGGGCCGTGTTTTCGATTCCGTACCCGAACCCACGGAGGCCCCGGCAAAGCTCGTGCCGGTAGAAGTTCGTGCCGAACCTTTGAGCACGGTACATGCCCGCCGGATGGAGAGCCTTCCAACGGCTTTCCACCGGATCGAAGGTTGCATTGAAGACGACGCAATGGGTATGAAGGTGCGGGTCCAACTCCCGGCTCGTGTCATGCCGGAAACACGCGGTCACGAGATTTCCCGTGACCCGCTCGCCGTTCTGCCCGGACTTCCGCACCCGCGTTTCGGCAAATTTTTCCAGTTCGACCATCGTCTTCCGGACCGCCTCGTTGTGGAGACCCAAAATACGATCATCCTGGTACAGCGCCATGACCGAAACGCTCTTTGGCGGAGCAATCGCGAAGTCAAAGAAGATACGGCGATTGTCCGCCATTTTTCGGCCACCTTCCAACCGAACCGTGTTCATCCTTTGCCCGAGAGTCTGCCCGGTTTCCGGGCTCTTACCTTCGCACAAGGCAAGGAATGCCGCCTCACCCACCGTACCCTGAAGCCCGAGTTTCGCTGCACCACGACCAAGCCATTCTCCGGCAACTTTCGTCCCCTGGGAATAGTAGTCGCCCGCACTCAGATGCTCGTGGAAGTACTGCCTAGCGCTCGAAAGACTAAACTGAATTTTAGGTTGAATCATTGTCGCAATATCCGACTTAGCGGTTGTGACTTACGTAACGTAGCCACGTTACTTTTTACTGAGACACAGCACCCCTTAAGGCTTCGCGTAAGGTTTCGATCTTCGTAAGTGCGACACGCCTCGTGTCGCATGACGTGAAGCGTCAACCGGCGCAGACCTGCGCATTGGAGGGAATCGGGGCAGCCGCCGACTCGGCAGTTGCGCCCATTCCCGACCTCCACGAAGACACGCCGCGCTGCGCTGACTCGGCGTGCCCTCGTGGACCCGCGGAGCGTGCGGCACGCGCGGAGACATGGGGACGCTCTTCATTCTCGCCCGCCGTCCGCCTGGGCGGCCCGCCACCTGGCAAGTCCGCCGTGGCGTCCGGCTCAGCTCCGTTCGTCGCGTCCCCAAGACTCCGCGCCGGCCGCCAGTTGTGGCACACTCGCGCCACGAAAGGAAATAGGATCAGCCCGCCTTCACTGTCCCGACCTATTCGCAATTGGAACGCTTAGTCCGCAACTCGCGTTGGATCAATTCCGCCAGTGTTTTTAGTTGAACGGGGCCGAGTGTCTTGAGCGAGGCAACTGCGGTTTTGAGAGCCAACTTTTCAGCCGCAAACCGATAGACCTCCTCCCCACCCCACCCAAGTTCGCGTGCCCCGGCGAAGATCGCCCGGTATATGTCGTACTGGTAGGCGAGTGGATTGCGATGGCGCAGGCGCGATCGGTTGATGGCCCGATGCTGCCTGAGAAAGCTCAGGGCCTCGTCATACCGGCTGCGCGGAATCAATAGGTAGGAGGCGACCTGAAACCGGCGCTGGAGCATCCGATGGACGGCCGCGAAGTTCGCCTCTCCTTCATCATCGGCAAGCCGGTCGGCGAGTTCGCCGGCCACCTCGCGGATGCGCTTGCGTTGATCCACGCTCAAATGCCGTTCGTCAGGGGTGATCGCATTTCGACGAACGAGCCTTTCCGTCTGGATGAGATCCCGGCCGGCCACCTGCACAAGGTCGCGCTGCCCGGTCACGCAGACACTTTGTCTTACCCTATCGGCGGCCGGCGGCAACAAAGCCGCGAGATGTTTGATGAGTCGGGCCAATTCTTGATCGTGGTCCAAACCGCTGGACGCGCTCTCTTCGGCCAGCAGCGCCTTTCGGATCAGCGATTCCGGTTTAGCCGTGGCCAATTCGAGCGCTCGTGTGGCGTCCGGATTCCCGCCGAATCGTCTTCGCAGATAACATTTCGCAGCCTCATAGGCGTCGCGGACTGACTGGTTGGCGACATCTTGCACCACATGCTTCAGAAAGGCCGCGGCAGCGAGTAGCGTAGAGAAAATGGATTCCGTTTGCATGATACCAAGTCCGCACGTCAACGGCGCCGAAAACGTACACGGCGGCGAAAATGGGTGCAGCACGCACCCTGGTCGTTGAACCGATTTCCGGCCGATGCCCGCGCGAACGCGGTCGCGAGTTGAAAGAATTCTCCGCCTCCGCTCGCCGCCCTATTTTGTCACACCCGCCATGGAGTTCTCGCTTCGCTGCGCTCCTCCATTCCGTCCTTCGGCCTTCCCCCTCGCGAGGAGCTACCAGGCTCCTCACTCGGCGGCCTCGGCCGTGGCCGGGTGTGGCTTCAAGGGCCAGCGCGCGGAGTGCGCCTTGATAACCGGGCAAGGAAGCCCGGACGGGGTGCACACGGGCGCATGGCAACATGCAACAAACCACGTCTAACGTCCATGCCCAGCACCAGACATTGCTGATCGCCTGCGGCGAACAGCCGCAGCAGCGGTTTGAAACCTTTGGAGCTGGGGCGCTCAGCGATACCGAACTGATCGCCATCATGCTTCATACCGGAATCCGTGGAAACTCCGTCCTTGGACTCGCCTCGCAATTGATCGCCCAAGCTGGTTCCATCGCCGGACTTGCCAGTTGGCAGCCCGAGGATTTCCAGCGCATTAGAGGAATTGGTCGGGCAAAGGGCCGACAGCTCGCCGCCTTGGTTGAGATCGGCCGCCGCATGCTCAAGCAACAAACCGATCGAGAACCGTTGCTTAACCAACCGGATCTGGTCGCCACACACATGACTCCGTATTCACACGGCTTGGAGGTCGAAAAGTTTTGGGTCCTGTGCCTCAACCGGAAGAACCGCCTCAAGAAGTTGGTGGAGGTAACATCTGGCACGGCGACTGCGGCCCTGGCACACCCACGTGAGGTGTTTCGCGGTGCGATTCAGCATGGAGCGACAGCCATAGTCTGCGTCCACAATCACCCATCGGGTGACCCGGCACCATCAAGCGCCGACGTGCATCTTACACGCCAACTCCGTGAGGCGGCGCGAACCCTCGACATCGACCTGCTCGACCATGTGGTGGTTGGCACTGTCGCGGCTGACCCTGCTGGGCTGGGCTACTACAGCTTCCGCACCGCGGGATTATTATAAGCGGATGGAATGCGAGCACTTAAAACGGTGAGCCTTGGCGCGTGGTGGGGTGACTGTCCATCTCGCGCAGCAGGGGACCGCCGAGTTTCTGACACTCGCTGCGGACGAGCTTGAAAAGCTTTCCAAGCGCATGGCTGCCACCAAGGACGAGAGGGAAGCCGCCCGCTTGATGAATGAGATTCTTAATGGCCGATGGGCTCGCCCCGCCAAGTGAACCTCCGTGCTACGGTTGAAACTGGTTTTCAATGATAGTCATTGCCAGAAAACCGCTTTCAACCGGTGGTCACCGTTGAAAATGCCAGCGAATGCTAGCCGCATCGGCTCGTTCGGTTCTTTTGGTTACACCTGCTGGCAGCTAGCCTGCAGCACGAAGGGGTGGCGTCAGGACTTCTGTCATCAGAACCTGAGCATCGTTGGCAAACGGAACCCGTTCGCCGCGCATGCAGGAAATCATGAGCTGCGCTATCGAGGAGATAACTGGCACAACGACGCTGTTGCCGAACTGTCGGTAAGCCTGTGTATCGCTGACCGGGATCTGAAACGAATCTGGGAATCCCATGAGCCGCGCGCACTCACGAGGCGTCAGCCTTCGCGGGTTTCGGTTCTTCTGTGCTATGAGAATCTCGCTGCCGTCCTTGTGGTAACGCGCTGAGAGCGTGCGGGCTACGTCCTCTGGACCAAAGACGCTGCAACCGAAGCCGTGGCCCAATTGCCGGTGCTTCTCCGCGTAGGCCTGCAGGTAGCTCCAAAGGTGGTCGCTAAGCGTGTACTTTTCCGAAACAAAGGTCCGGCCCTTGCGGGCCGCCGTAAATGGGGCCTGTGGCGTCTCGACAGGCAGGTGAAGAATTGCGCCAAGGCGCGGATGCGCCTGTTTCGGCGGTAGCGCAAAACGGTCCCAGTCAAAACCGCAGTCCTCGCGGAACCCCGCAATGAAAATGCGTTCACGGTGCTGCGGGACATAGGAAGCGGCATCGATGATGCGCGGCTCGGGCACGTGGTAGCCCAGATCGTCGCGGAGCGCACGCATCATGATGCGGAATGTCTGACCCTTGTCGTGGCTTCTCAGGTTCTTGACGTTCTCAAGAAGAAACGCCCTGGGCCGCCTTTCTGCGATGATGCGCTTGAGATCAAAGAAGAGCGTTCCCTGCGTTGGGTCCTCGAAACCGTGCGCTCGGCCGAGGCTGTTGTTCTTGCTAACTCCGGCGAGGCTGAACGGCTGGCAGGGAAATCCCGCCACGAGGATGTCGTGCTCCGGAATGGACCCAGCGTCAACCTTGCGGATGTCGCCGGCGATCTCGTGGTGGTCGGCATGGTTTGCCCGATAGGTTTGGCAGGCGTACTTGTCCCACTCCGACGTGAAAACGCAGCGGCCGCCCACCGATTCAAATCCGAGGCGCGTGCCTCCGATGCCGGCGAAAAGATCGATGAATGTAAACGTGACCGCGGCAGCCGGTTCCTCCACAAGGAACTTTGATGTCGGCCCGTGCAACATCTCTCGGAGCGCGGCGATTGCGATCTTCGGGATTCCGACCTCGCCTTTCTCCCACCGGCGAATAGTTCGGATGTCTTTCCCAAGCTGCTCCGCGATCATCTCTTGGGAAAAAATCCCCCTCACTCGTGCAAAAACCGGGTCAATTTTGGGAATCATTACGGACAAAATGTCCGCTTTTCCTCCCAGCGGTCAAGGCCCAAATCTGGCTTTAGATGACACCCGAGCAGCTGACCGGTTTCATGTGCGCCCACGGAGCCACGCGAATGGTCGCGAAGCGGCTGGCCGCAAACGACAACTCGAAGAACCAGATTTTTCTGGGGCGGGACTACAGTGCGATCCAGCTACTTCCCTTCGGCGCGCTAAGGAAGGATGATTCAGTCTCGGCCGGCAGCAAGAATGTGCGCCTGAAGGCGGACGTTGTGCTGCACTGGATAGACTCGAACGGCGAGCTCGAGCGGGCGCCGGGCGCCAACCTCATCTTGTATCCCAAGTATCCCGAGGTGAGGCTCTCCGGCATGCTCAGGGG
>Ga0302325_10021166_pt1 | contig 13622 bp, 10 predicted proteins | sample Palsa_T0_2_FD_201948 | JGI IMG/M metagenome (GOLD analysis project Ga0302325, IMG submission 201948) | Peat permafrost microbial communities from Stordalen Mire near Abisko, Sweden - Palsa_T0_2 | ecosystem: Environmental > Terrestrial > Soil > Palsa > Peat permafrost | place: Sweden: Abisko... | reverse complement strand
GGGCTCCGCTTGAGGTTGATGCCCGGGCCTAGCAGCACCGCCACGTCCATCGCGCGGCATTCGTCGCCCAGCGCCTCGCCCATCCGCCGCAGCAGGGCCGGATCCCAGGTCGACGCGGTGGCCACCGCGGGCGGGAAGCAGGTCGCCGGGCGCTCAGTCAGTGTGTCGCCCTCGGATGCCTGCAGGCGGACGCCGTGCGGACCGTCCGTCAGGGTGATCGCCGGGAGGCTCGCCGAGTCAATCGGCGTGCTGTGCCAGAAGTCGCTGCCGCTGGTGAGGGCCGCCTGCTCGGCGACGGTGAGGTCATTGAGACCGGGAGTATGTGCCACCCCTCGGTCATATCACGCGAAACCCAGCGCCGGGAATGCGGCTGGTGCTTCCCGGTGTTGTGCGGTACAGTGAACCCGTAAGTCCGGTGCCCATCTGAGCGGCCCGGCCGGAAGTTCCAGCCCACATCTGACAGGGCTTCAGCGAAAAAGCAGTTTTCGCGGGAAATTCATACGCAAAGCATCAGCGCAGCTTAGTGGCGTCTGAACGCACGCGCTCCGGCCAATTCAACGTGGCCGTCGAACGCGCCTTCGCCGACGGGCTTTATTTGCCCTGCGCATTCCCTCCAACTCAAGGAAAACCCCATGACAGCAATCACAGAAGAAATAACAGAAGAAGCAATAGACGAACAGCGCCCGGCTGCGGAAACTCCGGCGGCGACCGCCGGCGTCCCGTCTCCTCGGGCCGGTCGCACCGCGACGGTGCCCGTCAAGCAGGAACCCGTCAAACAGGCACCCGTCAAACAGGCACCCGTCACGCCGGTGTCCGGCATCGTCGATATCACCGACGGGCGCGGATACCTGCGGACGGCCGGCTACCGCCGGTCCCCCGGCGACATCCCGCTGACGTCCGGTCAGATCCGCCAGTACGGACTGCGCCAGGGCGACCAGATCGACGCCTTCGTCACCGGCAAGGGCAACGGCGCGACCAGCGCTGGCGTCGCCGGAAACGGAAACGGGCAGTGGTCCAGGGAATCCGTCCGCATCGACGTCACCGCGATCAACGGGCTGCCGCCGGATGAGGCGGGCAACCGCCGCCGCTTCGACGACCTCACGCCCGTGTACCCGAATGAGCGGTTCCGCCTCGAAGACGGCGACCCATCCCCCGCCGCGCGCATCATCGATCTGGTCTCCCCCATCGGCAAGGGCCAGCGCGGCCTCATCGTCGCGCCGCCGAAGGCCGGCAAGACCACCGTGCTTAAGACGATCGCGCAGGCAATCGCCACCGCCTATCCGGAGGTGCACCTCATGCTGGTGCTCGTCGGCGAGCGCCCGGAAGAGGTCACCGACCTGCGCCGATCCATCCGGGGCGAGGTCATCTCGTCCACCTTCGACCAGGCACCGGCCGACCACGTGCTGGCGGCCGAGCTCGCCATCGAGCGGGCCAAGCGGCTCGCCGAGCTCGGCCGGGACGTGGTCGTCATGCTGGACTCGCTCACCAGGCTCGGCCGCGCGTACAACCTGGCCGCCCCTGCTAGCAGCCGCACCCTGTCCGGCGGCGTCGCCGTGTCAGCGCTGCAGCCGCCCCGCCAGTTCCTCGGCGCGGCCCGCTGCCTTGAGGAGGGCGGCTCGCTGACCATCTTGTCTACCGCCCTGATCGACACCGGCTCACAGCTCGACAACGTGCTGTTCGAGGAGTTCAAGGGCACTGGCAACATGGAGCTCCGGCTCCGCCGCGACCTGGCCGAGAAGCGGCTCTTCCCGGCGATCGACCCGGTGTCCTCCGGCACCCGCCGCGAGGACCTGCTGCTTGCCCCCGCCGAGCACGCCGCCGTGATCAGCCTGCGCCGTGCCCTCGCTGCCCTCGACCCCCAGCACGCCCTAGAGCTGCTGTTGGAGAAGACCACGGAGCCGAACGAGAAGTTTCTCCGTCAGATCCGCGAATCCAAATAAACAGAACCAGACATTGCCGTGTGCGAATAGATGAGCAGCCAGCTGCATGAGCTGGCGACACCCTCTCGTAATCAGTGGTCAACGGCTGCGGTTACCGTTGATTGAGGGTTATCACCACGGAAGGCGCCCGCATGCTGGCTTCGGTTCACATTTACCCGTTGAAGGGGTGCCGGGCGGTCGACCTGGCCGGGGCGGTGGTCGAGCCGTGGGGGCTGGCGGGCGACCGGCGGTGGCTGCTGGTCGACGCGGGCTGCCGGTTCGTCAGCCAGCGGGAGCACCCCGAGCTGGCGCGGCTGGTCGTCGCCTACGGGCCGGGCGACGACATCACCGCCTCGTCCGAGGGCTTCGCGCCGCTGCGGGTGGCCGCGCCCGACGGCGGGACGGCCGAGCTGCTGAAGGTGACGGTGTGGGGCTCGACGGTGCTCGCGGCAGCGGCCGGGGCGGCGGCGGACGCGTGGTTCTCGGCCTTCCTGGGCGAGCCGGCCCGGCTGGTGTGGCTGGACGACCCGGCCCGGCGGGCGGTCGACCCCGCGTTCGGCGCCGACGGCGACGTGGTCAGCTTCGCCGACGGCTACCCCCTCCTGCTCACCAATACCGCGTCGCTGGCCGAGCTCGGCGAGTGGCTGGCAGCGGCCGGGGACGAGCCGGTGCCGATGAACCGGTTCCGCCCCAACGCCGTGGTGACGGGGTTCGAGCCGTGGGAGGAGGACCGCTGGCGGCGGATCAGGATCGGCGCGGTCTCCTTCCGCGTCGCCAAGCCCTGCGGCCGCTGCGTCGTCACCACCACCGACCAGCTGACCGGCCAACGCGGCGGCCAGCCGCTGAAGATGCTCGCCGCCCGCCGCCGCCTCGGCAAGAGCCTCGTCTTCGGCCAGAACATCATCCCCGACACAACCGGCACCATCCGCGTCGGCGACCCCGTCGAAATCACCGAATACGCGTGACGGACAGCGCGGGGGTGGCCGCGCTGATGGCCCGCGGTGTAACCGAGCCCGGTCAGCGCGGGGCGGACTGGAGGCCCCGCGCCAGGCGGCCCGCAGCGTCGCGTATCCAGTTGCTGAGCACCTCCCGGCGAGCCGGGTCGGTGTCGGCCGACTTAGTGACGAGGTCGGCCACCTCGTCACTGGTGACGGTGCGGACGAGGACCATGATCTGGGCTGCGGTCAGCCGACGGGCGGCGCGTTCGGCCGGGTTAACTGCGCGGCCTGCGCGTCCCTCGGCCAGCAGCACCTCGGCCAACTGGGTCTCCGTCTCGTCCCAGCGGGCGCGGACCAGGGACCGCGCGGCGGGGCCGCTGCCGATCATGCGCTGGAAAGCCCCAAGTGACAGGTTCTCGTCGCGCTCGTTGACCGCCGCAAGCAGCGCCTGCGCGGCCGCGACGAGCGGGGTCTGCCCGAGTCGGCGGCTCGCGACGGCTCGGACCACCGCGTCAAGCACCGTCGGCTGGCCGCGCAGCAGCAGTTCCTCCTTCGCGCTAACGTAGCTGAACACCGTCTTGACCGAGACGTTGGCGGCGTCGGCGATCTCCGCCACGCTGACGTTCTCGAACCCGCGCTCGGCGAACAGCCTCCCCGCCGCCGCGAAGATCGCCTCGCGGGTCAGCCGCTTCTTCCGCTCCCGCAGCCCCTCCGGCGACGCCTCCGGCTCCGGTGCCTGTACCGGACGAATCAGGTGATCCGCTGACTTCATGCCGCCGAGTGTAATAGGTAATCACATTACCAATTACACTGCCCTATTTGGGTCACCAACTTACCTTTTACTCATGCTAACTTTTGATCGTTATTTACCTGGGGAACGGGCGGGGCGGGGAACGGGCGGAGCGGACGCGGGGACGAGGAAGGCCCGCCTGCTGGGTCTCAGCTGGCGGGCCTTGCGCGTTCGGGGCCGGCTCGCCCCCGTCCGTCGTTGGGCGGGGGGGCCGGAGCCCCGAGGCCGGTACTTGGATGCGGTACCGGGGTTTGGGCTACCGCTGCTTGCGGTGCCGAGTGGCGGGTGCAGGCGAAGCAGCGGTCCGTTCCATAACAGTGTCTAGATCTTCGGCGATGGCGACCCGGGCGTTGGCGGGGACCTCAGCCACCGTAGCCACCGTAGCGGGCGCCTGCTGCGCCAGCCGGGCCAGGGCGTCCTCGCTGTGCAGGTCGTGCACGTAGCGCTTGCCGCGCAGCAGCGATGCGACGGCGGCGATCAGGCAGGCCACGATCGCAAAGTCGAACGCGATGTCAAGGCCCGACTGGAACGGCGCGCTGATCAGCGACGGGAAGAAGGAGTGGCCGGTCAGGTAGGCCGCGTGGCTGGCCGGGAGCTTGGTCAGCGTGCTGCCGAGCAACATCTTGATCGGGTTGTAGCCGAGCAGCGCCGCGAACATGATCGCCGTCGGCGGCAGATGCGAGACGCTGCTGGCGGCGGCGGCTGGCACGCCCTGCGCGGTCAGGCCGGCGAACAGGTGCGACGGCAGCGACGCGGACAGGCCGAGGATGATCAGGCTGAAGAAGATGCCGATTGAGAGCACCATGGCCGAGTTCTGGAAGGTGGCGGACATGCCGGCCCCGACGCCGCGCTGGTCGGCGGGGAGCGCGTTCATGATGCCGGCCCGGTTGGGCGACGCGAACAGGCCCATTCCGATGCCGTTGAGCAGCAGGATCCCGGCGAACTGCCAGTAGCTGAAGTTGACTGGCAGCAGCTCGAGCAGGCCGAAGGAGAGCGCGGCGATGACCATCCCGCCGGTGGCGAACGGCCGGGCGCCGAACCGGTCGGAGAGGAAGCCGGAGACCGGGCCCGCGACCAGGAAGCCAATGGTCAGCGGCAGCATCGCGATGCCGGCCCACAGCGGCGTGTTCTCGAAGCTGTAGCCGTGCATCGGCAGGTAGATGCCCTGCAGCCAGATGATGAGGATGAACATCAGGCCGCCGCGGCCAAGGCCGGACAGCAGCGAGGCGAGGTTGCCGAAGGTGAAGGCGCGGATGCGGAAGAGCTTGAGGTTGAACATCGGGTCGGCGACCCGGGTCTCGATGAGGCAGAAGATCGCCAGCACCACGAGGCCGCCGCCGATCAGCGACATCACCAGCGGGCTGGTCCAGCCCATGGTGTGCGTGCCGTAGGGCTGGATGCCGTAGGTGATGCCGACCAGGACGGCGATCAGGCCGGCCGCGAAAGTCAGGTTGCCGCCGAGGTCAAGCTTGGCGGGCCGACGGACGCCGAGCTCGCGGAGCTTGAGGTAAGACCAGATGGTGCCGCCGATGCCGAACGGGACCGAGACCAGGAAGACCAGCCGCCAGCTGACCGGGCCGAGCAGGCCGCCAAGGACCAGGCCGATGAAGGACCCCGCGATAGCGGCGACCTGGTTGAGGCCGAGCGCCATGCCGCGCTGGTTCATCGGGAACGCGTCGGTGAGGATCGCGGCCGAGTTGGCGAAGAGCATTGCCCCGCCGACACCCTGGAAGATGCGCATCGCGATCAGGTACCAGCCGGCCGCCTCGCCGTGCAGCCAGGTGACCGAGAGCAGGACCGAGAAGACCGCGAAGATCGCGAAGCCCATGTTGAACATGCGAACCCGGCCGAACATGTCGCCGAGGCGGCCGAAGGACACGACCAGCACGGCCGTGACGACCATGAACCCCATCATCAGCCAGAGCAGGATGGTGGTGTTGCCCGGCTGCAGCGGGTTGATGCCGATGCCGCGGAAGATGTTCGGCAGGGCGATCAGCATGATGGACGAGTTGATGGTCGCCATCAACACGCCGAGGGTGGTGTTGGAGAGGGCGATCCACTTGTAGTGGGGGCTGAGAGTGGGTGACGCGGGCACTGCGATTCCTCCATGACGAGGCAGTCGTCGGACAGCTGTGCAGGTTGCTTGAATGTTAGTTGCTTGTAGCGAACTAACTGTCATAGGGGTTTATTCCGCGACGCCCGATTTGCGGCTGGTTTGACAGCGGGGGAAGCAGGGGGGCATGCTTGGCGTTGTCAGATAAGGCACCTCGTTCGGTGAGGCGTCTTCACGGACACAGGCCACTGATCCCAACCGTCGAGAGACGCTCCGGATCAGGACACCTCTCCCCGGCTTAAGGGGTGAGGCCAAGTGGCTGCGCGCGAGCGCTACGCCGTGGAGTGCCAAAGCTCTTACGAGAGAGGTGACCCCTGCTGCGGTTTTGAGCCGTGGCAACGGAACATGCCTCTTCCAGTGGTGCCGTTTGTGAAGACGCGCACAAGCGCCCTGGCCGGAGGGAGGCGTTGAGATGGACTCCGATAGTCCGGGCCGAAGTCGGCCCCATCCACCGCTAACCCTGCCGGTCCCTGGCACACGCTGACGCATCCAGCTCCTCCCTTACGCATCTCGGGTCCTCCTCGCTATGGGCGGGGCGACACCTGCGGATGCGCATGTGCATGCGTGTGCCTCCATCCCGCTTTAGTGCAAAGCGTGAGAGGGGTGAACTCCCATGACTGTTGAAATGGAAGTAACGCGTTCCGCTGTACTGGATGAGGCGCATGTCGGCGACATCCGCGGTGCCCTCGGCACCATCAGGCTCGACGACACCAGCGCCCGCACCACCTTGTCCGCCAAGCTCAAGACGCTGCTCGCGGTCGTCGGCCCTGGCCTGATCGTGATGATCGGCGACAACGACGCCGGCGCGTTCTCCACCTACGGCCAGGCCGGCCAGGACTACGGCACCCGGCTGCTATGGACGCTCATCCTGCTGATCCCGGTGCTGTACGTGAACCAGGAGATGGTGCTCCGCCTCGGCGCGGTCACCGGGGTCGGCCACGCGCGGCTGATCCTCGCCCGGTTCGGCAAGTTCTGGGGCGCGTTCTCGGTTATCGACCTGTTCATACTCAACGCGCTGACGATCATGACCGAGTTCATCGGCATCACCCTCGCGGCCGGCTACCTCGGCGTGCCCAAGGTCATCGCCGTCGCGGGCGCCGCCCTGATCATCATCTCCTCCGCGTTCACCGGGTCATTCCGCCGGTTCGAGCGGATCGCGATGACGTTCTGCGCGGGGTCGCTGCTGCTAATCCCGCTGTACTTCATGAGCCACCCCACGCTCGCGTCGATGGGCCGCGGCTTCGCGATCCCGGAGCTGCCCGGCGGCGGCGGCGGGATGGCGACCGTGATGCTGCTGGTCATCGGCATCGTCGGCACCACCGTCGCGCCGTGGCAGCTGTTCTTCCAGCAGTCCTACGTGATCGACAAGCGGATCACCCCCCGGTTCATGCGCTACGAGAAGGCCGACCTGTGGATCGGCATCGTGATCGTGGTGGTCGGCGCGGCCGCGCTGATGGGCGTCACCGCCGCCGCGTTCTCCGGCACCCACGCGGCGGGCAACTTCACCGACTCGGCCGGGATCGCGCACGGCATCGCCGCCTACGCCGGCCACTTCGCCGGGGTGGTGTTCGCGATCGCGCTGCTCGACGCGGCCGTCATCGGGGCGTTCGCGGTCTCCCTGTCCAGCGCGTACGCGATCGGCGACGTGCTCGGGCTGAACCATTCACTGCACCGCGGGTTCGGCCAGGCCAAGGGGTTCTACGCGGTCTACGCGGCGCTAGTGTGCGGCGCCGCCGCCATCGTGCTGATCCCTGGCTCGCCGCTTGGGCTGATCACCGAGGGGGTCCAGGTCCTCGCGGGCGTGCTGCTGCCGAGCGCGACGGTCTTCCTGCTGCTGCTCTGCAACGACAAGACCGTGCTCGGCCCGTGGGTGAACCGGCGCGGCACCAACGTGTTCACCTCGGCGGTGATCGCGGTGCTGATCACGCTGTCGGTGGTGCTTACCGCGTCGGTCGTGTTCCCCGCGATCACGGCCGGGCAGATCGTCGCGATCTGCGTCGCCTGCGCAGCGGTCTCCGCTCTTGGTGGCCTGGCGATGCTGGTCCGCCGTCACCGGACCCGCGTCGCGGTGGCCGAGGCCATGACCGAGGACGCGATCAGCGTGGCCGACCGCGACTCCTGGCGGATGCCGCCGCTGGGCGAGCTGGGCGCGCCGGTGGTGAGCCGGGCACGCAAGCTGGGCCTAACCGCGCTGCGCGCCTACCTGGCGATCGCGATGATCATCGTCATCGTCAAGGTCGTCATGATGGCCGCGCACTGAGGTGCCTGCTCATTGCGTCGGTGGGGTTGCAGGCGGCACTGTTTTGAGACGGCAGTGTTTGAGGCGGCACTGTTTGAGGCGGCACTGTTTCGGGACGGCACTGCATTGAGATTCTCGGACACCGCGCTACGATGGCGCGGTGCCCGACTTTGATGTTAATACGCCCCATATTGCGCGTATTTATGACTATTGGCTGGGCGGCACGGACAACTTCGAGGCCGACCGGAGGGCGGCCGAGCTCGCGCTCGCGGCGACCCCGACGATCGTGCCGGGAGTGCGGGCGAACCGCCGCTTCCTCGGCCGGGCGGTGCGCTACATGGCCGCCGAGAACGGGATACGGCAGTTCCTCGATATCGGCACCGGCATCCCGACCTCGGGCAACACCCATGAGGTGGCCCAGCTGGTGGCGCCGGAGGCACGCGTCGTCTACGTCGACAGCGACCCGATCGTGCTGACCCACGCCCGCGCCCTGCTGACGGACACCACCGCCCCGACCGCCTACATCGACGCGGACGCCCGCGAGGTCGGCCGGATTCTGGCCGAGGCGGCGCAGACCCTGGACTTCAGCCGACCGGTCGGGATCATGCTGATCGCGCTGCTGCACTGCATCCCGGACGAGGACGGACCCGGCCAGCTGGTCGGCGACCTGATGGCCGCCGCCGCGCCGGGAAGCTTCCTCGCGATCACCCATCCCGCCCGCGACCAGCTCGCCGTCGCCACCAAGGCCGAAGAGTCGCTGACCAGGTCGATAGGGCAGAAGGTCACCTTCCGCAGCCACGACGAGGTAGCCGGACTGTTCGCCGGGCTTGAGCTCGTCGAGCCGGGAGTGGTCCCGGTGCAGGACTGGCGGGCAACATCTGATCTTGACCTCAACAGCGCGCCGACTGCCATGTGGGGCGGCGTCGGCCGGAAGGAGCAGCAGTGACTGAGACCAATAGCGGGCCGCTTGCTGGGGTGCGCGTCGTCGAATTGGCCGGGATCGGGCCCGGGCCGTTCTGCGGGATGCTCCTGGCTGACCTGGGCGCCGAGGTGATCCGAGTGGACCGGCCGGGCGGCCCGTCGACGCCGATCACGCAGCTGCACGACATCACCAGCCGGGGCAAGCGGCGGATCGTGGTTGACCTCAAGCACCAGCGCGGGGCCGAGGTCGTGCTGCGGCTGGCCGCCGGGTCCGACGCGCTGATCGAGGGGTACCGGCCCGGCGTCGCCGAACGGCTCGGGGTCGGCCCGGCCGACTGCTGGGCGCGCAACCCGGCGCTGGTCTACGGGCGGATGACCGGCTGGGGCCAGGACGGTCCGCTGTCCGCCGCGGCCGGCCACGACATCGCCTATATCGCGGTCACTGGGGCACTGCACGCGATCGGCCGAGCCGACGGCCCGCCGCAGGTACCGGTCAACTACCTCGGCGACTTCGGCGGCGGGTCCATGTTCCTGGCGCTTGGCGTGGTGGCGGCGTTGCTGTCGGCCCGCGCCTCCGGGCGGGGGCAGGTGGTTGACGCCGCGATCGTCGACGGCACCGCAGTGCTGCAGGCGATGACGTACGGGCTGCTCGCGGACGGCTCGTGGACCGACCAGCGCGGCACCAACCGGCTCGACACCGGCACACCGTACTACGACGTTTACGAAACGGCCGACGGTCGGCACATGGCGGTCGGCGCGCTCGAGCCGCAGTTCTACGCGGAGCTCATCCGGGTGCTCTTCGCGCCGGAGGGGGCACCCGACGACCTCCCGTCGCAGCACGACAAATCTGGCTGGCCGGAGCTGCGGTCGCGGTTCGCCGCACGCTTCCTCGAGCGCTCTCAAGACGACTGGTCAAAGGCTTTCCATGGAACGGACGCGTGCGTTGCGCCGATCCTCAGCATGACCGAGGCCCCCGGCGACGCCCACCTCGCCGCGCGTGGCACCTACGTGACCGCCGCCGACATGGTCCAGCCCGCTCCGGCACCGCGTTTCGGCTCCGGCGCGGCCGACGCCGCGATCGACGCGCTCCCGGTCGGCCCGATCGCGCTGGTCGGCGCGCACACCCGCGCGGTGCTGACCGATTTCGGGTTCGACGACGCGGACGAGCTGCTGTCGACCGGAGCCGCCTGGCAGGCGTGACCACCCGCGCCATCGCCCCGTCTCCGGAGCGCAACCCGGCACCCACTCGCCCTGCCGAGTAGCTTCTTGCTGTTATCACCAGCATCCCCGGCGTGCGAAAACAACGTGTGTCAAACGGTCCGGAAAACGACCCCTAACGACGCACGATGATTTCGGACGCGGGGGTTAGCCGTCGCTTGTTGCTGTTATCCGCGCCGGTGTCAGGGTGTCAGGGTGTCAGGGGCCAAGGGCCAGGCGCCCGGTGCCAGGGGGCCGGGCGTCAGCGAACCGGGGGCCCAAGGGCCGGGGGCCGGGGGCCGGGCGTCAGGGGGACTCGGCGGCGTAGATGATGGTGTTGCTCAGGTAGTGGCCGGTGGCGTAGTCGAAGGTGCCGCCGCAGGTGATGAGGCGGAGTTCCGGGTCGGGGGTGGGGCCGTACACGGCAGCGGTGGGGAAATAGGCCTTCAGGTAGGTCTGCTCTGCCGTGACGCGGAACTCTACCGTGGTCCCGTTGGCTCGCCTGACGTAGATACGGTCGCCGGGTCGCAGTTCCGATAGCCGGTAGAACACGCCGGGGCCGGTCAACGAGTCGACGTGACCCTCGATGACGGCCGGGCCGATGGCGCCCGGCCGCGGGGACCCGGTGTACCAGCCCGCGACGGTCGTGATGGGGGGCACCTGCAGTGCACCGTCGGCGGCCAGGCCCAGCTCGATCAACTGGGTCTTCACCCCGATTATCGGGATGATCAGCGAGACTGGCCGGGCGACCGGGACTGGCCGGGCGACCGGGACTGGCCTGGCTAGGGTCACGTGAGCTGGCCCGGGCGGGACGGCAAACTGGCTGACGATCGGGCCAGAGGGCGCCGGCACAGTCGCCACGCCGACCGGAGGCGGTCGCATGGCCGGAGTGGAGTGCCTGGTCAGCAGGCCGACGGCCCCGACCGTGATTGCCAGCAGGCCGGCCGCGATGGTGATCGCGGCCGGCCTGGGGATAAGCACCCGTTACTCCCGGTCAATCAAGCGGCTTATACCTGGGCGGCTGGGCGGCGCGACCTGGCGCGGCGGAACCAGATGCCGCCGCCGGTCAAGGTGAGCAGCGCGCCGAGGCCGATGGCCGTCAGCCACGGCAGCGGCGAGGCAGGGCCGTGCGGCGCGGTGCCACCGAAACCGGTGTTCACGCCGCCCGTGCTCGGCGTGCCGCCGGCGGCATCGAGCAGGTTGACGATCTGAAGGCCGCTCGAGCCTCCGATCACGACCTCGGTGCGGACGGTGTCCGCGGTGAGCGGGACGGGAGCGCTGCCACTCGCGGATGGCCCGGACGCCGTCATGGTCCAGTTACCGGGCGGAATGGTCGCGTAGGACGTGACCGTGCCGGGCACCCCGCCAACCATGATGTCCCCCTTGGCCCCTGCCGCGCAGCTGCAGTGGAACGTCACGGTCTTCTGGCTGGGATCGGCCTGGATGACCCGGACCAGAGAATCGCCCGCTGGCGCGGTCAACATGTCGTCGAGGACCTTGATCGACCCTGCCGTGGCGCTCGTCCTGAGGGGCACGACCGTGTATTCGTGACCGGCTTGGACCGTGAAGCTGGCGGACCAGACGGGCGCACTCGTCGCAGCGGCCCCGGCGGCCCGCATCTTGACGGTGTATCCGCCCGCGCTGACGGTCTGAACGGGCATTACCGTGCCGTAGGCGACGTCGGAATCGACAAGCTGCGGGTTGCTGCTGCCAGCCGGGTAGAGGTACACGTCTACGGCGGAGGGCGCCTGAGACAGGTTACCGAAGCTGATCCAACCACTCGCGGCCGCATAAGAGGGTGTGGCGGCGACTGGAATGCCAAGCATCACTGCCAGCGCGGCGAGCAACACGCCCGCTCGCCATCGTGTTACCCGAAATTTCACTGTGGTCCCCTCCCGAACCTCGGAATATCAATCACCCTGGGACTGGTCTGTCCCTGGGTGGCATACCGTACTGCCCCGCCGGCCTGCCGGTATCGTCTTGGTTATGCGAGCTCATGCGGGTAAATGCGCCTTGCGCTCACAATAGAGGTGAGATTCAGCGGTAGCAACTGCTTCTTAACTAGTCCTGAACTATCTATCGGTATAGCGCGAGCCGGAACCTGTCATATCGGAATCTGTTAGGAAATGATTATATCTGTGACTTTCAATGAACCTTTTTCATCCGGGCCGTAGTGGATTGGTCATGTTCTGGTGATGTCGTGGCGTAGCCAGGACGAAGAACAAGGTCATTGAACATGACACCTTGCGATGACACGGATCGATAAACGGAAGTTCCCATGCCAGAGGTTGGCGCTTCCGTCCTCGTCGCCGGTAGCCAGAATTTTCCCATCAGGGCTGAACGCCACCGAGTCGACGCCCATGCTGCCTGGGTCGATCAGAGTAGCGATTACCTTCCTGGTGGCGACGTTCCATAGGTAGGTATTGCCATTGGCGTCGGCAACCGCCAAAATCGCGCCGTCAGGGCTGAACGCTACCGAGTCGACGCCCTTGGTACCTGGGTCAGAGACGGTGGTGATGACGCTCTTGGTCACCATGTCAACCAGGGCAATGGAGCCATTGATGTCGCCGATGGCCAGGGTGGTGCCGTCAGGGCTGAACGCCACCGAGTTGATAATCACGGGATCGGAAGGAGTGGCGGCGGCGGTAACGGTGTGGAAGATCTCCTGCTTAGTAGTGAGGTTCAGCAGGTGGGTGGTGCCATCGACGTCGCCGGCGGCCATGGTTGCGCCGAGTGGGCTGCACGCCACGGCAGTGAAGCCCGCATGATCGACGTTGGTGATCCTAGTGGTCTCCGCCCCGGTGACGACGTCCCAGAGGTAAACGCTGGCATTAGCGTCGCCGACGGCGAGGACCTTACCATCGGAGGTGAAGGCGGCCGAATACGCGCCCTGGCTCTGGAGGTCAATGAGGGTAGCGGTCAGCTTCCCGGTGGCGACATCCCATAGGCGGATGCTGCCGTGGTCGGCTGTGCCGCTGTCGCTATCGGTGACGGCCAGGGTAGTGCCGTCAGGACTAAACGCGACGGCATGCGCGATCGGCAAGTTGGCGGTGCAGCGGGCCGTGGCGATATCCCAGAGGCAGGCTTCGCCCGCTCCGGCACCGCCGGCTATTGCCAGCGTCGTGCCACTGGGGCTGAAGGCCATCGACGAGAGCCGACCCCGGTAGGCAGCCGGGAGATTAACGGCGACGCGGGTGTAGGGCGAGGAACTCCCCCGGCCTTGAGTGCGGGATGGACTCGGGGAGCTTGCCGGACCAGACGATTGCGCCGGACTCGGGGACTTCGTCGGACTCGGGGAATTCGACCGGCTTATCAGGATAAAGGGAACGCCTGCTGCTACGACGGCGATGGCGCACGCCGCGGCCACCGTGCGGAGACGACGGCGCCGGGTCCGGACGGTTGTCGCGTCGGGACGCCTGGAGCTGTCCGGCGGGAGTTCTGTGGTGGGGTGCAGCGTGTCGCTGTGGCGGCCGGGGTCCGTCAGTTCGTCCTGCTCAGCGGGTGC
>Ga0302325_10021164_pt1 | contig 13622 bp, 14 predicted proteins | sample Palsa_T0_2_FD_201948 | JGI IMG/M metagenome (GOLD analysis project Ga0302325, IMG submission 201948) | Peat permafrost microbial communities from Stordalen Mire near Abisko, Sweden - Palsa_T0_2 | ecosystem: Environmental > Terrestrial > Soil > Palsa > Peat permafrost | place: Sweden: Abisko... | reverse complement strand
AATTCAGTTTTGGAGCCGTTTCTTGCGGATGTATAAGTTACCCAATTCGAACAGACTCGGCCAGATCGCAACCGTTGGCTTGCTGGCGTCGGCCGCTGCCTTTGTTTTGCTGCAGGCTCCGGTACGCGCGGCGAGCGATGCGCCTCTAGTGCAGGCAATGCCGACAGCAACGGACAAGGTTGGCGCTTCTTCTTACGCCATGCATTGCGCTATCTGCCACGGCGACCAGCGCGAAGGCATCCTGCCTGGATTTCCGCCGCTTGTGGGCATTCAGCACCAGCTCACCGACGAGAAGATGATCGCCGTCATCCATCAAGGCAAAGGACGCATGCCTGGCTTCCCCAAGCTTGCCGATCCGGAAGTTGCGAGTTTGATTGGTTACCTGAAAACCGCTCCCACTGAGCCAGTGCTGAGTCTCAAGGCCAACACGAAGTTATCGCCGGAAGCTGCTGCGGGCGGTACAATATTCCTGCAAAACTGCGCATTCTGTCACGGACGCGATGCGATGGGCGGCGAAACCGGACCCGATCTGACGCAATCCAAGATCGTGCTTGGCGATAAAGACGGCTCGGCCATCTCCGCGGTTGTTCGCGACGGGCGCATTGAAAAGAAGATGCCGGCGTTCAATTTTTCCAACTCCGAATTGATGAGCCTCGTGGCCTTCATCCGCGTGCGAGTAACCGCGGCAGCTTCGAGCAAAGGTGGCCGGCGCGGCGTAGAGGTTGCGGACCTGCAAACGGGCAACGTGGCTGCGGGCAAGCAGTACTTCAATGGCGCGGGCGGCTGCTCGAAGTGCCATTCGCCGACGGGAGATCTGGCTGGAATCGCCAATCGCTTTGAGGGCCTGCGGCTTGAAGAACGGATGCTCAATCCGGGCAATGAAACCGACAAGGTCACCGTGACGCTGCCGAATGGAGAGGCTGTCAGCGGCAAGGTCGCGTATCGGGATGAGTTCACCATTGGCCTGCGCGACAGTAACGGAAGCTATCGCTCCTGGTCCACGGACAGGGTCAAGTTCGCTATCGACTCGCCTGCGCAGGCGCATATCGATCAGTTCCCCAGGTACACCGACAAAGATATTCACGACCTGATGGCTTATCTGCAAACTTTGCGCTAGCCAAGAGGAATACGCCGAATGAAGTTATCGCTCAAATCCGCACTGGTTGCCGCAAGCGCCCTCTCGATCGTTCTCGCAATGCCACGGAACTCCGCTGCGCAGAATCTGGAGCCCGACCAGATACTCCATCCTGCGCCGGATAGCTGGCCGCTTTACCACGGGGATTATTCGGGACGCCGCCACAGCTCGCTCAAGCAGATCACGCCGCAGAACGTGCAGGATCTTGCGCTCGCATGGGCGTACCAGACCGGTCAGAACGCCGGTATCAAGTCTTCTCCGCTACTGGTCGACGGCATTCTCTATTTCACCGTGCCGGATAACATCTGGGCTGTCGATGCGCGCTCCGGCCACATGCTCTGGCATTACAACCACCCCACCACGCAGGGCGACCACATCGGCCAGCGAGGCGTGGCCATGTACAAGGGCTGGCTCTATTTTGTAACTCCCGATTGTCATCTTATTTCGCTCAATGCCAAAGACGGCACGGTACGCTGGACGAAAGACATTGCCGACGTGAACCTCGGCTACTGGACCACCATGGCGCCCCTCGTGGTGCGCGACCATGTTATCGTCGGCGTCTCCGGCGACTTCGATAACTTGAGCGGCTATCTGCGTTCTTTCGATCCAGAGACGGGCAATGTGCAGTGGCAGTGGAACAGCACACCTCCCGCGGGCACTCCCAACGCCACCACCGGCGGCATGACGTGGATGACCGGTACTTACGATCCAGAGCTGAACCTCATCTACTGGGGCACGGGCAACCCGACGCCGGTGCTCGAAGGACACACGCGCCCCGGCAACGACGAGTGGTCGTGCAGCATCGTTGCGCTCAATCCGGACAACGGCAAACTCGCATGGGGAATGTCCGTTTCTCCCCACGATACGCATGACTGGGACGCAGTCGAAACGCCGGTGCTGGTGGATGGCGACTTCCACGGGCAACCGCGCAAGATGCTCATGCAGACCTCGCGCAACGGCTACTTCTTTGTCATTGACCGAACCAACGGCAAGAGCCTGCTGACTGTTCCCTACGGGCCCACCAACTGGGCGCTTGGCGTGGACAAAGAAGGCCGACCGATCCCCAATCCCGATAAAGAACCGGCCCGCGACGGCCGCATTGTCGCTCCCGATGAAGGCGGGCTCACTAACTACCGCGCGCCCAGCTTCGATCCTGCAACCGGCCTCTTCATCGTGGACGCGCACCCCAGTTGGAGCCTCTACTTTGCCAAGCCCGAAGACGGCACGTATGGCTGGGCCGGCGCCGACTATGGGCTGTGGGGCAAAGGCCTCATCGAAGCCATCGACTACCAGACCGGCAAGATTCGCTGGACGCATGAAGCCGGCCCGTATGGATCGGGCGCGGGCGTGCTCACGACCGATTCCGGCCTGACCATCACTGGCGATGCGACAGGCAACGTGCTCGCGCTCGACACCACGGATGGCAAGACGCTTTGGCATGCAGGCACCGGCGCTGGGATGCAGAGTTCGCCGATTACTTATGAGCTCGATGGACGCCAGTACATCATGACCGGTAACGGCGGGGTGCTCTTCGCCTGGGCCCTGCCACTGCATGATGTTGCAGGCAAGTGAAGCAGGCTACAACACCTTCCGATACCGCAACCCATCCTCGTGGCTCCCGTAAAACCCTGCCTCGACCGCAAACTGCGCATAACCGGCAGCCGCATAAAGAGCCATAGCATCCGCGTTGCGCTCAGAAACATGCAGCTCAATCGCCGAGCACCCAGCCTGCCGCGCGCTCTCTTCCACGCGCATCAGCAACTGCCGCGCTACGCCGCGTCGCCGAAAGGCCGGAAGCACTTCAATTGTCCAGATGTAGGCTGCGGTTGGATCTTCGTCGCCGCGCAGGCCGACGATGGCGAAGCCCACGCGCACTTCGTCCACAATACCCAGCCAGACGCGGCAATTGGGATCATGCGCCAGGTTGCGCATCAAGGTGCGGCTGAAGCGCACCGAAGGAACGAAGCACGCCTCCTCAATTGCGTAGAGGGCACGCAAGTCGGGAGCCTCGAACGACCGCGTTGCTACGGAATCATCGATTTCAGTCACAGATATTCGCTCCGCGTATCCGACTCGCAATTTATCTAATCGTCTCTACAGTTAAGCCTTCAGCCAGAAATTCGTCGAGCAACCTGCGAAAAACGATTGCAGTCGGAATCCAGTGGCCCAGCATCGCTTTCGCTCCCGCCTCTGCGTAACCCCAATTGGGCCTGGGACGCAAATGGATAAAGGGCGGCAGCCCGTAACGCATCGCAATACTATTTGCCCAAAGCCGCGCTGTGCGCCCGTTTCCATTGGCGAACGGGTGGATGCGAACCCACTCGGAACGAAGCCACGCGCATGTATCCAGAATAGCGGCAAGCTGGTCGGCGTTCGGCTCTTTGCCGACAGGAACCTGCACGTCTAATTCGGAGATGAGTCCTTGGAGCTTCCTCTCAAATTCTGCGACCTCGCCCGCAACTTCCGCCGCGGCAACTCCAAAGTGACCGCCGACTTTTACCTGGAGATTTTCAAGGCCTGGTTCGCCGCGAAAGGCCCCCACGTAGCGCGAGTCTGGTACCTTCAGCTTTCTTAAGAGAAGAGTGTGCCAACGTCTGGCCGATTCAAGCGTTGGAGTCTCGCGATGGTGAGATGCGCGCGCAATTTCCGCGAGAACCTCGGCAAGGTTCTTCCGCAATTGTGGACTATCCGCGTCCCAGTCCGGCACCGCTTTCATGCACCCAGCAACTCGCGAATCCGGCTCTGTACAGGTCCCGCCGGTGCAAGGCGCCCATCGACCAGTTGGCCTTCGATCGCTTCCCCTTCAAGCGGGTCTTCGAGACTGGCTTCGGACTCGACGAATTTGGCCATCGCGCCGCGGAATTCGGGATCGCGCTCACGATATGCGCGAAGACTTGCAAGGGTCGTCTCCAGGCTAAGTTCTTTCGGCCCGCGGCGGCTCAAAAAGCCCTTGATGGCCTCGTTGAGCAGCTGATTCACGGGGCGTCCCTCAATCCGGCTCAGGCTCTCAAGAGCGGCTCGCTCTTCGGCGTCAATTCTCAGGGTGAATGGAACCCGGCTCATAGGCGTAACCTACTCTCCGGCGCGAGGTGATGTCAATTGCCTATTGTGACATCACCAATGCGAACACGGAACTGCGGCCGGATACAAAGAAAATCTGGGCAACGGAGCGGCGCTCACGTTGCCCAGAATAGCGGAGCCTGACTTGCCTGCTTAGACCTTCGCTTCCAGATCGGCAATCACGTCGAAGAACCGCTGATCCAGCCGGCGATTGGTCGCAATCGCTTCCTTGATGGTGATGTCGGTGATGTCCGTGCCTTTTAGAACGGCGATGCGGCCCCACTTCTGCTGGTGCACCATGTCGATGGCGTGCAGGCCGTAGCGCTGGCCGAGCAGGCGGTCATATGCCGTAGGAGAACCGCCGCGCTGGGTGTGGCCCAGGTTCACAGAACGGGTCTCGAAGCCGGTCTTCTTCTCGATCAGATCCGCCAGTGCTTCGCCAATGCCAGAAAGGCGCGCGTGGCCAAACGAGTCAACCTGCGCCGAGCCGGTCACCTGGCCCACTTCCGGCAGATGGCAGCCCTCAGCCACGACTACGAGGCCGTACGTCTTGCCCTTGTCGTAGTTGTACTTGAGCAGCGCCGAAACGTGATCGATGTCGATCTCTTTCTCGGGGACCAGCACCACGTCCGCGCCGCCGGCCACGCCAGCCGCGTAGGCGATCCAGCCGGCATCGCGGCCCATCACTTCGATTACGACTACGCGGTTGTGCGAGTCGGCCGTGGTTCGAATGCGGTCGACGGCTTCTGTCGCAATCGAGACCGCAGTGTCGAAGCCGAAGGTCGCGTCGGTGCCGTTGATATCGTTGTCGATGGTCTTGGGCACGCCCACGCCGGGGATGCCGGCCTCAGTGAGGGCGAGCGTCACGGATTGGGTGTCGTCGCCGCCGAGGGCGATCAGCGCGTCAATGCCGTTGGCTTTGAGCACCTTCTCTACCTGCTCAATGCCGCCGGGAATCTTCTTCACGTTGGTCCGCGAGGAGTGCAGAATGGTGCCGCCCGTAAGCTGAATGCCGTCGATGCGGTCCAGGGTCAGCGGAATCCACTTGTCGTCCAGCACGCCGCGCCAGCCGTTCAGAAAGCCGACGAACTCGTCGCCATACTTGTTGATGCCCTTTTTCACGGCGGCATAGATCACCGCATTCAATCCGGGGCAGTCTCCGCCACCCGTCAGCAACGCAACCTTCATCGCACACATCTCCTTAAATTTTTGGCCTGCTCCGCGTCGATCATCCCTTTTGCGGGCAATGCCGTCCTTGGACAGTGTACCCGTTTCGGGCGGCCCGTTCGGGTGGCCCGTTGCGAAACAAACGCCGCATTGGGCCAAATATGCCGACGCCCGCAGATAGATCCAATCGCTAACTTTCCCGCTAAAGATTCAAAACGTATAAAACAGCGCACTCAGCCGATAAGTGTCGGGCGCATACTTGCTAAGTCATATATTTATGGCCATTTTGACGAAGCTAAGTCGAAAGCTGGCCTGATTGCGCCCATATCTTTCCGGTGCAATTACCGATGCAACGCACTTCCACTTATCTGGAGTAAGTTCACTATGAACCGAATGAACCTGACACATCGCTCCGCAGGCGTTCTTGCTATTGCACTTACGGCGAGCGCGCTCCTCTACGCGCAGGAACCCAATCCGACCTCTCAGCCGGCTCCGGGTAACACGAATTCCGCACCCGAGATGCGCGACGGCATTCTGGTTTACAAAGTGACAGTGGTGGGCCGCGATCTAACCGCCATCAACTACTTCCACCGCAGTGGCTCGACCAAGGTTGGCTTTCAAGGCACGGACCTGCTGTCCCAGGCCAAAGGCGAGGCAAAGATCGACAGCAGACAGGGTCGCACGTCGGTCGATATCGACATTCGCGGCCTCTCGCCAGCGAACGGATTCGGCCCCGAATATCTGACTTACGTTCTATGGGCTATCACGCCGGAAGGCCGCCCAGTCAATCTTGGTGAAGTGTTGCCCGGCGGTTCCAAAGAAGGCATCCACATGACCGTCACCACCAACCTTCAGTCCTTTGGCATGATCGTCACCGCGGAGCCTTACTTCGCCGTCACCATGCCCAGCGACATTGTGGTGATGCAGAATGTGGTGATCGACGACAAGACCACTGGCGTGATCGAACAGGTGAACGCGCACTACTCGCTGTTGCCGCGCGGGGCTTACGCCGAGACCGCTGGAAGGCACACTGTTCTGCATCCGATCACCCGCAAGGAGCGTTCGCCGCTGGAGTTGTATGAGGCAGAGAACGCGGTCCAGATCGCCGAAGCTGCCGGTGCGGGCAAGTACGCTGGAGACACGCTGGCCACGGCCAAGGTCGCGCTCAAGAATGCGGAAGACCTGGATCTGCATAAGAGCAATGCCAAAGAGACTGTGACCTTCGCGCGTGAGGCTGTGCAGTCTTCCGAGGATGCACGCATCATCACCATTCGCAAGATCAAAGCCGAGGACGATGCCGCGCAGCTCAAGGCCAAGAACGATGCGGAACTCTCCGCGCAGCAGTCGCAGTTAAACGCACAGCAATCGCAGTTGGAAGCCGACAAACAAGCCGCAAAACGCGCCGAGGCTGACGCAGCAGCGGCAGCAGCCGAGGCCAAGGCACAGCAGGCCAAGCAGGCACAGCAGGCCGCGGAAGCCAGCGCGCAGCAAGCCTCGCAGCAGACTCAGCAAATGCGAGAGAAGCTGAGAGCGCAGTTGAACGCCGTGCTCCAAACCAGCGAATCCGCGCGCGGGCTCATCGTGAATATGTCGGACGTTCTGTTCGACACCGCCAAGTACACGCTCAAGCCGGAAGCACGGGAAAAGCTAGCTAAGGTCTCTGGAATCCTGCTGGCTTATCCCGGACTGAAGTTACAGGTGGAAGGCTACACGGATAACATCGGCGGGGACGACTACAACCAGAAGCTATCCGAGCAGCGAGCCGGCAGTGTTAAAGACTATCTTGAATCGCAGAGCGTGAAAGATGCCAATATCACCGCGGCTGGCTATGGCAAGGGCGATCCTATCGCCGATAACTCCAGCAGTGCCGGGCGCGCCCAGAATCGGCGCGTGCAGTTGGTCGTTTCCGGCGATGCGATCGGCATTCAGGAAACCAATCCCGGCGCACAGTAAACCTCAATACATCCCGGACTGCACGATGGGACTGTCCTTCGGGGCAGTCCCTTTTGTTTGCCCGGAAAGCCCGCCGTCCGATTCTGAACAGGAGTTCTGGCAAATGAACACCGACCGCCGAAACCTGCCCGTTGGGATGAAAGCTAACCTCTTTCCTGCCAATATCTTCCGAGCCTGAGAGTCGCCGTATTTCTGGCCATCCAATTGCATATTTTCGTGCTCGCAACACGCAATTGGAGGCCCCAAATGCCAAACTTCGAACGCATTCGCGACATCGTTACCGGCCCTTTCAGTCTGGAAGTCCTGCAACAGCGCACAGCCGCAGGCTGGCAGATGCATTCCATCGAGTGGCGGCGCGAACTACCCGACTCCGAAACCCCATCCGACGGCGCATTCGCCGAGGACATCCCATTCGGCCTGCGCATTTCCGAAAACGGCTTGCGGCTCGAAGTGGAGCCCACCGAAAACCGGGCTCTGATGCTGATGATGGATCTGCTCGGCCAGGATTTTTCCTACTCGTCGATCGTCAGCGACCTGAACGAAAAAGGCTTCCGCACCCGCGGCGGCAAGCCTTGGACGCGCGTGGCCGTCTTCAACATGATGCCGCGGCTGATTGAGGTCGGCCCGCGGCTCTTTGCTTCGGAAGAGTGGAAATCGCAACAACATTCCCGCAGCGAAAGCTGAACTCGGCATGGCAATTGGGCCTTCCACAGGAAAATTGCGCACAACCGTGCCCGAATTCCGCTAAAGTGTCCAGCAGCGGTAAATGCCGCTCCGGGGCATCGCCATGAGCATCCAGGAACCCGATTCGCAACTCCCACGCAAGCCGGAAGATTTGAGCGAGATCCGCCGCCTGCGCCGGGAAGCGCTTGAGCATCTGGATGCTGAAGAGCATCCATCTCCCTCTGTCGTATACGGCGGCCCGGCATTTGGCGGCAGAATGACGCGCCGATGGACCCTGCGCCGCATCCTCTTGCTGATTGCCGCTCTTCTTGCCGGTCTCGGCGCAACCTTTTTCGGCCTGAGACGCTACCGCTATCCGGCGCCAGTCTATGGAGGTCCGCCAGTCCCACCGCAGCCCAATCCTGATGGCTCGGACGACAAGAAGGCTGCACCCGTTTACGGCGGACCTGCCCCAAGGCCGATCCCCAAACCACCCATTCCACCGAAGAAACCAACACCGGCGCCCGACAATCCTCCCGCGCCACAGAATCCGGCGCCCAAAAATCCCCCAGCCCAGAACCCTCCAGCCCAGGCCCCCCAATGACCGCCATCCGCCAGGCCTACGCCGTATGGGAATTGACGCTGCAGTGCAACCTCGGCTGCATCCACTGCGGCTCGCGCGCCGCCGCGGCACGGCCCGAAGAGCTCTCAACCGCCGAGGCGCTCGATCTCGTGCGCCAGCTCGCGGAAGCCGGCATCACCGAAATCACGCTCATCGGCGGCGAAGCCTACCTGCGGCACGACTGGCTGGTGATCGCAAAAGCGATTCGACAGCACGGGATGCATTGCACGGTCACCACCGGCGGTTACGGCATCTCGGCCGCGACGGCTGCCAGCATGGCGGACGCCGGTATCGAGCAAGTCTCGATTTCGATCGACGGCACACGGGAAACACACGATTTTCTGCGCGGCAAACCGGGTTCCTGGGACGCCTGCTTCCGTTCCCTCGCCAATCTCCGCCAGTCCGGCATTCCCCTCACCTGCAATAGCCAGATCAACCGGCTTTCCGCGCCCGATCTGCCGCTGATTTATGCCGACATTCTGGAAGCGGGCTGCCGCGCCTGGCAGTTGGCCATCACCGTTCCGATGGGCCGCGCTGCCGACCGGCCGGAGATTCTGCTGCAACCTTCCGAACTGCTCGATCTCTTTCCCGTGCTGAACGAACTGGCAACCTGGGCTCACCGCGACGACCTGCTCTTTTACCCCGGCAACAACATCGGCTACTACGGCCCTTACGAGCGCCATTTGCGCTCGATGCAGGGCGATGGTGCAATCTGGGAAGGCTGCCAGGCGGGGATGAATACGCTGGGCATCGAGGCCAACGGCGTCATCAAGGGCTGCCCATCGCTGCCTACCGCGGCCTATACCGGCGGGAATATCCGCGAGACGCCGCTGCGCGAGATTCTCTCCGCACCCGAACTGACCTTCAATGCGCATCAGGGAACGCCTGACGGAGCGGAGCATCTATGGGGATTCTGCCGAGGCTGTCAATATGCCAAGCTATGCCGCGGCGGCTGCTCCTGGACGGCGCATGTTTTCTTTGGCCAGCGCGGCAACAACCCCTATTGCCATCATCGCGCGCTGGTGTACCAGCGGCAGGGGTTGCGCGAACGCCTCACGCTTGAAACGCCAGCCTCGGGCGAGCCCTTCGATCATGGCAAATTCGCCATCGCGATGGAGCCGGTGGACGCACCCTGGTCGGCAGCCGATCCACTGCACTTCACTTCGGAAAAAATCCGCTGGAGCCGAACTTCAGCTCCGAGTGCTTCAAACCCTGGGATGCTCCCAATCCTCAACTGACAAGAGCGCCTGCATTCACCCGGGAAAAAGTGGAGAAGCCCGGCAAGCTGCCGGGCTTCTGTTGAGCTTTCGCGTTAGGAAGCTTCTTTACCGGCCGTGAACTTCATGCCCATGCGGGTCGTGCACTGCTGTGCCGTGAAATTCGCGGCGCGCCGCGGCTGGATGCTCGTTTCGCGCCGGCATCGGTCCTTTATAACCCTTTCTGTAGTCCAGAGCGTGATCGACGTGACCATGGAAGCCAGCCGGACCGTGGAACCATGGACCTGCGCCGACGAAAACGCCGCCCGTGAACCACTCGGGACCGTAGTATCCATCCGGAGCGCAGTTATAGGGAGGAGCTTCGTAATAGCCATAGGGGCAAACCGGCGCAGCGCCGATTTGCACCGCAACCTGAGCTGGCGCACTCGAACCCGCGGCAAAAAGCAGGCCCACAACAACCGTCAACAACCCTACATATTTCAGAGTTCGCATTGCTTCACCTCGAAGGATTGGAGGCAATTTCCCCTAAGATTGGTTGTTTCGTTCTCCCTCCTCCATGCGAATTTCAGATGAATTCCGTGCGATATCGAACATTTCTGCGGATCTACAGGAAGAGATTTCACGCCTGGGGTCTACTTCATCAGAAGCTCCGCGACAAAGTCTTTTACCTCGGAATCAATCTGGAGCTGATTAAAAAGTGGGAGCAATCTCGCACTGCCGGTGTATGATTTCGGCGACTTCGAGTCCTACGCATTCTGCGAGGTGAAAGATGAAGCTCACGGACGGCATTCACTATTTAAGCCAGGAAAAAGGCGGTCATGTGCATGCCTTTCTGTTGGACGACGGGTTTGGCATTACGCTGATCGACGCGCTCTTCGATACCGACGCCAAGCTGATCCTGGCGGAGATCGCAGCGATGGGCCGTCAGTCTAAGGATTTGAAGAACATCATTGCCACCCATGCGCATCGCTCCCATATTGGCGGCATGGCGGCTCTGAAAGCGCTGAGTGGAGCGCAGGTCTATGCGCATGAATGGGAGGTAGGCATCCTGGAGGGGCAGCGCAAGGCAACGCGGGTCGGCCTGTGGCCCAAAGCTCCGCTGGCCGCCTACACGTTGCAGATTGGTCTGGCGATTGGCATCGATGGGCATGCGCCGGTCATGGTGGATAACGTTTTGAAAGAAGGCGACCGTGTCGGGCCGTTGACCATCGTTTCAACCCCAGGACACACCCCGGGGTGCTTGTCCTTTTACTGGCCGCAGAAGAAGGCCCTGTTCGTAGGAGACGTAGTGGTGACCTGGCCGCGCGTCGAGGCCGGATGGGCAGGTTTGACGATGGATATGCGCGGAAATATCGCCTCAGTGGGCAAGCTCTCGGAGATGGGCGATATCGAGATTGTCGGCGTCGGACACGGAGAGCCCATCGCACAGGGCGGCATTGAAGTGTTGAAGAGGCTGCGAGAGCAGAAAGTTTAATCGGAAGGGCATCTATCCCACACCCTGCAGACGAGGACGATCACTAAGCCGGTCCAGCGAAGAGAATGAGATTCCCATCCGGATCTTTCACAATGAAGGTCTTAGCCTGCCACGGCTCATCTCTCAACGATTGAGCAAAGGGCACCCCCGCAGCCTGGTATGCGAGAAAGAGCTGCTTGATCTCGTCCGCGCCGGCCAGCGTGATGGAGGCGGAGAGCAACTCCTCGCGTTGGCGGATGTCCGCAGCAAAGAAAGAATCGTCCATGCAACGCAGCACCATCCGGGCGTTATCGCGGCTCACTTGCCCGTAGAACGGCGGATCGCCATAGACAAAGTCGATGGTGAATCCGAGCTTGGCGGTAAAGAAATCGGTGGAGGCTTGTATGTCGCGAACGTAAAGGTGCGCGGCGACCGAGGTGAAAATCGGCTGAGAGTCTGGAAGATTCTGGGACATAGCAGAAATTCGAGATCGAGTTCTGTAGGTGGGCCATGCCCTTTCGACCTGCACCGATGCGCCCTACGCCGCAAACACAGATTGTCCCGCGACCGGGTTGTTTGTCAAATGAATAAGGCCCCAGAGCAATGTTGCTCCAGGGCCTTATTCATTTTCCGATGGACCAGCCGATTAGCGATGTCCGTGCGGAGCTTCATGCCCATGCACGTCATGCATGGCCTGTCCGTGAAATTGAGCCCGCTGGGCTACGGGATGCTCGCCACGCGCAGGGAAACTGCCCTTATAGCCCTTGCGGTAATCCAACCGATGGTCGACATGGCCATAGAAGCCGCTCGACCCGCGATACCAGGGGCCCGCGCCAATGAAGATGCCGCCGTTGTACCATTCCGGACCGTAATATCCGTCCGGAGCGCATTGGTAAGGAGGAGCTTCATAGTAGCCGTAGGGGCAATCCGGCTGCGCGCCGATTTCCACTGCAACCTGCGCCGGCGCCGGCGCCGTAGTTGCCAGCAGCAGACCGGCTGCAATCGTCATTCCAGAAACAATCTTCCAAATTCGCATAGATAACCTCATATCTTCGGCGTTTTCACGACCGCAACATACAGCCATTCGCCACCAATCGATAGCCGAGCGTATACCCCGGCTTGATCTGGTTCTGTATCGAATGAACCGCAAGTTCGATTCGGGGGAAGAAACCCGCAATGGGTTTGAATAGACACACGTTATACTCGTACCATTCACTGAGATTGAGACCGGCGGCCGGCGAAGAAGTCCTCCAACCGGACCCTTCCCAGCCCCGGAATTCCCCGTGTGCCAGCACAAGAAGTCTTGGACAACCCTCCGCGCAATGATTGAATAGAGCGATATGCCCCAAACCGGAACCCTGATCCTCTTGCTCTTCATTCTGCTGGTGGTGGTGCTGCTGCTCGTGACCTTGCAACTCACCCGGCTCGGGTACCTCATGCACACCTCCATCCCGGACCGGCCGCGGCGGCGCATGTTTCTTTCCTCGGTTTCCTTTTTTGTCACCTTTCTCGGGGTGCGCCTGATCGTCTACTTCGTCGTCCACGGGCAAGGCCCATTCCATTGGGTGACCATGGGCGGCAAGCATATCCATCACCTGGTGTGGGGCATTTTGATCCTGCTGATGGTGGGCTACGGCTGGCTGCTCGACCTGGGCCGTGCGCATTCCCCCGTTTCCATCCTGCTCAGCCGCATCATGTCGATCGCCTACGGCGTGGGCGCGGCGCTTACCCTGGACGAATTTGCCCTGTGGCTCAACCTCGACCCCGATGTCTACTGGGTTAAGACCGGCGGACGCCTCAGCGTCGACGCCGTGATCCTCTTCGGCTCCGTCCTGATGATCGGCGCATGGGGCGCGCCGTTTTTTCAATCGCTCAAGCGCCTCTGGACCAAAGGCGGCATGTTGCGCTCCCGCATGATTACCGGTGCGTCGGTAACGAGAATCAAGCCGAGTCGCCGTGTGCCGTGGCCTCGTCGGCGTAAAGGCCCGCGATCGTCTTCGCGTATTTCTCCGTAATGATGCGCCGCTTCAGCTTCATGCTGGGCGTCAGCTCACCTGTTTCGAGCAGCCACTCGTCGGCCACCACGCGAAATCGCTTCATCGTCTCAAAGTTCGCCAGCGTGCCGTTCACCTTGGCGACAATCTCTCCGTAAAGGGCGGTCACTCGGCCGTCCGCGACCAACTCCCGCCGCGTCCCTGCGCCAATTCCCTGCTGCCGCGCCCAATCCTCCAGCGCCGCAAAGTTGGGCGAAATCAGCACCGAAATGAACTTGTGCTTATCCCCCACCAGCGCCGCCTGCGCCACCAGCATATTGGTCTTCAGCTTGCCCTCAATCGGCTGCGGAGCGATCAG
>Ga0302325_10021163_pt1 | contig 13623 bp, 13 predicted proteins | sample Palsa_T0_2_FD_201948 | JGI IMG/M metagenome (GOLD analysis project Ga0302325, IMG submission 201948) | Peat permafrost microbial communities from Stordalen Mire near Abisko, Sweden - Palsa_T0_2 | ecosystem: Environmental > Terrestrial > Soil > Palsa > Peat permafrost | place: Sweden: Abisko... | reverse complement strand
TCTCTGACATACGGTGATTAAACGACGGGAATTTGAGAATGGATGCATTGGGATTCCTAAAATTGAGAATGGTTGATCTCGGCGGTTTAAATTTTTTGCATCCAACTGCCATTGGCCGGCGTTATCTTGGTGAAGATAATGGCGGGATGGAGATGGATGTGGGAGCCGTCGCACAGAGTGCTGGTAAAATGGAAGGCATCATGCAAGACCTCGAAGAATTGCAACCGCAATTGCTGCGTCGCATCGCGGCAAAGGATCGTGTTGCTCTGGATGAGTTCTATCAACAGACGGCCCGTCCGCTTTTCTCCGTCGCTTGCCGGATGCTGGGAAATACGGCCGACGCTGAAGAAGTAATACAAGACGTTTTTGTGCAAATCTGGACCAAAGCAGTGATGTTCGACGCGGAAAAGGGCCGGCCCTTTCACTGGGCCTTGGCTTTGACCCGCAACCGATGTATTGACGGGCTGCGCGCCCGCCAACGAAGATTGCGCATCATGGTCGAATCGAGCGGCGAGCCGGAGTTGGAACAAGTTGTTGAGCTGACCCACATGGATGCGCCGTTGGAAGAGATGGACGTGGCGGCGATCCGTTCTGTCGTTAATAATCTACCGCAAAACCAAAGGCGGGCGGTTGAAATGGCCTTTTTCGGCGGTTTGACTCACCAGGAGATCGCCGAAGAGCTTCATGAACCGCTCGGCACCATCAAAGCGAGAATTCGCCGCGGTTTGTTGAAACTGCGGCAGGACTTGAAAAACCATTCATGATTTCAGAAGAACAAGAAGAGTTGGCCAGCCTTTACATTGTCGGAGCGTTGATGCCTTCCGAACAAGAGGCGTTTGAAGCGGAATTGAGACGCAATTCTGAGCTTCAATCGTTCACCCGCAGCCTGCAACCGGCCATGGCCTCATTTGCCACCGCGATCCCGCAGGTTGCTCTCCCGCCGGGTTTGAAGGACAAAGTATGGCGGCGCATTGAGGAAACGGAGGCCGCCAAATCCGATCCGCTTCTTCCACCCCTGGGCCTAAGCTTTGCGCTGGCCGCGAGCGAATCCGGCTGGAAGCAGTTGCCCGTTCCGGGCGCGTTCATCAAGTTGCTTTCATTGGAGCGCGACCGCGGATACGCCGTGTTATTGGGCAAACTTGAAGCGGGCGCGCGTTATCCCGCGCACTTCCACGCCGGCCCGGAGGATTTTTATATCCTCACGGGCGATCTGGTCGTCGGTAGTCGCAAACTTGTGGCGGGTGATTTTCATCACGCCGACGCCGGTTCGCGACATGAAGTAAATCACTCCGTCGAAGGCTGCACCCTGATCGCTGTTCTGACCGCAAGCGATCCGCTGGTGGCCTTTGCCATGTCATGATCCGGCCCGCCTTTCGAAATCCTTTCGCTGGCGTTCGGTGAGCGCCTCGGGTTTGTAAAATTTGTCGTAAAATTCCGCGTCCAAATGGCACGCCTGAAAACCCAGCACGGTCCGGTAGGGTGGCATGTTGGCCGGAAATCTTCCGTAACGATCCCAAATATATTCGCAATAGGCTGTTGTCGCTGCAATAGCCGCGCCGCTGACGGGCGGAATTTTCCCAGCCACTTCGCTGTGGTTGGCCCACGCGCTGCTTGAACCATCGACGCCGAACACACCCCTGGCTCCAAATTTTATTTCCACGACCGCCTTGACTGCTTCAGCCATGGATTTGAAATACGGCGGACAGAACGGTTTCAACAATGCTTCCCCGTTGCGCTCCAACCCGATTGGGTAAGGGATGATGGGATCGCGATTGGAAATTCTCATGGCCAGTTTAGCCAGCCATCCCGCCCCGGCGTACCGGCTCGCCCGCATCTGCTCCGTCCTGAAGCCCAGCGACTGAAACCAGCCATACTCGTGATTGGCAAAATTCGGAAATCCGCCCAATCCCATGGCCTCGGCCATCAGCCCAAGATTTTGCATCATCATCCCCTGCTCGACCGTCACGAACTCTGACACGAACTGCTCGACTTGCCTTATCATGACCACGCGGCCATGTCGCGGATCATCATCCAGATGCCCGCCCCGGCTTCGTGCGAACTTCGCCAGGCCGGCGGAAAGAAAATGGTTTCGCTCATCCAAAATGAAGGCGTTGGTATGCTCGTTGAGGATTTCCAACAACCCGTTGATATACATGAAAGTAAGGTCGTTGACCGGCAAAAAATAACTGGTGCCTGCACCGTGCGCGGACCAGTTATTGGCGTTAATGTTGAACAACGGATTTGTCGGCGGCGCCGATCTTTCGTCTTTGATCTTGACACGCACGCGGCGGTAAAGCTCGGTAAACGCACCCTGCCGGCCGAGTTCGATCAACTCCGGGATTTCTGAGGACGGCAATTCGCGAGGCCGCCTGATAAGATACGTGGCCGTGTCGTTGGTTGCGATGAGCGCGACGGTTTGCAATCCGTCACCGCTCGCGATCGTCCGCGCGACAAGTCCTGCCATGATATTCCCGCCGCCGTCGCGGTTGTAACACATTTCTGCCAACGCCTGCCCGGTGATGCCGCAGGCGGCAAAAACCAAAGTGGCTTCTTCATCCTCCGTTAGCGGCGCCGGCTTGTGCCTGCTCTGATACGCCAGCGGACCGCCGGGTATTTTCATGCCCATCCCGAATCGCCGCGAACGGCGTGATTGCAGCGATGACAAGAGCGGGAATTGGGCGAGGCTGGATTCCGATTCTGAAATTCCAGATCTTGAGAAATTCATGATAAGTTATGCTGGAACCGAGCCGTCCCTGGCTCGCGTTCGAGGACAAACTTACACAAGCCGCAACGCCGAAGGCAAGATCGCTTTGGCAATTCCCCGTGTAAACCTACAGCATTCATGCGATTCCAACAGACCTCAGCTGCAAGCATGGCCACCTTCCGGTTATGCAGTCAACGGAAGGAGACGAGTCTTAACAATTCTTAACAATTCTTAACATGACGTGGACGGCCGGCCAACATACATTGACGGCTACGAAACAAGTGCTATAAAAGTTATTATGAATACAAATTTGATTGTCTCTTCGGGCGCGTTTTCGGCTTCGCGCCGCAGCTTTCTCCGTCAACTCGGCCTTGGCGCCGCGCTCTTCACCACGCGGGGCGCGTTTGCCGAGGAACTCACTCGCAGGACCGCCACGGTGGAACAAGGCCCGTTCTATCCCCCAAAGCTCCCTCTTGACACCGATAACGATCTGATCATCGTCAATGATTCGATCACGCCGGCCATTGGGGAGATCACCCACCTTAGCGGACGTTTGCTCGATGCGAAGGGCAACCCCATCCGGAATGGCACCATTGAGATCTGGAGCACGGACCACGACGGGGTCTATCTAGCGGACCGGGGTAATCAGGCCCGCTACGATTCTCATTTCCAAGGTTTCGGAAGATTTCTTACGAGTTCGACCGGCGAGTATTATTTCCGCACCCTTAAACCGGTGCGCTATCCAGGAAGGCAGGCGCCGCATATCCACTTTAAAATATACACAAAAGGTCAAAGCGCCTGGACCACCCAACTTTTTATCAAAGGGCATCCGGGCAACGCCCAGGACGGTGTGTATCGGGAAATTGGAGACGCTGCCGCGCAAGAATCTGTGACTGTAGATTTCGTGTCAATTAAGAATTCGCGCATCGGTGAATCAGCCGCGCGATTCGACCTCGTGATGGGAGTGACTCCGGAAGGATGAGGCGTTCTTAACTCTCTTTAATATGAGCATTCTGTGCCTATCCGGTTGATTGACAAAGGAACCCCTCTCCCGGCCTTGCGGGGAGAGGGTGGCCGCAGGCCGGGAGAGGGGTTCGTGTTTGCAGGATCAGAATTTGTCAATCAACCGGATAGGCATGGAGCATCCATTTAGGCCGCCATCCATATCCGTCCAATGGGCCTTCGAGCCACCTGGCTTCGGCAAAGTTATAGTTGGAGGCGCCCGGCGTGGCTTGCTCGAAAGGCCATATTTCTTCCTGAGCCAAGGACAATGCCCACGCGTCCGCCACATCGGAAATCCTTTGGACTTGTTCGAGCAACATACAATTGCGAATTTAAGACTTCCCGACTGAAAGCATAAGTGGGTCATAACCCGCAACGTCTCTGACCTCGAACCCCAGTTCCGCGCAGGCGTTGTTTGGGGTGTACTCCGCATGGTTGGCGGGGAAGGTAAGGTGTAGATTGGCAGACAGATCGGATAAAAACAAACAATATAACTGCGAAATATTATGAGTAAACTAAACGATTGTTTTCTAACTGAGTTGAGTCACATTTATGATGCTGAAAAGCAATTGCTCAAGGCCTTGCCTAAAATGGCTGATGCCACGGAACACGAGGAACTGAGCGAGGCCTTCACGTCTCACCAAGACCAGACCGAAGATCACGTTCGCCGTTTGGAGGAAGTGTTTGAACTCCTGGGCGAAAAACCAACCATCCAAAAATGCAAGGCCGTGCAAGGCCTCATTGCCGAAAGCGAGGCACTCATCGACGAAGATCTCGGTGACGCCGCACTCATCTGCGCCGCGCAAAGGATCGAGCATTACGAGATCGCTACTTATGGCTGTTTGCGTACCTGGGCCAAACTCCTGGATTACGAGGATGCCGCTAACTTGCTTGAGGAGACTCTCGATGAGGAAAACGACGCGGACGAACATTTGACTTCGCTTGCAGTGCAAATCGTGAATTTGGATGCCAGGGAACCCGAACATGCCGACAAGGGCGAAAGCCCGGCCGACAAATAGCTGGATGGGCAATTGTGCCATGCCGAAAGCAGGTCTCCCACCTATTGTGAGACTAACTCTAGTGAAGCTAAATTAGTGGTCAAGAAGATTGAAGATACCGGGTTGGTTCCCGGACGCGGCCCAAGTGGTCGTGACAGAAAAGCAAGACAGATTAGTAACAATTACAAGTGAAAGGTTAATTATGAAGAAATTGAGAAAATTCAACTCAATCCTGGCCGCCGCCGCTTTTTGCGCGGTTTCGGCCTGTGCGACGGTGGCGACAGCGCAGCAGATTTCCACCGACAAACCCCAATTGCAACAACCCTCGGACACAACGACCTCAGCCATTGAACCGCAGGAGGTAAGCAAATGCAGTCAATTGATTGGAACTCCGGTGAAAAATCAGCAGGGAGAATCGCTAGGTAAAATCGCCGATGTGGTGGTTAGCTTTCATAATGAGCGCGTGTCCTATTGCGTCTTGAGAGTGAAACACGGGATATTCACCAAGACCCGATTTCTGGCCGTGCCATTGGCAGCCTTCCAGCCCAGCGAGGATGGATCACACCTCATTCTAAACGCCAACAGGGCCAACTTGGCCAACGCCGGAGGATTCGACCGCAATCAATGGCCTACAGCGACTACTCCTGCTTGGGGAGCGGAACCAGCCGCGCCGCAAGAGCTTCCGCCGGTAAAGGTCTTTGCCCCATCAGCGGCGCCCGCTCCGACGGTAGGCTATCCCTTGGTCGTTGATCCTGCTATGTATTCACCGAACAGCCGCCAATTCCAATCTGCTTGCAGCGCGATCGACGCTATGCAGTTTCAAGTAAATGTCGGGTATGTTCAGTCGGGTCACTGATTCAGGCTCTAAAGGAGGTAGGTTAACGCCTAGTGGAACTTAGTTTCCACCAGGCAGATGATCCAGTAAGCGGAACTCAATAGGCTTTCGAAGGTCCCCATCGTTTCCTTAAATTCATTGACTCCAATCGGCTTGGTCAAAAAGGAGCGCGCGCCCAGCGCATAGGCTTGTTGCGCCAGCATCATCTCCCCCGAAGCGGTGAGCACCACCACCGGAATGAAATTGTGAGGCGGATGTTCCCGCAACCAACTCAATACATGGAACCCATGCATGCCAGGCATCCTCAGGTCCAACAAAATCAGGCTTGGGTACGGAAATTCCGTTCGGTCGGAGTACCCATGCTCCGCTTGCAGGTAGGAGATCAACTCTTTACCGGAATGCAATCCCATGACGCGTAGTTGCGGAGAGACAGCCGCTATGGTACGTTGCGTGAACCGTATATCCTCCAGGTCATCATCCACAATGAGAACAGTCCCCGGCTGTCCGCCTTCAGGTATTTTTGCGCATTTCATCCAATCTCCCTTATGTGCTATCATTAATAGCGTAAAAGGCTCCAAGTTCAATCAGGGCAAACCCTGAAAGATGGATCAAGTATTACTTTAAGAATCCCGTAAGAAGACTCGGTTTTATCGGGGCTTTGCCGCTGGCTTCTTGGATTTCTTCTTTTGAGATCCGTTTGATTTTAATCCAGGCAAAATCCGTTGGATTTTCGATTTGCGCTTTCGACCATATTCGAACGGCAGTGTCTCACCTGGCAGAAGAGACGTTTTGTCCTCGGGGCGCATACGGAGCGCATTTTGCCAGCCGGGGATAAAGCGGCACAATTGGCGGAAACGGCTGGCGCGGCGGAGGGTGGCGGCCGCCCTTAATTCCAATTGACGAACCCGATCGCGGCTCACTCCCATCAACACGGCGATCTGATCATAGACCAATGGCCGGCATCTCAGCGCGGCGGCGAGCGCTTGCTGGGGTTTGTCCGCCAGGACGGTCAGAATGCCCTCTGCCAAATCGGTTTCATCGACTGCATCGGGTTCGATTTTTCTGCCGAGAAGTCTTTCCAGAAAAGGGCTGGGACGCGCCAAATATGACTCGATTTTCACGGGTGCGCCTTGTCCTCTGTTCTCGCGTGGCAGAAAATCATTTTCTTTGATCCTAATCCCACGTTCTTGGAACGTCAAGCCTAATCTCTCAATGGGCCATTTCCGGCTGCGCGACCGGCGGCGCTTTGACAGCGGCAGGGGGGGCTGGAATTGGCTCGCGCAGAAGCAAAAGCACGCCCGTGAGCGGGATTTCCAACCGGAACCCGCCATCTCTCAGGGCGCGGCCCAGTTCGTTCATCGTCCGGTCCAACACGTGGGCGCGCAGCATCACGCGCACGGATTCTTCTTCGTCAGGCAAGATTTTCGTCCCGCCCATGGTCTGAATATAGGCCTTCAAATAGGCCACACTGACCCACAAATACCAATAGCGCAGCCAGGATTGAAAACGAAGCATGTTCTCAGGCGGGATGCTCCCGCGCGCAACGTGCTGATCAAGACCCATGGAGGCGGCATGGTGAAAGGAACGTAGCATGGTGGCCACGTCGCGAACGGGCGAATGTTTCAGACGCCGTTCGCTGATGGGCGCGGAGGAATCTCCTTCGAAGTCTATAAAAAGAAAATCTTTGCCCGTCCAAAGGACCTGGCCGAGCCGGCAATCGCCGTGCAAGCGAAGGCGCAGGGCCGAAAGGCGGAGGTCGCAGAGGGTGCGGTATTGCTGAACGATGGCCGGTTCCAACTCGATCACCTTTTGCGCCAGGGGTTGGATCTCGGGAGGAAGCGTATCACATTGCCGGCGCAGCAGCCGCAGGTTTTGCGCGGCAAGGTTGCGCATGGATTGAAAGACGGCGCGTCGATGGTGCGGAGTCGAGGGTTCCGGCGCGAAATCCGGATTGGCGGTATCGGAGGCCAACACCCGGTGCAACTCGGCCGTATGCGCACCCAAGAGTCGGGCCGATTCCATAAAGGTGCCAATGCTTTCGGCGACATGGGTGGGGAATTCCGGGCGCAGCAGTTGGATCGGTTCGGAAAGCGGCAAGGAGGCCGTTTGCCCTTGGGCAACCCAGGTGATGACGCGGTCGTAGTAGCGGCTGAGGGAATCCAGTGCGAAATCCCAGGCGTTGGTGGCCGAGGGGACGAACGCGTGGACGACCGCCAGAGTGAAATGCACGCCGGCAGGCCCGGCGTATTCCAAACCGCCTGCCACGCTCCGGCAATGGGGAAACGAATGGTGGGTGAGGAACCGGCCCATTTCCAATTCGGGATTGAGTCCCGTTTCAAGTCGGCGAAAGAGTTTAAGCATCAGTTTGTCTTCGAAAATGACAGAAGAGTTGCTTTGTTCGTTGCGCGCCGCGGACGGTTTGGGCGGAGTTGAGTCGCCCATAATCCTGCGCAATTCCGGCAGGCGCAAGGGTTCGATTTCCCCCTGGCCGCCTCTGATTCGACGCGGACGCCAGATCATTTCCAGGAGGGCTGCGCAAAACTCCGGGCTGCCAAAGGCATCGTAAAGAATGCCGCTCTGCGCCGGCGCGTTCATATTAAGTTCCGCCATGATTCTCTGCGGAGAATGTTGACGAAGTTCGTCGGCCGCGCCGCCGGAAGAAAAGGCCAGAGGCAGGGAATATGTTTCCGAGTCGCCATCCACGTAATCCACTTGCAGGAAGGCCAGCCTGGCGTCTCCGCCGCCAGCCCATTTAACCGGGATGACGTCCCTGATGGAAAGTGATTTGACCGATCTGGATTTGCCTTGAAACCAAGGTTGGGACCGCAGATAGCCCGGCAGAATTTCCTTCATCTCAAACCGATTCCATTCGGACAAAATTTCATCCCAATGCTGGTTGAGAGCAACCTTAGGCAGACTTATGGCGCCGTTGGAGGAACCTTGGACCTGGGCGTTGGCGAATTTGGGTTCGAGCGAAAACCAATAGAATGAATGCGGCCCCAGCGACAGGAAATAAGGCTGCCCGCTGATAAGAGGGAATTCAGTCCGGCCAAATAGTTCGATCGGAACCATGTGCTGGAAGGCCGACAAATCTAAAGCGACGGGCTGCGGAAAGCGGGACAAATTGGCGACAACCAACAGCGTTTCGTTTTGGAAGCGAAGGATGTAGGTGAGGATCTTGCGATTTTCACTCTGAAGAAATTCGCATTTGCCCTCGCCCAGGGCGCGCCATCGTTTCCGCAAGGCGAGCAGCCGCCGCATCCACCATAGCAGCGAATGCGGGTTGGCCAATTGCACCTCCACATTGTTTGCTTCGTAGTGGTAGCCGGGATCGAGGATGATCGGCAGATAGAGACTCTGAGGATTGGCGCGGGAAAAGCCGGCGTTCTTATCCGAACTCCATTGCATGGGCGTGCGCACGCCGTTGCGGTCGCCCAAAAAGATGTTTTCGCCCAGGCCGATCTCGTCGCCGTAATAAAGCACGGGCGTGCCGGGCAGGGAAAAGAGCAGGGCGTTGAGCAGTTCGATGCTTTTGCGGTCGTTATTCAGCAACGGGGCGAGGCGCCGGCGGATGCCCAGATTGAGGCGTGCCTGTTCCACGTGGGCGTACATGCGATACATGTAGTCGCGCTCCTCGTCGGTGACCATTTCCAGGGTCAGTTCGTCATGGTTGCGCAGGAAAAGGGCCCATTGGCTCGTTTCGGGAATGGGCGGCGTTTGCTCCAAAATGTCCACGATGGGCTGGCGGTCCTCCATGCGCACGGCCATGAAAAGCCGCGGCATGAGCGGGAAGTGGTAAGCCATGTGGCATTCGTCGCCCCGGCCCTGGCCAAAGTAAGCCACGGCGTCTTCCGGCCATTGGTTGGCCTCGCCCAACAACATGCGGTCCTGGTAATTTTCATCGACGTGCTGGCGGAGCGTTTTCAAAAAGGCGTGCGTGTCCGGCAAATTCTCGCAACTGGTGCCTTCGCGTTCGTAGAGGTAGGGCACGGCATCCAGGCGCAAACCGTCCACGCCCAAATCGAGCCAGAAATCCACTACTTTGAACATGGCCTCATGCACGGCGGGCGAGTCGTAGTTCAAATCGGGTTGGTGGGAGAAAAACCGATGCCAGAAATAGGCGTTCGCCACGCGGTCCCAGGTCCAGTTGGATACCTCCACGTCCTTAAAAATGATGCGGGCTTCTTGATACTCCGCGCCGGTATCGCTCCATACATAAAAATTGCGCCAGCGGCTGCCGGGTTTGGCCCGCCTCGCCCGCTGGAACCACGGGTGTTGGTCGGAAGTGTGGTTGAGAACCAATTCAATGATGACTCGCAATCCGCGCCGGTGAGCCTCGTTTAAGAGCGTTTTGAAATCCCTCAGTGTTCCGTAATTCGGATGCACGGCGCAATAATCGGCGATGTCGTACCCGTCGTCCTTGAGCGGTGACGGATAAAATGGCAACAGCCAGATCGCCGTGACGCCAAGATCTTTGATATAATCCAATTTTTGGGTCAGGCCGCGAAAGTCTCCGGTTCCATCCGCGTCGCTGTCGTAAAAGGCGCGGACATGGACCTCATAGATAACGCCGCTTTTGTACCAAACCGGATCATGGACCAAACCTTCGAACTGGCGATCAGGGGTAGCTTTGGAATTTGTCATTTTTTCCTGTCGATTTTCGTTGCTTTTCTCATACTTTCACCTACTTTTTCTTGCCAGTTGTGCCGATAGACAATCTGTCAGAACCACTAGGATCGCGTCCGGGTATCCGCCTGGCTTCTGCTTGTATCATGCTGCGCTACTATCGAATCATTTGGGCCTCTCTCGCAATGGGGTGGCTGCCTGCTTTGAGCATGGCAAGATTGCCCATGCGATTGATCCTCTTGCGGTGGCGGCTATGCTGTTGGGCGATTTGTTTCAGCCTCCTATGCGCGGCGGAATCCGCCCGCGCGGCGGGTGGATTGAACGACTTGCTCAACCAGAAGGATCTCACGCCTGAAGGTTTGGCCCGGGTCTTTGCGAATTTTGTATTTGAGCTGCGCCCTCAACTGCAAGAGCCGGAAACATTTCTACAGCGCAAAAGCGGAGACTGCGCTGATTATTCCAATCTGGCCTCCACCGTCCTGAGCCATCACGGCTATACCACCAAAATGGTCGTCGTGATGATGGCCACGCAAACGCACGTCGTTTGTTACGTAAAGGAGGCGGGCGGTTTTTTGGACTACAATCACCGAGGCGACGCTCACCCGGTGATTGCCTCTAATGGTTCCTTGGAAGACATCGCCGGCAAGGTCGCAGGCGATTTTCGCAGCCGATGGCGGATGGCCTCTGCCTTCCGCTACCGGAGCGGCTCTCCCGTTTACCTCGACAGTGTCTTTGCCATGGCACCATCTCCCGCTCGGCCGCCCCGTTAGCTTGAACTAATCTTGGCCGCGGCGTTGTCGTACGCTTTCACCAAGCCATCCCACGCGCTCTGAAAACCAGCCTTGGTCTTGTCCCACGCGCTTTCGCTGGAGGCCTTTAAGTGGTCATACTCTTTTCGGACCGCATCGCGTTGCGAGCGAAGATCAGCCAGGGCCTGATCGGCGCGAATTTTGGCGTCTCCCGTGGCATCGGCGGACTTGCTCGCCAGCTTGTCAATTTTCGCGTCCAATTCATTCATCCTCTTGTCCATGCTCGCCAGGAACTCATCCCGCGTTTGCGCGGCGGAATCCTTGGCGGCATTGGCGGCATCCTGCGGGGTAGGGGGTGGCGACTCGCTTTGATTGCACGCCGTAATCATGCCGGCGGCCAGGACTAACATCATTGAATAAATTTTGATTTTCATTGTTTCCTTTCACACCGCCATTACGCAAACAACTCCGCGCCGGGTTGAAACCGGCGCCGAGTGTTTGAAATGGCGTTGGAGTTTAATCCCGGAAGCATTCGTCCACGAATTTTTGCACGGCTTCCTTGGTGTCCCCGGTGCGCTTTTGAATACGTCCCACCAACTCGTCTTCACGGCCTTCTTCGTATCGCAGGTCGTTCTCGGTCAATTGGGCGTACTTTTGTTTGAGTTTTCCTTTGGCGATATTCCAATCGCCCTTGATATGGAGTGTATTCATATTACGTTTCTATTTCAGTTTGCTTTACTTTTTATTATTTCTTGCCATGATAGATCGGGTCTCGTCCGGGGACCAGCCCGGAACCTGCTCTATCATCCTGCGCTACTATCAACTCTCCGGGGCTGCTCTCGCAATGGGGTGCCCACCCCCTTCCGCATGGTGAATCTACGCATGTTTCAAAATGGCGACCGAATCCGGGGGCAGCGTGACCTTGGGCGGGTCAAGGAGAATGCCCACGTCGGAGCCAGCCACCATCTCGTGAGCGCCTTTGCGCAATTCGATCGTCACTGGGGCCTGGCCCAGGTTGCAAGCAATGCTCCAAGGGCCTCGTTCCACCATCAGCCAGCGCTCGCCTTCGTCGCAACGCGCGCTGACCTCCTCCAGCCGGCCGTCGCACAAGGATGGGTTCGATCGCCGGAGACGAATCAACATCTTGTGCCAATCCAAAAGCTCGGCATGTCGAAGCTGAGTCATTTCCTTCCAAACGAGTTTGGAGCGGGTGAAGGTTTCCAGCGCCTGGGGATCGGGAATCTCGTTGCGTCTGTCGGCGAATGCCGCAAACTCCCGCCGCCTGCCTTCCCGCACCATTTCCGCCAATACCGGATCCCGGTGATTGGAAAAGTAAAGAAAGGGAGTCGTGGCTCCCCATTCTTCGCCCTGGAAAAGCATCGGCAAGAAGGGCGAGGTGAAAACGAGCGCTGCAGCCACTTTCAATCGGCCGGGACTCATCAAATGGCTGCTGCGCTCACCGAGGACGCGATTGCCGATTTGATCGTGATTTTGAAGATAGGCGAGGAAACGGGAACCATCCAGTCCCTCGGGCGCGCGACCCTGGCGCCTTTTTCGGAATGGTGAATAACGCCCGTCATAAACGTAAGCTCTTTGCAGGGCCTTGCATAAATCCCCCAGGGCGCCGAAATCGGAATAGTAGCCGGCGGTTTCGCCAGTCAGCGCCGTGTGCAGGGCATGATGAAAGTCATCATTCCAATGCGCGTGCAAGGCAAAGCCTCCCCGTCCTCGCGCCCAAAGGAAGCGGGGATCGTTCCGGTCATTCTCGGCGATCAATACCAGATGCCGTCCCAATTGCGCTTCCAATTTCTTCACTTCCTCGGCCAGTTGCTCGACGAACGGCTGCGCCGAATTGTCCACGATGGCGTGCAATGCATCGAGGCGAAGACCGTCGAAATGGTAGTCGCGGAGCCACATCAGCGCGTTGTCGCAAAAGAAACGACGCACCTCATCGCTGTGCGTCTCGTCAAAATTGATGGCCGGCCCCCAAGGCGTGGAGAAATTATCCTTTAGGTAGGGGCCGAACTTGGCCCAATAATTGCCCACCGGCCCGAAATGATTGTAAACGACGTCCAGAATCACCGCCAAATGTTTGAGGTGGCAGGCTTCCACTAGCCGCTTCAACGATTCGGGAACGCCATAGGCGTGGTGCGGTGCGTACAAATCAACGCCGTCGTAACCCCAGCCGTGTTGCCCTGAAAATTCATTGACCGGCATCAACTCGACGTGCGTGACGCCCAAATCAACAAGGTGATCGAGCTTCTCAATGGCGGCGTCGAAAGTGCCGCGCGGCGTAAAGGTGCCAATGTGCAATTCGTAAATCACCGCCGACGAAAGCGGCGGCGCCTGCCAATTTGTGTCCCCCCAGACAAAATTCTGGTGGGAAATCGGATGAGTGAGTTCCTCCACGCCGTGCGGCTGATACGGAGAGCGCGGGTCTGGAAACGGGCCTTCTCCATCCAGCACGAAACCGTAATCACAGGCCGCAGTCAGAGAAGATAGTTCGACCGACCACCAATCGCCAGCTTGACGGATCATCGGGATGCGTTGCCCTTGAATGGCAAGCTCCACATTCTTGGGCCTTGGCGCCCAGACGCGCAAAGTCTGCATCAAAGTTCCTCCTCCAGCAGCAGCAAAGCCACGGGAAAACGGGCGGTTAATTCCTTCATCGCCCCATTGCTAACGGGCGAATCTGTCAATACATTGTTC
>Ga0302325_10021161_pt1 | contig 13624 bp, 7 predicted proteins | sample Palsa_T0_2_FD_201948 | JGI IMG/M metagenome (GOLD analysis project Ga0302325, IMG submission 201948) | Peat permafrost microbial communities from Stordalen Mire near Abisko, Sweden - Palsa_T0_2 | ecosystem: Environmental > Terrestrial > Soil > Palsa > Peat permafrost | place: Sweden: Abisko... | reverse complement strand
CCAGCCTCGACAGCCGGGTGGCCCATTCAAGCCGTCTTTTGGCTTGAGTGGAGAAGAGTTGCAGCTGGTGTTTATTCATCAGGAGCAAGCGACTAGCCTGGAGCACGTTAAGAGAGGTATGAACAGCAAAATCCGCTGAGTCAACCGGACCCTGTCCGGGTGCTCCTCCTCGATCCCCCGAATTTCTCTCCGTACTCCAGCTTCGCACCCACATCTCGAACGAAGCACGTTCGATAGATGGGGCACCCTCTATTCCTTCGCCCGTGGAGGGTGGTGGGATGGAGCACCCGGTGACTTTCCTTCTCAGCCCTTCAGGTGCCGAGCTCGAGGTCGTCGAACCGTCGCCACTTGTAAAACGCCACTGAGGCTGCCCAACAAATGGCGAAGAGGCCAACAATGAAGAAACCCAGGGCTCCGAAGTTGCCGTTGAGCCTGGCGACGGCATCCCAGAAATTTCCCTTCAGGTGAAACCGCCCCACCAGCAGTCCCAGCGCTTCGATTCCGCCAACGGTGAGCGCCACTACCACTGAAACCGAAGTGATGGTGATGTTGTAATACAGCTTGCGAATCGGCTTGGTGAAGGCCCACCCATAGGCGCCCAGCATAAGTATGTTATCGGTGGTGTCGATCAGGCACATGCCCGCGGCAAACAGCGCGGGAAATATCAAAATCGACAGCAACGGCAAACCCTTGGACGCTTCGGCAGCCGAAATTCCTAACACCCCAATTTCGGTGGCCGTGTCGAACCCCAGTCCGAACAACACTCCCAGCGGGTACATGTGCCAACTGCGCGTGATTATCCTGAACATGGGGCGAAACAGCCGCGCCAACAATCCACGATTCCCGAGCAGAAGATCGAAGTCTTCGTCAACGTAGGGTTGACCGTTCCGAACCCTAACGAAGGTTCGGTAAACGGAGCGCAGCACGATTAAATTCAGAACCGCAATGCCGAACAAAAAGAGAGTGGAGACCAGCGTTCCGACGACCCCACCGATTTCCTTGACCGCATCCACCCGGTGCTGCAAAGCCAGCGTTGTCCAGGCGATCGCCACCGATCCCAGCAGCACGATGGTCGAATGCCCTAGGGAAAACATGAACCCCACGGCCACCGGCTGTTTGCCTTCCTGCATGAGTTTACGTGTGACATTATCGATAGCCGCGATGTGGTCGGCGTCCACCGCATGCCGCAGACCGAAACTGTAGGCCAGGAAAGCAGTGCCTAACAAAACCGGAAAATGGCGTAACGCGAGGAGAGCCCATAGCCACGCGCCCACGTTGAACACCAGCAGTACGCTATAGATGCCCACGATCTTGCTGCGCGTGTTGCGTGCGGCGTCGTCGAGCAAAGTACGCAGTAATACGACTCTCACAATCGTATTATTACCCATCGGTGCTTCCATTGTCGTGGCCGGCGCTTTCGCGACGCCGCTTGATTTCGATATTACCGTTCCCGGGTACTGCCAACGCAGCGGCCAAGATCATTGCATGGGCCAGAGGTTGCCCGGCCCGGACAATACCGTCTAGGGTCTTTCGCGGGCCCAACGCGGGCAATCCTTTAATAGTTGAACCGATAGCGAACCTCCCCGTAAATTTGCCGCGGATCATTCCAGTGAAAACCGCCGAAAGTTAAACTGTTATCCAGTTGCACCCGGCGGTTTGCCACATTGATTGAGTTCGCGGAAACCGTGAATTTTTCGGCAAACGTCTTCCCGATTGCCAGATCGACGGTCGTGTGTCCTGGGAGATAGGCACCTGGATACTGCGTCTGAGGCGTGCCGTACAAGCCATTGGTGAAGCCCGAGCCGTAATAAACGTTCGCCGAGGCGTAGGCCCTCCAGGGCAGCGTACTATTAAATCCCACGTTCAAAGTGTTTCTCTGATCATGGTCGACGGGTGCCAGTCCCGGAGGGATATCGAGTGGGCATGCCGACGTCACCGGGACGGGACAGATCAGGCCTCCGGTAATGGGCGAAGTTGCCTGCGCGATCTGGTTTGCATAAGCAAGGTGAAACTGGCCGCGGTGGAAGACGTCGGGAGACCGCAAGGTGAGTGACCAGCCTTGAATGAGCGCCGAAGACCAGGTGATCGGCCAAAAGATATTCGACTCTCCGATATTGTTGTGATCCAGCCAGTTCTCAGCCCTGGTTTCGTAGTTATTGGCGCTTAGGGTCCAATTCCGGTAAGGAATCGTGACGCCATATTGCCATTGGATGTCCCGTTCGCCGTGAAGGGGAGCAAAGGTAAAGTTCTGGCCGTTCGCCAGGTCGAGCAATGGGCCGGTGGCCGTCGATAGTGGCGGGGCTTGGTAGAAATACCCGTAGAATCCGTTTAAGACCCAGTTGAGGCGTGGGATGCGTAAAGCCGCGCCGAAGCGTGGAGACGTTGCGGTCTCGGAGATGGTCGCGTTGAATTGCGTTGCGCGCAGCCCGGCGATCAAGGTGAACCAGGGAGTCACCTTGAATTTGTCGTTGATGAACTCAGCGGCCACGCCTCCGTTCACACCGATCGAAGAAGCAGGAACGTTTGGGGTGCCGTCGGTGAAGTAGTTATCGAAGTAGTTGTATTGGTGCTGGCCAAACCCGTAGACACCCGCCTGAAGGTCGTTTTTCCAAAAGTTTTTGTTCAGCGCGATCTGGGCTCCCGCGTAGTCGGCGTTCTGATTCACCGTGGAGATGACGGGAGTATCGTTCGGGCCGCCTTTATAGTCGGCTCCGTTGTAGTGATAGAACGGCGAAACAGTGAGGAGCGTATCCGGGTTGAAGGTGTGAACCCAGGAGAACGTGACATATCCGTCGGGCTCGCTTTCGGCGTCATGCAGGCCGCTCGATGGATAGACCTGGTTTCCGATAGAGTTCGGATCGGGGTCAATCGGAATCTGATAATAATCCCGCCGCAGCGAAGCAACTACGCGGTATTGATTCTTTGCGTCGGGGTTGAAGATGAACGAAGCAAACCCGCCGTAGCCGTTGACTGCGTCGTTGACCACTTGGGGAACCGGCGTCTGCAGTCCATAATTGCTGCGATTCCCGTTCAAGCTCCCATAGTAGGCGAATCGCGGTGTGTGGCCTCCACAACTGATCTGGTCGTCGGTTTGGTAGAAATTCCCCGCAGTGACGACCAGATCGCATTCCCTATCTCGTTCGAAGCCCGTTCGCGGCACGACATTGAAGACGCCGTAGGTGCGGTCTCCATAATCGGCATCGTAGCTTCCGCTATATACCTCGAGATAATCGATGTCCCTGGGGAGGATCTGCGGCCCGAGGTTGGTGGCGATATTGGTGTTCGGAATCGGGACACCATCGATCAACCAGTTGACCTGATGGCCACCCATCATATGCAGCATGTCGTGTGTCACATAGGAGGCCGGAACATAGTCCGTGATCATCTCCATTCCATTGGTGCGGTCTGCTCCCGGAGTTTGCTGAATGTCGGTGCGGCTGACCATGGTTGTCGGCGTAACGCTGTCAGTCGAAGCCACAACCGGCGTTCCCGGAACAACGACGCTTTCTTTCACGCCTGCGAGCGTCAATTGGAAATGAAGAACGGGGCTGGTGTCAGATTGAACGGCCAACGCCTGGCCGGCCTGCTGAAAGCCATTCGAGAAAACTGTAACGGTGTAATCCCCGATGGGAACGGAGGTAAAGACAAACTCTCCGTTTCCGTCCGAATCTTCGGTTTGCGTGAAGTCAGAGTTCTGTGCTTTCAGTGTAAGGTGCGCGCCCTGAACTGGACGATGTTGTGGATCGTGGACGACACCGCGAACAGAACCGAAGATCGTAGCAAATGCCGCGGAATCCAGCAGAAAGATGACTGCCAATAGATATAGCAATAGCCTCATAAAATTGTCCCTCGCTGCGCATTGCATGCTTCGCCCGTCCGCGAGGTGGGTCGGCGGACAGGCGAGAAAAGCCCACGCTGGGGCTGGAGATAATGGCAAAATGCGAATGAAGTGAGTTAGCTGGCTGCTAAGGCCGCGGGGGGACCGCGTTTTTGGCGACTACGGCTGAAACATATCCGGTAACGGGCATTGGTCTGCGAGGCGGAATGCGGGTGAGCAAAGAGCAGTAATCCAATCACGTGGGCACGGCTGCAGGCGAAGCCGCCCGCCCAGGGGGCCGCCATGGCCTTTGGCCAGCTTGGGCACTTAGGCGCGATGATGGAAATGAGCGGTGTGCCTGGAGCCATCACGATGCCGCTCATGCAGTGATGCATACCATTGCGGCGGCAACACGCAGGGAGATCGCTCGCCTCGAAGCCAAACAACGGTGCAGCCAAAGGGAGACTTAACAAAAAAATTATCGTGATGGCGAGCGCTCGACGCATCATCTCTCTGAGAATACGCGAAGAGACTTGCTTTGCGCTATGTGGCGCAGTGTTGTATCTCGCCAGCAGGCCCAATATTGCTTCAAGCAAATAAGGCTGGGAAGGTTTCTTAGCCTGCCGGCCCTTTCGCCATTGGTAATCGAGTATCAGCCTGGGAGATTGATGGCTAAGTCACTACTCTCCAGCAGAGCTTCCAAAGCCACATAGCGAGCTGCCAGAGCGTCTGCCAGTTGGCGCGAGCGGCCCAGTGGCTGGGCCGTAGGTTCGGTATCGATCACCAGGGCGGAACAGCGCAACTCACTGGCAACGTCCAGTGCTTCTTGCCACGGGTCGCCCGCCCGCAGGGCGACATTTGCCCGTCCATCCGTCAACAGAATCAGCAGCGTCGAGGTCGTTATGTAGGTTCGCGCAAGATCAAGCGCATGCGCCAGGGGAGTTCGGCCGCCGGTGGGAAGATATTCGAGCGCCGCTGTTGCGTCGGCCATTATGCGAGTCGGCTCGAGCAGTACCTGCGCCGCAGTCCCGCGAAAAACGATGATGGCTACCTCGTCGTCCTTCTTGAAGGAACGTTCCAGCAACCCGGCGGCCGCGCCCTTCACCAGCCGCATCCGTTCCTGAGCCGCGTGAGAGCCACTGGAATCAATGATCAGCAGGTAGCGTGTGCCGGTTTTGGGTTTGCGTATCTGCTCATGCAGGTCCGATAGACGCGGCGCAGCGGCTCCGGTTTCCAGCACGGCGTGGTTCAAAGTGGCGCGAAGGTCGAGTTCCGCTGGACTCTCTGTGCGCCGATTCCCTACCACCGGACCCACTCCACTGCCTGGAGCCGGGGCGCTGGTCCCACGGATTGCTCCTTCGCCTACCGTAAGCCGGACCGCGGGTGCATCTACCTCTCTGGGCGCAAAAATCCGATCCATCGCGTCTTTCGCAGACGGAGCAGTCTCCGGCCGGGGTTGAGGGGAAGGCGGCGAAGGCCCTTTGTCCCGCGTCCGATGGGCAAGCACCAGCGGGAGCACGGTGGCCACGTGCTCCGGCTGCACCGTCGGCTCACCAACCAACGCTGCGTACGCCGTGGCAGCACGCATGGCGGCCAAATCTGCCCGCAGCGATCGCACTCCTCGCTCGCAGATGGTTACACTGATCTGCCTGAGTATTTCGCTGGGACAGACAATCTCCTTGAGCCGTTCCCTCGCGCCTGCGATCTGCTCTCGCGGCATCTGTTGATCGCGAGACCAGTCGCTCGTGAATGCCGCCGCATCGCGGTCGAAAGCCATCCTTCGTTCCACCACCGTCTGCCGTTCTGCGGGATCGAGCGATGCGGCGATGTCGACGCAGAGCGCAAAACGATCCAGCAACTGCGGCCGTAATAAACCTTCCTCCGGGTTCATGCTGCCCAGCAACACAAACTCCGCGGCATGAGACGCACTCAGGCCCTCGCGCTCGACCACATTCACGCCACTGGCGGCAGCGTCCAGCAACGCATCACCCAGGTGAGCAGGCAGAAGATTGATTTCGTCGACATACAGCACGCCGCGGTGCGCCTCGGAGAGCAGGCCAGGCTTTAACACCGGGTCGCCTTTCAACGCCCGTTTCAGGTGTAAGCCGCCAAGCAGACGATCCTCGGTAGAGCCGATGGGCAGGTTGATAAACGGCGCAGGCTCCGGCAGTAGCACCGCCAGACCACGCGCCGCAGTAGTTTTGCCCGCGCCCTTTTCGCCCCGCAACAAACGCCAAGACGCCAGTCCACGGCCGCCAGCAGCAAGGCCAGCTTCATTTGGTCTTGGCCGACAATGGCGGAAAACGGATAACTGGCCGGTTTCATGACGCCGCCCCCCGCTTCCGCTCGCCCTGTGCTTCCAGCAGCGTCTCGCTTTCGAGCAAAACTCCGCGCAGGGCTTCAAGAGTCTCGGCCGCAGGACTTTCCCAGAGTTCGCGCTTGGCCGCCTCCAGCAAACGCTCAGCGATCGCGTTCAAGGCCCAGGGATTTGCCAGCCCAAGAAAGTCACGCATGTCTTGCGACAATGCATAGTGCTCCGCCAATCCTTCGTAAACGAAATCGGGAGCAATCTGCGCCGTCGCGTCAAAACCGAAGATGTAATCGACTGTAGCGGTCAGTTCCAGGCCGCCTTTGTAGCCATGGCGCTTGATGCTCTCGAGCCATTTTGGATTGATCACTCGCGAACGGTAGACGCGCAAGGCTTCTTCCCTCAGATCGCGCACCTGCACCGCATCCGGGCGTGAGCTGTCCCCGAAGTAGGCTCTAGGCTGTGCCCCGGTAAGCGCGCGGATCGAAGCCACCATGCCTCCGTGGAACTGAAAGTAGTCGTCCGAATCGAAAATGTCGTGCTCCCGGTTGTCTTGATTGTGCAGCGCCACCTGGACGGACTTAAGACGCTCGGCAAACACCGGCCGTGCGTCCACGCCGTCCGCGTCCTTGCCGTAGGCATAACCGCCCCAGGCCAGAAACGCGCGGGCAAAATCCTGGTCGCTTTTCCAATTGCCGGTTTCGATCAGCGGCAGGATGCCTGCGCCGTATGCGCCAGGCTTCGCCCCGAACATACGGTAGCGGGCTTGCGCCTCTGCCTCTTCCGTGGGGAGTTCACGGTGTTTCTCCAGATCGGCCAGGTAATGCTTGCGGGGAAAATTCTGCTCCGGCGGCTCGTCCGCTTCAACCACCAACGAGACTGCCTGATCGAAAAGGTCGATGAGATGAGGAAACGCATCGCGGAAGAAGCCGCTGATGCGCAGCGTTACATCAATCCGTGGGCGTCCCAGCGTTTCCAGCGGAAGAAGAGCAACGCCGTCCAGCCGTCTTGATTGCGCATTCCACACCGGCTCAACTCCGAGCAGCGCGAACGCCTCGGCAATATCATCCCCATGGGTCCGCATCTGCGAGGTTCCCCACACACTGAGGCCCATCATTTCGGGGTAGAGCCCTTCTTCTTTCCGGAAGCGCTCGATGGCCTCCCGCGCCAACTGCTGCCCTACGCGCCAGGCAGCCTGAGAAGGCAGCGCCCTGGGGTCAACGGCGTAGAAATTTCGACCGCTGGGAAGAATATGGGCCATACCGCGGGTCGGCGCACCTGCCGGGCCGGCGGGCACATACTTCCCTTCCAACGCGTTCAGCAGGTGTTCGATTTCGTCTCCTGCTTTCTCAAGGTTGGGCACCAGGTCGGTGCAGGCGTACGCCAGCGCCTGCACAATCTCATCCGACTCGAGGCCAAGCACAGCGCGCTCGACCCCGGCAATCGTTTCTGTGCGGAAGCCCAAGGTCTCCAGCATGGTGTAAAGGTCCAGCGCGGCGCGGTCGAGAATCTCGAGCACGTCTGCAGCCGTGTGGCAAGCCTGGCCGAAGAGCGTCCGGGCCTCGTGTAAACGCTCACCTGGTTTTTCCAGCAACCGCGCCAGATCGAAACCAAAGGCCGCGGCAAGACTGGCCTGCAGGCTGGGCACTCCCTCATTGGCTAGGCGAGTCAGAGAGCGAAGCATCTCCGGCAAAGCCGGCATCTGGCCCAGAATATGGAGCCCATCGCGGATCTGGGCCATCCCCAGCTCGCACAAATATCCGTCGAGGTCTTCGATCAGATGAGCCACTTCGTTTCCGCTCATCTCCGCCAGGGTCGCGGGAATACCCTCAGGCGTAAGCTCATCGTCCCACTCATGCTTGTGGTCCCCGTGGTCGCGGGCAAGCATGTTCTTCAAATCCAGGTCCGCTTGCAGATTGGTTTTCTGCACCAGCTCCCAAATCTGCTGCTGCAGGTAAGGCAATTTGCTGGGGTCTAGTTTTTCGACGGCGTAATACTCGTTCACCAGCTGATTCAGTTCCGCCAGCGCACCGTAGGTCTGCGCCGACGTCATCGGCGGTGTGAGATGGTCCACGATAACTGCGTGGCCGCGACGTTTCGATTGGCTGCCTTCCCCCGGATCGTTGATGATGAAGGGGTAGAAAAGCGGCATATCCGCCAGGAGCAGGTCGGGAAAACACTCCCCGGAAAGACCGACGCCCTTGCCCGGAAGCCACTCCAGCGTGCCGTGCTTGCCCATGTGCACAATTGCATCCGCACCCCAGCCGCCCTCTGCGCGAGGCGTGGCCAGCCAGCGATAGAAAGCGGCATAGTGATGCGTGGGCGGCAGATCGGGCGTGTGATAGATGGCGTCCGGATCAACTCCATACCCTCGTGGCGGCTGCAGCGCGATCAGCGCATTGCCTAGGCTCAGCGCGGCAAAGTGGTAGTCCTGCTCATCTCCCCAGGGTTCTCCTTCGAGTGACGCGAGCTTAGCCGCGAGCGGGCTCAGCAATTTTTTGTCCGTCTTCGGCTTAAGCGGACGAACACTGAAACCCCGTTCCTGGGGCTGCCCCCAGAAGTCCTCCATCCTGCGCTTCGCGGTTTCCGGGAAGGCAGAGAAGATCCGAAGATACGCCGATCTGGAAAAGCGCTCCGCCTGCCCCGGATCCAGCGGATAGCGCTCGTCGTACGTTCCCCTGGCCAGCAGGCGTTGCATCAACTCGTCCGAAGTCTGGGGCAGCCCGTCGATGCTGTAGCGCCGGCCCTTCAAGGCGTGAAGGGTCGTCAACAGGCTGGCTGGGGAATCGAGACCCACCGCGCCTCCTACTTGTGAAGCTTTGGCCGCGGAGTTGGTGAGCACGAACGCCACCCGCCGGTCACGATTTGAGGTGCGCCGCAGCCCCGCCAGGCGCGCGGCGAGGCCGGCCACGCGATCAGCTCTTTCCTGGTACGCGATATATAGACTGTCGCCACCAGCGCCGCGCTCCTTAAAAGAAACCGGCACTGAGATAATGCGCCCATCGAACTCTGGGATGGCTACATTCACCGCCGTATCGAGTGCATTGAGCCCGCGGCGCGATCCTTCCCATGCCCCGCGGGGCATGCCACTCGCGATCGCCTGGACGACGGGAATTCCCAGCGCCTCGAGCGCACTCACTTCTCCTAGGGCAAAGGACAATGTCGATATCAGCACATCCGCACGGCCTTCCACCCATTGGAATGCCGCGGGCCTGCCCGCTTCTTTCGCCTTTAGACTACAGGTAAAGATGCAAATCGAGTTGACCCCTTGCGCCTGCAAAGCCTGCGCCAGGGTGTCGATGAATGCCGTGTTGCCGCTCAAACGATGCGCCCGGTAAAACAGGATGGCCACCGTTGGTTTCAACGGATCAGCCTGCCGCTCCCAGTCGCCGATTTCCGCCGCGTCCATGTCCGGCAGGTAGATTCCATGGTCCGGCATCGCACTGGGCGGAGCGTAGCCGTATCCACTCAGCATGAGGCGGTCCGATAAGAATCGAAACAGCTCCGCGAAGTTGTTCACTCCACCTAGTGCGAGATACGTGGCCGCGGTCTCCATAACGTCGCCAGGGACATTCACGGTCCGAGAGAACTCCGGGGTAAGCTCACCGGTACCGCTCACCAGCACCAGGGACTGCCCTCGTTCCTGACACCTGACACGCAATCGATCGAAGCCGGGAACACAGCTCAAGGGGCCATGCACGCGCAAAACAATCACTTGCGCACTGCCCAGCTCTCCGTCCAGAAGTACCTCCATTTGATCTTCGCTGCGCAGTGCGTTGAGCGAGTAAGCACCGACTCGGAGCTCCGGCGGAAGCAGTTCCCTGGTCTTGGTCAAGGTGAGCAGATCGGTATCCGCGTGCGACAGAAGCATAATGCCTCCGGCCAACTGAGGAGGATGCGGCTGGCTCGCATCGTCGACCTTCACCGGTTGCCGCACATCCCAGTCGTAATAGTTGAAGACATACTCGCTCAACTCAGCCGGCGGCTTCAGAAATCGATCCGCCTTCAACATCGAGTCGATGTAGTCGAAGATCTGCCGCACCTGCCACGGACTATTGACAGAGTGGAACCAAACCGCCTTGCCGTCGAATAACAGGCTGGCGACGTTGGCCAGCACGCAGGGCCCCAGGCATCCGCCTTTGGTAAGGTGCACCTGGTTGCGAATTTTGCGCCGGGTCCATTCCTCTTTGTAGACATCGACGGGCACCGCGGCATACCCGCGATCCGTGCGCCCGCAGCAGCAGCCGGTAAAACAGTAAGAGAGATGCGCCCGATGTTGCACGATATTGAGCGTGCGCCCGTCGGCGCGAATCACGCGCTGGCGCGTCATATTTCCTCCACAGGTATTCGTTGACGGATCACCCAAACCAGGTAGGGGCCGCCGATGATGGCCAGCACAGCGCCCGCGGGAATCTCCGCTGGCGGGATCACGATGCGGCCCAAGGCATCGCAAAACGCCAGCAGCGTGCCACCAAAAAAGAACGCGCAAGGCATCAAAATGCGATGGTCGGGGCTAATGCGCGAGCGCACGAGGTGGGGCACGATCAAACCGACAAAGCCGATCGGGCCGGTCAGCGCAATCGCGCCTGCGACCAGCACTGAGCCAGCGGCATAGCCCGTCGCCAGCAGGCTGCCCACTCTTACTCCTCGCGAGGCGGCCCACCGCTCGCCCACTGCTAGCAAGTTCCAGCTTCGTGCCTGGGTCAGGATAAAGCTCGAGGTGACCACCACCACCACGGTAAGAACCCCGAGCGAGGTGTAGCTGGTGGCGTCAATGCTGCCAATCAGCCACCGGGCAATGGAGAAGGAGCGCGAGATGCCCGCGAAGCTGCTGAGAATGATGATGAATGCGGAACAAACGCTATTGATCGCGATGCCCGTCAGTAGCAGGCTGAACGCGGAGATCTGCCGTCGTTTGACTCCGCCGCCAACCACCAGCGCGAGCACGCTGAATGCCCCAACCAACGCGCCGACCCAGGTGACCGGAATGCCAAAGAAGGTTTCCCACCCCGCCGCGATCACCGCGACCGCTCCCAGCGATGCGCCCGCCGAGATGCCAAGCGTGTACGGTGTGGCCAAAGCATCACGCAGCATGGCCTGGAACAGCGCTCCAGCCAGCGACAGCGCACCCCCTGCGACCAAGGCCAGGAGGGTGCGCGAGAGCCTCAACTGCAGCAGAATGTCGTAGTCCGGAGCCTCATGCCGCAGCACCCGCGCCAGGCTAATAGAACCCGCGCCCACCCAGGGCAACACCAGGGCAGCCGCCATGAACACCAGCACCGAGAGCGCCAGACTGTTACGCGCGCTCATTGGTACCAGATCCAAGGCGTGCCCGCGGGCGTATTACCCAGGCTCAAGCGGGGGGAGAAAAGGGCCAGCCAATCCTGATTGTCCTGGGCCTGCGAGCTCGGAATGTCGTGGGCCACGACCCCATCCGCCAGCACAATCAGACGCGTGCAGTAGGTCAGGGCAAGGTTCAGGTCGTGGGTCACGGCGATACACAACTTCCCCGCGCGGGCCTCTTCCCGCAGCAAGGTAAAGCAGTGCAGCTGGTGCTCGATATCGAGAAACGTGGACGGCTCATCGAGCAGCATGGTGGAAGCGTTCTGCGCCAGGCATGCAGCCAACAGAACCCGCTGCCGCTCGCCCCCGCTCAAGGTGCCGAAGACTCGATGCCGTTGCGCCCAGCAACGCGTCCGTTGCATCGCCTGTTGGATGATGCGGTGATCCTCATCGGATTCGAACCAGCGATCCGTATGCGGATACCTTCCCATAGCCACCAACTGCTCTGCCGTAAAAGGTAGATCGGCATGAACGGCCTGGGGCAAGTGGCTCACCTGTTGCGCCATCTCATGCAGTGTCCAGTCACTCTGCTTGCGTCCGGCGATGGTCACGGAGCCCGTCTCCGGTCGACGAAAGCCAGAGACAATATCGAGCAGCGTACTCTTTCCTGCGCCATTCATCCCCAGGAGGGCCAGAAACTCTCCTTCACCCGCGCAAAAACTGGCGGAGTGCAAGACGGAGCGTCCGCCGTAAGAAAATCCGACGCCTTCAATCTCAAGCATGCTTCCCCGTGCCATGCAGGTAATCGAACAACATCTGTGCCGCCTCCACGGTGCGCGGGCCGGGAACGAGCATCGCGTTCGAGGTGCCGACATACACGTGGCCGTTCCGAACGGCTGTAAGCTCTCCGTTCTGCTGCCACAACGAAAGCGACGCCCCGCGGGCAGCATGCCGCTGTGCTTCCGATTCCTGTGAGCCGCTCAGATCGAGAATGACATCCGGGTTTTCGCGCAACACCGTTTCGAGCGAAATGCGCGGATACTGGGGTAGATCAGGTTTCGCCAACACGTTGATGCCGCCTGCAATCTCCAGGATCTGGTTGACATAGTTGGTGGGGCCGATCGCGACCAGGTCGGTGAGCATTCCTTGTCTGCGGTCAACAACCAACAGCACGCGCGGTGAAGGCAGCGCCTTGGCTTTGGATTGAATGGCGTCGAGCCCGTCCTGAATCCGCCGTACCAGCGGAGCCGCGCGCTCAGGAACCCAGGCAGCCGCCGCTATGATCTGAATCCCGGTAAAAACATCCTTCAAAGTACCATGCGGCACTTCGACGAAGGAGATATGCAGGGCCTTCAACCGGTTGGTCAACTCCGTAGGATTACCCTGCAAAATCACCAGGTCGGGCTCAAGTCGGGCAATTGCTTCGAGGTCCGGTTTGATGTAGGTGCCGACCTTAGGGAGCTTTTGCACTTCGGGTGGGAAGTCGCAGAAGCGAGACACTCCGACCACCTGGGTCCCCAGGCCAAGGGCAAAGAGCGCCTCGGTGATACTGGGCGCAGTGGAGACGATCCGGTTGGGTCTTGGTTGGCCTGGCAGCCTCGGGACCATCGCCATCAGCATCATGCCGATGGCAAAGCCGCGGCGGGTCACGGGCTTGGGAAACGGGACAAAGGTCAGACGCATGGTTTCTGTTCTCCGCAGAAATCCGCAGCTTATCCCTTGGCAGGTCTCCTGGCTCAGAGACGATACGTGAGTACCGGACCGCCATCCTTCCCCGGTTCAACTCCGAGTGGACTTGCTGGCGGCTGTTCTCTGTTTACAGTGGCGGGACCGCGCCGGTATCGCACCGGCTTCCCTTTTAAGCCCATGTGGGCACCTTGGGTCAAGTTCATTTGTACCATGGAGCGAATACTGGACCCGTATGAGCCCTGTCCGGGTGCCGGAGAGATCCAGTGTAGTCCCGAAGTTGTTGCGTCGGCTCTGGCCTTATTGGCCCTCGGGGTGCTGCGACAGCGAGAGTACGTTCCCATCGGGATCGCGAAACCAGCCTATCTTGGCTCCGCCCGGCGCAGTCCACACACCGAGATCCGTCTGCGCCATTCCGGGATATCGCGTAAACGTCACTCCCCGGGCGTGCAGGGTTTGTACTTCCGACTCGATATCGTTAACACGCCAGCCCAGAATCGTATAGGGGGCAGGCGTCAGCTCGTCAAGCT
>Ga0302325_10021160_pt1 | contig 13624 bp, 8 predicted proteins | sample Palsa_T0_2_FD_201948 | JGI IMG/M metagenome (GOLD analysis project Ga0302325, IMG submission 201948) | Peat permafrost microbial communities from Stordalen Mire near Abisko, Sweden - Palsa_T0_2 | ecosystem: Environmental > Terrestrial > Soil > Palsa > Peat permafrost | place: Sweden: Abisko... | reverse complement strand
CTGGCGTGTTTTTACTTATTCGGGTCGACTCTTTTCAAGACATATATAAGCTTTTGAATTCTGATTCCTTCTATTGGAGAGTTTGACGGTTTTTGGAACCATTACATCTTCGTATTGAGTAATGCCGAGTCATAATTCGCCTCTTGCTATAATTCTAGTTGTGTGTGTACTTGTAGCTGACACAGCCACCTGCACGACGAACGGAGAGGATTCGGGATGAGGTTAGTATGTCGTGGTCTAGAGGGGACAACACTCACCCTGAGATCACCCAAGGTAATTCCTTCGCCTCTTTATTACCTGTCAGTGGACAACTCACCGGTACCCACCCATCTACGACTTAGCGCGGAGACAGCGTCCAATGTTCGGGACTATACGAGCCGAAGGAGTGGTCAAGCCCATGGTAACGTCTTGCTATGTGCAGTATCGTCCACTAATTCCTGCAGCTAGCAATTCTTTACCCTTCCCCCACAAAAACTCTGGCAGCATCTTGGATCTCAGACAGATCCGTCTGATGAGGCGGTTCAGACGTTCAGGCAAGAACAGCGCAGCGCAGACTAGCTAGCGCCTTGCATGAGAGCTGCATGATGCCAGCCAACAACAGGAAGCCGAGAAATTTTCAAGGCAGCCCATCCTACCCCACTACTACCGTGGAACATGTTTGGAATTTGAGGAGGTAACACAAGCTCTCCTGTGGATGTCGTCGAGAGACGCTGTGTATCGTAACGCAGGAGACGGGTGCAACGGGGCTAGGTACGCCCAGCTACCGAATTTCTGGATGTAGGCTTGCAGGTTTGCGCCATACATCACTGACAAGACCTATGTAACATGAGAATGGTAGCCGAGGTACTATATCTGTTTTAGATAGAGACCTTGCTTAAGGCCGTCGCTGTTTCCATCATCTGCTGCCGCGTATATGCTCCCCAAGCTGCGCACTAAGCTTGTTGGTTCATGACAGCAATAATCCAATGTCCCTCCTTGATTGGGCGACAGCAATATCAAAGAAAGATTCCCGTATAAGTTGGGTACCAAATTGGAAGCTGATCGCAAGAATCGTCGCGTCGACACTCCCGAGCCAACCGTAATCCATTGCAGGTCTTCAAAGCACGATATGGAACCTGGATGGTCTGACCCACTGGGTTGCGAACTCCAGAGTCCTGTTGGCCGGTGTATCAAGCAATGGCAGCTTACGTCGTGGGGGGATCTGTCTTCCCTTCGCCTCTTTTGAACCGCACCGTGTGGCTGGCGACCTTCAATCGTTGGCAGCAAACGTGTTATAGGGTGGACTTTGGTACCATCCCACTTGTTTGTTCGAGCTAGTTGCCTTGAAGGGATTGCAGGTTGGAAAACTGACTCGAATCCGCATGTTGTTCGGGATACATCCCACCAGTTAGACTGCGACCCAGCCTCGAACGCTCGACCAACGATGTTAAAGGTGTGCTCCGGTGTTGGTCTGAAGTCTGCCAGATGAGTGTCTTTGGTGATGCTCCGCAGGGAGTGCTTCCTGCCCGACAAGCCAGTCCACCAGGTTTCGTCTCGAGGAATATTGCCTGGCTTGCAACTGTCCGATTTCCTTTCGACTTTGAGTGCTCCTACATTTAGGAAGAGATAAAATCAACTGGTCATCGTCCTGAACACTAAATGGCAACGTAAGTAGTCCCTCTCTTTCCCTGAGGTCCGGTCGCTAAACCTTGGCAATAGCGATCTAGAAGAAGGCACCGCAGCCCTCGATCAGACTTTTCTCGAGACGACTATATATCACAATCGTGTATTCCAAAGCTATGCGATCGATAATCTTGCGTACCTAGTTCCTATAGACGAAGTAAGCCTACGTGTTCTCGATAATTATCGACCAAGAAGTCTCAAACCTTTACTAGGAGGAGGAAGAGCGTCTGCATATCATGCACAATGTCTTTAGCATGATCTTCGAGGGAAGGTTGTTATTCGCGCCAATAAACAGACCTAGGTGCGTGTTACAGGAGCAAATCTCTTCATCCTTTACTTCTCAGCTTGACGGACACTTGGCAAGCCTTACATGCGCCGCAGCCCAGCTCGGCAAAGAAAGAAAGCTAACGTTACTAAAAAGACGAGTTCTGGATCTGGGCCACGGCACAGGTTCCTGGGCTCTTGAAGTTGCTGAACACTATAGCCAATGCGAAGTATGAGTCACATCCTCGTTCTCAAATCCTTAACTGCCCTTCAGTCAACTCGAAAGAAAGATTATATTGGTGGCTGAATGCGCAGCCAGTCTTGAAATGCAAGCTGGAGAAGGCTCAGAAGGGATACATGGAATACAAAGGATACAGAAAATAATGGCCACAAGAGAGAATGATAATATTCATGGGACAGGACTCGCACTCGCAGATCGTGCTAACAGATTTACACCAATAGGTCCTAGGCATCGATATATGTCCAACTATGCAACCACGGGATACGCCTGCCAACTTATATTTGCAGGTAGACGATGTCAACCGGAGGTGAGATTCTCTCTGCATCTCGTCAACATGGCTGACGAGGCCTGAAACAGTTTCTCATTTGAAGCGCATCAATTTGATCTCGTCCAGTCGCGAATGATGGCTGGGGCAGTCCACTACAACCGTTGGACACAATATGTCCGAGACATGCTCCGCGTGACCCGACCTGGAGGATGGGTCCAAATGATTGAACTTTCCTATAACTTTCAAAGTGACAATGGTACACTAACAGAGAGTCAGTAGGCTCTTGAGCCCGGTGAATTCATGAATCATCCATTGACATTATTAACAGATCACGCTCTGCGCCAGTGGAGTGCGAGATACAACGACAGCATGCATAACTTAAAGGATGTCAGGTAAGTTTGTTCACAGAAGACTGACTTCTGGTCTTTTTGGTGGGTGGCTCAGAGTCTAGGAGCTTTTGCCTTCTCGGGGGCCTAGCTCCCCAGCTCCCCCCACGTCTCCACTTGAAATCCAGAGATATTTATACTAATTTGATGGGGTCCAGAGTGGCTACTCGCTTGCAAAATCTTATGCGTGAGATTGGATTTGTTGATGTGGAATCGAGAATGATACAGCTTCCTACCTGTGCATGGCCAACAGGTCCGTTTCATGCCAACTCGAGACTCTGTAGTCGAATAAGAGATGTTTTCATATCTAGTATCACTTAAGCAAGCACGAAATGCTAACAGGCGGAAATGCTATAGCGCCACGGGACAATGAGATTGGTGTAGCAAATAGAGACAATGTTCAGCGCTTGCTTAACACTCATGCCCTGTTCCCATTTACAGAGAGGCTTCAGTGACGCACCCCCTACCGTTTAGTATCCGTCCGAGAACTAATGGAACCCGTTAGGATGCCCATTCAAGATGTACACCTCTTAATAGCACAAGCGAGGGTCGAGGCAGATGACCCCGCGTTCAGGTCAGTCAGACGTTGCGCTATTTTTGTTAGTACCTCTGCTGAGCGTAATTTAGAGCATACCTCCCGTTGTGGGTTTGCATCGGTAGAAAATCCCGGTCCAGACGATGAGGAAACGCACATTTGACGGGTATGGTCTATCTGCTTGCAAAGTTTTTGAGACAATCTGTTGAATTTTCCGCAGAGAAACTTGCCCCCAGCCTTCCTTTCCTTCGTTGTCACCGACTGTTGACTTAGTTGGCAGACCGTGGGAGCGCCTTTCAATACAGTGGTCAAATTGTCCTTCAATTATCTTTCGTGTGTTGTGTTTCTCTGACTGCGCGATCCGCTCGGTCCTCTTCAGAGTCTCCGTCTGGAATCGGAAAGTGGATTATTTGTTTTCCATCGAGTTGACACATCGCAGTTTCCTTTAACTGCTAGTTGTTAGCTGCTGTGTTGTTGATTGATGTTGGTCTTTCTTAGTTACGAGTTGGCACTTTACCGAATATGAATAATGAGACTGTTCCTAAAAGGCTTAAGCCTTGGTCTAGAAGTTTAGCGTCCCTGCATACTTCGTACTCACCACATTAACCACTTCTCATCGCGTGAAGTCACGTCTAGCCACGAGGATGGTCACCCTGTCTAATTGTCAACAGATGGGAACGGTCTGGGGGTTTGCTGCCCTTCTGTGCGCTTTCAAGGACATCTATTTCGAAGAAATCGCGTCGGTAGTAGTCTAGGGTCCTCCGAAGAGTCCGCTTTAAGGGCCTAAGCTTCTGATGGGTACATGGTCGAAGACAGCTCTGAGGCCGCAATAGTTGACGGAGAGGTAGAGCGGTGCATCGGGAATCAGGAGAGCACCGGTGGAGAGTGCATAGCAGAGGTGTGGACGGTGTAGAGGATAGGTTCTCGACGATGTGAAGTCGAGGAGTATCAGGAGGCGTTGGAGAATGGAGGCACCGAGAAACCTGCTGATGCAGAGGGAAAACTTTGCCGGTCTCGGCCTCCGTCTCTCGGTACCAAGGCGTCGGTTCAGCAAGTAAAATGATTGTTGCTGCAATGAGAGAGGAAGAACATCCTTGTCATGGAGCCAGCGCTGGTCGAATGGGGGGGGCCCTGACACTGACATTGCAGCATTGCATGCAACTGCGCGCCTTGACTCGCTGGTCGGTCGAAATACAGCGTACAGCCGCATATCCTCCGTCTCCAACGCCGCTTTCGCTGGCAGTGCAGCGCCGTGGCAGAACAGTGCAGCCACAGCAGGCCCAAAACCTTGCTGTCGGTTGCCCCAGGCGCTTCCAGGATCCTACAATTGGCCACTTGTGCCCGCTATTCACCACCCGGATCCCGGGGAAGGAAAGCCACAGGAGCCGGTGCATTAAATGTACATCATGTGATATGGTTGGCCCCCTTTTGTTCGTCTCGGCAAAATTAAGCTAGTGTTGCTAAGAGAGCTAACGTGAGACATGTAGCATGCATTGGGAGGAGATCTTAAATTGGCCCTCCATTATCGGAGATTTGGGCTTTTGGGCAGTTGCTATGTCTCAAGATATACGCTCTTTTCTATTCTGCTTCTACTAAGGAAGAGCCAAACACGATGCTAAAGTATTGTATGACCAACGCCCCGCCATGCATTCCTACCGAAGTCCAATCCATACGTTTAAAAGTGGGGTATCTATCATACAAACCTAGGGGTTCTCCTTTGGCGTCTCTGAGGGCTCTCCGCCTGTCCAAACGTTCTCGAAAGCTTCGCCGTCAAGCCCATACTTAGGCTTCAGCAGGACCTCGGGGCTGTTCGCTTCTTTCCACTGCTTTGATTCTTCCGATTCTACGCGGCTCTCATCATCCTCTCCGACGACAAACTCATCAACCGCAGCTTCATTTGTTGGTTCGTAACCTTCACGGATATCTTCCCCGGCGTTCCGACCATAGGTTCGACTATTTATGTTAGTCCTTGAAAAAAACAGCAGCTGAATGTACCCACACAAATCGTTTAGGTTCCTGCGAGTTCCAACCTGCACTGCCCTCCTTTCTAGCGCGGACCCTTTCTGCATCTTCAGCTGTGGTATCTTCGACAACTAAGTCAACAAGTTGGCTTCTATCGGATTTTGCCGAGCTTGAAGAGGAGTGATGTCGCAGCATTCCCCTCAAAGGACCTGGAGCCCGACCTTCTTCACCATTTGAAGTGGTGTCGATCTGCTTTCCTTTATTGGAGTTGCTACTTTTGGTCTTTTTGCCTTTGTCTGAGTGTTTCCGTTGAGATTTCTTGGTTACTTCTTCAACCGTTGCTCTTATGTTGCTTGCACGGCGAATTTCGTTGTCTCGTGTTGGCTGCAGTAGATTCCTGTTGGCCGAGGTAGTCAGCAGATCGGGGGATGCTGCGTTTAGCCATCTTTCTCGCGAGGCCTCGTGAGCAGTAATAACCGGGTAGTTGAAGTCTCCAAACTCGAGCTTTCTTGCCCTCTCATACAGTCCTTCTTCCTCGTCATCCAGTTGAAGCTCTTCCACACTCCCGTTCCCATAACCCAGATACCTTAACCGATGAACCTCTGGTTAGCATTGCCTCTAAATCGATATTGAGGTGCTGAGAAAGGGTATTGCGGGTAGTTTGCTCCCCGGACTAGCTAAGGGGTACAGGCATGCGAAGTAAATAAATAATGCTTCGAGGAATAGGGACTTACTGCGCATCATTCTGGTGTGGTTTGGATGGAGACAAGCTCCGGGGACGACTATCGCTCGAAAGAAGCGGCGTCCTCGCTGTTGCTTCACCGGGTTTCGGAATCCAATACTTCCCCTTCCCTCCTCGCTCATATCGCATGCCTTCCATCATCCGCGCAACTCGTGAAGATGAGCCTTCGTGTGCGAGAACATTGTCTCCAGAATCGAACAAACGATATTCGTATTTGTTCCCGCTGAAAGTTTCTTTGGTGTCCTCAATGAGGTCCCTTACGCCAAAAGCATCTCTCAGAGCGTACTTGATTGGCATTCTTGCCGCTGAAATCGTAGCATCCGCATAATCGTGCCAAGAGAAAGCATACCAGTGCGCAACTGCAAAAACTGGCATTTCCATGCAGATCAACGCATCTTGGATGGCAGCAGCCAAGTTGTCGGGTGTGTAACCCTTAACATCATCTGGAATGGCACCCAGCCAGACTAGGATAGATAGAAAGAAACCTTGCCAATATGAAGCAAAAATAATGAGCTTAATGCACAAGAACTTTGGTACGGGACGAAACGGTTGTAAGTCCTTGGACATGCAGACCCAAAACATGCCAAGAGAATATAGACTGAGAGTAACGCTGATATTATAGAGGATTCCACTCCATAAATATCCGGAGTCCAGGCCAAGGTAGCCCTCTTTATAAGTCCCAGTGGCTTTCATAACGATTGATGCGAGACCCAGTATTGGCTTCAGCCAGGCGTATTGCAATATCCCACGTTTTATGGCCAAGAAGGTATGTGGGTCGGAGATGTCGACGGTAGGGAGGACATGGTTCAGAGGCCACAGGTGGTGAACTGGTGCTCGACCATGCATCATAATTATCAGGGCCCGTTCACCTCCCAAAAAGTTGATGAGAAGCTGGAAGAATGTGTATATCGTAAAGGCCTAGCCAACTTAGCATAATTCCTTGTGCATCTTCGACCAATTCGCACCTCATATACATCACGAATTGGATCCACAAACATAGCAGCTTTCAGCGATACAATACTGGACCATGAGGATAACGAATAGATTGGCACCCTAAACAGGTCAACAATGCTGCCGAAGGCCAGGGAGAGGGAAAGACCAACATAAGCAATATACGGATGACATATCTTTGCAGGAGAGGTTTTCGGTAGTTTTTACTGAACTCTTATCAGTTGTGGTAGACAAGGGGGAGACTGAGAATAGTTACGTTTGAAACCAAACAGACCTGATAAGCACGTTAGCAGAAGATAATAGAAGATTTTGAAATGTTGCTTACACAACAGACAGCAGAGATGCAAGCAATGCAGCTACTCCAGCTACAATGATCGTAGCTTGGGTCAGCTTCTGCCCAGTTCCTCCAGAAAGGCCTCCTGCCATTGCTGCGGAGGGGGGCCTGGAAAGGCAATGACGCGTGCAAGACTCGACGCAGAAAACAATTCTACCGCGAAGAGAAAGTTCTTCACGTGTCAGTGAATGGCATGAAGAACATTTTCTGCCAGGTACAGCTTTTGCAATAACAGTGAAGTGTGCAAATTGTGGCGGAGGTGTGTCTGGGAGGTTGGAAGTTGAATCAAGATCAAGTTGCTCCATGCGGCCGCTTGTCTTTTTGGCGACGACATCGTCACGAGCCAACGGCCCTCTCCCTCCCCTGCCAACCATAACTTGAGATTCCACTTGTTCTGATCTTCGGTGGGCGGACGATCTTCTGGATGAATCTGTGCTCCAAGATATCTGTGTATTGTCGTTCCACGACCCTTGCCGGCGTAGCATGGAGATTCACCATGAACCTCGTTGTCCCATAGCATCCGAGCTGTCTGGATAGAAGATGGCGAGCAATGAAGGATTGACGTCTACCCCCTTGGGTCAGAACCCGGGCTTCAATTGGTGATTATCTTCTTCTACATACCTGGTATGCCTGGAACTTATTTCAATCTAGGATATTTCTGATTGAGTTGGTGGTCTGCGGAATCTTGTAAGTCTCTTTCGGAAACTCTGCACCACCTGGCTGAACTATAGCAGAGCCCTCTTCTTCCTCTTCTATTTCAATCGAGTCTTTGCAACCCTCGTCTCCTACGGCCTGCGGGCTTGGACGTGGCATAGGTACCGCGTATATATCAATATCACGTCCCTACAGATCTCGCTTCTTGGGGGAAGAGTATTCTTCAAGGAATTCAGTTATTATGGCAACAACGAGACCATTTTGGTGCATAGTGGATTTGTTACATGGTCTTATTGGCTCAGGAATGTAAGAGACCTGGATCTTGGAAAGACTCCAGTGGTGGGCACAAAACGCCCTTCTTCGGACTCCGACGACGACCTTCGCAACAGAACAACAAATGGAGTAGAAGCAGGTGGTCCAAAGAGCCCTGCGAAACTTCCCTGTCGGCTCAATGTTACATTGAATGGTGTGGAATGGTTCGTTTACAATAGAAGCGCGGCCTACGATACGATTGTTAGTGGCCTTACAGGAGATGACAATGCAAATGTTGAGGGCAATCTGGGAAATGGGGAAGACGCTGAAATTGATCGAAAGTTGCGGAAGAGAAGCAGGTCGAAGGATGCTGAAAAAGCGCTTGATGCGTTCAAGAAAACTTCCCTGGACCTGGGGAAGGACGATTCTCTGCTGCAGGAAAAATCCAGCTTGGGCACCAGTGACCGTGAACGGCACACTTCATCAGCAGCGTCTCAGATTGCAGAGAGTGAAGGCTTTCGGCAGCCTCACAACAACTCCGAGGGAGCCTTTATCCTTCGGTTCCTACCTGTGCATATTGAATGCGAAAAGGCTGCCGTTGTAATCGGAAACGAGAACACGAAGAGCGTCCTTATCACAAAAGTTGACCGCGCCAGTGGAGAAATCGACGCAACGAAGTCTACACGCCTAGACCAGTATAAACAATTGATCAACTTCAAATTCTACCACCCAGTGGTTCAGATGAAGCCCAATGATGATTACAAGGAAGATCAAGTTACAGCAGCCTCTCGTATCAGAGGTGGGGAAGTGGACCAGTCCGATTCCAAGAGACGTCATGTCCACAGTCATTCGTTCTTTCATCGGCAGCGTCGAAAAGCGTGGCATAGACTGCAAGATCTGGTGCCCGCCTTCCAAAGTTCTGTGGAATCGATATCATCCAGCGTGATGGGCCGCCCTCGAACGCCTACCGATGGCGGACCCGGATCGCACAGCTGGCAAGGGCTCTCTAGATATCTTGACGAGAGCGAGCAGGATGACAAAGCTCGCTGGTCTGACATAGAGTACGCTACAGTTTCCACCATTGTCGACAGCCCGGAAGCCAGTATGAGCTTTTACTGGGATGTTGCTGGGGTAGTTCCCGACAGAACAGACAAAGCCGATGCCAAGAGAGGAAAAGCAGTCGCAAATATAAATGGCGATGTTCCCCCGGAGTGGGGAATCGACTTGTTCTTGAAGGGCGCCATCATCAACTATGGGCCCTGGGCCGATAGGCAACGTGCTGATATCCAGCGGGTGTTCTTTCCAAGTCTTTGCAAAGATTCAACTCCAAGCAAGAATCTTGTTCCAGGAGAATTCAGGGTACCGACGGAATTTAAATTGTATGTTGAATTCGATGAGGAGACTACCCTCCGCGTGCCCATCAGGGAAGACTCGAAAAACTGGAAGTGGGCCAAACAAGCAGACACCATGGGTGCTAGAGTTGGTGATCAGAAAAGAAATGGCAAGAACGGGCGGAAAAGGAAAACCGACAAAGGAAATCCTAGCCCTGAGATTCGGCCCTTTGGTTGGCTTGATGTCAAAGTCGGAGCCAATGCAACTGTTAGATATGCCATGGATATGGTTGCAGGACCTTCTGGATATTCTAACAAGCTTGAGTTGGATCTCCCGAACACTGAAATCACTACAAGCGTCAATCACGGATTGCTTTGGAGATCCGTTGACAATCGAATATCTTGTGATCTGTCAAATCCACTGTCTTGGAACAGTCTTCGAACGTGGAAGTTTGATATCAATAGCAACGGACTAGAACTTTTCATCTTGCGAGAGCATGTCTTCCTGCTCATAGATCTCGTTGATGACTGGGCCAGTGGCCCGCCACCAGAGTATCTCACATTTACTCCTTTCAAGTATCGGGTCAATCTTCACTTGGGAGGATTCAGACTCTATCTCAACGTGAACGACTCCAATATTATCAACAACCCGTCTGACTTTGATGATAACACGTTCATTGTCATTTTCGGTTCCGTTTTGGACGCCAATATTTGTATTCCACTAGATACGTACCGGCCCTATCGAAATGATATAACGTTCAATGTCGATGCAAAACAAGGCGGGCTTAATCTGCACATCCCTCCGTGGAACACTCAAGCAACCTTCTTGAGTTCTACAGAACTGGCGACATTGAAAGTGCTCGCAATTCAAGGCACATACCAGTATTGCTCTACTACGGCGACCAGCAACACCGATACTTTACTTCTCAACGTTCATGGACATGCGCCTTCTGCTCAGTTTTATGGATTTGTCATTCGGTACTTTCTCAAGATCAAAGACAATTACTTCGGTGATGATATAAGATTCAAGACGCTTGAAGAGTATCAAGATGTCCTCCGAGAAAAGCGTGACGGCAACGAGGAGATGGTTAATGCTCAACCCCCACATAAAAAGTCAAACGATTTGGATGTGATATTGAGTGTCTCTGCCGATGAATCCAGTGTCATACTGCCGGCCAACCTCTATTCTGCGAAAGATCATACTCGTATTGAAATTGCAAGCCTTTCTGCCGATCTGAGATTTACAAACTACTACATGGACGTGGAAGTTGTATTACAGACCTTGGCTTTTTCCCAGGGAAGTGAAGAAGACGGTACGGCAACGCCATTAAGTGCGACTTCGAGCACCCAGCTCTTCGTGGATGGGATTACTGTCAGTGGCAACCGATTGTTTGGCCTTCCTCCCACCGAGCCCACGTATCTTTGTAATTGGGATTTCACTGTAGGCTCTGTGACCGGCGAATGCACAACGAACTTTTTGGGCCGGTTGGCAAGTGGAGTGAGAGCTTTTGCTTTCTCTTTCGACGATGATGAGAACGCCCTTCCTCCTCTTACGGAAGAAGTCTTGCATGATATAACATTCCTCAGAGCCTCAGTCGAGTCACTTCGGGTATGGCTGCATGCGGATGAGGCCGCGTTCCTTCTTTCAACTTCAACTGTTTCGGTGAACTTCAATGATTGGGCTGGCTCGTATTATTCCAAAAAGCTTAACCTTCAAATACCCGACTTGTGTCTTGGATGTGTTGATGCAGAATCCGCCTCAAGACACAGGTCAAGAACACATCATCCAGTTGAGACTCATGCTTTTATCAAGACAACACTCTCACTTGGAATGATTCAGAGAAAGCTTGAATTTGAGAAGGACCGCCAGCTTCAGCAAGAGCACGTCAAACGTCACGATCAGCGGACGCATAGAACTGACTTCTTATTACACCATGATCTGCTCGACGATTCGATGATAGTTCCAGTAGATCCTCCTGCTATGAGTGTACCACCAATGCCTCTCCCAGTCATCGATGATGGTATATTCCATCCAGAAAATCGCTCAATAACTTCCAAGAAGTCGTCTTTGCGTCAGAAACGGAGCTCTGTAGCCCGGAAAAGCTCGTTCCTTTCCATTTCAGGTTCGAGCCAGAAAAGCGAGGCTAGCATAATTCGTCCACGAAGCTCGCTCAGAATGGGTGGCTCACAGACTGCTGAATCTCGCTCGCGCAGTCTACATACGAGTGCTGGGCCTGGGCGGCGGGTTCCGCTTAGGGAAGTATCTGCTGCTTCAACAGGCCGACAGTCCTCTTTTTACAGTGCTGTTGGGGATCACCGTGGATTACCACCATCCACTGTTACATTCTCCAGCTCATACATTGCCCCTTATTTTCCGCTAGAAGGAGTCGAGCCCGACAGAAGAGACCTTCCAGATGTGCCCGCAGATCTGGAGAATGATGGCTTTCCGAGTGAGACCCAGCTCTGTTTGGATGATATCCAACCTGATAGCGTCGACGATGATGCCACTCATGTTAGCTTTATTCTCGAGTTGCCGACAGGTATCAGTGGCGTTTTCAATCCAAAATCTGTTCATGCAGTTGCAGGTTTGATCTCCGCACTGCAAGCAGTCGATCCTAGTGACCTTCTCGACGAGCTTCAAATCGACTGTGTGGAGGAAATATTCCGTCTCCAGAAGGAAAAGCTACTCGCTGGCAAGGTGTTAGACTTCTGTGTGCGCGCACCCGCAATCAACCTACGCTTCTTAAATTCTACTAGTTCTGGAAGCCCAACCAGTACTCATCCGAATACTCATGATCAGTATGATCTCGCGCTTTCTAAACTTGTGATCACATCGAGATCTGAAACTGTTGCATTTAGAAAAGAAGAACCCTTGGCAGGAGTTCAAAAATCTAACGTGCTACATTTATCACTTGGCTCGGCAGATCTTGCGGCGAAAGAACGCTACAACGATATAAATGACCCGCAGGCAGCAATAAATGCTGTCCTTGATGATCTCGTCTTCTGGACCGTCTCGGGTGATGAAACCTTAGCCAACATGTCCTTCAAAGGCCTCGAGGTCGCTACTTCGAGCAGTAAGGTCGAATATCTTGCATCGTTGTTACATCGTACAGAAGTTCTGGCAAGCGAACTTGCGGAGACGTTCTCTTCAAAGCTCAAGCACCAACGCAATCGTATGCAACTCTTTACCTACCTGGTTGCTCGGGCCGGACAAGAGGCTGCGGACCCCCAGTTCTTGACGAGGCCTTCATACGTTCTCCGATCGGCCAACGACCACCTGAGAACAAGTGACTCCTGGAAAATCATCACTCGCCTTCACCATATGTATGCAAGCCTTAGCCCCGCTACCCAACAAGATATAATTCTGCGATGTCTGAGTAATTCGGAGAGTGCCCCCCAGGATGCAAGAGAACGTGTTCATGCTAGCTTTTCGCTGTGGAGAAGCTGGGATCTAAATAACATCCGCGAATGTCTAGTCATGACGCAAGTCTATGGATCGATCGCGGATAGCAATATCTCGACACCGCTGGCACAGCCATTCAAATTGACGTTCGCTACCGAAGATGTTCGAATTGTATTGGATCCAGGCCCCAAACAAAATGAGATAGCACTGTCACGCATTACTGCCACTCTCGAAACGAGGACTTCGACATCGACTGAGGATATTGATCCGCAAGTACTCGCACACACGGTCCAAAGCACAACTCTGCAAATTTTCTGTCACGATGTCTCGATCAACCTCAACTGGGAGCTGTGTGAACTAGCGGAAGATATCAAGAACTTATACCACCAAAGTGAGTCGCCGTCGATCGCAGGATCCGCAAAGCCCCAACTGCTTGCCAAGTCAGAGTCTGGAGTATCCAAGCCTAGGAAATGCTTGCAAATTCTTGTAGCTACCGAGAAAGGCTCCATCACAATCGACACCATCAACCTCAGAGCGACATCAATCAGCAAAGGGTTGAAGGGGTCTTTTGTCATGCTTGATCAAGAGACTGGTGATACTGAAAGAATGTCCACCCTGGTACTTGCAGCCGATGCTGCC
>Ga0302325_10021159_pt1 | contig 13624 bp, 16 predicted proteins | sample Palsa_T0_2_FD_201948 | JGI IMG/M metagenome (GOLD analysis project Ga0302325, IMG submission 201948) | Peat permafrost microbial communities from Stordalen Mire near Abisko, Sweden - Palsa_T0_2 | ecosystem: Environmental > Terrestrial > Soil > Palsa > Peat permafrost | place: Sweden: Abisko... | reverse complement strand
ATACCTAAGTCATCGCTTAGGTATCGTTGTCCGTCGGTTGGACCACAGAGAAAGCTGATGGCAATGCTCGAGGAACGGCCGCTCGGCTTCGGGCGGATGAAGCGCAAGGAGGACGCTCGTTTCATCCGCGGGCAGGGGACGTTCGTCGATGACCTGCAGCTGCCGGGGATGCTCCATGGCGCCGTGCTTCGCAGCCCGTACGCGCACGCCCGGATCGTCTCGATCGACACCTCCGCCGCGCTCCAGCACCCAAAGGTCCACGCGGTCCTGACGGGCGCGGACTTGGAGGCGCGCGGGCTCGCGTGGATGCCGACGATGTCGCACGACATGCAGGCCGTGCTCGCCACCGACAAGGTGCGCTTCCAAGGCCAGGAGGTCGCGTTCGTGATCGCCGACGACCGCTACTCGGCGCGCGACGCGCTCGAGCTAATCGACGTCGAGTACGAGCCCTTGGCGGTCGTGATCGACGCTGGGCGAGCGCTCGCTCCGGACGCCGAGCTGATCCGCGACGACCTGGAGGGTCAGACCGACAACCACATCTTCGACTGGGAGGCGGGCGACCGGGCCCAGACCGAGCGGGTGTTCGCTCGGGCCGATGTGGTCGTCGAGCAGGAGATGCGCTTCCCGCGCTCGCACCCCGCCCCGCTTGAGACCTGCGGCGCGGTCGCCGAGCGCGACCGGGTCTCCGGCAAGCTCACGATCTGGTGCACGACGCAGGCGCCGCACGCGCACCGGACGCTGTACGCCCTGCTCACCGGCCTGCCCGAGCACAAGATCCGCGTCGTCTCGCCCGATGTCGGCGGCGGCTTCGGCAACAAGGTGCCCGTGTACCCGGGATACGTGTGCGCGATCGTCGGCGCGATCGTGACGAACCGGCCGGTCAAGTGGGTCGAGGACCGCTCGGAGAACCTGATGTCGACCGGGTTCGCCCGAGACTATGAGATGCGCGGCTCGATCGCCGCCACCCGCGAGGGCAAGATCCTCGCGGTCAAGGTCGATGCGATCGCCGACCACGGGGCGTTCAACGCGACCGCGCAGCCGAGCCGCTTCCCGGCCGGCTTTTTCCACGTGTTCACGGGGGCGTACGACATCGAGGCGGCCCATTGCAGCGTCCGCGGCGTCTACACGAACAAGGCGCCGGGCGGGGTCGCGTACGCATGCTCGTTCCGGATCGCCGAGGCGGTCTACCTGGTCGAGCGGCTGGTCGACTGCCTCGCGTACGAGCTCGGCTCAGATCCCGCCGAGCTGCGCCTCGCGAACCTGCTCGAGGCGGAGCAGTTCCCGTACGAGTCGAAGACTGGCTGGGTGTACGACTCGGGCGACTACGGGCCGGCGCTTCGCAAGACGCTCGAGCTCGCGGGCTACGACGAGCTCCGGGCCGAGCAGGCCGCGAAGCGCGAGCGCGGCGAGCTGATGGGGATCGGCCTCTCGTTCTTCACCGAGGCCGTCGGCGCCGGGCCCCGCAAGCACATGGACATCCTCGGCCTCGGGATGAACGACACCGCGACGCTGCGCATCCATCCGACCGGCAAGGCGCAGCTCGGGATCAGCGTTCAGACCCAGGGCCAGGGCCACGAGACGACGTTCGCGCAAATCGTCGCGCACGAGCTCGGAATCCCGCCCGAGGACGTGGACGTGGTCCACGGCGACACCGACACGACGCCGTATGGCCTCGGCACCTATGGCTCGCGCTCGACCCCGGTCTCGGGCGCCGCGACCGCGATCGTCGCGCGCAAGGTCCGCGACCGCGCACGGCTCGTCGCCTCGGCGATGCTCGAGGTCGCGCCCGAGGACCTCGCCTGGGAGCGCGGCCGTTGGTACGTCACGGGTGACCCCGAGCAGGGGGCGACGATCCAGGAGATCGCGATGGCCGCGCGCGGGTCGCTGCCGCTGCCCGAGGGAGTCGAGGGCGGGCTCGACGCCGAAACCGTCTACGACCCCCCGAACCTGACCTTCCCGTTCGGCGCGTACCTGTGCGTCGTGGACATCGATCCGGGGACCGCGAAGGTGACCGTCCGGCGCTTCGTCGCGGTCGACGACTGCGGTACGCGGATCAACCCGATGATCGTCGAGGGCCAGATCCACGGCGGCCTGACCGACGGGGTCGGGATCGCGCTGATGGAGCAGATCGCGTTCGACGAGGAGGGTAACTGCCTCGGCGGATCGCTGATGGACTATCTGATCCCGACCGCGCTCGAGGTTCCCGAATGGGAGACGGGGGAGACGGTCACGCCGTCTCCTCACCACCCGCTCGGGGCGAAGGGGATCGGCGAATCCGCCACCGTTGGGTCGCCGCCGGCGGTCGTCAACGCTGTGCTCGACGCGCTCAAGCCGTACGGCGTGCGGCACATGGACATGCCTTGCACGCCCGGAGCAGTGTGGGACGCGATGCAGGCCGGGACCGGGCCCCGATGAGCGGTCGTCCATTCGTCACCGGGCTCGTGCTGGCGGCCGGGGGCTCGAAGCGGCTCCGGCGCCCGAAGCAACTGCTCCCGTACGGGCCCTCCGGGACGCTGCTCGAGCACGTGCTCGGGGTCGCGCGCGAGTGCGCGTTCGATCAGTCGCTGTGCGTGATCGGGGGCGGCGGACCGGACGTACGCTCGTCGGTCGATCTCGGCGGGTTTGAGACAGTCGTCAACGAGCAGTTCGGCGAGGGCTGCTCGTCCTCGATCGCCGCCGCGCTCGGCGCGATCGACTCTCGCGCCGAGGTGATGGTGCTGCTACTCGGCGACCAGCCCGGGGTCACCGCCGCAAACGTCACGGCGCTGCTCGCCGGTCGCGGCGACGCACCGCTCGCGGCCTGCGGCTACGACGACGGGCGCGGCCACCCGCTCGCGTTTGCGCGGAGTGTGTTCGGAGAGCTGGCGACGCTGCACGGCGACAAGGGCGTGTGGAAGCTGCTCGACCGCCGCGCCGGCGAGCTCGTCGACGTGCCGGTTGCCGGTAGCGTCCCGCGCGATGTCGACACCTGGGAGGACTACGAGGCGGTGCTGGCGGAGGCGGGGCTGGTGGCCGGATGAAATCGGTGCTTCAGATCGTCGAGACGTGGGTCGGTCAGGGCGACCAGGTCGCGCTCGCGACCGTCGTTGACACGAAGAAATCCGCCCCGCAGCCAGTCGGGACGAAGATGGCGATCAACGGCACGGTGCAGGTGTGTGGCGCCGTCTCGGGCGGCTGCGTCGAGGGCGCCGTGGTCGAGGTCGCAGAGCGGGTGCTCGCCGGTGGCGAGCCGCAGCTGCTCCACTACGGGATCGCCGACGACGAGGGGTGGGAGGTCGGGCTCCCGTGCGGCGGAGAGATCTCCGTCTGGGTCGAGCGATACGACGCCGACGGGCTCCAGGGACGGTTCACGCGGCTCGGCCTCGAGGGCACGCGAGCCGCGCTCGCGACCGCAGTCGGCGGGGCGGCCGAGCTCGGGGCGCGGCTGCTCGTGGTTGCCGACACCGTGGCTGCCGAGGGCATGCTCGGCGGCGTCCCGGAGCTCGACGCGAGCGCCGAGCAGGTCGCGCGCGAGGCGCTCTGGTCCGGGCGCGGAGGGCTGCATGAGCTCGAGGGCGCGACCGTGTTCGTCGACGCGGTTGGCCCACCCCCGAAGCTGATCATCGTCGGTGCGGTCGACTTCGCCGCGCAGCTGGCCGCCGTCGCGGAGCTGGCAGGCTGGCGGCCGTTCGTCGTCGATCCACGCCTGCGATTTGCGGCCGCCGAGCGGTTCCCGTCCGCCGAGCGGGTGATCTCCGCGTGGCCGCAGGAGGCGTTTGCGCAGCTCGGAACGATTGACCCGAGCACCGCGATCGCGGTCCTGACCAACGATCCGAAGCTCGACGATGCGGCGCTGATCGCGGCGCTCGCATCCGATGCCGGCTACATCGGCGCGATGGGCAGCCGCCGCGCCCAGGCCGAGCGACGGGAGCGGTTGCTCGCGGTCGGCATTCGCGAGGAGCAGCTCGAGCGTGTGGCGGCGCCGATCGGGCTCGACATCGGTGCCCTGAGCTCGGCCGAGACGGCGCTCTCGATCATGGCCGAGATCGTGGCGCTGCGGCGCGGCCGCACGGGTGGGCGGCTGGCCGACAGCCGGGGCCGGATCCACGAGGCCGCTGCCAGCTGATCATCTCGGGGCCAGCACTCGCACATGGGAGGGCGAGACGCGCACACCGATCGGCGCGCCCGCGGGCGGCAGCGGTACCCCAGCTTTGTCGGACGGGACCTGGATCGTGACCCGCGCGCACCGGATCGCTACGGCACCGCGATCACGGCGGACGCTCACGACCAAGTCCGCGAACGCTCCCTCGGCCGGGTCGGCCAGCTCGAGCTCCCACGGTTGGATCGCGATCTGAACCGGGCCCGAGGCGGGCGTCGAGCTGACGAGCTCGCCGCCGCCCTCGAGGGCGATCAACGAGCCGGTTGGCCTCGGCGTGGCCTCCCCACGGAGCACGTTGGCACCTGTCAGGTCCGCGACCATCGCGGTCGCTGGGCGGTCGATCAGCTCGTCCGGACGGCCTATCTGCACGAGCTCGCCGAGATCGAGCACGCCGATCCGCTGCGCCAGCACGACCGCGTCCTCGAACGCGTGCGTAACGAGCAGGGTCGGTAGCGCGAGCCCGCTCAGGGTGTCGGCGAGCTCGTCGCGAACCTGCCGGCGGGTGATCGCGTCGAGCGCGCCGAACGGCTCATCGAGCAGTAGCACGCGCGGGTCGCGGGCGAGCGCCCGGGCGAGCGCCACGCGCTGGCGCTCACCGCCCGAGAGCTGCTTGGGGCGCGCGCGGGCGAGGTGCCCGATCCCGAACCGCTCGAGCAGATCGGGGCGGTCGCGCTTGCCGGCGAAGCGGACGTTCCCGGCGACGGTTAGATGGGGGAACAGCCCGTAGTCCTGGGGGAGGTACCCGATCCGACGTCGCTCCGCGCTCAGGCGAGTGCCCCGCTGGGCATCGAACCACAGCTCGTCTCCGAGCGAGATGCGTCCCGCGCTCGGGCGCTCGAGGCCGGCGACCGTGCGCAGCAGCGAGGTCTTGCCCGCACCGGATGGCCCGACGAGCACGATCGTCTCCCCGCCGACGCTCAGCTCGGCGCGTAGATCGAACGTCCGTCGCGGGAGGGTGATGTCGATGTCGAGGACGTCCATATGCGCGCGAGCAGCTTTGAGGTGAGCAGGATCGCAGCGCTGACGGCGAGCAGCAGCACGCCGATCGCGACGGCTGCGTCGATGTTGTCCCCGGAGAAATCAAAGTAGACCGCGAGCGGCAGCGTCTGGGTGGTGCCCTGGAAGCTGCCCGCGAACAAAATCGTCGCGCCGAACTCGCCGATCCCACGTGCAAACGCCACTGCGGCCGCCGCGCCGAGGCCGCTGCTCGCGAGCGGTACCGCAACGCGCAGCAGGCGCCGCAACCATCCGGCACCGAGTGTGCCGGCGACGTCGAGGAACGTGTCGTCGACGGCTTCGAACGCGGCGATCGCGCCGCGCAGGTAGAACGGACTCGCGACGAACAGGATGCACATCACGACCGCCGCCTGTCGGAAGACCGGATTTGCAATCCCGAGCGTGCTCAGTGTCCCACCGAGCAGGCCCAGAGGCCCGAACGCGACCAGCAGCGCGATCCCGGCGACGGCGGGCGGCATCACCAACGGGAGCTCGACCAGCGTCAGCACAACGCTGCGACCGCGAAAGCGCGAGCGGCCGAGGACGTAGGCGAACGGCGTACCGAACAGGATCATCAGCACGAACGCGATCGCGTTCGTCTTCAGCGAGACTCTGATCGCGTCGGTGGCGACGCTCGTGCCGAAATTGTGGATCAGCGTGTGCAGCGGCTCGTACGTGACCAGCGCGATGATCGGCAGCATCAGAAACGCCATCACCGCGGCAATCATGATCGCCGCGATCACGGCAACGGCGACGCGCCCGAGCGCGGAAGTCCACGCTCGGGCGTCGCCGTCCGTTCGTGAGCCGCTGCTAGCGGCGGGGGTCACTTTGGACGCGGACCGAAGCCGGCCGCGTGAAGCGTCGCCTCGCCCTTGGCCGAGAGCACCGTCGCGACGAACGCCTTGGCGGCGGCCGCGTCCGGTGCCTTCTTGACCACAGCGATCACGTCGATCGTGCCGGGCATCGCCTTGGCCGGCAGGCGGACCACCTTGACCTTGCCCTTCGCCGAGTCGGCGTCAGTGATGTAGACGAAGCCGACGTCGGCTGCACCGGACGCGATGTCGGCCACGACCTGCGTGACGTCGTCCGCCTGACTGACGACGTTCTTCATCGCGCCGTTCGTGATCCCGAGGTTCGTGAATGCGGTTCGGGCATAGTCGCCGCACGGCACGGTCGCATTGCAGATCACGATCTTGACGCCCGGCTTGGTGATGTCGCTGACCGATGTGATGTGGGCCGGATTGCTGTTCGGCACGATCAGCACCAGCGTGTTGGTGGCGAAGTCGATCGGCTTGTCGATCAGTCCTTTCGCGAGCAGCGTCGCCGGATCCGTCGGGCTCGCCGCCGCGTACACATCGGCCGGGGCTCCCTGCTCGATGTCCGTCGCCAGCGTGCCGGAGCCGTTGAACGTGAATTTCGCGTTTGAATCGATCATCGGAAAGACGTTCGTCAGCGAGGCCGCCGCGAGCACGATCGGCTTCGTGCTGCTCGTCGACGCCGCCGTCGTGGACGATGTCGTGGTCGTAGCACTCGAGCTTGCCGACGTCGTCGACGACGAGCTCGAGGAGCTGCTGCTCCCGCAGCCCGCCGATACCGCAGAGACGGCGATCGCTGCGATTCCCGCCACGACACGCCTACGCGCTGGTGTGCTCAGCAACGGAACCTCCCTCAACGTTGGTGACAGGATCCTGGCACCCTACTAGGATCCTGTCTGTGACTGGGCTTCGTCGGCGACGGCTCGAGTGCGGGCTAACGCAATCGCAACTGGCCGCTCGCGCGGGCGTCAGCCGCCAGCTCGTGGCTGCGGTCGAGGCGGGCCGTAACCTGCCGGCGGTCGACGCCGCGCTGCGGCTTGCGGCAGCCCTTTCGGCGTCGGCCGAGGAGCTGTTCGGCGAACGGTCCGTCGGTCGTGTTGGCAGCGCGCTCGGTGGCGAGCTGCGCGACGGCGTTCCCGTGCGCGTCGGCCGCGTCGGTGACCGGTTGGTCGCGGCCGAGCTCTCCGACCACGGGATTGCCGGCGACGGGTGGGCCAAACCCGACGGCGTTATCAGCGAGCACGAGCTCGAGCTGTTCGCCGATGCGGACGTGGCCGGCGTCGTCGTCGCCGGCTGCGATCCGGCGCTCGGCGTGGCCGAGGCGATGCTCGCCGGACTCGGACCGCGGAGCATGCTCGCGATCTCGGCGCCCACCGGTGCGTCGCTACTTGCGTTCGAGCGCGGCAGCGTCCACGCGGCAGTGGTTCACGAACGCCGCGACCGGTTGCCGCGTCCCAAGCGCCCGGTCGCCCGCGTGCACCTCGCCCGCTGGCAGGTGGGCCTCGCTGCCCCGGCCGGCCTGCGCGGCGCTTCGCTCGAGTCACTGGCCGGCGGCGAGTTGCCAATCGTGCAGCGTGACAGCGGGGCGAGGAGCCAGCGGGCGTTCGAGCGGGCCCTGGCGGCGGCGGGGCTCGGGCTCCCGCAACCGGCGGCGATCGCTTCGGGCCACCTCGCGGCGGCGCGCGCGGCGGCAATCCTGGATGGCGCGGCGGTGACGACCGAGGGCGCCGCTCGCGCGTTCGGGTTGCAGTTCCTGGCGCTCGAGGAGCACGTGGTCGAGATCTGGGTCGCCGACGCGTGGTTCCGGGAGCCCGCCGTCGAGGGGTTTCTGGAGCTGCTCGGACGCCGTGCGTTCACCGAGCGCGTAGCGCAGTTCGGAGGCTACGACCTGACGGACTGCGGCACGGCCGTATCGGGCTGATCCGCGCGGGCTACGATCCACGCCATGCCGTGGGAATGGCCAGCCGGGGCCGCATGCGCGTTCGTGCTCGCGCTGATAACGACGCCGGCCGGGGTGTCGGGCGCCGTGCTGCTGCTGCCGATTCAGCTCAGCGTGCTGCACGTCGCGAGCCCGGCGGTGACGCCGACAAACCTGCTGTTCAATGTCGCTGCGACGCCGGGCGGCCTGCTGCGGTTCTGGCACGAGCGCCGGCGGACCGGCTCGCTGGTTCCGCTGCTCGTCGCGGGCACGCTGCCCGGGGTTGTTGCGGGCGCGGTGATCCGGGTTGAGCTGCTCGCGGGCTCGCACGCGTTCATGCTCGTGGCGGCTGGCGTGCTCCTGCCGCTCGGGCTGTGGCTCCTGCTTGGCTCGCAACGGACCGCTCGGACCGAGCCGCAGCTGACACGCGGGGTCCGCGCCGCGATCTGCCTGACGGCACTGCTGGTCGGCTGCGCCGGCGGCATCTACGGCATCGGCGGTGGCTCGCTGCTCGCGCCGCTGCTGCTCGCGGCCGGCTTCTCGGCGTACGAGGTCGCGCCGGCAACGCTCGCCGCGACGTTTCTGACCTCAATCGTCGGTATCTGTGCGTACGAGGTGCTGCAGCTTTCTCACGGCGGCGCGATCGCGCCCGACTGGGCGCTCGGGGCATGGCTCGGCGCGGGCGGGTTCGCGGGGAGTTATCTCGGCGCCCGTCTCCAGAGGCACCTTCCGGAGGCCTCGATCCGCCGGCTGCTTGGCCTGATCGCGTGCGTGATCGCGGTCCGCTACGTGCAGCAGGGAGTCCAGTCGGACAGGGCGCCGCGCCCGGCGGCGGCCACGAGCTGAGCGGTGGCGCTTACGCTTGGGGTCCCGAGCCGACCCCCCCAATCAGACGAGGAGACGAGATGAGACTCAGCGCCCGCAACCAGCTCGCCGGCAAGGTCGTGTCGATCAACGAGGGCGCGGCGATCGCGAACGTCGAGCTTGACGTTGGCGGTCAGCGCGTGGTCGCGTCGATCACGGTCGAGGCCGTGCGGCAGCTCGGGCTCGAGCCCGGCAAGGACGTGGTGGCCGTGATCAAGGCGTCGGATGTGATGGTGGGGGTGGAGTAGAAGTTACGGCTGATAGGGCGGTGCGATGCCCCAGCCCCACCGGGGGACGGGCGATTGCTCGACTACTGTCGCCCCGGGTTGCGAATTGTGCTGTGCAAGCCGCGAGCCCCATTCGGCGTATCCGATGATCGCGGCACGGAACTCTGGGTCGGCCGGGAGCCCGGACTCGTCGGCGGCACGGGAGAGGAGCGTGACGAACTGCAAGCGCTGCTCGGGTGTGATCGCGAGCCCGATGTGCGCGTGAAGCATGTGCTCATACCCACCGAGCGTGTCGGTGTATTCGGCGGGGCCGCCCATCACCTCGCACCACCATGTGGTCGCGTGGGCGCGATGCTCGGCCCCGACGGTCCCGCCGAACACCGGGCCGACGAGGTCGTCCTGTTCGACGAGGTCATAGAACAAGTTCAGCCACCGCTCGAACGCGTCCCGACCGCCGCCCCACTCAAAGATCGTCGGCGGGTCGGACTCGGCGGACACGCCTGGGACGATAGTCGCAGCGATCCGTGGGCGGATACTGTCCGGCGATGCCATGGCGGGTCCAGCGTGGGAGATCAGGGCGCGGCTGGCTTGCGGGCGCGGATGATCGCCGCCGCGGCGTGCTCGTGAACACGGTGGGTCTCACGAAACTCGAGATCGGCCAGCCCGGCGGCGTTGAGCGCGCGGCGGAACTGCGGCTCGGTCAGCGCGCCGGCGATGCACCCGGTCCAGGCGGCCATATCCGCGCGCGTCTGCTCGTCCATGTCCTCGTCGGCGATCACGTCGGAGACCGCGAACCGGCCCCCCGGCCGCAACACCCGGGCGGCCTCGGCGAGCACTTTCGGCTTATCGCCGGAGAGGTTGATCACGCAGTTGGAGATCACGACGTCGACGCTCTCGTCCGGGAGCGGGAGCTCTTCGAGATAGCCTTTGACGAACTCGACGTTGTGGACGCCGGCCTCGACGGCGTTCGCGCGGGCGAGCTCGAGCATCTCGTCGGTCATGTCGATCCCGATCGCGCGGCCGGTCGGCCCGACGCGGCGGGCGGAGATCAGCACGTCGGCACCGGCGCCCGAGCCGAGGTCTAGCACCACCTCGCCCACGTGCAGATTCGCGACCGCCGTTGGGACCCCGCACCCCAGCGACGCGCCAAGAGCCGCCTCGGGTGCCTCGCCACTGTGTGCATACAGGGTCGCGCCGAACACGCCTGCCTGATCAGCGGGGCTGCAGCACCCGCCAGCTGAGTCGTGAGCGGCGGCTCTGGCCGCCGCGGCGTACTTCTCGCGCACCGTCTCGCGAACCTCCACCACCGTCGATGTCGCGGCGCCGCAGCCGCAGCCGGTGCTGTGGCTCTCGCCACAGCACGCCGCTTTGTCATCGGGCGCGCAGCACGCTTCCTGGGCGGCGGGGGTGCAGCACTGGTGCTCTAGCTCAGCCATCCGGACAGCTCCTCGAGTGCGTCGGGGATCACGAAGTAATACGCCCACAGCCCTTGGCGCTCAGAGCCGACGACCCCTGCGTCGCGCAGCACTTTCAGGTGATGGGACACCGTGGGTTGGGAGAGGTCGAACAGCGGCACGAGCTCGCACACGCACACCTTTCCGGCGTGCTTGCGGAGCACATCGACCAGCTGCAACCGGACCGGGTCGCCGAGCGCCTTCGCGACGGTGGCCATCCGCAGCGCCTGATCGCGCTCCACGTCGGGATACACGACCGGCTCGCAGCACCGCTCACCGGCGGGCCGCTTCGTCTTCGGGGTGAGCTCCATATCGACGGACATCGATATACAAATACCGATTGAAGTGATGATTGTCAATGTTTACACTGACGATCGCCAACCCGGCAGAACTGCGACCCGCGACCATGACCACGCTGCCGCCATTGCCTCGTCGTCTGCTTGCCGAGCTGCTCGGGTCCGCGTTCCTCGCCGTGGTCGTGATCGGATCCGGGATCGCCGCCCAACAGCTTTCCCCGCACGACACTGGCCTTGAGCTGTTCGAGAACGCCGCTGCGACGGCCGCGGGGCTCTACGCGATCATCCTGATGTTTGGACCGGTGTCCGGCGGGCACTTCAACCCCGTCGTCTCGTTCGTCGACGCGAGCTTCGGCGGGATCACCCGTCGCGACGCGCTCGCCTACCTCCCCGCCCAGGTCAGCGGGTGCGTGCTCGGCGCGATCGCGGCGAATGCCATGTTCGCGAAGGCGGCGAGCGGTATCTCCACCCACCACCGCGCGAGCCCCGCGCACCTGCTCGCCGAGATCATCGCGACGCTCGGGCTGATCCTGGTGATCTTCGCGCTCGCTCGCACCGGGCGCAGCAGCTCAACGCCGGCCGCGGTCGGCGCCTACATCGGCGCCGCGTACTTCTTCACCAGCTCGAGCAGCTTCGCGAACCCCGCGATCAGCATCGGCCGGATCTTCTCGAACACGTTCGCCGGGATCGCGCCCGCATCCGTCCCCGCGTTCGTGATCGCACAAACGATCGGCGGAGCGCTCGCGATCCTCGCGATCCGCGTTCTCTACCCCGACATCACGCCGGCCGAAGCGGCCGGCGTGCTGCTCCCCCACGGTGACACCGACCACGCCAGCGTCGAGCACCTCGCCAGCGGTGCCGGCGCCCGACCAGCGCGATGAGCACCGTCCTGTTCGTTTGCCTGCACAACGCCGGGCGCTCCCAGATGAGCCAAGCCCTGTTCGACCGAGCCGCCGCCGGCCGCCATACCGCCCTCTCCGCCGGCACCGCACCCGGCGAGCGTGTCCACCCCGAGGTCGTTGAGGCCATGCGCGAGCTTGACATCGACCTCGCCGATCGCACCCCGCAGCTCCTCACCCGCGAGCTCGCCGAGCACGCCGACCTCGTGGTCACGATGGGCTGCGGCGATCAATGCCCGTACATCCCCGGCAAGCGCTACCTCGACTGGGACCTCCCCGACCCCAAAGGCCGCCCGCTCGACGAGGTCGGCGCCACCCGCGACGAGATCGCCCGCCGAGTCGATCGGCTGCTCGCCGAGCTCGAAGACGCCTGACCCGGCCGAGCGGCCGCACGCGGCCACGTCTTGGAAGCGTCATGGCGCGCCTCCTGCCAGGATGGCCTCGCCCCAGCGATCGGCCTGCTGGGCAGCAGCGCCGCGCAGCTTCTCTGGTCGTGGCACTTGACATGGGTAGGGCAGTTCGTCCACGCTCACCTGGCCTCGATCTGACCAGTCAACACCACAGGAGGGGACCGATGGCTTCAACGACTTACTCGACTCGTCTCCCGGCTTTCCAGTGGCTGCATCAGCACGACGAGGTTGGCTATCAGCTCGACGAGCTGATCGATTCCTGGTGCCCGCGGGCGGACACCGTGGCTGAGCGGACGGTCGCGATCGGTGTCGCGCCGGATGGACAGAGCGCGCCCGTAGCCGCAGACACCCCGCTGCGCGCCCACTGATGTCTCCGATCAGTCGTGGATTTCACGGGCGACGGCGACCGGCCGCCGATGCGAGCCGGATCCCGCCCGGGCAGTACCTCGAGACGGGCTTTCCGGTCCTGTCGGCGGGACCGACGCCGCATCGGCCGCTCGAGCAGTGGAGCTTTTCGATCGATGGCGCCGTGAGCGAAGGCGTGTCGTGGCGGTGGGAGGAGTTCATCGACCTGCCCTCCGAGACGGTTACGGTCGACATCCACTGCGTGACCAAGTGGTCCAAGCTCGACACCACCTGGCGCGGCGTGTCGGTCGACACGCTGCTGGCGGAGGTGCAGACCGACGCCCCGTGGCTGACCGCGTGGTCGGATGGCGGCTATACGACCAACCTGGCCGTCGACGATGTCACCGGCGGAAAGGCGTGGGTGGCGTATGAGTACTCCGGTGGCGCCCTGCACCCGGAGCACGGCGGACCCGCCCGGCTGCTCGTCCCGCACCTGTACTTCTGGAAGAGCGCCAAGTGGGTGCGCGGGCTGACGCTGACGCCGACCGACGAGCCCGGTTTCTGGGAGGGCTACGGCTACCACAACCATGGCGATCCTTGGCTGGAACAGCGCTACCAAGGAGACTAACCTGGCAGCTGGCGACGGTCGTCGGGCTGGTCGACGAGACGCCGCGGACGCGCAGCATCGTCCTTGACCACCCGACGTGGGCCGGGCACCGGGCCGGCCAGCACGTCGACGTGCGGTTGACCGCCGAGGACGGCTACCAGGCCCAGCGCAGCTACTCGATTGCCTCCGAGCCCGAGGATGAGCACCTGGTGCTGACCGTCGAGCGACTCGACGACGGCGAGGTGTCGCCCTACCTGGTCGACGATCTGATCCCCGGCGACCCGCTGGAGCTGCGCGGTCCGATCGGCGGCTACTTCATCTGGGAGGAATCACTCGGCGGCCCGCTGGTGCTGGTGGCCGGCGGGTCTGGAATCGTGCCGCTACGCGCAATGCTCCGTCACTGGGCCGCCGGCCCACAAGCCACCCAGGTCTCGCTCCTGTACTCATCTCGCACGCTCACCGATGTGATCTACCGCGAGGAGCTGTCCCACCTTGACCGGGACAACCTCAGCGTTCACCTCGCTCTCACGCGCGAGTGGCCACCCAACTGGACAGGGCATCGCGGGCGAATCGACCGGCAGTTGCTTGCGGACGTCTCCCCGCCTCCGGCACAACGGCCGCTGGTCTATGTCTGCGGACCGACCTCATTCGTCGA
>Ga0302325_10021158_pt1 | contig 13624 bp, 14 predicted proteins | sample Palsa_T0_2_FD_201948 | JGI IMG/M metagenome (GOLD analysis project Ga0302325, IMG submission 201948) | Peat permafrost microbial communities from Stordalen Mire near Abisko, Sweden - Palsa_T0_2 | ecosystem: Environmental > Terrestrial > Soil > Palsa > Peat permafrost | place: Sweden: Abisko... | reverse complement strand
GGAAGCACCAACTACCGGCCATCATCAGGGACTGCGGCGCTGCCACCGTTCCCCTAGGCCAACCGGCAGATGCTAAGGCTAAAGGCGGGACTGTCAGGCCAGCCGCCCCTCGTCGCAGTCTGACGGTCAGCGGACGTAACGCCCGATGATGGCCAGGAGCTGGTGAATGTCGAACGGCTTGGCCAGGAAATCCGCGGCGCCCGCCGCGAGGAGCTCGTTGACGGTCAGCGGGTTCGAGTCGCCGCTGAGGATGACGACTGGAATCGCGGCGGTGGCCGGGCTGGCGGCGAGCTGATGCAGGACCTGCTCCCCGCTGGTGTCGGGGAGGCGGTTATCGAGCAGGATGAGGGCCGGCTGGTCGTCGAGCGCCGCCCGGATGCCGTCGCGGCCGGTCATGGCGGTGTGCAGCCGGACATCCGGGCGCCTGCGCTTGAACAGGCGCTCGAGGAGGAAGATATTGTCCTGGTTGTCGTCGATGTACAGCACGGTGGCGTTCATGGTGCTGGCGCCGTCCGGGAAACGACCTCGATGTTGGCGGGGTTTTTTTCGATGGCCGTCTGCTCGGCGCTGAGACGCTCGACCGCCGCAGACGGCGATGAGCGCATCCTGCGTGTTCTCACAGATCTCCCAAGGACAGCGAACCGTTGGCACTTAGAGTAATATTGTAACTACTGAATGTTACCATAAACATGATACCTTCGGTAACTCAGTGCGACAGAGCCGTTGCGGCCGCCTCCGCCGGCCATGTTGTTCTGGGTGAAGTTCCGCCAACGGCCGGTGCGCTGTCTGCGGCCGTATCTTCCCCCGATCGGCACCGCCGGAAAAGTAAATCGCAGGTCACCGAGTACTCGGTGACCTGCGATTTAACAGTGTCGGGGTGACAGGATTTGAACCTGCGACCTCTTCGTCCCGAACGAAGCGCGCTACCAAGCTGCGCCACACCCCGGTGTCCGAGAGGAGCCTCTCGGACGAACCTCCGTTAGTTTAGCGGATAACTCGACGTCTTGCGCACGGTGTCGCGAGCAGTCCGGTGAACGGTTCAGGGCCAGCGCGGGATGAGGGTCAGCAGGGTTGCCTCGGGGCGGCAGGCGAACCTGGCGGGCGCCCACGGGGAGGTGCCCAGTCCGGCGGAGACGTAGAGCCACGCGGTGTTCCCGCCGTCGGGGGAGATCTGCGGATGCATGGACAGCCCGCGTACCCGAGCCCGGTCGATGCCGCAGTTGGTGACGAGCGCGCCGAAGCCGGGGACGCGGAGCTGGCCGCCGTGGGTGTGCCCGGCTAGCAGCAGGTCGTAGCCGTCGGCGGCGAACAGGTCCATGACCTCGGGCTCGGGCGAGTGCAGGACGCCTAGTCGCAGGTCGGCGGCCGGGTCGGCGGGACCCGCGACTAGGTCGTAGCGGGCCCGGTCGGCGTGCGGGTCGTGTACCCCGGCCAGGGCGATGTCCAGCCCGTTGACGGAAAGCTGCCCCTGCCGGTTGTTGAGGTCGAGCCAGCCGAACGACGCCAGTTCGCCGCCGAGCTTCTCCCAGGGCAGGTCGGGCGTCTCGCGGTCGTGATCGCCGGCGCTGGTCCGCCACAGGTAGCGGGCCGGGTTCTTCGGCTGCGGCGAGAACAGGTCGTTGGAGCCGTAGACGAACGCGCCGGGCTTGGCGAGCAGCGGGCCGAGGCAGTCAAGCAGCGGGCCGAGCGCGTCTGCGGACGCGATCGAGTCCCCGGTGTTGATCACCAGGTCGGGTTCGAGCGCCGCCAGCGACCTGACGAACGACATCAGCCGGTGTCGGCCCGGTGTCAGGTGCAGGTCGGAGATGTGCAGCACGCGCAGCGGGTCCGCGTCGGCCGGCAGCACCGGGATCGTCTCCTGCCTGAGCGCGAACCAGTTGCGCTCGATGACGGAGGCGTAGCCGAAGGCCGCGGCGCCCGCGACGGCCGCGATGGAGGTAATGGTTCGTGCGCGCACCTAACCATGGTGCCATGCGTCATGGGATGCGCGGCCCGCGTTTGTTGGTCCGCGCTCCGTGGCAGGCGTTTATTAACGGGCAGCACCGGCTCCTGTCGGGCAGGATGGCTATGTGAACGAACTTAAGGAACGGCTCCGCACTGACCTGACCGACGCGATGCGGGCACGGGACCAGGTGCGGCTGCGCACGCTGCGGATGGCGCTCACCTCGATCACCAACGAGGAGGTGTCGGGGCACGCCGTGCGTGAGCTCTCCGACGAGCAGATCCTCACGGTGCTCACCCGGGAGGCGAAGAAGCGCCGGGAGGCGGCCGAGGCGTTCGAGGCGGCCGGCCGCTCCGAACAGGCAGAGGCGGAGCGAGCGGAGGGCGATGTGCTGGCCGGATACCTTCCGGCGCAGCTCCCCGATGAGGAGCTGACGGCCCTGGTTGCCGCAGCCATCGCCGAGACGGACGCCGCCGGGATGCAGGCGATGGGGAAGGTTATGAAGGCGGTCACCCCGCAGGTAGCGGGCCGGGCCGAGGGCGGCCGTGTCGCCGCCGAGGTTCGCCTGCAACTCGGTGCCCCCTGACTGCTTTATCGCCTACTGGCGATATCGGTCAGTGGCCCGGTATGTGCCCGGGCGGTGTCGGTACCAGTGTCGGTGTCGGTGTCCCCCCGGTGCCGCCCGTCCCGCCCGTTCCGCCGCCTTTACCGCCCTTGCCTCCCTTGCCGCCCTTCTTCTTCGGCTGGGTGACTTGCTGGCCGTTGCCGTGGGTCCACAGCGCGCTGTAGTACGGCACCTGCGCGAAGTCTTCCGAGCCGGTCAGGTTGGCGTGGTCGAACGTCATGTGCCAGGTCTGGCCCGGGGCGTCCGCGCCGAACATCTCGCCATAGCAGTGCGGGTAGTCGGTGTCCTCCGCTCGGTAGCAGGCGCTTTCGTCGACCATCGTGTCCTGCGTCGGGGAGACCGGGTTGAACACCGAGACGTAGCCGGTCAGGGCGGTGGTGTAGCCGCCGAAGGCGGCGAACGGGGTGCCGTTGCCGCTCGCCACGTTGGACGTTCCGGTCTTGCCCGCCGCCTGGTAGTCGGCCAGTTCGAGGCCGGCCCCGGTCCCGCTGGTGAGCACGCCCTGCAGGATGTAGTTGGCCGCCGCCGCGATCGTGCTGGTGATCACCCGGTGGCAGCCCGCCGAAGGCACTGGCAGCGACTTGCCGTCGTCGTCGATGATCTTGGTAAGGACGACCGGCTTGCAGTAGATGCCGCCGGAGGCGGGCACCGCGTAGGCGGCGGCCATCGACATCGGGGAGACGTTGACCACGCCGAGGGTGAACGCGGGCAGGTCGTCAGCGGGCAGCTGGGGATCCAGCTTCGTCCCGTCCGTGGCGAGCAGCGACTTGCCGTCCGCCCGGGTCACGCCGAAATTGACCGCGGTGTGCACCACGTTGCACAGGCCGACCTTCTGCTCCAGGTGGGCGTAGAAGACGTTGATCGACCCGGTGGTGCCGGTGTAGAGCGAGTAGGTGCCGGTGCCCGGCCCCTCTGAGTTGTTCACGTCGAACACGTTCGACTGGCCGTCGACGTCGCTGCCGACCGGCTGCCCGGCGCAGTTGTAGTAGCCGCCAAGCACCTGCGAGCCGGGAACCGTCAGCTGGAAGCCGAAGGGCACGCCGTGCTCGAGCGCCGTGATCAAGGTGAACAGCTTGGACGAGGAGCCGGTCTGCACGCCCTGCTGGCCGCCGTACTGGCTGTTGACCGCGTAGTCGACCTCGGTCTGGCCCGCCTTGGTGTCTGACCCGTACTTGCGGTCCTCGGCGATCGCGCGCACGGCGCCGGTGCCCGGCTGGATCAGCACCTCGGTATCGGCGTTGCGCGCGGAGTTGTAGGTCTTAGAGTTCGCGGGCAGCACGTAGTTGACCGCGTTGGTCGCGGCCGACTGGTCCTCCGGGCTGAGCGTGGTGTAGATCTTCAGTCCGCCGGTGGCGAGCAGCTTGGCGCGGTCCGCGGTGGTGGCGCCGAGCTGGGGGTCGAGCAGGACCGTGTGAATGACGTAATCGCAGAAGAAGGCGTCGTCGCCGACCGTGTTCGCGGTGCAGCCGCTCTGCACGGCGCCGGGGTGCAGCCCGATCTTCCGCTGCCCGAGCACCTTGGCATCCGCCAAGGAGAGCACGCCCGCGTTGGTCTGGGCGATCCGGGCGAGCACGGTGTTGCGCCGCGTCAGCGCCTGGGTCGGATTGTTGATCGGGTCGTACGCGGTCGGGTTCTCCACGATGCCGGCCAGCGTGGCCGCCTGAGTCATGCTGAGCTTCGCGGCGGTGGTGTCGAAGTACGTCTCCGCCGCGGCCTCGATGCCCCACGCGCCGTTGCCGTAGTAGGAGTCGTTCAGGTACCCGGCGATGATCTGCTGCTTGGACATCGTGTGCGCGACCTCGACCGCCATCCGCAACTGGTCGAGCTTGCGGGACAGATCGTCGGCGGTGGCGGCCTGCTGCGCGGCCGGGTCGTCGAGCGCCTGGAGGATGAGCACGTTCTTTACGTACTGCTGCTCAAGGGTCGAGCCGCCCTGGATCGGCTTGTGCTCAAGGTCGTTGACCAGCGCGCGGATGGTGCCCTTGACGTCGAGCGCGCCGTGCTGCCAGAACCGGTCGTCCTCGATCGCGACGATCGCCTTGAGCATGTTGGGCGAGATCTGGTCGTAGGCCACCGGCTGCCGGTTGATGCCGTTGTCGTAGGTCATCCCGGCGCCGAGGTCCACGTTGTAGACGTAGGTGATCAGGTTGCCCTCGCGGTCGTAGATCGCGGACCGCTGCGGCAGGCTGTCGGCATCGACAGACAGCGTGCTGAACTTGTCGGCGGTGTTTCTGATCAGGATGCCGGTGGCCGCCACAACAGGCACCACCATCGCCGCCACCAGTACGCCGCCGAGCGCCGACATAAAGATCAGACGTCCGACAGCGCTCGTTTTCCCCGTGATCCAGTCCAAGAGCTGCACGCGTCATAGCGTACGCGGGCAAGCACGGTACTACTGCGATTGAGGCACCGGCTAGCCCGGTACGCTGCCTGTTTCGTCACGCTGGGGGTGTATTCGCAACCAAGGGGTGACTACCCCTCAGGCTGTACATAGCCCATCAGGACTATCTGTGAAATGACCATACCGGGTCTTGGCAGGGGTGCCCCATGTTCCGTAAGTTCCTTTATCACAAACAGGTAACCGTGACCGGGGTGGCCGCACATCCTCACGGGACATGCAATCCGTCAATATAGACCGCCCGGGTACAGGTGTGCCCGGCGATCAAGAGGAGTTGGGCACATGTGGATCACCGACTGGACCACACGCGCCGCCTGTAAAGGGACCGACCCTGACGAGCTGTTCGTCCAGGGTGCGGCGCAGAACCGCGCCAAGCTCATCTGCCGGGGCTGCCCGGTGCGTACCGAGTGCCTTGCGGACGCGCTCGACAACGGCATTGAGTTTGGCGTCTGGGGCGGGATGACCGAGCGCGAGCGGCGTGCGCTGCTGCGCCGCAGGCCCGATGTAACGTCGTGGCGTGAGCTGCTCGAGCGGGCTCGCGACACCTACGAGCGTCAGGGCGTCGACGAGCTCGTGGCCGCAGGCTGACGCGGGGTCGGCAACGAGGCCGACCGAAGCCAGCTATCCCTGAACTGCGAACGACTCGCCGACGCGGCGTAGCCCGGCGAGGTCGTGCACATCCTCCGGCAGCGCAGGCACCTCGACCACCGGGACGGCGGGGTGCGCCGACATGAACGAACCGGCCACCCGCCGTTCGCGTTCACCCAGGTTCATCCGGGACGCGTGCAGCCGCAGTGCTGCGGCGGTCGCGGTCTGCGCCGCGACAGAGTAATCGGCGGACGAAGCAGAAGCCACGCGTTCGTTCAAGATCATGGTTTCCAAAGTCTCTGCGGCGGCTTGCGACCGCGCGGCGCTCAGCTGACAGCTGCCCGCGCTGTGCACTCGGTTCAGCAGCAGCCCGGCCAGCGGCATCCGCTCCTCGGCGAGGCGCTCGACGAAGTAAGACGCCTCGCGCAGCGCGGCTGGCTCCGGCGTGGCCACCACCAGGAACGACGTCCCCGGTGCCTGCAGCAGCTTGTACGTTGCGTCGGCCCGCTCGCGGAACCCGCCGAACATCGTGTCGAACGCGGTGACGAACGTCTGCGCGTCGCGCAGCACCTGAGCGCCAAGCACCTTGGTCATCGCGCCGGTCATCATCGAAAACCCGGCGTTGAGCATCCGCCCGAACGGCCGGCCGGCCTTAACCGGGCTGGTGAGCAGGCGGATCAGCCGTCCGTCGAGGAACCGGCCGAGCCGCTCGGGCGCGTCGAGGAAATCGAGCGCCGACCGGCTCGGCGGGGTGTCCACGACGATCAGGTCCCACTCGTCGGACCGCCGCAGCTGCCCCAGCTTCTCCATCGCCATGTACTCCTGCGTGCCGGCGAAGCTCGACGAGAGTGACTGGTAGAACGGGTTGGCCAGGATCTGCGCCGCCCGGGCGGGGTCGGCGTGCGCCTCGACGATCTCGTCGAACGTGCGCTTCATGTCGAGCATCATCGCGTGCAGGCTGCCGCCCGCCTCGTCGTCGACCCCATCGACCAGCCGGGGCGTGTTGTCAAGCGAGGTGAGCCCCATGGATTGGGCCAATCGGCGGGCCGGGTCCACCGTGAGCACGCAGACCTGCCGCCCGCGTTCGGCCGCGCGCAGGCCGAGCGCGGCCGCCGTGGTGGTCTTGCCGACCCCGCCGGAGCCGCAGCAGACGACGATCCGCGTGCGCCGGTCGTCGATGATCCGGTCGATGTCAAGCTGGGGGTTAGTCACGCCGTGCCTCCTCTCGCCGCACGCGGCTCTCGCCTCACGCGGCACCCTGATCGCGGAGCTCCGCCGCCAGCCGGTGCAGCGCGGCCAGGTCGATGCCCTCGATGACCAGCGGGAGCTCGTAGACCGGCTGCCCGACCGCCTCGAGCTCGGCTCGCTCGTGTTCCGCGAGCTCGACGTGCCTGGCATGCCCGGCGAGCTCGTCCGCCAGCTCCTTGGCAAGCTCGTCGGTGTTGTGCAGCCCGGCCGCGGTGAGCGCCTCGGCCATGGCGGCCGTGTCCGGCTGGGCCTGCAGCTCCTCGCGGCTCAGGACCGTGGGCGGCGCCATGTTGATCACGATGCCGCCGACCTGCAGGCCGCCGACGGAACGGAGCTCGGCGATGCCGTCGAGGGTCTCCTGAACGGGCATTTCCTCAAGCGTGCAGACAAAGTGCACGGCGGTCTGCGGTGACTTGATCACGTTGGCCACGGAGTCGGCGTGCACGCGGACCGGCCCGACCTTGGCCAGCCCGGACACCTCGGCCGAGACGTTGAGGAACCGGCCGACCCTGCCGGTGGGCGGCGCGTCGAGCACCACGGCGTCGTAGCTGAACCCGCTGGACGAGCTCGGCTGCTTGCGCCTGGTCGCCTCGGTGGCCTTGCCGGTGACCAGCACGTCGGACAGGCCGGGGGCGATCGTGGTCGCGAAGTCCACCATGCCCAGCTTGGTCAGCGCGTTCCCGATGCCGCGCATGTTGTAGAACATCTGCAGGTAGTCGAGGAGCGCGCCCTCGGGGTCGATGGCGAGCGCGTACACGTCGCCGCCTGGGTTGCGGCCGTCCTCGGCCTCACCGGGGCCGATGGCGATCTTGCGCTCCTCATAGGGGAGCGGCGGGCGGTCGAAGAGCCGGGCGATGCCCTGCCTGCCCTCGGCCTCGATCAGCAGCACCTTCCGGCCGGCGTGCGCTAGGGCGAGTGCGAGGGCGGCGGCAACGGTGGTCTTGCCGGTGCCCCCCTTGCCCGTCACGACGTGCAGCCGCACGCCGTCCCAGTCCGTGTCCCTAGCGGTCATGCTCAATCCCTGGTCGTTGACGACGGTGCCTGGTAGTTCGTCTTTAAAGGAGGCTATCGCCGCGCGCCCACCGGTAAGTGCCAGTCCACGCTCGCCCGCTGCGGCCCGGTGCGGGTGAAGAACAAAAATCGAGGTAGTGAACGGACCGTGGTAACTCTTACGGCTCAACTGATCGCTGCGCCGTTTGGGAGCCGCAGACTAGGCTGAGCCCAAGCCCTTGCGGCCGTTCCTCATCGGGCCGGTCGCCGCTAATGAGGAGGCGGACCTGTCATGGAGGGTCTGATCGTAGTCATTGTGCTCTTGGTGATCGCCGGCATAATCGCCCTCGGGCGGTCGATGAAGGTCATCCAGCAGTACGAGAAGGGCGTCCTGTACCGGTTCGGCCGCGTGCAGTCCGAGCTGGTCGAGCCTGGCCTGGTCTTCATCCGCCCGATCGGTGACCGGGTGGAGAAGGTCAACATGCAGATCGTCGCGATGACCGTGCCCGCGCAGGAGGGCATCACCCGCGACAACGTGTCGGTTCGGGTGGACGCGGTCGTGTACTTCCGGGTGGTGGACCCGATCAAGGCCACGATCAACGTGCAGAACTACATCAACGCCGTCTCGCAGCAGGCGCAGACCTCGCTCCGGTCGATCATCGGCCAGTCGGAGATGGACCAGCTGCTGGCCGAGCGCGAGACCGTCAACAAGAAGCTGCGGCAGACCATCGACGAGCCGACCGAGGAGCCCTGGGGCATCCGGGTGGAGCGGGTGGAGATCAAGGACGTCTCGCTGCCCGAGGGCATGAAGCGCTCGATGTCGCGGCAGGCGGAGGCGGAGCGAGAGCGCCGCGCCCGGATCATCACCGCCGACGGCGAGTACCAGGCCTCCAAGCGGCTGGCGGCGGCCGCGTCGGTGATGGCCAAGGACCCGGCCGCGCTGCAGTTGCGGCTGCTGCAGACCGTGGTCGAGGTGGCGGGCGAGAAGAACAGCACGCTGGTCATGCCGGTGCCGGTTGAGCTGCTGCGGTTCTTCGAGAAGATGGCGCCCGGCCCGGCCGCCGCCACCGGGTCGACCGCGCTGGCCGACGCCGAGGCGGAGGACCAGCGCATCGCCGACCTGGGCGACGCCGAGGTGGCGGCGGCGGAGGCGGCGATCGCGCACGTGCCGGCGCCCGCGCCGGTGCCCGAGCTCGCCAACGCGGACGTGCCGCCGGTGCCGCCCGTCCCCGGCGTGCCCGAGCTCGCGGGCGGCGAGGAAGTCCCCCGCTCGGACCGATAATGTGAGCGGCATGACGACCAAGTGGGAGTACGTAACCGTGCCGCTGCTTTCGCACGCGACCAAGCAGATGCTGGATAACTGGGGTGACGAGGGCTACGAACTCGTCTCCGTGGTGCCGGGCCCGACCGGCGAACAGCTGATCGCCTACATGAAACGGCCGAAGGAATGAGCACACCGTCGCAGCGGCTCGCCGCCCTCGGGCTGATGCTGCCGCCGGTGGCCGCGCCGCAGGCGGCGTACGTGCCGGCCGTGCGGACCGGCAACTACGTCTACGTATCCGGTCAGCTGCCGATGGCGGACGGCAAGCTGCAGGCCGTCGGCAAGGTGGGCGACGTGGTGAGCGCCGAGGAAGCGGCCTTGCTGGCGCGGCTCTGCGCGCTGAACGGCCTGGCCGCCGCCGCCTCGGTGGTGGCCGGCGGCCTCGACGCCATCACCCGGATCGTCAAGGTCACCGGCTTCGTGGCGAGCGTGCCGTCGTTCACCGGCCAGCCGGTGGTGATCAACGGCGCGAGCGAGTTCCTGATCGAGGTCTTCGGCGAGGCCGGACGGCACGCGCGCAGCGCCGTCGGGCTGGCAGTGCTGCCGCTTGACTCGCCGGTCGAGGTCGAGCTGATCGCCGAAGTGGCGTAGGGCGCGGCGGCGTGCGGATACGGCTTGACTGGTTCGGCGAGAAGCTGCTGCAACGGCTGGTCGACATCGAGGCCGGGCGCCTCACGCCGCCCACCCCGCGCGACGCGGCGACCGTGATGCTGCTGCGTCCGGCCGGCGCTGACGGCGCTGACGGCGCTGACGGCGGCGGCGTCGAAGTGCTGATGCTGCGGCGCGTCGCGGCGATGAAGTTCGCGCCCGGCGCCTACGTCTTTCCCGGCGGCTCGGTCGACCCGGCCGACTCCGACCCGGAGGTCGGCTGGCACGGGCCGGATCCGGCCGAGTTCGGCCGCAGGCTGGGCGCGGCGGCCGAGATGGCCCGCGCGCTGGTCTGCGCGGCGGTGCGCGAGACGTTCGAGGAGTCGGGCGTGCTGCTGGCCGGGACGCCCGGCGGCGGCCCGCTGGCGGTGCCCGCCGGGTCGTCGTGGGAGTCGGACCGGAAGGCGCTGATCGCGGGCGAGGTAACGCTGGCCCAGTTGCTGTCGCGGCGGGGCCTGGTGCTCCGGGCTGACCTGCTGGTGCCATGGACGCGGTGGATCACACCCGAGGGCGAGCCGCGCCGGTTCGACGCGCGGTTCTTCGCCGCCGCGCTGCCCGCCGGCCAGCTGGCGACCGGGCACGCGGCGGAGTCTGACCACACCGCGTGGCTGCGCCCGGCGGACGCCATCGCGGCGGCCCGGGTCGGGGAGATCTCGCTGCTACCGCCGACGGCCACCACGCTGAACGACTTCGCGGTGGCCGCCGCGGCCGGCCACGGCGTGGCCGAGATTCTCGGTCGGCCGCCGCTGATCGAACCGATCATGCCGCTGCTGGCGGTGGAGGACGGCGCGGCCTGGCTGCACATCCCAGACGAGGTGGGGTACCCGCTATGAGCGCAGAACCCGGTCTCCGGCCGGCCGATGGCAGCAGGGCCGCCGACGGCATGGGCACCACCCGCGCGTGCTGCGTGCTCGCGCCCAACCCGTCGCCGATGACGCTCGACGGCACCAACACGTGGGTGATCGCCGAGCCGGGCTCATCGACCTCGGTCGTGGTGGACCCGGGACCCGACGACGAGGGTCACCTGCAGCGGGTACTCGAACTCGGCTGCGCCGGTGACCGGCGGGTGGCGCAGGTGGTGCTGACCCACGGGCACCCGGATCATTCGGCCGGCGCGGTTCGCTTCGCCGAGCTGAGTGGTGCGCCGGTCGGGGCGCTCGATCCTGCTCTCCGACTCGGCACCGAGGGGTTCGGCCCGGGCACGGTGCTCACCAGCGGCGGCTGCGAGCTGCGGGTGGTGGCCACCCCCGGGCACACGGCGGACTCGCTCAGCCTGCTGCTTGCAGCCGACGGCGGGCTGCTGACGGGCGATACGGTGCTTGGCCGGGGCACCACGGTGATCGCGCAGGACGGGTCGCTTGGCGACTACCTGAGAACGCTTGACGAGCTCAGGGCGCTGGCCGACGAGTTTGGCCTACGGGTGCTGCTGCCCGGCCACGGTCCGCTGCTCGGCGACCCGGCGGGCGTCCTCGACTACTACATCGCGCACCGCAGGGAACGTCTCGACCAGGTGCGGGCGGCGCTGGCGGCCGGGGCGCGCACGCCCGCCGAGATCGTCGCGACGGTGTACGCCGACGTGGACCGCGCCCTCTGGCCGGCCGCCGAGCAGTCCGTCCGCGCCCAGTTGGAGTACCTCACAAGTCCTTAGCGAGCGCGCTTGCGCAGCCGCTCGGCGTCGAGGATGAGTACCGAGCGGGCCGAGATTTGCAGCCAGCCGCGGGCGGCGAAGTCGGCCAGCGCCTTGTTCACCGTCTCCCGCGATGCGCCGACGAGCTGCGCCAACTCCTCCTGGGTGAGGTCGTGGTGCACATGCAAGCCATCCGGCTCCTCCTTGCCGAAACGCTCGGCAAGGTCCAGCAGGTTCTTCGCCACCCGCCCGGGGACGTCGGTGAACACCAGGTCGGCGGTCACGTCATTGGCCCGGCGCAACCGCTGGGCGAGCGCGCGCAGCATGTGCAGCGATACCTCGGGGCGCTCCCGCAACCACGGGGTCAGCGCCTCGTGCTTGAGCGCCCCCAGGGTCGCGTCGGTCACCGCGCTGGCGGAGGAGGTCCGTGGCCGGGGGTCGAACAGCGACAACTCGCCGAACATCTCGCCCGGCCCGATCACACTCAACAGGTTCTCGCGGCCGTCCGCGGCGGCGCGAGTGAGCTTCATCTTGCCGTCGATCACCACGTACAGGGCGTCGCCGTCATCGCCCTCCATGAACAGGTGTTCACCACGCGAGAGCTTTACCTCCGCCATCTGGCGGCGGAGCGCACGGGCCGCCTCATCGTCAAGGCCATTAAACAGGGGTGCCCGTCTCAGCACGCCTTCGGTGTGGTCCACCGGTCCTCCTTGCTGCCAACTTTGCCGTTACTAAGTGTCAATCATGGGATGCCATGCTCTGTGCCCGGTATCCAAAGTATTCCCGCCTGGGTCGATAAAGGTGCATGGATCTCCCCGGCTTTCCTGAGACATTCGACTACGCTACGTAGCGATCCGATCGCTAGGGGGACGGGATGCGCGCTGGCTGGCGTCACGGGGCTGCCGCGGGCGGCCGACGGCTCGCTGTGCTCGGCGTAATCGCCGCCTGCGCCGCCGCCGTGGCCAGTGGCGGTGCGGCGACGCAGGCGGCGGTGCGGCCGAGGAGCGTGGCCCCGCCAGCCGCGGTGCGGTTGTCTGCGGCGCAGCGCCTGGTCGCCAGCCGGGCCGCCGAGCTGGCCAGGAGCACAGCCAGGACTGTGACGTTGAGCACCGCGCTGACCGGCCTGCGGACCCAGGGCGAGGCGCTGACAGAGCGCTATGACCACGAGGTGGTGCTTGCGCAACAGGCGTCCGCTGCCTACCTGGCGACGGTGGCCCGGTTGGCCGCCGCGCGTAAGAGCGCGCGGCAGGCAGCCTCGCTGCTTGGCCAGCAAGCGGCGGCGGACTACGAGTCGCAGGGCGGGCCGAGCATGGCGGCGGCGGCATGGGCGGGCCTCACCGATCCGCAGGGCTATCTGGGCACGCTCGGCCTGCAGCAGGAGCTGGACAACCAGCGCGTCGACCTGGTCGCGGCGAGCAGGGCCGACGAGATTGTCACCCGGCTCTTCAGCGCGCAGGCGGCCAGCCTGCTCCGGCAGCAGCGCTCCGCCGCCCAGGCGGCCGGCTTCCTCAAGGCCGCGGTGACCGCGGCCGTCAACCGGCAGGCCGCCGTGGTGCGGGCGGCAAAGACGTCCAACGCCCGCCTTGCCGTCGAGACGGCGGACGCACGGACCAGCGAGGCCGCGCTGGCTGAGCGGTCCGGCGATGCCTCGCTGGCCGCGACGGGCGGCTTGGGCGGTTCCGGCGCCTCCTACGTCCCGCCGCCCGGCCTCGTGGCGAGCGTGCTAGCCGGCGGCCCGAGCGGCGCGGCCCCCGGCGTGGTCGCGCCCGACTGGGCGCCGGACGCCGGCGCCAGCGCGGCGCAGGGAAACATCGCCGCCAACTGGGCGCTGACCCAGCTCGGCAAGCCCTACCGCTGGGGTGCCGCCGGGCCGGGCTCCTACGACTGCTCAGGGCTGGCGCTGCAGGCGTGGGCCAGGGCCGGCGTCCGACTGCTGCACTGGACCGGGTTTCAGTGGGCGTCCGGGCCGCACGTGCCTTTCGCCCAGCTCCGCCGAGGCGACCTGGTCTTCTACGCCACCAATATCGCCGATCCGGCCACCATCCACCACGTCGGCATCTACCTCGGCAACGGCCTCATGGTCGATGCCCCGTACACCGGCGCCTTCGTCAGGATCGACTCCATCTACGCATTTCCCTACCTAATCGGGGACACCCGTCCAGCCGCCTGACTAGGGGCGGGCGGGGTCGGGGCCAGGCGAGAGGTCGGTCGCACGCTGGCTACTTAGTGTTCTCTAA
>Ga0302325_10021156_pt1 | contig 13625 bp, 14 predicted proteins | sample Palsa_T0_2_FD_201948 | JGI IMG/M metagenome (GOLD analysis project Ga0302325, IMG submission 201948) | Peat permafrost microbial communities from Stordalen Mire near Abisko, Sweden - Palsa_T0_2 | ecosystem: Environmental > Terrestrial > Soil > Palsa > Peat permafrost | place: Sweden: Abisko... | reverse complement strand
CTTGGACTTGGCAAGCTCGGCGGCCAGGGCCCGCCAGGCCACCACGTTGGGCACCATGGCGGCTGTGATGACCGGCGCACCACGCTCCGCCTCACTCTCCTCTTCGTACTCGTCATCGTCATCCTCACCTTCATCGTCAGGGTCGATGCCGTGATCTTTTCTGCTATGGGGATTGGCGTAGTCAGCGATCGAGATGCCATCCATGAAGTTGCGCCCGCAGTAGCCCTCGGACTCGGCCCAGGTGGCGAACTGGCCCAACGTCCGGCCGACGTTGGTGATGGTGGCCGGCCTCAGCTTGGCCAGCTTGGGTGCATCGAGCACGGCCTGGGCATCGGACTTTCGCAGCGACCCCATCCGCTTGGCGCCCAGGATCGGCACGATGTGGACCCGGAGACGGCTTGTGTGGTTGGTCCGGTTGAGGTCATCCCAGCGCGGATGGCTGGATTCGAGCCACAACTCGGCACAGCGCTCGAGGGTGGTGCTCCGGCGCTTGCCCTCGAGTGGGACTCCAGCATCGAGCTCAACCACCTGGGCCGCTGACCGGCGCCGAGCTTCCTGGATGGAGCGCCCGCCGCTGATCTCACGGCCCTTCCCGGTGGCTGGATCGTCGTACAGGACGCGGAAGTAGGGCTTGGCCCCGGGCCGCAGGATGCGCACGTTGTAGGTGGCATCAACCACCTCGACGGCGGGACCCGCTGGCTCCTCGTCTACCGGCTCTGAGCTGGGCTTTTCAATGGCCATTGCAGGTGCCTCCATGGGGAGCTGAATGGGAACTCCGTGGGACTACGGTAGCACGTACTCAGCCTCGCGCGCTCCCCGATGAAGCAAAAAGTGCCCCCCACCTGGGAGGGCACTTCAGAGCGGCCGACGGGGATCGAACCCGCATGATCAGCTTGGAAGGCTGAGGTTCTACCATTGAACTACGGCCGCGAAACGGGGAGCAGTCTAGAGCGTCTACCGTCGAGCCCGTGGACGCACTGTTTGATCGGGTCGGGGGTGAGCAGTTCTTTGTCGACCTGGTTGGGGCCTTCTATCTCGGAGTTGCGGGCGACCCACTCCTGCGGCCGCTCTATCCGGAAGATCTGGCCGAATCGGTTGACCATCTGGCCCTCTTCCTCATGCAGTATTGGGGTGGACCTGCGACGTACAATGAGCTGCGGGGTCATCCCAGACTTCGCATGCGTCACGTGCCCTTTGTGATTGGACCGGCTGAACGCGATGCCTGGTTGCGCCACATGAGCAGTGCCGTCATGCACATGGCCGAGTCGACCGGTGTGGCTCAGGACGATGTGGAGGAGCTCCAGGCGTACTTTGTCATGGCCGCCAATTCGCTGATGAATGCGCCCTGATCAGTCGAGAAAGATCGGGGGGCGATTCTCACGGCGAGCCCGAACCGACTCCTCGAAGTTCTTGGTGGTAATGCGTACGAAGAGCTGGGCTGTCCCCTCTGCGTCCATATGTGTCTGCAGGCTGCCGGCATCCAGGCTGTTCCACAGCTGCCGTTTGGTCAGCTCCACCCCGGCCCGGCTCCAACCGATGATGCGATCGGCCGTGGCATACGCCGTGGTGAGCAGATCATCACCGGGGACCACTGACGAGACCAGGCCGATTCGCTCCGCCTCAACAGCCAGGACGTCCCGCCCGGTCAGCATGATTTCCGATGCCCGGGACTGACCAACCGATCGGGGCAACAGGTAGCTGATGCCGAGTTCAGCAGCGGTCAATCCGTTGTTGATGCCTGCGGCACGAAAATAAGCGCAGTCCGAAGCGATCCGGATGTCAGCTGAGAGCGCGAGACAGAAACCTCCCCCGATGGCCGGACCGTTCACGGCGGCGATGACCGGTTGATGCAAGCGCCGGATGGTCGTGATGACCTCGTCAAGCAACTCCATTGAGCGCAAGGCAATGGTGGGGAGAGTCAGCCCGTCAATGTGGGGGAACACACCCGGGTCCTCCAGGTCGGCCCCTGAGCAAAATCCCTTCCCGGCACCGGTGATCACCACCACGCGGACTTCATTGTCGTAACCGATTTCACGCAATCGATCCCGGAGCGGAATCATGACGTCGAACGCCATGGCGTTCATCCGCTCTGGCCGGTTCATTGTGACCAGGGCGACGTGGGGTTGGGGAGAGGTGACCTCAACGAATGGCATTGTCGGCATCGTAGGCAGGGTCGGTGGGGAATCTCTTCTCCCAAGTGTCCTTTTGGGGGAGATCCTTGCGGGCCAACCAGCGCAGGTGTGCCGCTCGAGCATCCCAGGAGTAGACGACGGCCGTCCCGGTCAGCAGGTCGTGCAGACCACGGCGTTCCGGCTGGAAGAGGATCCCCAGGAATCCCAGGCCGAGGATGACGATGCTCAACGGCAGGCAGATGGACCGCAAAACTGCCTGGCGGGGGCTGATAGCGGCCCCCTGGGCCGTGACAACTTGAATGCCGAACAAGGCCATCCCGATCGTCTTTCCGCTGACCGCCCAAGGGTAGGTGAAGTAGATGAACTCCCATACGGTCAAGGCCACAATGGCTGGCAGCTGATGGTGGGTGACTGTGACCGTCCTTCCGGTGACCAGTTCACTGGCCAGCGATATGAGGGCCACTCCGGCGGTGTAGAGACCCCATGATGCTCCAACGTCGACGGCGAACGACACCAGGCGGCTCATGGCGCCGGCGTAATGTCCCTGCCGACCCATTGTCACCTCCGTAGGTGGTACGGGCAGAGACGTCAAAGTGTCCTCTGGTCGTCAATGAGAAGTGGCGGGCCAACGGGGAGGCTGCCGACCTTCCGACCGATAATGCGGTTTGACCACTTGAAAAAGTAGTCGTCCAGGCCGACGCCCTGGCTGCGGATGACGTCGAGCGCTTCGGTGAGGACGCCGGTGGTGGAACGGGCGATGATGGCACCGAGTTCTGTCTGCTCCACCAGGGCATCAATGTCGAGTTGGTCGACAATGGCGTTGACATCAATCCGTTCGACAATCCGCTGCACGTTGACCCGATCGACGATCTTGTCCACATCGACCCGGCTGACGATCTTGTCCACATCGACATGCTCGATCAGGGCGTCAATGTCGATGGCCTCAATGACCAGTGCGACAATCCGGTCGGCGATGGTCTGGGCCAGTTGTTCCATCCGCGAGCTGATCGGATTGGGGCTCACGGGATCGCCGTGCTCTGTGACATGACTGTGATCATCGCACCCGCGGGAAGGGCACGAGTGCGACGGATGCGGTACGTTCGCCTCCGTTGGAACACGTTCCGAGGAGGTTGCACCGTGGAGTTCGAGAAATACGACAACGGGGTCCCGTCGTGGGTTGACATGGGAAGTCCCGATCTGGACAAAGCCAAGGAATTCTACGGGGGTCTGTTCGGGTGGAATTGCCCCGAAGGAGCACCCGAAGCCGGCGGGTACTCGGTGTGCGACCTTGATGGAAAGACGGTGGCTGGACTGGGGCCGCAGATGGATCCCAACGCTCCACCGAACTGGCTCACCTACGTCAACGTGGACAGCGTCGACGACACCATCGCCAAGGTAGCAACCAGCGGGGGCATGGTCTTCATGCCGGGCATGGATGTGATGGATGCCGGTCGAATGGCCATTTTCGCCGATCCTCTCGGAGCCGTCATCGGGTTGTGGCAACCCAATCAGCACCTGGGGGCCCAGGTGGCCAATGAACCGGGTACCTACTGCTGGAGCGAGCTCATCACGACCGACGTGGCCGCCGCCAAGGCGTTCTACCAGGCGGTCTTCGGATGGGACTTCGAGGACCAGGGCCCTCCCGGAGGACCGCCGGCGTACACCGAGTGGAAACTCGGAGGGAAGTCCATCGGCGGAATGATGCTCAAGTCACCGGACATGCCGGCCGAGATGCCGTCCATGTGGGGTGTCTATTTCGCCGTGGCGGATACCGATGCCACTGTGGCCCTGGCCCAGAAGCTGGGGGCAACCGTGTTCATGGAACCGACGGACATTGAGCCGGGACGTTTTGCGCTCCTGTGTGACCCCGTCGGTGCCATGTTCAGCGTTCTGGCCCTGAAGCCCGAGCTCGTCCCCTAAAGAGGCGATGGAGCGTCGACGTCTGGGTCGAACCGGCCACCAGAGCAGCGTGGCCATTCTTGGCGGTGCCGCCTGCTGGGCTGCCACTCCTGAGGAGGCCGGCACGTGGCTGCAGATGGCACTCGACCGGGGTGTGAATCACCTCGACATAGCGCCGCAGTATGGGGCAGCGGAATCGGTCGTCGGTCCCTTCCTGGCCGCCCGGAGTGACGACATGTTCATCGCCGGTAAGACGATGCGGGCCAATCCGGCCGGGGTTAAGGACCAATTCGACACCACTCGTCGTTTGCTCAACGCCGACGTGCTCGACCTCTACCAGGCGCATGCCGTGACCACGTTGGAAGAACTTGACCGGCGCTCGGCGGCGTTGGAGCAGATCCTCCGCTTGCGTGAGAGCGGCCAGACACGGTTTGCCGGCATCACCGGCCATGACCTGACGGTGCCGATGGTGATGCTGGAAGCTCTCCGTCGATTTGATCTGGACACGGTGATGTTCCCCGTCTACCCGGCGTTGTGGGCTCGTCCAGAGTATCGGGATCCGGCTGAGGAGCTGTTGGCCCTGTGTGGTCAACGGGATATCGGTGTCATGGCCATAAAGGCGGTCGCCCACCGACCCTGGGCTGATGGACGACCACTGGCCGCCGCTGTCGGCGGTCCGGAGCGTTGGGCCAGTGCCTGGTACGAACCGGCACGCACCGATGACGATCTGGACCGCGGTGTCCACTTTGCTCTTTCAACCACCGGGGTGCACGGGTTCTGCACTCCGGGCGACATCGGCCTCCTCCCGGCGGTCCTTGACGCCGCTGAGCGTTTCACTCCGCAAAGTGAATGGGAGCGTGACGCGGCCATTGCGGCGATGTCGGCCACGGAACTGATCTTCCCCATGCCCCACTAGGGCGCCGCCTGCAACGCAGCCACCACCTCGGCGAAGGCCTCATCGTCCTCAGGATCGGCCGGCGGCGAGGCCACGATGCCGTCTCCCAAGCCGCCGAATCGCTCACAAAGAAGCTCAGGCAGCTCGGCGAAGGTCCCGCAGGGCACCAGAGTGTCAATGACCTGGTCGGAGAGAACGGAGCTGAGGTCATCCCATTGTCCATTGCGGACGAGGGCCTGCAACTGTTGCCCGAGGTCACCCCATCCGTAGAGCTGCAGGGTCGGTCGATACGCCGGAGTGGAGTAGAGGAAGGCCAGGAGTCGCCGCTGACGCTCCCGTTCGGCCTGGAGGGCTTCGGGTGATGAACCGGCGATGATCTGGGTACCGATCACCAGCTCAAATCCGTCCCCCTGGAGGTCGCGGTCCACCCGGGCGGCCCCGTCGGCCAACGCTGGCCGGCAGGTGGTTTCGAGGTAGGGGGGATTGGAATTAGTGGGGTGAGTGACGAGGCCATCGGCGATCTCCCCGGCCAATGCGCAGGCGGCACGCTGGACGCCCCCCAGGTAGATGGCGGGTGTCACCGTCGTGTCATCTGGACCGGGGTTGAAGTAGGGCTGCATTCTCGAAATCCGGTAGTGCCGGCTCCCATATGACGGCTGTTCTCCGGTCCGAAAGGCTGAGAAGATCGCTCGGACGGCGCCGACGTAGTCACGCAGCTGACCGACCGGGTCATCGCTGAACGGCATGCCGTAGCGGTCCTCAATGTTCTGGCGAATCTGCGTGCCCAGGCCGAGCTCGAACCTTCCCTGGCTGAACTTGGACAGATCCCAGGCCGCATAGGCGGTCAAGGTGGGGCTGCGCGTAAAGGCCAGGGCCACGCTGGTGCGAACCGTGATGCGCGATGTGTGCTCCGCCACCAGGAGCGCCACCCCGAAGGGGTCATGGATCGTCTCGGCGACATGGAGGCCGTCATAGCCAAGCGCCTCGACCCGACGGGCGTGCCCGATGACTTCCGTCAGGTTGAGCCGGGGGTCCATCCCGGCGTAGACCTTCATGTGGTTGCTCCGTCCCCTCCCGTACTCTGGGCGCGACCTCGGGCGATGATGGCCTCTCGCTCGGTGGCCAGCCGCGATTGATCGAATCGCTTCTCCATCCACAAGCGTGAGGCGCGTGATTCCGCCACCCAGGCCTCGCGGCCGGTCAGTGCGCCGATCTCGTCGTACATGCGGCGGATCTCTCGCACATTCTCGGCGGGAATGGCGGCAATGGTTGAAGCCACTGCACGAGCCCGATCCATCAGCAACTCATGGGGCACCACCTCGACCACCAATCCCCACTGGTAGGCGGTCATGGCGTCGATGAAGTCGCCGGTGAACGTCATGCGCCGGGCCCGGTCCACACCGATGAGTTGGGGAAGCCGGATGGTCATGCCACCTCCCGGCATGGCCCCAACCCGGGCATGGGTGTCGGCGAACCGGGCTCGGTCCGAAGCAATGAGGAAATCACAACCCAGGGCGAGCTCAAGTCCGCCCGTGACGGCCGCCCCGTTTATGGCGCCAATGATGGGGGTGTCGTGCGCCGGCATGAGGCCCAGGTGTTTCAGGGGACTCTTCTGACGCTGCTGCTGCACGGATCGGAGTTCGAAGGATAGTGCCCGCAAGTCGAAACCAGCACAGAAAGCCGGGTCCACTCCGGTCAGAATCATGGCGCCCACATCCTCGCGGGCATCCAAGGTGACGATCGCCTCGTCCAGCAGGGCTGTCACTTCGCCGGAGAGTGCATTGCGCGCCTCGGGCCGATTCAAAGTAATCGTCCCGACACCGTCTGAGGCCTCGATATCTACCAACATTGGTGGTTTCCCCTCATTGCTTATTGACGTTGACCAGGGACGAGCCCGTCGAAGGAGACGATGCGGGCGATTCTCCCCCGATCTTCCATCCACCCGAAGCTCCACCCCTCCATTGTGGTCTCCCCGGCTTCGCAACGCTCCCAGGAGTAGCGAAAGTGCGCGTGATGGACATCGACAACGCTGGTGCGATGCAGCTCGGTGTGACGCCAGCTGTCGTGCCTGAAGTGACTGAATGCGTCACTGAGGCCCTGAGCGCCGTCGACCACCGCACCCGGACTGATGTAGACGAAGTCGGCCGTCACGTTCTCGGCTAACCGTTCCAACCGCTTGCGATCGTCCGTCATGAAGACGGCCGCCATGATGTCATCGATGCGTTCGGCCACGCTGTCGGGATGGTGATGGCGGAGCACGTCAGAAGTTTCGCAGAAGCGTGGAGAAGTGGTCAGTTCCCGCTGGTCGCCCAAAGATACAGCCGCGGTGTCGTCAGCTCCTCTTCGACGGGATCCCGCTCGTGGGCTTCGGTGATGGAGAAACCCGCCGCCGACACCATGGCGCAGAGTTCGGGGAGCGTGAACAACGTGGCATCGAGGGCACACGGTTGTTCCAGCATCTTGGTGGCGTGCAATGTGCCTTGCCCACCGTGAACGGCGATGAGCACGCTGCCACCTGGGGCCAGCACCCGGTGCATCTCGCTGAGCGCCACAGGCACAACCGAACGCGGGATATGAATCAGGGCGTAGAAACTCACCACGGCGGCCAGCGAGCCGTCAGCCAGCGTCAACGCGGTCATGTCCCCTTCAGCAAAGGTGAGGGACGGGTAGCAAAGGCGTGCCTGCTCCACCATGCCGGTCGAAAGGTCGATGCCTACGGTAGGGAGTCCCAGCTCAGCCAAATAGGCGCCTATGTGGCCCGGGCCACAGCCGAGGTCGCAGAGCGGGGTTGCCGTTGTGGTGGTCGACGTGATGGCTGCCGCGAAGCGGGTCAGCAACTCCCGATCGAAGGGCTTGTGGTCCAACTCATGGAGGAACGTCTCGGCATAGGCCGCGGCCACCGTGTCGTAGGTGATTTTCGGATTCACCCATTCGGAAGGATCGATGTCGCCTCGGGGCGTGGGGCCGCTCATGAAGCGGATTCCATTGCACTCCCGCTCACGCTCTCGCTCCCGGTCGGGCCATTGCGGTCTTCGTGCAACAGCACATAGGCATAGGCATCATGTTGCTGCCCGTGAATCCGCTCCCACCCGCGCAGGAGTCCTTCCCGGGTGAATCCCGCCCTTTCGGCCGTGCGGGCCGATGCCGTATTCCAAGGCTCAACGAACAGCTGGAGACGGGGGATAGCCAGAACATCAAAGGCGAAGTCCACCAGTCCGAGCAGTGCCTGTGTGGCCACATGGTTCCCACGGACCGAGGGGACCAGCCAGTAACCGACCGAGGCGCGGCCGCTCTCAATCTCGCGCAGCCACAATCCGACTGACCCCAAGGCGTGATCGGGTTCAGCGGAGTCGGCAATGACGAAGGAATAGCCGTGCCCGTCCCGCGCCCGGTCGTGCTGTCGCTCAATGTAGGCGCGGCCCTCGTCATCGCTGTAGACGGCCGGCACCGATGTGATGGTGGCTATGTAGGGATCGGCGGTCGCCTCTCTGACCAGGTGGAGATCCGATGGTCTGAAAGGTCGCAGCACTACCGGACCACACGCCAACTCCGGGACGTTGAGTGGTGCCTCAAAGGTCAGGAGGTCGAACGGTTTCATACCAGTGGAACGTAACCCGGTATGAGGTCGTGTGGCGTGTCGATGTAGCCCTTGGCCTCGGGAGGCCCGCCGAACCTGCCATGGCTCCATCGGACCTCAACATGACCGGACAGTTCATGGACCTGGCCCGATGTCCGGGCGCGCACCGAGGCGGTCCATCCGACGCGGGGCTGGCCGCCCGCTTGGGCGAATATCTCAAGGCGGCTCAGTGAGAACCGTTGGCGCCAGTCCCACGGGGTGGCGATCCGCAGGCGCAACGACCGGGTGGGGCTACTCCCCAACACGAAGTACGGGGCATTGCCGATGCGCAGGAGCCGCCACAGCATCGCCTCGTGGGTGCTGTCGCTGTGGCCCAGAGCGGCCCGCCAGCGCGCCACCGAGGCCTGCGAGACGGCGACCGACAGTTCTTCATAGGCGGACTTGGCCGTGCCGGGCCACCCGGACCGCAGCCATTGCCCGAGCGCAACCCGTTGTGCGGTGGTCAGGTCGACGGCCTGGGCCGGGAGTGCGTGGAGTGCCGACACGGTTGGACGGACCACCGTGGCACATCCGACCTCCTCCGCCTGATGGGACGGCTCCAGACCGGGCAGGGTTTGGCGAGCCGATCCGGTCGGCCCCATCGCCTTGCGCTGTGATGTGGCGTGGCCAGCCCCGTCAGCGACATCCCCGTCCCGAATGGATTGGCGCACAATGGCATAGAGGTGTTGATGCAACTCGGGCGCCGCCTCGGCGTACCAGTCGCCCCCCACGCCCCGGCCCGGCCTATGTGGGCCACCGACCAGTAAGTCGTCAAAGAGGTGGACCGGCGAGACATTGAACAGAATGTTCGACAAGTATTTGCAGCTCACCAGGTAGACGTGATCGATGCGCAAGTCGATCGGAGCGACCTCGTCTCCGGTGGCCCGGACAACGCCCTTCCACTCCACTACCTCCGGCCGGCGCCCGCGCAAGGCCTCGCGGGCTTCCAGGAAGGCCCGGCCGTTCTCCCAGGCCGCGTGAAATTCCGCCGCATAGGCGCCGCCGGACCGCACGGCTGAGAGTTGGTCCCAATTCTCGGGTGAGAGGCTCCGCATGGCGGCTGGGCGAAGGGCCAGTACCTCGTCGACGTCACCCAGACCGAGCATGCCCAACCCGGTGCCGAGCTCGGTCACCAGAGTGCGCAGGTTGGGCACTTGTGCATCCTTGCACGCTGGACCTCACCGGCCGCACGCCTACTCCATGAAGAGTGGCGTCAGCTGGAGTTCCATGGGGCCGATCTCAATATCGCCGGAACCGAACAGGTCGGTGCTCTCGTAGACGTCGACGGCGATGCCCGTACGGGCGATGAAGGCGAACACGGCCTCTCCCCAACGCTCCTCGGTCAGGGCCAGGCGCAGGGCATCGCGTTCACCGAGGGGCAGATCCCGACCCGGGGTCTGGGCCACCAGCTGGCAGGCCAGGACCCAGTTCAGTGTGGCGAGGTCCTCGGCCACGAACAGTCGCGGCGGGTCCTCGCGGACAATGGCGCACGCCACCAGCGTGGTCACTTTTTGTCCGGCGCCAGATCCCCGACCGTCCAGAAGCCGACCCCTGGAGCCGCGGTGCCGCCGTCGGCGTAGGAGGACAGCCGGTGACGTGCCGCAGTCGACAGGAGGTCGATAGCGTCGTGAAACCCGTGAGGTCCCGTGGCCCGCAAAGCCTTGTCGGCCTCGGTCCCGGGCTTTGGCAGCTGTGTCGTCAAGAAGACCAGCGGTCCCACCCCATTGCTGGCCATCACATGGGCCCGTCCCAAGGCGCGCCAGACAGTCTCCGTTTTGGCCATCCCACCTCGATACGCCGAGTTCGACCCGGCGACATCGAAATACCACGTCCGACCGGCTTGGTCGATCGCCGTGAAACTCACCGCCATGCCCAGACCACGCAGGCGCCGGTTGGCCCGCACATCGGAGAATCCGGCCGTGGCGAGTGCTTCCTTGGCCAATACCCCCGCCGACGCACCGCCGTCGTCCACGTCGGACACCTCGGCGATCACCAGTCGCTCTTCGCGCAACCTTGTCTGGGCCAGCTCGATGTAGGAAGGGTCGAGGTCGTACCCCATGCCGTGCCGACCGGTGCGCTCAGCGGCCACCACCGTCGAACCCGAGCCCAGGAACGGGTCCAGCACCAAGTCACCGGCAAAGGTGTAGAGCTCAATGAGCCGTTGGGGGAGCTCGACGGGAAATGGAGCGGGGTGGCGGACCCGGCTGGCGCTCTCCGGCGGGATGTCCCACACATCAAGGGTGAGAGCCATGAAATCGTCCGCCTTTATGGTGCTCTCCCAAGGAAGACCGGCCTGGCGCCGATCCTTTGGGCTCCGGGCCCGACCGAAACGACCCTTGCTCACCACGATCACCCGCTCGGTGACGTCGCGCAGCACCGGGTTGGCGGGGGAGCGGAACGAGCCCCAGGCACAGGAGCCACTGGCGCCTTCGCCCTTCTGCCAGATGATCTCGCCCCGCGGCAGAAGATGGAGATCGTCCTGCAGAATGGACATGACGTCGGCGGCCAGGCTGCGGTACGGCTTACGGCCCAGGTTGGCCACGTTGACAGCAATCCGCCCACCCGGTTCAAGGACCCGTTTGCACTCGGCGAACACCTCGCGCAGCAGCTGGAGATACTCGAGATAGGAGCCGGGAACCCCCTCGCGGTCGAGCTCCTCCTCGTACTGTTTGCCGGCGAAATACGGGGGCGAGGTGACGACGAGGGCCACCGAGTCGTCGGCCACCGCATCCATCCGGCGGGCGTCGCCACAGAGGCAGGACTCAGCGACAGGAAGGTGTGGAGTGACGTGATCTTCCGCACTGATCTCCGGAGCTTCGAAGCGGGCGTAGAACGCGTCTGCCACGTGGGACTCACGGCGCCCGACACCGAAGTTGGAAGTCGCCGTGCGACGGCGTGGAGCCATGGGAACTCCTGACCCTACTGGGCACCCGGGCCGGGCCGGGTGATCCTGTGAGAGAGCGTGATCGTCATGGGCGTGAGTGTACGGAAGCGGTGTCTCACTCATTGTGGACGAAGAGGGGGAGGCCACTAACCTCGACCGTTGGTGGCGTGGCACGCAGCGTCGCCCGGCGTGGGGGGGTGGAGTGTCACAGAGCAACGGTGGTTCCGGTGATGCCGCTCAAATTGAGTCTCTGCTGAGTGCGTTGGACCCAGCGGAAAAGGTGGCCCTGGCCTCAGGGATCGACACCTGGCACACGGCCGCCGCACCCAGCATCGGCCTGCCTTCGATCAAGGTGACCGATGGCCCCAGCGGAGCCCGGGGGGGATCGTTCGGTGCCGTGGCCTCAGCGAGCTTTCCCTGCGCCAGTGCGCTCGGCGCCACATGGAACACCTCGTTGATCTACCAGGTCGGGGTGGCATTGGCGCAGGAGGCTGTATGGAAGGGCGCTCGTGTCCTGTTGGCGCCCACCATCAATATTCAGCGCCATCCTTTAGGGGGGCGCCATTTCGAGTGCTACTCGGAAGATCCATTCCTCACGGCTCGTCTCGCCGTGTCCTGTATCGCGGGAGTGCAGAGCCGTGGGGTGGCCGCCACCCCCAAGCACTTCGTCTGCAACGACACTGAATTCGAGCGCCACACCATCAGTTCGGACGTCAGCGAGCGGGCTCAACGTGAGATCTACTTCCCTCCGTTCGAAGCGGCCATCGTCGAAGGCGGCGCGTGGGCGCTCATGGCCGCCTACAACAAGATCAACGGCGCCTATGCCGCCGAGAACAGGCTTCTGGTCGAACTGGTCAAGGGGGAGTGGGGGTTCGACGGTCTGGTCATGTCGGACTGGTGGGGGACGATGAGTACCGTGGCCTCGGCCAACAACGGGTTGGATCTTGAGATGCCGGGACCACCGGTGCATTTCGGTTCCAAACTGTCGGCTGCAGTGCAGTCCGGCCAGGTCAGCCCGGAAACCGTGGACGAAAAGGCCCGCCGACTCATCAGGTTGGCCCGACGGGTCAACGCGTTCGAGGACCCGTTGCCCGACGACGAGCAGGAGTTCGATGACCCGGGGCATGCGGCGCTGCTGCGAAGGGCGGCGACCGAAGCGGTTGTCCTTTTGAAGAATGACGGGCTGCTGCCCATGGATCCCTCGGCAACCGGCACCGTGGCCATCATCGGGCCGCTGGGCGAGCGCATGAGCATGCAGGGTGGGGGAAGTGCCTATGTCGAACCACATCGGTCGGCCTCCTTGCTGTCTGCCGTGCGCGCCCTCAGTTCGGCCGAGGTCTCCTTCAGTCCGGGGTGCCGGATCTTCCGCGAGCCGCCCCCACTGCGAGAGGGCCTGTCGGTCCTGATCGACGGGACCGAGATGGCGGGGGCCCTGGTCTCGTACTTCAACTCGCCGGAATTCGAGGGAGAGGCGGCGCTCCAACAGCGGCGGCGGCGAATGCACGTGGTCTGGCTCGGTGAACCGGTGCCCGGAAAGATTGAGGGCCAGTTCTCGGCGCGGGTGACCGCCAACTACACGGCGGCGGAGAGCGGCTTACACCGCTTCACGTTGGTCAGTGCCGGTCGCAGCCGGGTCTTCATTGACGACCACTGCGTGGTGGACAACTGGGACCAATGGGAGCGAGGAACTTCCTTTTACGGAGCGGGCAGCACCATGGTGGAAGGTTCGATCTCATTGGAGGCAGGGCGCTCCTCCACGATGGTGCTGGAATACTCAGCGCCGGAAACTCCCGGCGTGCGCGGCGTCACCCTGGGATGCATGCCACCCGATACCACCGATCTGATCGACCAGGCCGTTGCGGTGGCCGGGAGTGTCGACGCCGTCGTGTTGGTGGTGGGCACCACGGGCGAGACGGAGAAGGAGGGGACGGACCGCACGACGCTGCAACTCCCGGGCGAGCAGGACGAGCTGGTCCGCCGGGTCCTGGCGGCCAACCCCCGAACGGTGGTGGTGGTCAATGCCGGATCGCCCGTGGCGATGCCGTGGGTTGCCGATGCCCCGGCCGTCCTATGGACCTGGTTCCCGGGGCAGCAGGGCGACGAGGCGGTGGCCGACATTCTGTTTGGCCAGAAGGACCCGGGAGGGCGCCTCCCCATGACCATGCCGGTGCGGGTGGAGGACTGCCCGGCCCACGCCAC
>Ga0302325_10021154_pt1 | contig 13625 bp, 8 predicted proteins | sample Palsa_T0_2_FD_201948 | JGI IMG/M metagenome (GOLD analysis project Ga0302325, IMG submission 201948) | Peat permafrost microbial communities from Stordalen Mire near Abisko, Sweden - Palsa_T0_2 | ecosystem: Environmental > Terrestrial > Soil > Palsa > Peat permafrost | place: Sweden: Abisko... | reverse complement strand
GCATACCGATGGCGAGGTTGCGCGGGAGTTGCGCATCACACGGGGGACTGTGGGCAAGTGGCGCCGACGCTTTCAGAGCGCTCGGCTTGAGGGCTTGCTTGATGAGCCGCGCCCTGGTGCGCCACGCACGATCAGTGATGCGGTGGTCGAGCAGTTGATAGCCAAGACGCTGCATGAGAAGCCACGCACAGCCACGCATTGGAGCAGCCGAGCGATGGCGAGGAGCAGTGGCTTGTCGCAAAGCGCCGTGGTGCGCATCTGGCGCGCCTTCGGTCTGCAGCCGCACCGGGCTGAGACTTTCAAGCTCTCCACCGATCCGCTGTTCATTGAGAAGGTGCGTGATATCGTGGGGTTGTATTTGAACCCGCCGGAGCGAGCATTGGTGCTGTGCGTGGACGAGAAGAGTCAGATCCAAGCCCTCGATCGCACGCAGCCGATTTTGCCGATGATGCCCGGCGTGCCCGAACGGCGCACGCATGACTACGCTCGCCACGGGACCACGACGCTCTTTGCAGCCCTCAACATCGCCACCGGCAAAGTCATTGGTGAGCTGCATCGGCGCCATCGCTCGCAGGAGTTTTTGCAGTTCCTGCGCACGATTGATGAGGCTGTGCCGAAGCCACTGGATGTGCACTTGGTGATGGACAACTACGGTACTCACAAGACTCCTACCGTTAAACGCTGGCTGGCTCGCAATCCTCGCTTCCATGTGCACTTCACACCCACTTCGGCCTCCTGGCTCAATCAGGTCGAACGCTGGTTCGCTACGCTCACCGAGCGCCAGATCCGCCGCGGCACTCACCGCAGCACCGTTGAACTGGAGAGGGCCATTCGCGATTACCTCGCTAGCAGTAATCGCGATCCAAAACCATTTCAATGGACCAAAACAGCTGACCAGATCCTTGAAAGCATCAAGCGATTCTGTATGCGAACTTCTAACTCAGGACACTAGCGTATATCAGCCGACTTCGGCATAGAACTTCTCGATTACCGGGCGCTGACCCTTGGCGATCTTGAGCAGCGCCTGTGCTTTGTCAAACCACCCGCCGCGATCGACCTCAGGGAATTGCATGGTGCGGCCAGATCTTGGTGGCCATTCCATTTCAAAAAGATTACTCCTCAGCTGGTCTGGTTCGCAGTCTCCCTCGATCGCCCAAATATGCAGTCGTTTACCGCTGGGTTGCCGGAATATTCCGAGATCATGCTCGCGGGCGTTCAGGCTGGCCTCGAATCCGGTCTCTTCTTTGAATTCCCGCCGCGCGCACGCGAGTTCGTCCTCGTCGCGGTTGAGGAGACCCTTAGGTACCGACCAGGCACCCTCATCCTTTGCTGCCCAATAAGGCCCGCCTGGGTGGACGAGAAAGACCTCCGCGCCTGAATCCCTGCGGCGATAGAGCAGCAAGCCCGCGCTAGTCACCGGCATCGAGGGAATTGCTCCCGAATGAGCGTGATCACCTTCGCGCGTGGCACTTGAGCGTTGTGTGATGCCGCATCTGTATACCTCCTCGTCCGAACGCTCTGGCGACGTACAGCGTCTTGCGCCCGTGCGCGCCCTAACCCGCCGCCGCAGGTATCCGCTGCAATTTCATGAGCGGCCCCTTGAACGGAGCCGCGCCACGAATCGATCCGTGTCAGCCCTTGATGAAGGCGAGCAATTCCCTGTTTATCTGCTCGGCAAGCGTGGTGCACATGCCGTGCGGAGCGCCGGGAATCACTTTCAGCACTGCCTTCTTCAGCAGCTTGGCAGACTTCTTGGCTGAGTCATCAATGGGCACAATCTGGTCGGCGTCGCCGTGAAGCAGTAGCACCGGAATATCGATCTCTTTCAGATCCTTGGTGAAATCCGTCTCGGAAAACGCCTTGATGCAGTCGTACTGGGGCTTTACGCCGCCCAGCATGCCCTGCAACCAGAATGATTCAATGACGCCTTGTGAGGCCTTGGCATTGGGCTTGTTGTAGCCGTAGAACGGAATGGCGAGATCGCGATAGAACTGCGACCGATCGCTAATGAGGCCCGCACGGATGTCATCAAAGGCCTTTTTGGGCAACCCTTGCGGATTGCCGTCCGTCTTTAGCATGATCGGTGGGACTGCACCGATGAGCACCGCTTTGGACACGCGCGAGGTGCCATGCCGGCCGAGGTAGTGGGCGACCTCACCACCACCGGTGGAATGGCCGACGAATACCGCGTCGCTCAGATTCAACTTTTCAAACAGAGTCGCCACATCGTCGGCATAGGTATCCATCTCGTTGCCATCCCAGGTCTGGTCCGAGCGCCCGTGTCCGCGCCGATCGTGGGCGATCACGCGATACCCCTGCATACCAAGGAACAGCATCTGTGCATCCCACGCGTCGGCGGTCAGCGGCCAGCCGTGGGAAAACACGATCGGCCTTCCGGAGCCCCAATCCTTATAGAAGATGCTGGTACCGTCTTTGGTCGTGATCGAGCGCATGATGGATCTCCTGCGATGGGGTGCGGGTGAGTTTCAAAGAGAGAGCGCGGCAGCGCGGCAACCGGAAGTCTAATCGCTACGGAAATGCATGCGCCAGTGACAATGAGGTGACGATGTGAGGCTTCGCGCCGGTCATGCGGCCCGGGCCGATCTTTACGCAGGCCTCGGTCGCAGAAGCTCACGCCAGTGCGGTCACTTTCCTTTCGCGTAGGCGCTCGTGGCGCGCGCCCTCGGCTTGGGCGGCTCCTCGACCACGGAGGGGGCACCCCCAAATGCAACCTCGAGTGCCTGAGCCACGTGGTCCACCCAGACGAACTCGAGCATCGCGCGGGCGCTCTCCGGGATGTCTTCCAGGTCGCGCCGGTTGCGGGTCGGAAGAATCACGCGCTTGATGCCCGCCCGGGCGGCGGCGATGGTCTTCTCCTTGATGCCGCCCACGGGTAGGACGAGCCCGCGCAGGCTGATCTCTCCCGTCATGGCCACATCGGGCCGGACAGGCTCACGCCTGAACAACGATGCCAGCGAGACGAACATCGCAACGCCGGCACTGGGCCCGTCCTTGGGAATCGCACCGGCAGGCACATGCACGTGCACATCGCTGTCCTCAAATAACTTGGCGTCGATGCCGAACTCGAAGGCCTGGCTCTTCAGAAGGCTCAATGCTGCCTGTGCACTCTCCTTCATGACGTCGCCCAGCTGCCCGGTCAGAATCAGCTTACCGCTGCCGGGAAGTCGGGCCGACTCCACGAATAGGATGTCACCGCCAACCGGGGTCCAGGCAAGACCAGTTGCGACTCCCGGAACGCTGGTGCGCTGCGCGACCTCGTTCTCAAAGCGCGTTGCGCCGAGAACACCGTCAATGTCCGCGGCATCGAAAGTCACACTGGTTGCCTTGCCTTCGGCAATCTGCATCGCGGCGTTTCGCGCCAGGGCTCCTATCTGCCGCTCGAGGCTGCGGCAGCCTGCCTCGCGCGTATATTCCCTGATGAGACGGCCGAGCGCGGCATCGGTCACCTTGACCTGCTCGGCATCGAGGCCATTGGCCTCCAGCTGTCGGCGCATGAGGAAGCGCTTGGCGATCTGAAGCTTCTCTTCCTCCGTGTATCCGCTGAGCTCGATGATTTCCATTCGGTCGCGCAACGGTCCTGGGATGGTATCCAGCACATTGGCGGTAGCGATGAAGAGAACACGACTCAGGTCAAAGGGCTGAGCGATGTAGTTGTCACGGAAGGTGGAATTCTGCTCGGGATCCAGCACTTCGAGGAGCGCAGAGCTCGGATCGCCGTGCAGGCTCGCAGACAGCTTGTCGATTTCATCGAGCATGGACACCGGATTACGCGTGCCCGCCTTGCGTAGTCCCTGAATGATGTTGCCCGGAAGTGCGCCGATATAGGTGCGCCGGTGGCCGCGGATCTCCGCCTCGTCGTGCACGCCTCCGAGACTTACGCGCACGAACTTCAGTCCCAGCGCCCGCGCGATGCTTTGGCCGAGGGAGGTCTTGCCCACCCCGGGTGGCCCGACGAAACACAGAATGGGGCTGCGTCCGTGCGGGTTGAGCTTACGCACGGCGAGGTACTCGAGGATACGGCGCTTCACCTTCTCAAGCCCGTAGTGGTCCTCATCAAGCACCTTTCTGGCCCGGGCGATATCGATATCCTCGGCGTCGGTCTTGCTCCATGGCAGCGCCACGACCCAGTCGAGATAGGTGCGCACCATGCCGTATTCAGGGCTCGCTTCCTGCATGCGCTTAAGGCGCGTCAACTCTTTGCGCGCGTGCTCTTCGACCTCGGCGGGCATGCCCGCGGCCACGATCTGGGCCTCGAGCTCGGCAAGCTCGCCTTCCGGGTTGTCCGCTTCGCCGAGTTCCTTTTGCAGCTGACGCAGCTGTTCACGAAGCACCGCCTCGCGCTGTCGTTCCCCGAGCGCGGCCTGCGTCTGCTCAGTGATGCCTTTGGTGATCCTGAGCACCTCGACCCGTTCGGCGAGAAGCTTGATCACCTTGTCGAGCCGCTCCTTCAGATCGATCGTCTCGATGATGTCCTGCTTCTCGGCCGGTTTCACATCCATGAAGCTGGCCATGAGATCAGCAAGCTGCGCGGCGGACTGAATACCGGAGATCATGTGCGCCAGCTCGGGCGGGGCCTGTGGCAGGAGCGAAAGGCCCTCGAGAGCGCGCTCCCTCAGAACCGCGAAACGCGCCTCGATCTCGGGACCGGCGACCGCTGACTCGGGAATCTGCTCCATGCGCGCGGCCAGAAATGGCACCTCGCGCAGCATCTCGGCCACACGCACGCGATACTCGCCCTGGCACACCAGCTGGTGCGCCCCCTCGGGCATCGTGACGTAACGGATTACCGTGGCCAGGACTCCGACGTCATACAGATCCGCGCGACCAGGCTTCTCCTTGCTCGGGTCGCGCTGTGCCAGCAGGGCAATCTTGTGCCCGGCGCGTACCGCCTCCTGCGCCGCCGCGATGCTCAGCTCGCGTCCGAGCGTGATCGGCATTACGGTGCCCGGGAACAGCGCCACCTGGCGGATGGGCACGATCGGGATGGCATCCGCTGGCAGGGGCGGCAGCTCAATCCTCGGCTGCGAACCGCGTTTTTCGCTTTCTGCCATGAGCTACTCGCCTCCTTCCGCTCGGACTAGACGCACTTCCAGGCAGCCGTTGATGCAACGCGAGTCTGCTACCCGCAGGGCAGCTCCGGAAAGTGCGATCTGTCGGAGGAAGCGACCGTGGGGGATCTCCAATCGCTGAATCAGAGTGTCCCGTTCTCTCACCGCCACACGGCGCTGCGCACTTACGGTCAGTGCCGTTCGCTCCAGGCGAATTTCGATGTCTTCCGGAACCACACCGGGGAGGGCAAAGAGCAGGATGAATCCGTCTACGGTTTCATGGATATCCACGGGCGGCTCCCAGCTGACGGCATCGGTGCCCGGTCCGAGATAGCGCAAAAAGCGCCGGTGCAGTCGTTCCGCCTCGTCGGCCAGTTCGACGGCGTGAAGCCACATCAACCCGTAATGTCGCTCAGTGCTCATTGCTCATGCCGCCTGTGATGCGGTAACAAGCGCCATTCTGGCGCGACTGCGCGCAATGCGCATCGGAACCGCATTCCTGCCCTTGGATTCGACTGCTTAGCCTCCCGGCCCCACCTAGGTCGGTCTCTGGGGGCGCGAGTGCCCCGATGCAAGGGTGCGACGGATTCGGGCAAAACGGCACATGCCCGCCGACCCCTGACCCCACTGAGCAGAAAGGACGCCGGTTATGCGTGATCGAGGCCGGCCGGTGCCTGGAACGACAGCTCCGCTGATTGAGAGCATCTCCCGATAGGATTCACGCAGTTACGCGACCCGGCGTTTACGTTCGCAACAGCCGGACAGCCCGCATCGATGATCTCGCTGACTCCTGAGCCGGAACCGCACTCGTGCAGCCGTCGGCGGGACCGCTACCCCCACTATCACCCAGTACGGCTGAGCACGCGAAGGCCAGGAGGGGCACAATGAACAAGGCATTGAACATCACTGCCCACAGGAGCGCGCTTCGCGAGCCATCTGACGCAGGGCAAGCGCAAAGATCGCCGGCTTGCTACGAGGAACACGCATGGATCTCAAATTGAAAGGCAAGCTCGCACTGGTCACCGGCAGTACTGCTGGCATTGGTCTCGCGATTGCCACGGCCCTTGCGCGCGAGGGAGCCCGCGTGATTATCAACGGCCGGTCCAAGGCTTCGGTTGATGAGGTCGTTACCTCGCTTAAGTCTGATACGGGCGCGGACCTGTACGGGTTTGCTGCCGACATGAGCAGCGCATCGTCCGCCGAACAATTGCTCCGGGAGCATCCCGGCGTGCAAATACTCATAAACAACCTAGCAATCTTCGAGCCAAAACCGTTCGAGGAGATCCCTGACGCCGATTGGATGAGATTCTTCGAGGTCAACGTGCTCAGCGGCGTAAGGCTGGCGAGGCTGGTCCTGCCTTCTATGAGACGTGCCAACTGGGGTCGCATTATCTTCGTCTCGAGCGAAAGCGGCGTACAGATCCCGAGCGAGATGATCCACTATGGCGTCACCAAGACGGCACTGCTGGGGGTATCGCGAGGGCTGGCGGAGGCTCTCGCCGGCTCGGCGATAACCGTCAACTGCATCCTGCCGGGTCCGACGAGGTCGCGCGGCGTGGGCGAGTTCGTTGACGCCTTGGCCAAGAAAAGCGGGATGTCATTTGCTGCCTTTGAGAAGGAGTTCTTCGAGAAGGTGCGTCCCACCTCGCTCATCAAGCGCTTCGCTGAGCCCGAAGAGGTCGCCTCCCTGGTCGCTTATGTCGCCAGTCCGCTCGCCTCTGCCACTACTGGCGCGGCGCTACGCGTGGATGGCGGCGTGATCAAGAGCGCGTTCTAACAGCGCCAATGACGGCCGAGGCGGCGCCGAGGTTACCGTCATCGAGCGCGTGCCTTCTAATCACCTGAAGATCATTGTCATCGGGAGCGTGACACCAGTTGCAATCAGCGCCCAACGAGTGTTTTCAGTTTCTGCTCCACATCAGCGTAGCTCCAGTACGCTCTCATCGCCACGAGCTTTCCCAGAGCGTTCACTTTGTAGACGCTAACGAGGTCAACCGTGATGGCTATGCCTCCCGGCAGCTTGTTCGTCAGCGTCCAAACATTGGCGCACTCGTCCCCACAAGGGTACGACTCGCGAATCGTGTACCTCATTTTGCCCGGAGCGATCACCAGATCCCAGAATCTACTCAACGCCTCGCGACCCCGGTGCCCGAGGCCCGACGGGTCTAAGGGCGAGATCCCGACGGGATCTTCTATAATCGCATCGTCCGAGTACAAGTCGAGCCACGCTGCTTTCTGGCATTGCGACGCGTAGCGAGCCGAAAGAGCGGAGGCGCGCTGCGCGGCGTGGGTGCTGTTCTCAAGCATCAGTCCGGCGGTCGAGGTGTTCACTGGATAGTCCTTGCGAGGTTTGCATGCAGCTCGATCTGGCGCATGCGCGCCGCGGAGCTGCGGAACTCTTTATACATCTTCCGATATGTTGCCTGGTGAGTTACGCCGGCTGAAACAGGATGATCGTGGGATACGTGGCCATGTTGCGGCGCAACCGGTGAAGGCAAATCAAAGCGCTGAAACCTGCCCTAAGCGGTACCACACAAATAGATGCGCACCGACTGCTACGGTTCGTGGGTGATGAGGTGAACGACGACCCGGCGGTTCGGCTCGAGACAATCTAAGTAGCGGCGTCTTTCGGCCACTTCATCGTCCAGCGCGCACTTCACCGCCGGTTCGGAACTCCCCACGGCCGAGAGCCTGATTCGCGCATGGACTCCAAGCATTCTGAGCTCACGCGCAACACTTCTCGCGCGCTGCTCGCTCAATCTGATGTTGTAGTCCGGGCGACCGGTGAGGTCGGCATGGCCGACGATCATGATGGTCGTGGTTTCAGGCAGCGACTTTAGGCGTTTGCTCAGTCGCCTTAGCTCGTCACGTCCCGGGCGCCGTATATCTGCGCGGGTCGCGCGATTGTGGGGAAACACGACACTCAGCGAAAGATCGATTTGGTCCGCCGTCGTCGGCGGCGCCAAAGCAGGCGCGCTGGGGATGCTGGGGAACGTCTTTTCTGCCACGACGGCGGACGACTCGGGAGCAGGGGCGGGCGTCATGGCCGCCGCCGGCTGACTGCGAATCGCCGCGCCGCAATAGTCTTCCGCGATGCGAACATAGGGATCGACGTGACGCCACCCGCCCGCCGCAGCCTCGTAGTCCACCCAAGAGAGCTGGACCTCGCAATAGGCTGTCATCTTCGGCGCCGCGCACAGCCGCCCATCGCGCTTCACCGCGGTCATTGCCTGCCACAAATCGTCGCGCACGTGGCGCGCACCCGGCAACTCTGGAGTGTCCAGCGCGGACCCCTGGTGCTGCTCCAGGCCCTCGATAATCTTGCCGGCATTCTTCAGTGTGGCCGCTTGAGCGGCTGCCGGCAGCTGCTCGGCTACGGCATATTTACCGAAATTGAGCCACGCCTGTGCCTTATGTGAGGCGTAGGCGGTGAGGCACTCCGAGCTGCCCACGGCGTTGACCGAATCGAGACGCCGCTGCAGGTCGATGAGAGTGATTGGCTCGTGCGTGCGGGAGTTGTTTGGCCGTCCCGGTTGAGGGGTTATCTCCGCAGTTGCTGCCGAGCGCTCGTCGGTGCCGTCGGCGTATGCGCTCCCGATGCCCAGTGACGCAAAGATGCTCAGGGCAACGCAGTACCTGGCCAGGCGGTATTTACGGCGCGCACTCATTGGCGTGAACTCGTCGCGGCGCTGTCGAGTGAGCGATTGGATTGAGGGTCCGCCATCTGGAACGTGCCCTCGTCGAACTTGAAGCGCACGCGCAGGTACACGCCGCGCCAGGAGGAGTTCGTGCTGAAGAGCTCCGCGTCGGCGTACCGGCCGGCGATGGCGCCTGCTGACAGCCAGAGATTGTCAATCACGCGGTAGCCCACCTCGACCGCGCAGCCCTGGTCACTCGTGCCCCCACCAGTGGTTGTCGAGCCCAGCAGGCCCACGTCCCATCGTGGGTTAAAGTCCCATGTCGCTCTGGCCGCTACCAGCACAGCGTCGTAGTCCGAGCGAGTCCCATCCAGGAGTTCGCGCACCGTCTTTCCCGCTACCTGGCCTTCAAATTCCCAAGCGCGCACGGGGTGGTAATCTGCGCTGAACACCAGGATCTGGCTGCGAGTGTCGCTCCCGGTTACCGGTGTGTTGTTGAAGTCGGTTCGATACTCGTAACGCGCCAGGACGTTCCACAGGTTGGTCGTGGTGTCCCGGTACGCGACACCAGCTTGTAGACGGTCCTGTTCCTCGGCAACTGTCTGTTGGCCAGGTTCGGTGGTAGTAGCGGACAGGTAGACGTTTCTCCCGATGAGGCTCCAGTCGTCGGAAAGCTTGCGAGTAACTGCGAATGTGGATAGCCAGTCGGTCTGGATGTCCCCGAAGCGGTACTCAATGCGCTCGGCGGTTTTCCAGACAGGGCTGCCGGAGTAGTCGATCCCGAGTGCGAGCGCGGTCGCCGACTGGGTGCCAACGAGAATTCCGGCCGGAGAGTTTGGCAGCGGTGCGGGATCGATGACCTCCTGGCGTTCTACCGAGGTCGTCGCATCCAGACCGGGAAGCAGGTGCCATAGGTTCCGGACGCCCAGCGCGTCGGTAGCGCTCTGGCCGGATTCGGCACCAGCCAACCGATACTCATTGTAAACCGTGCCATCACGCATATACGCGGTGTCGAAGCCGACGACCATCTGATGGGCAGCTGAGCCGTCGCCGAGACCGTAAATGCCCGTGAGCGAGTCGATATCCTCGTAGCGGGCATAGAAGCGCTCGGAATCACTGATCCGATACTCGCCGCCGACCGTCACAAGCTGACCGGATGTGCCGTCGACCGTGTGCTCGTACTGCGCATAGACGCTGGCGTCATCGGTGATCTTCTGAGTGAGTTTGACGCTCGCTGCCAGATAGTCCTGTTCGATCAGTGAATTCGCTCCCGCCAACGGCAGGCCCAGTGCGCCCCCGAGTGGGGAGCCGAGCAGACCCCCGCCCGTGAAACCGAAGCCGGTATTGTTCAGCGCCGCGCCGGTCGAGGTGCCCGGGACCGCGCCGATGTCGTACTGCGCGACGGCGGGGATTGCGGCGTTGTACGTCTGATCCACATACGACAATCCGGTTTCCAGCTTCGCACCACTCCAGACATGCGTCTCGATGTCCGCTGTGGCACCAGACCGATGGGCCTCGGTTGTTTCGTCCGTTGAATGCAATGCATCGAGAACCAGTTGCGTCTCATCCGTAAGACGGTAAGTTGCGTGCATCCCTGCCTCGCTGCTGCCGGGGCTCAAGCCCGCGTTGCCATTCTCGAAGGCGGCACCAGCGGAGACCGCGTACAGCCGCGCATCCAATTCGTCATCGTGATGCACCAGTTCGACCCGACCTGCGTTACCAGCCGGATCGGAGATGGAGAGTCCTGTAACCATGGCGACGGGCGTCATGCTGCCGTTCAACGCCGTCGCGTAGAGCTGGTTGCCCTCACTACGGGCGATATCAACCGTAAGCGTTGTTCCACTGGAGAGGCGCCACACGCTGTCGGCGCCATACAGCTTGAATGGCGTCATCGGGTCGTGATCCTCAGAGAAGCGCCCACCCACCGAGACGCTGTCCCGGAGCACAACCTCAGCGTCCGCGCCATCCACGAGATACCGCGGTCCGCCATTGTCGACCTCGTAGGTAATGCGGATCGACACCGGGTTTAAGTTCTCGTCGACACTGGGAATCGGTTGGCGAAAAATGATGCGTCCCGAAAACGGTTCGAAATCGTAGTCGACGTAACGCGTGAGGGTCTGGCTGCTGAGCACGATGGCCGGCTGGTTGCGATCCCGGACCAACAGCTGGACGATCTCCGAGTTGGCGACCGCATTGGCCTGGGAAACCGCATACGGGCCCGAGATCCCCCGTCCGGGCTGCTCGTCGACGAACTGGTGCGCAGAGGTCATTGAGGCGAAGACGTTTATTCGTGCCTGCGGGGTTTCGTAGTGACCGGTGAACCCGGTCAACGTCCGGGCATAGCTTCCCAGCCACGCCTGCTCAGTAGGCTGGAGCGTCTGAAAGTCGCCGTAGAGAAGATGGCTCTGCCCCTGATCCAGCCGCAGGTACAGCTTGCTCGTGCTGCGGGCGTCGTAGTTGACGATGGACGCGTCGCCGGAAATCGGGAAATACTGATTCGGGTCGACATCGGCGAAAAATTTCTGTGCATTAATTTTGTTAGAGTCAAAGGCGCCGGTGAGCAGCACGTCGCCCCCGACCGTGCCTTTCACAAATGCGGCGGCACGCCCCTCGGCGCCCCAGAACGATCCGCTGCTCGGGTCGTTGCCCCAGTGCTGCAGACTGTCCTCGAAGCCGGTGTTTACGGCAGCCGGCGCATTCGGGTCGGCGGTCACGCGCTCTGAGCTGACGCCCGCCTCGATGATGCCTATCGCCATCATCGGGCGTAGCTCGGGGACGAAGGTGACCTTGCCCTGCACCCGCACCGCGCCGCTCGAGACTCGAAGTAGCGCCTGACCTGCCGTGACAGGGGCGAGCAGATCAAGCTCGGCGATGCCCTTCGAGATCGCCATCTCGAACCCTGCCGCCTGCTTGCCCGATCGTGTCTGCAGCCGTCCAAGGCTGGTCTCGATGCGAGCCCTGGTAATCGCGGTTACCGGATTTCCCTGGGCGTCCTGCAGCGTCACCACCAGGTGCATCACTGAATGCCCGTCCGCCGGTAATGTCGCGTCGGATACGTGCAGGTGGATCCGATCGCCAATCGGCAGGGCCCTCGATCGCCGCCACAAGCCTTCGTCGGCTGCCACCGGTAAAGCACTGTTGCGGCTATTTAGTACTCCGCTGCCGATCTCGCGGAATGCCACCGACTCGCCGTCCACCTGCGCCTGGTCGATCGGGACAGTCGGATGCAGCGGCGGCACATCCAAGGTTGCGTCATCGGCGGCCAGGGCAGAGGCAGCTGCGCCGAGCAGCACGATGCTCAACACGAGCCAGCGGCGCAACAGCCGCATCATCAAGGTCGCTCCCCAGGATCGCTGGGGGTTGAGCCACCCGGACGAACAGGGTCTTGGGAAGAGGGCGGCTTGGATTCGAAGTCGACGCCGACATGTTCCTTACCCGCCGGGGGGAACGGCGCCAGTACCGGCTGGGCCCGGCGTCGCTGCACGTCCTCCATGACCTTGTTGGTACACGAACCTTCCGCGAAATCGGCGCGATGCAGCTCGCCATCCCGCAGATCGACAAACAGGCTGTTCCCATCACCGGCGTTTCGACTCGAAAGCACCACCAACCGGCTTCCAGCCGGTAGCGTCGTTGCGTCAACCTTCAGCGCGTGAGTGATCGGACGGAGACCACAGAGACTGTAGTTGCCGTTCTCGTCGCTCGTGACGTTCGTGCCGTCCTCGAAGTACAGCCGCACGCCCGGTATTCCGGGCTCTCCGGCGTCCTGTACGCGATTACCGTTGCAATCAACGAAGATCTTCCCGACAACGCAGGCGGAAGTATCGAAGGCACCGCTGGTGACCAGCACCTGAGCGGTCGCCACCGCCGAGTGCACACCAACACCTTGTGCTTGTGCCCGGTTGATGCCGTTGCCGCGGTCGGCACCAACACCGAGCCGCACCTGATAGTAGATGTCGAGAATGGCATTCGGCGCGATATTGCCGAGAACAAACGTCAATGCAGGCCCCGGCGTTCCTTGAGGGTTCGCCGCCTTCTTCGGCAAGCTCGGCTCGAGCCCGATCAGAACCGTGCCCGGAATGAGTTTGAAGCCGAGAGGGAGCGTGTCCTCGAGCCTTACGTCCGTGACAGTAGCCGTACCGGAATTGCGAACCTGAAGCCGGTACTGGACGCTGTCCCCGATTGCCGCCTGAATCGTGCTGGCCGTCTTGTCGACCAGTAGCACACCACCGACAAGGCCCGTGACGGTGACCATGTCTGTCGCGCCTGCACAGCTGGGCGGTGCAAATCGGTTACACAGTTGATAGCGGATCGGGTAGGTTCCAGGAGCCAGCGCCACCGTCGTCGATACCGCCCCCGTAGTCGGATCGAGGCTCAGTCCAGTGGGCCACCCTCCAATGGTGGCTACGGTTGCATTGCCCGCCGGCCCGAGCGTTGCCGCAGCGCCATCGACCGTCGCGCCGGCGGCGACGTCAGGAATCGGGGTGGAGGCAATGCCGGCCACAGCCGATCCCTTAATGGCGAGGGGCAGTGCGCTGCCGGAGACCTTCACAGAGTCAGTAGCTGTGGCGCAGTTTGGCGGTGTGTTTCGGTCACACAACTGATACGTGACGGCGTAGGCACCCGGTCCCACCGTTGCGGCCATCGTTACCGCTCCGCTGGTCGGGTTGAGCGAAATGCCGCTCGGCCAGGTTCCTGAAGTGGCAACGGTCGCGTTGCCGGTGGCCCCAAGTGTTGCTGCAGCTCCGTTGACAGTGTCGTTCGCGGCTATGTTGGCGATGGGCGTCGAGGCAATGCCGGAAACTCCTGAGCCGCTCTCTGCAACTGCGACGATTTTCGCTGCGACCCTGATGGTGTCAGTGGCGGTGGCGCAGTCGGGTGGAGCGTTCTTGTCGCAGAGCTGATAGGTAAGGGGATACGT
>Ga0302325_10021153_pt1 | contig 13626 bp, 10 predicted proteins | sample Palsa_T0_2_FD_201948 | JGI IMG/M metagenome (GOLD analysis project Ga0302325, IMG submission 201948) | Peat permafrost microbial communities from Stordalen Mire near Abisko, Sweden - Palsa_T0_2 | ecosystem: Environmental > Terrestrial > Soil > Palsa > Peat permafrost | place: Sweden: Abisko... | reverse complement strand
CTCCTGATAGCAGGATGGCTTTCCTTTTTAACATCAGCCCAAGCAGCGACGAACACGACAGCGCATATATACCCATGCGGCGAGGAAATCGCCCTAAAGATCGGTCATGATCTGGTGGCGACATTGGATGCAAAATTCCAAAGCACATTCATGCCCGAAGCCATCGCTATACAGTATTCAGATACGCCGGTCATGATGTCTCTTCCGCGCAACCGCCCGGGCACCTTAAGGCAGGTAACAGTATCAACCGGCTTCATTGATTTGCTCAACCACATGGCACATGCCAAGGCCATAGACCGAATTAAGCCGGGCTATTTGAGTCAATACGTCGCTGGTCTCGCACGGCAAGGTGTCAACGAAAATCCGGTCGCTCCTGCCAATATCAACGACGACCATTATTGGAGCGACGCCGTCATGCAGGATCAAGTCAGCCTTTTTAATCAGATGATTAGCATGACCCTGGCCCTGAACCTCTCCCACCTTTATCTGGATCACTACGACAAATACGCGATGCAGGCCATGGACGGAAGGACACTGGCGATCAACAACGTCATCACGGCCACCGATTGGCAGGCGAGTGTTAAATGCGCGGCCCTGAACTCTCTCGATTGCGCGTTGCCCGGCGCAGGGGCCGAAGCTTTGTTTGACTGCATTGATCGGCTGCCCCGCCATCCTGTCTGGGCCGATTACATCGTGCCCCAAGGAGTCAATATTAAGAAACTCAACCAGCAACTGGCCCAGTATGAGCACGATTATTATTGTGGCGACTCGACTTTCCTGCATCCGCGCCAGACATGGTCTTACGTGGCGCGCAAAGACGGATCCTCTTCTCAATTGGCGGCACAGCGTCTCGCTCAAGTCGCCAATTAGCGAAACTGGCAGGCAAACTCCCTCAAAGAGGAAGGTCGCCGAGAAGCGCGCCAGCGTCATGGCCTTCCAAGCCAATCAAAGCGCCCCGGCAAAAATGCCTGTTTGCAAGCGCGCCGGCACCGCTTAAACTGCGGTCATGGATGTTACGAAGACTGCTTTCGGCGCCTGGAATGGCGGGCGCTTTATGAATTTCGGTGAGCCGCTGACGGATGAGCGCTGGATGAATCTGGTTCGTCATTCTTTTGCGCGCGGCATTCGCACTTTCATTACGGCCGATGTGTATGGCGCAGGGGCCGCTGATGAATGGCTGGCCCGCGCACTTTCGGGAATTCCTCGCGCCGATTATTGCCTGGTGGGCGCCGTCGGCCACGATTTTTACAAGGGGCAACGCCAAGGTTCCCGCGGTTATCCCCGTTTCACCGACCCTTCACTCCGCTCGCCCGGCGATTACGCCGATTATCTGCGCATGGCTACGGAAAAATCTTTGCAGCGCTGCGGCATCGAAAAGTTTGATCTTTTGCTCCTGCACAATCCCGATTCTACTGGCTACGGCAACGACAAGGTCTGGTCGGGCATGAGCAAACTTATCGACGCCAAGTTGACCGATCGCATCGGCATCGCGCCGGGGCCGGCCAACGGATTCACCCTCGACATGATTCTTTGCTTCGAGCGATTTGGGCCGTTGCTTGATTGGGGCATGATTATTCTCAACCCCTTGGAACCGTGGCCCGGCCAGCTTGTGCTTCCGGCCGCGTCGAAATATGAAATAAATCTGATCACGCGCGTCGTCGATTACGGCGGCCTTTTTCATGATGACGTCCGGCCCGGACATAAATTCGGGGCGCAAGATCATCGCGCTTTTCGGCCTGCGGGATGGGTTGAAGCTGGAAACGAGAAATTGCACCAGATGCGTTCCATCGCCGACATACACAGCCTGACTTTGCTCCAACTGGCTTGTGTCTGGAATTTATCACAAGCGCCCGTGAAATCGGTCGTGCCAACGCTTATCCAGGAAAGCGGCAACGACGGCAAGTTGATTGAAACCAAAGCCGACGAATTGGCGCATCTGCCTGAAGTCACGTTGACGCAAGAAGAAGTTGAAATCATTTCGCGGCTTGGCGACAATCGCGGCTGCATGTCACTGAAAGGAGCGAATCGAAGCCACACGACCGCGCCGGAAGCGGACCGCTGGGGTCTTACGCCGGATTTGGAAGCGGTGGGAAACCAGTGGGGTATCGATCCTGATCGTGATTTGATTTTTGCGCATTGAAGACAATTTATTTTGATTACAACGCTACCACTCCATTGGATGCCAAAGCTCGCGAAGCCATGCTTCCTTTTCTGGACGAGATTTTTGGCAATCCGAGCAGCGCGCATCATGTAGGGCGCCGGGCACGGGCGCTTTTGGACGACGCCCGGGAGCGTGTGGCCAAAACCTGGCGCTGCAAGCCAAGCGAGGTTGTTTTTTCCAGCGGCGGAACCGAGAGCAACAATTTGGCTATTCTCGGAACAGCGCGCACGTTGCGCGACAAAGGCCGGCATTTGATCACTTCGACGATTGAGCATGATGCCGTGCTTCGTTCCTTTCAGTATTTGGAAAAGCATGAAGGCTTCAACGTCACCTACTTGCCGAGCAGTCCGCAAGGCATGGTCTCCCCTGAGGATCTAAAAAAAGCGATTCGTCCCGATACCATCCTTGTCTCCATCATGTCGGCCAATAACGAGATGGGAGCAGTTCAGCCCGTGCATGAATTTGGGGAAATCTGCCGGGCGAAAGGTGTTCTTTTCCACACCGACGCCCTTCAATCCTTCGGCAAGGAACCGTTTACGTCCATACATCAATTTAACGCGGACCTGGTGGCCTTCTGTTCTCATAAATTGCACGGACCAAAAGGAGCGAGCGCTCTTTTTATAAAATCTCCGCTTCATCCGGATCCGATCATTCACGGCGGGTCGCATGAGAACGAGCGTCGTGCGGGGACGGAGAATGTTCCTTCCATTATGGGCACGACCTACGCGATCGAACACTTTTTGCATCCTCCCATTTTTCCGGCGGAACATCTTTTCCAATTAACGAATCATCTTATCCAATTCATTCAAACCCTGGACGGTGTTGAGTTCTGCGGCTCAACCGAACATCGACTTTCGAACACAGTTGCCCTGACCGTTGAGGGTTGTGACAGCGCGACTCTTCTGGCGGGGCTTGACTTGGAAGGCGTGTGCGCTTCCAGCGGTTCGGCCTGCGCTTCGGGCGCTCTCAAGCCATCGCATGTTCTCTTGGCTATGGGCATCGAAAAGAAACTGGCCAGTTCGCTGGTCCGGTTTTCTCTTGGCCGGGAATCCACCATGGAGGAAGTTTTAATCGCCGAAGAAGCGCTTAAGAAAGTGATTAACCAGGCCCGTGGATGTTGAACTGATGGTGAATAGATTGTGCCGAGTGCCAATAACCCGGACTTTTCAGACATTGCCGTGAGCATTCACAAAGTCATTCACGAATTTTCCGTTTCGTAACTCCTTGCGGCTGGCTTGCGTGCAACGAATGCTTGCATTATCCACAACCCTTAATAATAGTGTTTCTTTCAGAGAAGAAAGAATATAATAAAGACATCGCATGAATCTGAGCGTTGCTAAAGATCAATTGATCCACGGTTTGCAAGCGGTGCAAAATATTGTCAGCTCCCGGACAACCTTGCCCATCCTTTCCAATGTTCTGGTGCGCGCGGGCGACAACAAGCTGGAATTTACCGCCACCGATCTCGATGTAAGCGTGTCCTGTTCCGTGGAGGCCAACGTCAAGAAAAAGGGCGCCAGCACCATTCCCGTGAAAAAATTCTTCGGCATCGTGCGCGAACTTGCCAGTCCTGAAATTGAATTGGAAGTGGACGAGAAAAATGCCTGCAGCCTGCGCGCTGGGGCCTCGTTCTACAAAATTCACGGCTTGGCCGCCGAGGAATTTCCTCCGGTTCATCCCCTCAAGAGCGACAAAAAAATCACTCTTTCCCAGGAAAAATTCAAAGGCATGCTGCGCAAGACTTCCTTCGCCATTTCCACGGACGAATCGCGGTATGTGCTCAACGGAATTTTCATCAGCCTTAAAGAACAAAAGATCACGTTAGTCGCGACCGATGGACGGCGTCTGGCTCTGGTGGATGAAGAAGTGGATATTCCTGAAACCAGCCAGGGTGAGTTCATCATTCCCACCAAGACCGTCAATGAATTGAATCGATTGCTGGGTGATAAGGGTGACATTGAAATTTGTTTCACCGAAAACCAGGTCGCTTTCACGCTCAAGGACGACAAAGGATTTTCCATTTTGATCACTTCCAAACTGGTGGAAGGAAATTATCCCAATTACCGGCAGGTTATTCCCAACGAGACCAAGGAACGGATCGCCTTGCCACGCGAAGAGCTTTTTGCGGCGACGAAACGCGCGCAAATCATGACCAGTGACAAGGCTAATTCCATCAAAATTGCCGTCAGCCGAAATAACCTCGCCATCACTGCTAATTCACCCGAGGTGGGCGAGGCGCGCGAAAGCCTGGCCATCAATTACAAAGGCAAGGACATGGCCATAGCTTTTAATCCGGCCTATCTCATCGAACCGCTGGCCGCTTTGACGGAGGACGAGGTTTTTCTGGAATTGATCGATGAATTGAGCCCGGGTGTTTTAAAAATCAACGGGCCGTTCCTCTACGTCGTCATGCCGATGCGCTTGAGTTAAGAGATTCACCGGACTGTGAATTTCTGGTGAGCAAGAATTAACAACATTGTCGTGCTCGCTTCTGTCCCGCCGCTAACATGGGCGCGATGAGTGATTTCCAACGCGTTCTCGATACGACCGAACGGCACCTGCTCACGCTCAAAGCGTCCGGCGTTCGTTTTCTCTCGGTTCAATCCGAAACCTTGAGCAAGTTAAGCGGCCCGCCGTCGCTCACGCAAATAGAGACTCACGAAGTCATCGAAATGCCGCCACCGTCGTTGGCTCAACCCTCACAGTCCACGGTAGATACGGAATCCGCCCTGGCTGAGTTACGCGAGAGGGCCGCTGTCTGCATGAAATGTCCCCATCTGGTCAAGAGCAGGAACAATGTCGTCTTCGGCGTGGGGAGCTTTGAGGCGGAATTGATGTTTGTGGGCGAAGCGCCCGGAGCAGACGAGGACACGCAAGGCGAGCCTTTTGTGGGCGCCGCAGGCCAATTGTTGACACGCATCATCAAGACGATGGGCCTGAGCCGCGAGACGGTCTATATCGCCAATATCCTCAAGTGCCGCCCCGACACGCCCGGCCAATCCTCCGGCAATCGCAAACCCACCGCCGAGGAAATGAGCACCTGCCTGCCGTATTTGCTGGCGCAGATTGATTTGATTCGTCCCAAGGTTTTGGTGGCGCTGGGTGCGACCGCTATCGAAGGATTGTTGGGCGCGGGCGGCGGCATTGGCAAGCAGCGCGGCAAATTTCAGAATTTCCGCGATATTCCCCTGATGCCGACTTTTCATCCGGCCTATCTTTTGCGCAATCAGGCCCTGAGCGAGAAGCGCAAAGTTTGGGAAGACATGCTGCTGGTCATGGAAAAACTGCAAATGCCGATCAGCGAAAAGCAGCGCGGCTATTTTCTCAGCGCCTAACGCGAGATGACATGTCAAGACGAAGGAAAATTCGCGTGGCAGTGGTGTCACTGGTCGTCGCGATCCTCGTTTTGATTCCCTTTAGCCTACGCTGGCAGGCGCAGTGGCAACTCGACGCCTATCGCAAAAAGCTGATTGCGGCCGGGGAAAAGTTGACAGTGGAGGAACTCGCGCCAAAAAGAACCACTCAAGGCACCAACACGGCGGCGTTTCTCAGGCTGGCTTCGAGCTTAAGAGACAGTGGGTGGTACCAGCCCGACGCTATGCACAGCATCAAGCCTGGGGTTGCTCGCGTTGCTTGGCGCGAGGAACGATTGATGCAAGAAGTGGACTTAACAAAGCCCGATACCAATATTTGGCCGGGCTTGATGGGCGTCTTTCGGACGAATGAGGCGCCGCTGGATGAATTACAACAGCTGGTAGATGAGGGAAATATTGAAATGGGTTTTAATGACACGCAGAACAACCTCCATTTTACAAGTTTGCGAAAGGCGATTTTGGGTATCGTGAGCGAAGCCATTCTGGCTTTGCACCAAGGGGAAATGCGCCAGGCCTTTCGCGCCGTCACATCTTGCGGCGATGTTTCCCAACTTATCGCCAGGAATCCTAGCATGATTGACCAAGCAGTGACGTATTCTTTCTTGTCCGTCGCAACTACAACCTATTGGGAAGCTCTTCAAACCTCCGGTTGGACGGACAGCCAGTTGAGTCGCTGGCAACAGCAATGGGAGCAGGTGAACGTCTTAGGGGCCTTGGATTCGACTCTAGCCATGGAACGGGCGCTCGCGCCGAGACAATATCAATTGGCCCGTGCGTCGCGGCAAGGGTACGAAAATATCAACAGCGGGGCGGGCGTCAAAGACTTTGCTGAAATCTGGAACGATTTCCTGGAGCGCGCCCGGTCTGCGCCGGGTGAACTTCTCCAATCTTACCCCCGGTATTGGGGTTGGAGTTGGATTTGGTCCTTTAGCGATGAACAGCAGTATTTGGAGACCATGCAAAACCTGATCGAGACGGCGAGGGACGCACGAATGCGCAGCCGAATGCTCTCCCAGAGCACTGACCAAAATGGCCGCACCGGTGACCCAAAGGCCATGCATAACCTGGACTTATCCGCGGGGCTGTCCCACAACTATGATCGTTTCTTTAAAAATGCCATACGCACCCAAACGGTGGCGAACATGGTCGCAACGGCGATCGCTTTGGAACGATTCCGGCTGGCGCACCACGCCTATCCGGATGATTTGGCTAAGCTGATCCCTGAATTTATCAAGGCGCTGCCGGTGGATTGCATGGATGGTCGCAATCTTCGTTACCGTCTCAATCCTGACAGCTCGTATCTTCTTTATTCGGCGGGCGAAGACGGCGTTGATGACGGAGGCGACGCCACACCGCCAAAGGATCGATCCCTGAGTTTTTTCCTGGGCCGGGATTTGGTTTGGCCTCGTGCCGCCACCGCCGAGGAAATGCAGGGTTACGAAGCCGAAAAAAGCCTCAAGGCCGCCAAACACAAGTAACGGTTATAGCTTGAACAAATCGGATGGATTCTCAGTGGCCTTGAGAAAGCGCCCGCCGGCATAGCAATTTTCCACTTGACTGCCTGTCCAGCGCCTAAGGCGGAATTGTTGCGCAAACAGGAATGAAGGCGCAGCCCCGCCTTGGCCACCGACCAGTTCCGCTCCGAGGCGCACGTTGTCCATAAGCCAGGCCGGGAACAAGATGTGGTAAGGATTGCGCTGCACCTCGCCCACGTGAAAGGAAGTCGCCGCCATGAGATCGGCCACGGTTTCGGCGTTGTATTCGACCAGCAGATTGGGCGATTGCATTTGGCCCCAGAATTCCGTTTCCACCAAAAAGCATTGGAGGCCGGGCGCGGCTTTCAAAGCGTCCAGGATTAGGAAATGAACACCGATGTGGGTGCTGTTCCAATCCAGTTCGTGCGGAAAGAAAATCACTTGCGGGCGATGCTTCTCCAAGATCGCGGCTACGATGCCGACCATCTGCGACCAGGCGGCAGGATTATGCCCGCGGGTAGCCGGCTTCACGTCGTCCAAACCTTCAGGCGCGGACAGTTCCAAGTGGAATCCCAGAAATTGACAGGCATTTTGTAATTCTTGCAAGCGCCCCGGCTTGCGGGCCTTAATGCTGCCGAGCGTGATAGCGATATCGATCACATTCCATTTTGCTTCGCGCATCAGCCGCAACGCTAAACCGCCCAGAATTGTTTCGTCATCCGGATGCGGCGCGAAGAACAGAACCTTTGGCGCATCTGCCGCTATCGCCGGTCGCGAAGCGGGTGGGAATCCGCCCAACGGCAAGGTTTTGCCTTCGGCCACCAAACGCGCGAAGTCGGAAACCAATTTGGAATAGGGGTTCATAAAGAAATTGCCGGCAGACTGGCGGCAGCGACGGCCTGGCCGTGGCGTTTGTCCTTTTCATCCGGGACATGGAAGGCAATGCGTGTGGACAGTTCGGGGAATTCCAAGCGCAAAACCTCTTTGGCTTTATTGATGATGATGTCCCCACCAGCCCCGGTGGTAACGCGACCTAAGGCCAGGACATGTTTGAAATCGTAAAATTCCGCGTAATGCGCGACCGCGTAGCCGAAGCAAATGCCGATGGATTGATAAATCTTCTCTACGCGCGGATCTTTTTGCTCCATCAGCTTCTGAGCGTATTTCAATTTTTCCGGCAGTGGCATTTCGGCGGGAGTCTCAATGCCGGCCGCAGGCAGCCAACGGCCCAGGCATTGTTGCGAAAAATAGGCCGCGCCGCAACCGCGATCGCCGGACCATTCATCCACCGTGGAGGAAGGATTAAAATCCACCGGGGCGAAGGCCAATTCATTGAGCCAGGAAGTGATGTTGCCTTCAGGAGTGACGAAACCGGCCGCCAGACTTGAGCCCATGGCGATGCCGAGCACCGCGTTTTGTCCCAACGCCATCGAACCCGCCAGGGCCGTGACCTCGCCGTCATTGACCACTTCAAACGGGATGCCGTCCCAGGCGCGTTTTAACTCCAGGAAAAGGGCGTTGACGCGCGTTTTGAACAATTCCGGCGGCACACCGCGAAAAAGAGAGGCCACGCGAACGTGATTGTTGACATACACTCCGGCCGCGCTCCCGCCAATGGCATCGACGCGCGGCAAATGCTCCGCCGCCCGTTTGAGCGAATCCATGATTTGGTCAAAGTGCCATTGCGGATCGGTTTGCGGCACGGGATTCCAAATCGTTTCCTCGGAAAAGACCGCTTTGCCGTCAATCACGGCTGCGGCCTTGCGGTCGCTGGCGCCCAAATCGAAGCCAATGCGGTAACCATCCCAATGGCGGCCCAAAGGTGTGGTAGTCGCCCGGGCAGGTGGAATGTCTTTGGTCGTGACGACCGCGAAGGGACGCTCGTAAATTCTTTCACCCATGATGTCCGCATCGAACTTGCCTGAGGCGGTCTCCTTGAAATGTTTCGCCAGGCGCGCGCCCAAATCCGCTGGGCCGTCGAAGAAAACGCGGAAGCCCCCACGTGACCAGAGCAGGAACTTGATCAGACGTTCGAGATAAAGAAAATTGTATTCGGCGCCCGGATGCTGGTGAGGAAGAATGCTCTTGCTGAAATGAAAAACCGAACCGTCCGCCTGTTCCAAGGCGATGCGCACAGGCATCGAGGCTTCGGCGGCGAAGGCGCGGTTGGCCAGCGCAGCCGGGCGAAAACCTGGCTCCAAGGGCGGCGGAAGCATCGGCTTCCTGAGCATAAATGCATCAGCACTCACGCGCATATTGAGCCATCGTTTCCGCCGGGCTGCAAGAATCGTTTGCTGTCAATTAGCGTTAAGGCGGAAGAAAGTTTGCGAACTAGTCAGCGCATTCGTGTAAGGACTGGTAGCTGCGGGCACGTTCGTAAAGGGTCCGGTCAAAGTTGTTGCGGACTGAAGTGTGAAAAGAGCATTGGTCCAGGACAAAATGACGGCGTCCGCCGCTTGTTGAATCGACAAAGACACTGCCAAAGGAACCTGATTGATCGCGAAGACCACCCCGAGGCCATTGCTGCCGCTGTAATGTGTCGTGCCGTAGAAGGATTGACCAACCATCAACAATCCGCTGTTGGGTCCGAAGTCGTCAGCGGTGCTCGAAAAGACATTGGTGAAGTCCGTCCCGTTGGTGGTCAGGGCGAAAATGGTGGCGGGCGTCGTACCGTAAAGCAAGTTGCTCGACAAGATCAGGGGCCCTTGCGGATTAAGGTAGTCATCGCTGCCGGTGAAAACATAAAGCGGCCGATAACCCGAGCCGTCCAAATCGCACGCGTAAATTGTTCCGAAACCATCAGCGCCACCCCAATAAGCTGCGCCGTACAAAATGCCGCCCGAAGCAACAGCACCTCCTGTCGGATAAGCTCCTCCGCCATTGACCAAAAAACCTGACGTGGCGGCAAAGTCATAAAAAGCGTCGAAACTTGAACCGTTGGTAGCCGCCTCGAATAGAGTGCCTGTTCCGTGGGTGCCCCCGTCAGTGGCCGCGCCGTACACTTGGCTTCCTTGTCCTATCAGCGGGCCGGCGGGGGAAAAACCATCGCTGTTCTCGGCGGAAACAGGAACACTAAAACCGTGCAACACGCTAAAGCCGGCACCGTTGGTGTTCAGCCTGAACACCGTGCCGTAACTGGATCCGGAATAAGTTCCGCTCGTTGCGCCGTAAAGATTGCCGTCCACGAAAAGCAGGCTCTGCTCTGGACTTGCGCCATCCACCCCGTTGGTAAATGCATAAAGGGGGGAGAAATTCGTTCCCGCGATGCTCATTGCGAAAATCGTACCGTCATGGGAAGCGCCGCCAGCGCTGGCTGATCCATACAAAATGCCATTAGTCAAAATGAGGGGCGCCAGCGGGTTGGCGCCGTCGATGCCATTGGTGAAACTATAAAGCGTGTTGAAATCCGAGCCATCGGTATTCACTTGGAAAATAGTTCCAAAACCGGCCTCGCCTCCCTCCATGGTAGTGCCGTAAAGCGTGTTGCCCGACAAGACCAGCCCAGCGGTCGGCGATGCGCCATCGTAGTTGGTGGCGGGGTCGCCGGAGGTGGCGCTGAAGGTATGCAACGCGACGAAACTGGCCGTCGTTTGCGCGGGCAACCTCAACAGGCCAAAGGCCAATAAGGCAACAACCGCAGTCAAACGCATGATATCAATCCTTCGCGAAATGTTCGCCGCAGAATAAGACGCCACTTCGACTTTAAGTCAACACAAAGTGGAGGCTGGCGTCATTGCACTTCCACCACCACGACGGACTTCGGCGGCAGCGTGGCCATTAGCTTGCCGTCCGCCAACGAAGTGCCTTGCAAGACGGTCGGTTCCACCACCTTGGGCGCGGCGAAAGTGTTGTAAGAATTGATCGCGGGCGCAGTCAGCACTCGGCCAGAAACCGCCGTCGCCTTCATTCCGTCGAGTATGGCGGTGATGTTGATCGAATGATGCGGATCGGCGTTGGTTAGCGAAATATGCACTTTGCCGCTGGTATCGCGTGAAGCCGATGCTGTGACCGCCGGAATCTCGACGTCGTCCATGGTATATTTGGGGGAGTCAACTTCCACCGGCAAAAGGGTTGCGTCCTGATGGACAGCCATTTTCACGCGATCGCAATGGCGATTGAAGATGTTCAACGTCAGCCCCGCCACCAAGGCGTCGCGCAACGTGTTCTGCTGGTAAAGAAAACCCGGATTCGTGCCCGGTTCAACTTCGTGCCACGTGCCCCACTCATCGACGATCAGTCCCACTTTCTTTTCCGGATCGTAACGATCCATGATCTGGGAATGGCGGACGACGAGTTCCTCCATGCGGGCGGCGCGGTTCAGGAGATAAATCCAATCCTTTTCAGAAAACTCAGTAGCCGAGCGGCTCTCGCGGCCGGTGCCACAATAGTAATGCAAGGAAAGCCCGTTGAGTTGACGGACGGGAACGTTGGACATCACCGTCTCCGTCCATTTGTAATCAGCGCCATTTGCGCCGCAGGCGATGCGATAAATCCGATTGCCGGCATAATTTTTGACGAAGGTATTATATCGCCGGTAATTCTGGGCGTAGAAATCCGGCGGCATCTCCCCTCCGCAACCCCAGCTTTCATTGCCGACGCCAAAAAAAGTGACTTTCCATGGTTCCTGGTGGCCATTTTTCCGACGGAGATTGGCCATGGGCGATTGCGCGTCGGAGGTCATGTATTCAACCCACTCCATCATTTCCTGCACCGTGCCGCTGCCGAGATTGCCGCAGACATAGGGTTGAGCGCCGATTTGTTCGCAGAAATCCATGAACTCGTGCGTGCCGAAGGCATTGTTCTCGGTCACGCCGCCCCAATGGGTATTGATCATGGAGGGTCGCTGGTTGCGCGGTCCGATGCCATCCTTCCAATGGTATTCATCGGCGAAGCAGCCGCCCGGCCAACGCAAAACCGGCACCTGCAAGGCCTTGAGCGCGGCGACGACATCATTACGAATGCCGCGCGTGTTTGGAATGGGGCTGTCTTCACCCACCCAAACACCTTCGTAAATGCAATGTCCAAGATGCTCGGAGAACTGGCCATATATATTGCGGCTGATCATGGCGCCAGGATTGCCAGTCTTGACTGTGAGCGTGGCGCTCAGGGGAGTTTGGCTCTCCTGGCCCATCACGGTGCCAAGGGCCAGGCTTAGGGCGGCGATAAGGCCAAAAGGTGAATTCATCTCGTTCTTATACGAGGCAAATCCCGCTTAGTCCAAATCAATTGTGGGCGCCGTTTGACTAAAATTCAGCGGCAAGCGGAATCTATGAAAGGCCTTTTTGCCACGGATGGGCTGAAAGCAAGACGAGGGATTTCTTAAAGACCTCGCTCCGCCGCCGCAGGACCTCGTTTACTTGTTTGAGCTGGTGATTTTCCTTTTGCAGGCGAATGGCCTTCGCTTTGAAGGCGTTCGGATGCCGTTTGTTTTCACCGTTGTTCATCGTCTTCGAATACGGCCACGCCCTCAACGCGCCTGTTGAATGATCCTGTAAGCGGGCTGACTTGCCGCCGCCCTTTTGGAAGTGTCCGCGCCTAGATACGACGTGACTTCGACCTTGTTCGCAAATTCTTCCTCGGAGTCGCCTCGGGATGATGCCACCGTCGCTTTCTTAATTCGGAAGGTCATCATCGTAGGCCGTCCGTAAGATGCAGCCAGTGTAGTCAGACCAAGGTTATTTGCGGTATAATTCCGCGCTGCTGAGCTCTTGGCTGGCGGCGATTCGGGTTCGTTCGGGCCGCCGGTAATCGTTACCACAATCCATTCCTCCGATTTAACGTGGCGCAGGCCGTCCGCGCTTTTGAGAGATGCGGCGATTTGTTTCTTTAATATTTCGACGACTTTGCCGTCGTAATGTTCGGTGTTGCGCACGGCTCCTGCGGCCCACTGTGATTGAATTGCGACGTCTCCACCGCCGTAAAGGGCGGCGCGCGCTTTTTCCCATTCCGAGGGCGCTACCGGGGCTACCTCTTTTGCCTCGGCCGCAGGCGGAGCGACCACCGGAATTCCTAGGCGCAAGTTGAAGATGGCGCCGAAGCCTTCGATATAGGATGCGTGAATGTGGTGCCCGCCGGATTCAAGCCACATCGGAACACCCATCTTAATTTCAGGTATTTGGTCGCCCAGGGAGCTTTCGAGTTTCTGATTGACAAGAAATCCGAAGATATTAAGGTCTTCAGCCATTTCATCGAGCGCTTTCGGGTCATGTTGTCCAAAGACCAGCAAGGGCCCGACGCCTTCCGCCGTGCCTCCGACCGGCGCCATGCCAAGATAAGACCCATTCTGGCCTGAAAAAAATACCGGCAATGAAGATCCTATTCCTTCATTCTCTGCCTCGCTGGATTGTACGACGGGAGTCGGCAGGGCGGTGGCCGGTGTGGGAGTCGCTGGCTGGGCGCACATTACTTCCGGGAGCGTAAGAAAAACCAAAACTGTCAGTAAATGTTTTCGCATGTTCGTTTTCCTTTCCATTATGGTTTGGCGCTTACAGGTTCGGCATTGGCGACCATTTGCGCCAATTGCCAGCGGGTTTGCTGCAGGCGGTCATCGGCCGTCGAGGCCAGGGTTTCCAGATCTTTGCGCAGCGACAGAAACTGGGTCGCTTGCTTTTGCTCA
>Ga0302325_10021152_pt1 | contig 13626 bp, 14 predicted proteins | sample Palsa_T0_2_FD_201948 | JGI IMG/M metagenome (GOLD analysis project Ga0302325, IMG submission 201948) | Peat permafrost microbial communities from Stordalen Mire near Abisko, Sweden - Palsa_T0_2 | ecosystem: Environmental > Terrestrial > Soil > Palsa > Peat permafrost | place: Sweden: Abisko... | reverse complement strand
AAAACGTGCCCCGTAGACCCGCCCCGCTGATCCCGATACCACGCGCGTCGACGTCGAGAGTGTAGGCCTGGGCCTGAATGCCGGCGTCTCGGGAACCAGACCGCACGAGCAACCGGCCCGTGGCGCTGACGGCGGCGACGATGCCCAGCGCCCGCCAGCGCTCGTCGATCAGCTCGCGCTCGGGTGTGCCGGCCGGCAGGCGGTCGACTTGGGCCAGCAGCGCGGAGGCGTCGAGCGCGCATCCCGGCAAGCGTTCGACCCGAGCCGGCGTTGGAATGAGGTGGGGCGCCGGTGCGTCGCCGGCGCCCGCGGCCGCTTGGGGACCCGCGATCACGACGAGGGAGAAGGCTACGAGCCCGAGGGCCGCTCCGCGCACGGCCTCGCCTTCTCTAAAATTACGAAGGCGCCCCCGTCCGACGACGGCGACGCCCCCACTCACTCACTTCTCCGTTTTGCCCGTGTTCGGGAAAACGTTTCCCTCGAAACCCGGACTTCAAACCTTTACCGCACCGCCGGAACAGCTTCCTTTGGAGAGCGGCACTGCCGGATTGCGAAGCGGTCCGTTGAACCGGCCCGCATGCGCCTTTCGCCGGTCGACGTCGCGGTCATCGTCGGATTTTTTGCGGTGAACCTCGGCATCGGGCTCGCGTTCGCCCGGCGCGGCGGAGCTAGTCTCGGCGAGTTCTTTCTCTCGGGACGCAACGTCCCGTGGTGGCTGGCCGGAATCTCGATGGTCGCGACCACGTTTGCCGCCGACACCCCGCTGGCCGTTACCGGTTTCGTCGTTCAGCACGGCATCGCGGGAAATTGGGTCTGGTGGAGTTCGGTCATGTCCGGAATCCTGACCGTCTTCTTTTTTGCGAAGATGTGGCGCCGTGCCGGCGTCCTCACCGACGTCGAGTTCATCGAACTGCGCTACGGCGGACGCGCGGCCGCCGCGCTGCGTCTCGCGCGCGCAATCTTTGCGGGCGTGCTGGTCAACTCGATCGTTATGGGTTGGGTGAACCTTGCGATGGCGAAGATTCTCGAGCTGACCCTCCACGTTCCGAAATTAGAAGCGCTCGGCGTCTGTCTGATCTTCACGGCGATCTACGTGACCATCGGCGGACTTTGGGGCGTCCTCGTGACCGACGTGCTGCAATTCGCGGTGAAGATGTCGATGGCAATCGTCTTGGCGGTCGCTTCGGTCGCAGCCGTGGGCGGCATCGGTGCGCTGGTCGCCAAGCTCGACGCACGCGATCTCGCGCTGGCGCACAACGACGCGGCAGCGGCGGCAGCGCATTCGGCACTTGCCTTTCTGCCGACGACGAATGCCGCTTGGCTCCCGCTGCTCACCTTTCTGACGTACGTCGGCGTGCAGTGGTGGGCATCGTCGTATCCCGGCGCCGAGCCCGGCGGTGGCGGCTACATCGCGCAACGCATCTTCAGTGCGAAAAGTGAGAACGACGGGCTCTTCGCGACGCTCTTCTTCAACGTCGCGCACTACGCGCTGCGTCCCTGGCCGTGGATTCTGGTCGCGCTCTCGGCGATCGTGCTCTATCCGCACGGCGTCGCCGGCAGCAACGGCAAGATCGACCCCGAGCTTGGCTACGTGCAGGCGATGATCGATTATCTCCCGGCGTGGCTGCGCGGCTTGATGCTGGCCGGTTTTCTCGCCGCGTACATGTCGACGATCGGCACGCATCTCAACCTCGGCGCCTCGTACCTCATCAACGACATCTACCGCCGCTTCATGGCCCCGGAGCGCAGCGAGCGCCACTACGTCACCGCATCGCGCGTGGCCACCGTCCTCGTCATGCTCTTCTCCGTTTGCGCGGCGTACTCGATGAACTCGGTCGGGGACGCCTGGAAGTATCTCTTCAATTTAACCGCAGGCGTCGGCCTCGTGATGATCTTGCGCTGGTACTGGTGGCGCGTCAACGCGTGGAGCGAGATCGCCGCGCTCGTCACCTCGGCGCTCGTCTCCAACGCGATCATTCTCGGCCGCGTCTTCCCCGACAGCGATCCGAACGCGCAAGCTGAAACGCTGCTGGTCACCGTGCCGATCACGACGCTGGTCTGGCTCGCGGTCACCTTCCTTACGCCGGCCGAAAGCCGGGAGACCCTGACCAAGTTTTACCAAAAGGTACGTCCGCATGCCGTAGGCTGGCGTCCGATCGAACGGATCGCACCGGCCGGGCCGCAAGAAGAACGTCTCGGCGTCACCATCCTCGATTGGATCGCCGGCTGCGGACTCGTCTACGCGACGCTCTTCGGCATCGGCAAACTCGTCTTGGGCGGTCTCGCGCAAGGCCTCGTCTACCTTGCGATCGCAGCGCTCTGCGCCATGCTGATCGGCTACAACGTAACGCGCGGTGCGGCGCGCGCCCGCAGGCTCCCCGCGACGGAGACGGTGTAAGTTCTCGCGCTACGCCGGCAGTTGTTCGTGTCTGCTTTCAAAAGCGATGTCGAGCTGATCGAAGAGTTCGCCAAGCTCCGGTTGCGCGGCGGCTGCGGCGCGGTCCGTGAGCTCGATGATGCCGCGATCGATCTTGACGAGGTGCGCAACCGCGGGGGGTTCGAGCCGGGCGTGATCGATCCAGCGGATGAAAGCTTGATCCGTGAACTGACAACGCAGGATCAGTTCGTCGAGCGTTTTCTGAGCGCGTTCGTCCAGCTTACCCTCGAAGCGGTCGCGTACGTCGCTGAGACGTTCGCCGACGTAGGCGCGCAAATACTCGTCGGTTTCGTGACGCGACGTTTCGTCGGAGTAGTCGCCGTATGCGGGAATGTGTTCGCGTACGAAAGCTAGATCGTCCATGCTTTTCCCATGACCCAACCTTACGTATGTGCTTTCGCGGGTCCCGCATCAAAGCACGAGTTGCGGCAAGATCTCCGCAGCGCGGCCGCGCAGTGCGAGGTTTGCGCGCGGGCTTATCGCGGTTTCCTCGGGATTGATTTCGATCACGAAAGTTTCGTCGCGGCAGAAATGTGTGGAAAGCATTGCCGCGGGATTGACCAGTCCCGAGGTGCCGATGACCAGCATGACGTCGGCGCGACGCGCCGCGGCGACGGCCGTATCCCACGCGGCGGGCGGAAGCGATTCGCCGAACCAGACGATGTCGGGGCGAAAGCGGCCGCCGCACTCGTGCTCGATCGCTTCGAGCGGCAGACCGTCCGCCAGCGAGCGGCGGGCGGCGCACTTCGTGCAGCGCGCTTCGCGCAGGTTGCCGTGCAGTTCGACGAGATTCTTCGAGCCGGCGCGAAGATGCAGCGAATCGACGTTTTGCGTGACCAGCGTGAAGTCTCCGCAAGCCGCTTCCAGTTGCGCGAGCGCGATGTGCCCGGCGTTCGGCTGCGCGGAAGCATGGGCGGCACGACGCTCGTTGTACCAGCTCCAGACGAGTCGTGGATCGCGCGCGAAACCCTCCGGCGAGGCCAACTCCCGGGCGCGATGCGTTCGCCAAAGCCCGCCCGCTCCGCGGAACGTCGGCAAGCCGCTCTCGCTCGAAATGCCCGAGCCGGTGAGGACGCAGATGGAACCGGCGCCGGCGAGCCGTTCGCGGAGTTCTTTCACGCGAAGCGGTGGAACGGGACCGGCCGCGGGCGGCCCCGTCGCCGAGGGCGGACCCGCCCGGAAGCTCTGACGCAGGCCCGGCACGACACGCTCGCTTTCTACCACGCTCGGAACGGCCGTACATCCACGCACGCCCGCCCGACGTTGATGAAACAGGCCCCATCGAGGGCCGTTTCGAGTGCTGAACGAAGCACGACGAGTGGAGGAAGCGAGCCTGCTCATGGCGCGAGTGCGCGAACGCGATGCCGGCGCCTTCGAGGCCCTCTACGATTCGTATCACCGTCTCGTGTACGGGATCGCCGCACGCATTCTGCGCGACGACATGGCCGCTGAGGACGTGACGCAGTCGGTTTTTCTCAAGCTGTGGAGCGCGCCCGATGCGTTCCGGGGCGGAAACTTCGGCGCTTGGCTCGCACGCGTCAGCCGTAACCGCGCGCTCGACGTCCTGCGCAGCCGCGGCGTGCGCGAAGAGGGCGAAATTCCTACGGATCTTCCGCTCGACATCGTTCTCGACGAGCTCGTCATTTCGCGGCTCGACGGCGCGCGGGTGCGCGAGGCGTTGGCCTCGCTGCCGCTCGAGCAGCGGGAGCCGATCGAGCTCGGGTTTTTCGGAGGCATCACGCACGAAGAGATCTCGCGCCGTACCGCAACGCCGCTGGGAACGATCAAGACGCGAATCAGGGCGGGCTTACGCAGGTTGCGCGCTTCGCTCGAAACGGGAATGGCACAATGACGCACGACGACGAGTTCCTCGACTCGATTGCCGTGCTTGCGCTGGGCGCGTTGCCCGCGGCGGAGGCGCAGGCGTTGCGCGCGCATGTCGAGAGCTGTGAGGAATGCATGGCGGAGTATCGAGCGCTGCGCGGCGCCGCCGACGCCGTCGGCTACGACGCCGAGGCCGGCTTGGCGGAACTCGACGAAGTGCGCAGCGCGCGCATTCGCGCGAACCTCATGCGAACGATCCGCCAAGATGCGGTTCCCTCCGCGGCGGCGGTGCGACCGGCTGCCGGGCCGGTTCGAGCGGCTCCCGCGCCGCCGCGGCGGCAGCCTTGGGTCGCTTACCTCGCGATCGCGGCCTCGCTCGTCGTCGCGCTCCTGTCGGCAGTCAACAACGTCGCGCTGCGTTCGCAGCACGGCGCCGATCAAGAACGTATCGCGACGCTGCAACAATCGCTCGACGCACAGGCGAAGTCCACGAGCGACCTGCGAAATCGGCTGAACGATTCGGACGCCCGTCTGGCAGCGCTGCTTTCTCCGGCTGGAAGGCACTTCGCAATTCCGCAAGGCCAAGTCATCGAAAGCGGCGGCCGGATCTTCCTCGCGCTTCACTCGCTTCCGGCGCTTGCGCCCAACAGAGTTTACCAAGCCTGGACGCTCGCCAAGGGCGCGAAGAGCGTCGCTCCGAGCATTACCTTCCGCGCCGGCAGCGATGGAACGGCACTCGTCGAGCTGCCCGAATCGGCCGGCAATCTGGCAGCCGTGGCGCTCAGCGTCGAACCCGCCGGCGGCAGCCGGCAACCGACGTCGAAGCCCTCCTTCGTGCGGAAACTCTCCTGAGCGTCGGCAGCATGTCCCGGATCGAGCCGCTTTGCGCTTCGAACGAAGCGGAAGTTCTGGCGTACTTGGCTCGCGCCCCATACGACAACGTGTTCGTCGAGTGGCTCATTCGGAGCCGCGCGTGCTCGCGCGACGATTCGTTCGTCGTGGTTTCTCGCGCGAGCGCGGGCGAACTCGACGGCGTGTGCTATTTCGGCCGGCAGATCGTTCCCTACGCGCAAAGCGAAGCCGCGCTCGACGCCTTTGCAAGCCGTGCCGGCTCGACGCGAACGCCGGTCATGATCGTCGGTCCGCGTCCCGCCGTGGAACGCTTTTGGGAGAAGGCACAACAGCATTTTCCGGTTCCGCGCGCACTGCGCCGCAGCCAACCCGTCTACGCCCTCGATCGCGCGCACCTGCGCGGGTCGCGCGAGGACGCAGCGGTGGGACGCGCCGGTCGCGCGGATCTGCGCGAACTAAACGGCAACTCGGCAGCGATGTTCGAAAGCGAGCTCGGCTCGATTCCGGGCGGCTCCCCGGCCCAACATCTCGAGCGAACGCGCCGCATCCTCGAGGTCGGCTGGTGGTGGCGCTACCGCGTCGACGGCCATATCGTCTTTCAATGTAACGTCGGCTCGCAGACGCCCGGCTCGGCCCAGCTGCAAGGCGTCTGGACGCCGCCCGCGGAGCGCGGCAAAGGTTATGCCACGCGCGGGCTGGCGGCAATCTGCGATCATCTGCTCGACGAAAATGCGACGCTCTGCCTCTTCGTCAACGACTTCAACCTAGATGCGATCGCGCTGTACGAACGCGTCGGATTCTTCCGCGCGGGCGAATTCGCAACGCTCTTGTTCTAGACGCCGAGCGCCTAGAGGAGCGTCGCGCGCAACGCAGTCTCGCGGAAGCCGTTCGCCGGGTCGCTCTCGACGCGATAGGCGCGAGCCGCCGGACGCGCCGCGATGGAAGCCGCAAGCGTCCGGTCGACGAAATGCAGCGCGGCGCCGTCATCGCAGGCGTAGCCGGGGCCGATCGATCCACTCGCGACCATCCGTTGGTACGCCGGGCGCCGCTCCTTTTCACCGTCGTAGTGCGGACACGCGCTGCCCGCCACGAAGCCGAGACAGGTCATTCGCGTCAGCTCGCCGGCGAGCGAATCGGTGACGCCCTCCTCAAACCAGCAGATCGCTCCCGCGCTGGAGCCGCACAGAACGATCCCGTTCGACCAAGCCTCCCGCAAAATTTCGACGAGACCCCAGTCGCGCCACACCGCCAGCATGCTGCGCGTGTTCCCGCCGCCGACGTGCACGACGTCGAAATCGAAGACGAACGTTCGTAAGTCGAGCGGAGTGCGCCGGAAGAACGGAAGGTGCGCGGTCCGGCAACCCAGCTGTCCGTAGGTCTCGTAGAAACGCGCCAGATACAGCGGGTCGTCGCCGCTCGCCGTTCCAATGAAAAGCACCCGCGGACTGGCGCGGCGGGCGAGGCCGAGGCAGTATTTTTCGAGTTTGAGGTTTCCGCTATCCGGCAGCAACACGCCGCCGCCCGCGGCGACGATGTGCGCCGTCAATCCGGGAACGAGCGGTCGCGCACGGCCGCCGCAAACTCGCTCAAGGCCGACGTGGCGACGGCGCTGAGGTCCACGAAGCGGCGCGCGAAGGGCGGCGATTCCGGATACAGGCCGAGAACGTCGTGCAACACCAGAACTTGGCCGTCGCATGACGGACCCGCGCCGATGCCGATCGTCGGAATTGGAAGCGCTTGCGTAATTTCGGCGGCGAGCGCGGCGTCGACCATCTCGAGCACGACCGCGCTCGCACCCGCAGCCGCGACGGCGTGCGCATCCGCGAGCAAGAGTTCGCGGTCGCGGCGCCGGCGGAAGCCGCCGCCGAGCCCGGCCGTTTGCGGCAAGACGCCGATGTGCCCGACAACCGGAATTCCCGCCGCGACGATCGCGCGAATGCGCGCTTCAACCCGAACGCCGCCCTCGAGTTTGACGCTGGCGGCGCCGCCTTCTTTGACCAGAGCCACCGCCGAACGGACGGCCTCGGCGTCGCTCGCCTCGTAGGTTCCAAAAGGCAAATCGACGATGACGTGAGCGCGCGTCGTCCCGCGTTCGACGGCCGCGCCGTGGCGCAGCATGTCGTTCAGCTCGACGGGCGCGGTCGACGGATATCCCAGCACGACCATCCCGAGCGAGTCGCCGACGAGAATGACGTCGATTCCGGCCGCTTCGGCGCAGCGCGCGAAGGGTGTATCGTAAGCGGTTACGACCGGAAAGGCCGCGCCCTTACGTTCGCGGAGGGCGGCGGCCGTTAGCCGGCGTTCGGAAGCCATCCTACGCGCTACGCGTTTGCGCGGGCGCGAACCTCGTCGGCGGCCCGATCGTTCTCGGGGGTCGGAATTCCGTGCAGGCGTCCGAGCCGGCTCAGCTCGCCGTTGATCGCCTCGAGCTCGGTCGGGCGCCCGCGCTCGAGGTCTTGCAGCATCGAAGAGCGATTTTCGGCTGTGGCGGCTGCGACGGCGTAAGCGTGGGCGACGGGATCCTCGAAGGGCAGCACCACGCCTTCGGCGGCGGCAAGCGCAGCCGCTTCGCGCGCGATTGCCGCGGCGCGCTCGCGCAAGACCGGATCGGTCGCAATCGCACCGTTGGGCACACCCGCGGTCGCCGTCAACGGATTGATCGCAGCGTTCGCGATCAATTTGGCCCAGACGTGCGGTTCGACCGGATCGACGATCCGGGCATGCAGCGAAGCGGCGATGAGCAGATCGCGCAGCGGACGCAAATCGCCGCCGCTGCGATCGCGCGCCCAACCCAGTGTCGTCATGCCGCGGCCCACGCGGCGCATCGTACCGGGCGCGACGAGGATGCCGCCTTCGGTCGTCGGCGCGAGAACGATCGGCCGCGCGCCGAGCGCCGCTTCGATGTGCGCGACTTGGAGGATGCCGTTTTGCAACGAGACGACCGCCGTGCCCGCATCGAGAACGTCCCTCAGCGGAGCGAGAGCCGCGACCGTTGCGCCCGTTTTGACGGCGACGAAAACGGCATCGACGCCGGCGAACGCGCGCGGTTCGCTGTACGCCGTTCGTACCTGTAGCGTCTCGGGCTCGCGAGCGAGATCCGAACGCCGCTCGATCGCGAGGCGCGTCGCTTCATCCCGCACGAGGACGCTAACCTGCGCGTACGGCGCGAGCGAAGCTGCGAAGAGCGTGCCGAGCGCGCCCGCACCGACGACTCCGATCTTCAGAGGCGAACGCTGCATCCCGCTTCACGTTCGGCGAAAGGTACGCAGTTTACCGGTTCGGTAGATACTTCGAAGTTAAAGCGATGCTCCGAAAGGTTCTCTTATGAACGAGAAGGACGCGGTTTCGCGTAAGAAGTTCGTCTTGGCAGCCGGCGCGGTTGCAGGCGCTGCGGGTTTGGCTGGGCACCCGGAGAGCGCCGAAGCGGCGCACTCGACGGAGCCGCCTGTCGTTGCTGCCGCCAAGGTTCCGGCGAAGACGCCCCTCGCCCCACCGCTCGGCAACGAACCCGAAGCGTACACGTATCTCACGATGCCGGAGGCGGCGTTCGTCGAAGCGGCGGTCGACCGGCTCATTCCCACCGACGAGCTCGGGCCCGGCGCGAAACCCGCCGGAGTCGCGTTCTACATCGATCAGCAGCTCGAAGCGCAATACGGCTTCGCCGCAAAGATGTACCGTCAAGGGCCGTGGGGACAAGCTCTCCCGACGCAGGGCTATCAGCTTCCGCTCAATCCGCGCGAAGTCTATCGCCTCGGGATCGCCGCCACGAACGACTACTGTACGCGCACGTTCGGCAAAACGTTCGATAAGCTGGACGGAGCGCATCAAGATCAAGTCCTCAGCTCGCTCGAGAAGGGACAGCTCGATTTTGCGGAGGTTCCGTCTCGTACGTTCTTCGGAATGCTGTACGGCAACACCGTCGAGGGATTCTTCGCAGACCCGCTGTACGGCGGCAATCGCGACAAGGTTGGCTGGAAAATGATTGGATTCCCCGGCGTCGCCGCAGCGTACATCGGCTACATCGAGAAACACAACGTGCTCTATCGCGTCGCTCCGGTCAGCATCGCCGACGTCGAGCATTCGACCGGGTTGGCGGACGACGATGCGCATATGCCGCTGCACCACGTCGCCATGGCGCGCAAGCGCGAGGGCAAGTAACATGGCACTTCAAAAACCGGTCGACGCAGTCTGTATCGGGTTCGGCTGGACCGCCGGCATCATTGCGAACGAATTGACCAAGGCGGGTCACAGCGTGGTCGGACTCGAGCGCGGCGAGTTTCGCAACACGGATCCGGATTTCGAGATCCCTTCCGTCCACGACGAATTGTCATATGCGATTCGCTATAAGCTCTTTCAAGATGCGTCGCGCGAGACGTACACCTTCCGGAACGAGCGCTCGCAGATGGCGCTGCCCATCCGGCAATTCGGTTCGTTTTTACCGGGCGATGGGTTAGGCGGCGCGGGAGTCCACTGGAACGGAACGACCTACCGCTTCACGCCGTGGGACTTTCAAACGCGCAGCCAGTCGATCGCGCGCTACGGTGCGGCGATTCTCGGCGATTGCACCTCGCAAGACTGGGGCGTCACCTACGACGAGCTCGAACCTTTCTACGACCGTTTCGAGAAGACGGCCGGGATCGCGGGCAAAGCCGGAAATCTGCGCGGCAAGAAAATCCCGGGCGGCAACCCCTTCGAAGGTCCACGTCAGAACGAGTACCCGCAGCCTGCCATGAAAGTCAATTACTCGGGCGCCCTGTGGACCGAAGCGGCCACGCATCTGGGTTACCATCCGTACCCGATGCCGTCGGCGAACTCGACCGGAATCTACACGAACCCCGACGGCGTGCAGTCGGGCGAGTGCGTGTACTGCGGGTATTGCGAGCGCTTCGCGTGCGAGATGAAAGCCAAAGCCAGCATGCAGACGACGTTGTTACCCGTTCTTGCGAAAAACAAGAACTTTGAATTGCGCGTCAAGTCGACCGTCCTGAAGATCAATCTCGACAGTACCGGAAAGAAAGCCGTCAGCGTCACGTATCTCGATTCGCAGGGGCGCGAGCAAGAACAGCCCGCCGAGATGATCTTTCTTACCGCGTTCGGGCTCAACAACGTCCACTTGATGCTCTACTCGGGCATCGGCAAGCCATACGATCCCGTGACGGGCGAAGGCGTCGTCGGACGCAACTATGCCTACCAGGCCAACACCGGCGCGACCTACTTCTTCGACAGCGGCAAGGTCTTCAATTCGTTCATGGGCTCGGGCTCGATGGGCATCACCTTTGACGACTTCAACGCCGACAACTTCGACCACAGCACGCTGGGCTTCATCGGCGGCGCGGGATTACAACAGAACACGACCGGTGCGCGTCCGATCCTCTCGCACCCGGTTCCCGCCGGGACGCCGGCCTGGGGTTCGGCTTGGAAGAAGGCCGTGGCGCATTATTATCAGCGCGCGTTTCCGGGCGGCGCTCAAGGCGGCGTGCAGGCCTACCGTGGAAATTACTGCGATCTCGATCCGACCTATCGCGACATCTACGGCCGGCCGCTCATGCGCATCACCTTCGACTGGGGTCCTAACGAACACAAACAAAGCGCCTTCATGGTGGGCGTTCACCAGAAGATGGCAAAGGCGCTCGGCGCGTCGAGCGTGATCAGCAACGCGCTGCCCGCGCATTACGACATCGTGCCCTATCAGAGCACGCACACGACCGGCGGTGCGATCATGGGAGCCGATCCCCACACCAGCGCGCTCAATAAGTACGGGCAGGTCTGGGACGTCTCGAACGTGTTTTCAACCGGCGCGAGTTCGTTTCCGCAAAACGCCGGCTACAATCCGACGGGGACGGTCGGCGCACTCGCGTATCACACGGTGGCCGCCGTCCTCGAACGGTATGTAAAGAGTCCCGGACCCCTCGTTTCTTAGCCGGTTACTCTTTGCGGGACGGCGTCTCGCCGTTCGTATGGTAAACGAAGATCCGGTCGGCGTGCCGCACGCCGAGAGCTTTCTGATCGTAGTAGATCTTCACGAACGCGCCGGATTTGATGTCCTTCATCTGATACGTCGTCTTCCCGTCTCCCGAAAAGACCTGGTCGAACTTCGGAAAGATCTCGAACCCGATCGAGTCCTTTTGGTTCACATCGTAGACCTTGATGTTGGTCGACGAGACGTGTTCCACGTAACCATAGATAATGTTGACGGAACTCGCGGCTTTGACCGGAAGCGGCGCCAGCGTTGCCGCCGAGGTAGCGCCGAAAAGGAAGGCAGCCGCGAGACTCGCGGTCGAGGCCCAACGGGGCCGTGTCGATTTGTGGCTCATGTCGCCCTCGTACCCTCTTAGGGCCGACCTTAGTCGCTGGACCGGCCTCACGCCGGCTCGCGGCCCGTGGTCCTAGTGCAAAAGGCCCGCGCTTGGGGTAAACATCCTCGATTATAATCCGAAAATGGGACGGAGGGGCTCCCCCGGGCGCTCCTCACGATTCTTCTCGGGAATGGAAGAGCTTTTAGGATGAATATCCGCCACATTGGAAACGTCACGTGTAAGAAGTGCGGGCACGCGGGTCCGCAAAACGGGACCGTTTCGCAGGTCGTCGACGAGCGCGGAAATCGCGTGGACGAGCGTAATCCGCTCGACCCGGTCGCGTCGCTTTGCTCGGCTTGCGGACACGAGACGCCGCTCTTTCACGGCAGCAACTTTACGCCGGTCTCGATGACGCTCGCCAAAGAAGGCCAAACCGTTCGGCTGATCCCCGAGGCCTAGCGGTCGAAGCCGATCTCACCACGCTGCCGTGGGTGCAAGCGTACTTGCTGCTCATCGGAAGCGTCGTGCCGCGTCCGATCGCCTGGGTCTCGACGACCGGAGTTGACGGCGTTCATAACATCGCGCCCTTTTCGTTCTTCAACGCCTTCGGCGCCGAACCGGTGATTCTCGGATTCGCACCGATGGCGAGCGACGATCGTCCCCAAAAGGACACGCTTGCGAACATCAAAGCGAGCGGAGAATTCGTCATCAATATCGCGACCGAGTCGACGCTCGTTCAGATGGACACTACGGGAAGGCCATACCCGCTCGAGGTTGACGAGTTTTCCGTCGCGCAGCTGACGCCCGCGCCGTCACTGGTCGTCAAACCGCCGCGCATCGCCGAGTCGCCCATCAACTTCGAGTGCAAGCTTTTTTCGCTCGTGCCGTTGGGTGACGGGCAAGGTTCGTCGACGCTCGTCTTGGGTCGCGCCGTCCACGTTCACATCGCCGACGAGATTCTGCGCGACGGGAAGGTCGACGCAAGCTTGTTGCAGCCCGTCGCACGCATGGGCGGCCCGTTCTACGCGCGTCCCGAAATTCTCCCCTTTCGGCGTGCCGACCGCGCGTAGCTTCGCGCGCGTCCCGGCGGCTGGGTGAAGGTTCTACTGGCGCTCGATCAAGGCACGACCAGCAGCCGGGCGATGCTGTTCGACCTCAACGGGAAGCCGCTCGGCTGCGCCCAACGCGAACTGACGCAACGTTTCCCGCAACCGGGTTGGGTCGAACACGATCCTCTGGAGATCTGGGAGAGTCAGCTCTGGACGGCGCGCGAGGTTCTTACACAAACGCAAACGGCGCCGGGCGACATCGCCGGCGTCGGCATCACGAATCAGCGCGAAACGACCGTGGTCTGGGATCGCGCGAGCGGAGAGCCGGTGTATCCCGCGATTGTGTGGCAAGACCGCCGTACCGTCGACCTGTGTCGCGAGCTCGCAGAACGCGGGCTCGCCGGAAGGTTCAAAGAGCAGACCGGTTTGACGCTCGACCCGTATTTTTCCGGCACGAAGGTCGCCTGGATTCTTCGCAACGTCCCCGGCGCCGCACAACGCGCGAAATCCGGGGAGCTCGCGTTCGGCACCGTCGATTCGTGGTTGATCTATAACTTAACCGGCGGCAAGACGCACTCGACCGACGTCACGAATGCGAGCCGTACGCTGCTGTTCGATATTCACTCGCTTGCGTGGAACGAGGAGCTGCTCTCCGCGCTCGAGATCCCGGCGTCGCTTCTGCCCGAGGTCCGCCCCTCAGCGGGATACTTCGCACGAACGGAGCCGCGGTTCTTCGGCGAAGCGCTGCTCGTCAGCGGAGTGGCGGGCGATCAGCACGCGGCGCTGTTCGGACAAGCCTGCTTCACGCCGGGAATGGCCAAGAACACGTACGGCACCGGGGCGTTCGTGATGATGAATTCCGGAGCGAGTGCGGCGGGCGGGGCGGGCTGCATCACGACCCTGGCGTGGCAAATCGAAGGCCGGCCCGCGGAGTACGCGCTCGAAGGTTCGATCTTCGTCGCCGGTGCCGCGGTCCAGTGGTTGCGGGACGGTCTCGGCATCATCGCCTCGTCCGCGGACATTGAAGCGTTGGCAGGCTCCGTCACCGATGCCGGCGGCGTGTATTTCGTTCCCGCGCTCGTTGGTCTCGGCGCTCCGCACTGGGACCCGTTCGCGCGTGGTACGATCCTCGGCGTGACGCGCGGTACGACGAAAGGTCATCTTGCGC
>Ga0302325_10021149_pt1 | contig 13626 bp, 19 predicted proteins | sample Palsa_T0_2_FD_201948 | JGI IMG/M metagenome (GOLD analysis project Ga0302325, IMG submission 201948) | Peat permafrost microbial communities from Stordalen Mire near Abisko, Sweden - Palsa_T0_2 | ecosystem: Environmental > Terrestrial > Soil > Palsa > Peat permafrost | place: Sweden: Abisko... | reverse complement strand
TTGGTAGTTGCGGGCATCACTGTGCGTGATTTGGTGGGTTTGGCTTCGTCAGATACAGATCCATCAAGTGGGGAAATTATACCTCATCCCCGATTCGGCCAGCTGCAGACCGTATCTGTGATCCCACGTTGTGTCGCTTTGCCGACCCCCGTCGGATACAAAAGTATCCCGCGGAGGAAAAGCATTGAAACTTCGTGAATCAGTTACCGTCTTTGCTTGTCAGGTCAAGTCGTAGCGCGAGTCCACGACAAATTTCCTCTAGCGGCTCCAAAACGCCAGATGGATTTTCCCTGGAGGCCGGAAAGGGGGAAAGGGGACTCTTTATGGGTTTCAGCACAGTTGGCTTATCATTGTTCCGATCTAGGGTTATTCATTGAAGAATAGGCTTTATCGTTGTTTTTAATGAAGCCTGGAAGGTTGGGGCGCGATTGTCGCGAATCGCAATAGACTAATGCAATTAGCTGGGAGTAACGCTTAAATGATGATTAACTATAAAAAGTGAATGATACGGAAGGGGATACCCCCAATGGGGAAATTGTTTATTGTTCTGGGGAGTCTATGACTGAATCTAATTCAGTGGTTTTGAGCTTATTCGGTATTGAAACCCCATTTCGTGATCTGAAGTGTATTAAAATGCCCCAAGTAGCTTTTGTTTAATGAATTACTTCCGGCCTTGAACTCCGCAATACTCATAGACTCGGAGGAGGACTAGGCCGTGATCTGCGATGCGGCTTCGCATTACCGATCGATTCTATAGCTATACATCATGAATTGCGAGACACGTCGCGGGAGAGATGGGTTAATTACAAGAACCCTTGATGGACTAGAACCGTCAAACACTCTGCTAGTACAGCCTTGCGATCTCCAGTCGTTTCCGTTTCAGGAACACGACAGCGTAGGCCATCTTTAATCGGTACCTGTGGTTTGAGTAGGGTATCAAGTTGAGATTATTTTTAAAATAAAGTTTTTGGCTCCAGCCAAGTTTGATGCGGCCTTCGGGTCAGATGACCTTCGGTCGTAGCTGACCAACGTCGCTTTTCGCATTAACGGCCTCATTAGGTAGTTGTAGACGAGGAATTTCGGGAGATGTCGGAGGCGCGCTCGGAGATAGAATGGCGCAGCGATCCTGGGTCTACGGTTTGAAACTCTCTGAGAGCTTATTTTCGTAGCCTCAATTCTTTAAGAAGGAAGTTTTGTATTAGATAACACTCGATAGTCGCATTTTTGGCAGGCCTCACTCCTGCTCCTATGTCCGTGTGTAACAGTCAAATGAATTTCGCATCTTTGCAAGAAACATCTCGTCGGCACAAGACCGTCAACAAGACTGATGAATTTCTCTATACACACAAGTGACACTTCTACTTTTTCTCAGTCTCCTTCCCGTAAACCTTCTCTAAAACATCCTTCCACCATTGTTGGTCAGGTTTCTTAACCGGTACAATCCCAACCACATCCGCGGGCGTCTCCAGCGCTTCAAACCGATTCGGTCCTAGGGCCTCATCGATGTCCGTGAAATCCTCGGGATGGGCTTTCCTTCCAATGGATCGCTCGTAGTCTTCCAGGGGGATCAGGCCCGTTGGATAAAAGCGCCATTTCCGTCGGTATTGAAGGGCTTCGTGGATATCTACTCCGGCAATGGTGCTGAATCCACCTAATCCGCCGCCCCATGCGAAAATGCCCAATGAAGTCCCTGCAAACACTGCCACTGCCACGATATTCGCAATACTTTGACGTCCTGAACATAAATAAAGAGAGACGTAGGAAGACATACGGAATGCGCCCCATACGATTCCAGCGGTTACGCCCCCAGCAAATTCATTCCACCCATCATTTGTTCGTCGAAAATTCTGCAAAAGCGCCTTCGTTAATCCATACGTCCCAAACGCAGCACCTTCAATTAACACCCATCAAAGCAATTGGGTACCGTAAATGGGAATTGTGCCGCCGTAGACAGACACAACGGTCCAGGGACTGGCGGTGGTGCTGAAGTATGCGTTCTTCATACAGGCCGAGAAGGTGCCTGCTCCGAGGCCAACGAGGCCGGTCCGCATGGCATAGGACAGGGGGTCTGTTTCGCGGAACGGGGGGTAGAGATGAGCCTTCGGAAAGAACTCGGACATGATGGATGCCACTCGATTCGAATTGGGGAGACCGGAATCGAGAGCTGAGCGGGTCACTCGTTGCTTGAGGCTCCGTGCTGATGATGGTCAGTTGAGATTGGAATGGTCCATTACGGCGGTCGGCCGCCAGATCGGCTGCAAATACATGCGCTCAATCTTCAATAGCGTTGGATTATACCAAGAAGGGCAATTGATTTGGATTTCCATTCAGATCAAGACCTCATTCGGTCTGAAAGCCCAGATTTAGTGTCTTCACTAGTCGGATTCACTCTGGCGCTTTTGATTGTAATTTTTTATCACGACAGCAAATTCGATTCTGTACTGCGCCCACGGATCTAGATGAGTCGGAGGGAGATGCTCGTCATTCGAACTCTTAGCAGAAACGTTTTACATTGAGTCGTTGTCTTGGAGAACATTCACCCTGTGGCCTCTGAAGAGATCTGTGATTGTATAAACATAACTACGTGGTTTACTAGTACTACTAGTATGTATCATATGCAATTAAATATCATAAAGTTCAAGTCCAATAAATTCACCCTGAGATTATGTAGCTACATAAGGCAACTGGTACACACATGGTAAACGGGATGCATTGAATTGGGTTGTCCTTCCGTTAAGTTCCCTTGCGGCTGGGTCGATTTTTCAGATAATCAGCCGTGCAGCTCAAACTGCGGCGGATCAAGTAGACGGCTCCGACTCACTTCAGCCGAGCAAAACGCAACAGAACATAGGCACCCTAGAGGTCTAGACTCCGAGGTGGGGCGGTTAAGGTTTGAGGGGCGTAAGACATCATATCTGATCGTCCACTCCTTATATAAGAGCGCGTTGATCCACTCGTAGGGATAATAGCCTCATGCAATGAGTGATTTGATAGACCTTCGCGCGCGTCCGCATGTAATCTCCGCGGGGCAAAGCAGCATTCCTCGGTATATGAATTACGCTTACAGCAAACGACAGGACATGCTATCAAATCACTTTGAGCGCGTGACTAAATTTATTGCGGGGACTGCTGATCGTACAGTGAATCCGACCCATCCGGCGGAATAATACTCCTAATTGCGCGATCCGGCACTGGCAGTTTGCTACTAGAAGCCTTATCTTGCGGGTACGAAGAGTCTGGAAACGTGTCTTTGCTAGATGCAGATCCCGAAACCTTCTAAACGACGGCTCGGGGGGATATAATTTCAAATTGCAGTTGTGTCTGATACGGGAGCGTATCCCACGAAGCATGAGTTGCATGTTTTGTTGGAAGCAGCAGGCTGGGACGGCGGCCCCCACGCCTCGCTCCGTCGCTAAGGATCGCCATGCAGTGGGTTGATCGAAGCAAGGCAAGGCGATTGATCGACTAATTTCTGGCCTCCCCGAAGAATGCTCGGCCTCAAGCTTGGCCGAAATTAGCGAGCACTTGGCACTGGCTGCGGGCGGGCCAACCACTGAGGCCGAAATAGGTAATGTAGCGAGCGAGTGTAATGGCAAGGATGACGTCGATTGGGAGAATGTGGAACGCCGAGGTTTTAGCTTATTTGTGGGCAAGGCGATTCTTTAATTTCGGATGGGCCATTTTGTCGCTTACGAGAGAGAATATAAGGTGGCTGTTCCCGGAAAAGGCCTCGTCATGCAAAAGCAGATTGGGGGGGTGACAAGAGGCGTTTAAGCCTATTTCGTTGATTGGCACGTGTACGAATGCAGCCTGCTTTTGTTGGAATCATCGATTACATACATAGCGTCGGCTAGCCGATAGCCTTAGTCCTTGAAGCCTGCTGCTTGCTTCCGGCTCGGCAGGTCGGACAGAAGGATAGGGTCGCCTGTGCAGAGGGAATGGAATGTTCTTTTCCGTCCTTAGTATGCTTAACGAGAGGTGAGGGATTAGCAAACGCATGCCGAGCTTTCCGCGCTTAAATTAAAAAGGCCCCAGCAAATAAAGTTTATGAGTGACCGTGGACGTGGATCGGAGTGCTTAGCTAATAATGCAAGGTAATTACCGAGGTTGTAATCCCGCAGGAGGTATGCTTATTGGCCTTATTTTCGTCCGGCCCGTGATTGGCGGGTGTTTCAACCTAAACGCCGCACTGGCCGCTGGCAGATCGAGCTTGGAATGTGGCTGCCATTTAGGCCCGGAATAAGCTTATGAGGCATGCGAGCCGTGATTGGCCACACACGCCCATTAAATGACTACGAACTCGGCTGTAAGGAAATGGTGTGACAAGCCCTGATGAGGTCAAAACAGGCGACAGAACCGCCGCTCGCCCAATCATTTCCGCGTGTTTCAATCAATTTACATATTTTTGTGTTTCCGCGCACCAGTCCACCGAGACAATTGCCGCATCTCCCGTCGTCGGACTTAACTTGCACAAGCGATCTGCTCTGACGTAAACGAGTTGGCCGGTGCATGCAGCAGAGCGCGCACCTTTGCTTGCTTGCGGACTTGAGGCAGCGTCCTTTCGGCGCAGCAGCTGACCCACAGGTGCAGAAATGTCCGATGACTCTATAGCTAATCCATAGCCGGCATTGTGGCGAGGTCTTATTGCGGCAAAAATCCCACTTGGGATCGGCACACCATTATTTAGAGTTGTCTCGAACTTTAAAATGTGATCACGTAAAAAGGTTATTTCCGGTATGTGCGAAAATCCGCATGACAAAGAGGGCCACGGGATGCTGCGCAGAGAACTCCACCGATCGATGACCAAAAGTGATGAAAGCAGGGATGGCCCGCACCCGGTCCACAGCCCTTGCGGCTATCGCCATTAGAGTTTTCTGTGACAATGCAGCCGGTTTTATTTTAGGAGCTGCGCTTGGGCTTTATTATTAAGATTAATTAGCTGAACGTGTCCAACCTGCTTTGTCGCACAGCAAAATTAAGAGCGGACCGGGTGATACAAGAGAGCGTTGGTCTGGGGAGCACAGAGGAGGAAGAGCATACCGGATCGGGAGGAGCGGGCGCGGCGGATTTATGTATGTATTTAAATCTGAAGCAGGAAATTCTTGGCATCGGACATGAATGGGCAGCTCGACGCAATTCCGCAGAGCCGCCCACATGCTGCAATGCACCGATATGGATATGTAGATTATTATTTATATTATTTGGGGGCGTCGCTAACCTTACTTAACCTACATACATACTACATACGCAGTACATGGTGCAGAGTCTCAGACGGTGGTGGTGGACAGAGCGCCGTGGGCGGTGACGACCCACCCACCCCCTCCCCTTTTTGAGGGCGCCACTCCGGTCTCTGAAATAAACTTAGTCCAACTTACATCCGCTTTTATTTTAATTTTACGGCCAGAGCGCCGCACACTCCCGCTCTTATATCCGCCTGCTCCTGCATTGCCAACACATCATCCATCCTCCACCGCCCACCACCACCACCACCACCACCACCACCACCACCGACACAGACACCCCCCGGGCAACCCTGCTCAAAAAGCACGCCCACTAATTTCTCTCAATCTCCAGCAGCAGCCGGCCTCAGCAACCGCATCTCTCAGCTCGCCGCCGTCCGCAGCGTCTCGTGTCTTCTTCTGCTCTCGTCGCTCGCCCCATTTTCACCCTCCGCACAACAAACAAGCCCGCCAAGCACATCGGCATCCGGCAACTCCACCCCTTCCCCAACCACAACCAGCAAAAATGGTTCGCTCTGCAGAAAACGCCCAACCTGCCGGCGGCGCACTCGCTGCACGCGGCATGGAAACATACTACGGCCATGTCCGCACTCCCGCAGACGCCATTCTCCTGTTCGAGGCCTGTCGACTGCACATCCTGCAACGTGTCCAGCGTCGTCTCTCAGAGAAGGAGCGGGCCTCCATACGGTCCGGAAGCGTCTTCGTCTGGGACGAGCGAGAAGCCGGCATGCGTCGCTGGACCGACGGAAAATCCTGGAGTGCCAGCAGAGTCTCTGGCTCATTCCTCACCTATCGCGAAATGGAGGGTAAACGCAGCGGTGGACGGCGTGGCGATGATAGTCCGTCTCCTGGTGAAGACGGCTCGTCAGACGGCCGGGACTATGAAGATGAAGCCGATGGCTACCGATATAAGCCCGACGGTCTGATGAAACAGTCGTTCAGTATAACAACGTCGACCCATCAGAAATTACACCTGATCTCTTACTACGCTCGGTCGCAGCATCAGTCTGGAGGCCTGGTACAGCCCACGACAGACACGCATTTGAAGCACATCCACCCCCCGAAGGGAATGTACCCCGATGCAACGAGCGAGGAGCATGCTGCCCTGGTAGCTCAGAATGGACCTCGAGCTGTGCCATATCAACACTCGGCACCTGCAAATCATTACAGTCGACAACTTCACAACCACGCCCACCATCCGCCCCATCATCAATATCAACAACATTACTATCAACCATATCCTCCTCCCCCGCGATCAGTCTCGCAATCACACTATCCCTACGAGTATCACAACGGGGCTCCACCCCATCCAGACCAGCGGCCACCCTATAGCTATCCCTCTCCCGTGGCGACTCCGCCTACAAACTATGCTTCCCACGGTGGCCCTCCTCCACATGCGCCTCCCACGCTTGCTCCTATCCATTCATCGTCCTCAATGCCGCCTTCTCCTCGACGAAGTTCCGCTCACATCCCGCCGCCACCAAACCATTCCGCGCACAGTTCCCCGTCGATGTCCCATCATCACTCGCCAAATACTCGTTATTACGGCGGGCCTCCTCCATCTTCCTATCAATCTCAGCCACCTTCTACCTTCCACCGTGAGCCTATACCTCGTCCTTCATCGGCGGATAATCGAAAGTACGATGGATTTTCAAGTCCAAATAATGGTAATGGTTACCGCGCGGATGCACCCACACCTTCTGAGTCCGATCTGCAAGATTCGGCAATCCAGACTTGTATGCGATGGGACGATAACAGAATGAAAGACAGTTTCCGACTTGTGTTATGATCTCATTGCTCAATACGAAAGTCAATTACGGGACGGGGTGCACGGGGTACTGGGTGGAATTAGCAACACGGCATTTTAGCATAATTCTTAGTGTGTTTCGGTTTGAAAGTATTCTATTAGATGTGTATATCGCTATTGGAGTGCTAAGGGAAAAGAGAACATTTTTAGACCTCAATATACCAATGTTCAATTGTCAATGTTTCCGATTATTCTCCTGCTCCACTTCGGTAATCGGTGGGGCAAAAAGCGGCATGGGACAACACATTGACCCCCGATAACGGATCGTCCCAATTCCATCAGTCATGAGTAAGCTCCCTAACCTTAAATCCAAAACATATTTACGCGGCGGAGTGCAGTCACATTTCCATCCCGTGGGACTAGCTATAAAAGAAGGAACTGCCGAGTTCCCGGCCCGAGCGTCTCGTGTGTCCTCTTATTGTCTAAAAACTCTATTTTTGAAATTAAATCCTGATGACACTGAGGCGAGATTCCTTGGATTTTAAGGACCGCCCCCTTTCGCCTGTATTGTCGCGCGGAGTGACGGACTCTGTTATGTGTGCAGGGAATGACAAAGAAGGTTGGAAAAAGATTAACACGCGCCGTGGCGGTGACCTCATGCCCTCCACCGCTAATCCGCTATCATTATTTTTGCAATCTCGCAGTTGCAATTGCTCTTCCGTTTCCCTTTCTTTAAGCTTTGATTATTCACTTCATGTGAAATTGCAATGGTGCTTGGCAGCGTGGGGGTCTAAAAACAGAATTTAAGCTTTTCGAGCGGCACCGTGCAGCAAATGGGTATCAGCACTAAGGTTAAATGAAGGCACGAGATGTTTTAAGGGGGGGTCCCGGTGGATATTTGGGTATCTGCGCTCTTGCATGACCTTACTTTGTCTTTTAGTCCCGAAATTACATCACAGGTTCCGCGTTATTTAATACCAGCTGCGATACGGCGGGTGGGGAGAAGCTTATTCCGAATTCGAAATCAGGGGTAGCACCGAAATTTGAAACTGCTTTTCCCAGTTCCAAGTTTATACCCACCATCGGCTTATTATTGATGTCGCCACCCCACTGCGTGGCCACATGTACAGTACATCATTGTCCACTGTTCTCGGGTTTCAGAGTTCCTAAAATATAATCATTGTTATACATACCTATATCGTCGGTTCGCAATTGTCATACTCTTCACATGCCAAAGCTAATACAAAATCGAATCCATACAAACACCGATAATCCTCAAAGTGGATTATTCTACATGACAATACAATCAGAATCTTTCTTGTGATTTGTTTTCACGCCCATCTCCTGAAATGTCTTCGGCCCGAGTCCCTGGCTTTGCTTACCCGCTGGCCGACTAGGTTGTGAAGTGGGTGGGGGCACACCTGCAGCGCTCCCCTGTGAAGTTGGCCGTGATCCGGTCTGCGGTCTCACAGGTGGGGGGTAAGCGTACCCATCAGTTGGAGCATTCGCTAGAGCTGCAATAGAAGGCTGACCTGTGCCGGGGTTCCCGGATGAATAAGTGGACTTTCGGTTGTCGCGTGAAGGATCTGCCAAGTCATACGAGTTCGGCCGACTACCGATAGGTCTCGGTTGTGGACCGCTACCGGAGGAAGTACGTCCGTGGCCCACTTGAGGTCTCGCTTGTTGAGGCGGATAGCCTTGTTGCTGTGGTGGGGGTGCATAAGTCGGCTGAGGTGGGTATCCTTGTTGCGATCCGCCAGATGGGATGCGCCCTCGCCCGGCCGGAGATTGCGATCGACCGTTCGGATCAGCTGCGTATGGTGGCTGTGGGCGGGAGGGTTCCGGAAACTGCTGGTACTGCGACGGCATCTGTGGAACGGGTGGGGGCGCTTGGACTGGTCGTTGTCCTTTCTGAGGCCGGTTGGACCGGATATTACTGGTGATGTTCTCGTGATCCTTTCTCGATAGAGTTTTATTGCGTGATATTCCCTCTCGCCGTTGAATTGCCTCTTTGAATCCATGATCCGCGGCACGTTTATACTGCTATTAGTAAAGCTTTTCACAAGCATTTACCCAATTCTCGGCCAACTTGAGATCCATAACAACATAGATACCAACTTCATAGAAATAACCTGCAGATCAGCAAAGTCGTGCAAATGATATACCCATCGCAAATTCTGCTTGTGGTAATCCCATCTTTGCAGCCCTTTCAGCATAGATATATGCCTTCTCTTCATTGGGAGAAAAGCCTTCCCCACCACACAAGTACCATTTACTGAGTCCCATCATGGCCTCCTGATCCCCTTGCTTCGCTGCAAGTGTATAATAATGCAGTGACATGAGAGGATCATATTCAACCCCCCACGTGGCATTCTCATACGCACTGCCTAGCTTTTGCTGAGCATGACTGAATCCCAAAGAAGCCGCTTTTTCCAACATTCGACGGGCAGCACGTTCATCGTGAGGTAATATTTGTTCAGGGACGTTGACACCATTGAATTCCCCTGCAAGAAGCAAAGCAAACACAAATGCTCCCTGAGGAGCATCGAGATCTGCTCTCCCGGCAGATTGATGCAACAATCTCACTCCCTCAGGGATATTTGCAGGAACCCCCTTTTGACCCATGAGTTTCATCATGCCCATTCTCTAGAAATCAATAACCAGAAATGGGCGGGCAATACGTAAAGAGCAGCCGAATCGCCTTGAGATACTCCGCGGTCGTAATGGTGGATGCCACGTTTTATATCACCCACGTCCTCATACATCTTCCCAAGCCGATACTCTGCTCTTGCAAAACCTTGTTTCAAAGCCGCCTGGTACGCACGATAGGCCTCCGTTCTATCATTCGGGTACTTGAAATCACCGTACTCGAACCATATTCCTCTCATGTAAATTGCCTTGGGGTGACCTTGTTTTGCAAATCGCTCTACTATGCGAACACAGTCGTCTCTGAGTCCCCTTTCGAAGGGAGGCGTAGATGCCCGTGCAGTACCTCCTGCATCCGCGGCGGCAATGTCTTGATCGCGATAGAAGTCGTCGAGTGAGATGGAGACAAACATGTAGACTTTCTCGGCCCATGGTAAGGCGATGTTAGGATCTGAGGTGCCGGTTGCATTGTCCCGCTGTGAAGTAATTTCAACTTCCCAGTCATCTGTCAGGGGAGGCGCCCTGGGCGGTGAGCCGATGTTTTTTGGAGGTCCGGAGGAGATTGGCGGTGAAGATATGGGAGCCTGCATCGCAGGGGCATCCGCAGGTCGGGATGTAGGATAAGTAGCCAGTGGTAACGGTGCTCCGACAATTTTAATCGGTGCTTTGGAGACCGGAATTTGTGTAGGAGGAGGAGGAATTGACTGAGGAGGTGGATAGGGATCGTTCAGACTAAGACTACCTAAGGAAGGGATAAATGGGTCAGGCATGTCGAGTATATCCGTTCCAATTCGATCTTCACTCGGTCTCGTGATGAATTGTGGTCTATCTCGGGGCGGCGGCCTAACTTTCGACATGTCCTGAGACATCGGACGTGGTTGTGGTGGAGGTCGAGCTGTTGCCTGTTGCTGAGGCTGTGGTTGCCGCATTGCAGGTTGCGGTGGTTGCTGTGGAGGATACGAATACCGCTCTCGGGACTCAGAGTTGACTCGGGCCTGATTTTGCGGAGGATACGTTTGTGTATTCTGGACCGGCTGTTGTTGTGGATATGTTGGCTGTTTACTTTGTTGTGGGGGTTGAGTTGGGTGGTTTACTTGTGTTGGAGGGGGAGGATATTGTTGATGAGATCTACCCTGAGCCGAATTTGGCCTTGAGTTTGGCCGTGCTTCTTGAGTGAATGGAGCCTGAGGTGGTAAAGCCGAATACTGCTGCTGGGCCGGAGGCGCACCATACGTACTATAAGCCTGGTCTCTTGGAGGAGACCGGCCTTGTGGAGGCGGAGTTGATTGATAATTAGAAGGCTCCGTCCTCATTTGCGGTTGCGTAGGCTTGAATTGAGATGGCGGGGTAAAACGAGTATTATCCACATTCGTCTGGCGAGAATCCTGAAATTGTTGAGCAGGGTTTTCATTTTGTATTGTCGTATTGAATATATCGTCCTTGAGATACTGCTCTACGCCACTGGGTTGACTGTATAATGAATCCGCAATAGAATCATCGGTCTTCCTTCGCTGTAATTCCAAAGGCGGTAGCTGAGGTGCTCCTGACGCAGATTTCGCATCTTCTTTCTGGTACATGTCCTGCCTTTGTATGGGTACTGGTTTTGGAGTACTATTCGAGGATTTAGAGGCCTGTTGATCAAGATTCTGAGCGAGATTATCTCTTATCGTGGGTGTTAGTCTGGTTGTCAGTACCCGCATCTGGATTTGCATACCGTTGAGGTCTTGGAGAGATGATCTCAGGAGACCTGGAGGAGGTTGGTCGCATTCGTTCCATATTCGCTTCGGGATAAAAACTCCCCGCTGGGCGATGACCTAGACTCAGCAACAGTAATCTTAGGGGCATACTTTGCAACATCTCGAACGCAGATTGATATGCCTGTGATGGTTGAGGAGGCGACTTTTGAGGTGGAGGAGGTTGCATCTGTGGAGACGGCCTCCGTTGTTGTCCCACGTATACATCAGGAGGTTGACCCAACCGATTCTGAGTATATCCTTGTCCCTGCTGTTGTGGAGGTGGGTTCTCTCTTGATGGCCTTCGTTGTTGATTTGCGTTAGGAGCCAGTGGCTGACTTAACCTCCGTCCATCATATCCTTGTTGTTCAGGCGGTGATAAGCTCTGGTTACTTGGTCGCCGTTGATGTTGTTGGTCCCCTGAATATGGATCTGGCGGTAGACTGGGCCTCTGTAGATCATACGGACTTGGTCTCCGTCGCTGTTGATTCGGAGAACTCCCCGATTGATATCCCTTCATTCCCATGACCCCGAAACGGTATTCGATAAATAAATGCGCCGAAGTATGGCGAAATAAGTGTTTCAGGGATCGAAAGTCAGTGCACTCGGAAGCTTATATATCTCCTGCCCTCAAACGTAGCACAGCCTACCTTCTCGTATATATGCCGTTTCAAGCTAGCGCGTAACGTCGATCCTCAAAAAGTATTCCAGACAAGCATCAGAGGGATTCGGCCTTGCCCCCTTCGAGCGCTCTCATAAGTAAGAGCGATGTTGAACCCGTTTTGAGGAAGCTGCTATTGTTGCGTTGTGTAGGCTATTTTAGTCCCGTGGGCGATGATTACTGGTGCCGTGAATCGTTAGCTGATCCGCAGTGTGGCTGTGGGGGGAGGCTCTGCAGAGTCAAGAGGCTATTGGGTTAATTTCTGAGGACCATATCAGCCACATTTGAAGCACGTGCGTTGGCGGTGCATCTCGCGTCGAGGACGAGATATTGTCATCTCACCAAAAATGCGTTTTCTTCGGGAACTTGAGCAGGTTGGATAGGCGAGCACTTGGATGGCTGTTGTGGAATTAAACTTTGACACATGCGATGATCCTCGAAGGGTCATGGCAGATCAGACCTCCACATTTCTGTTCCGGTTGTAATTTCTACAAAACGTACCATCAAGAACACATATCGTCCGGGATCCCATTGGAGATGGCACCCGTCCCTGCCCCTCACGAAGGCCCATCCAATATCGCTCAACTAGGCATGGGCTGGAACATCGCAACCGGCACCATCGACTTTGGCCTAACCTTCTTCGATGCCATCTTTGTCGTTGGAGACTGGATAAAAGATTTCATCAAACACAGAGCAAGGCAGGCCAAGAAGGCGGAACTTATCAGGAAGGGGAAACGGAGACCACAGAGGCGGGCTGTTCAACTGAATATGACGGAGGATTATCATTTTTGAGGGCAGATGTACATTACTATCGCTGGTGGCAGCCGATGACTACGGCTCTCTGAGCGTTGTATGCGAAGAATAGAGGGTCCTGAACGGCGCAATAGACGAGGAAACACTTCCTTAATTCCGCGATCCTCTCATTTTCCTTTCCCGCCCTAATAGCCATCCATTTCGCAATAATGCCAAAAGACCATCACGGCAAAAGGCGACAGCTACGAAGCCTCCGGGACAAACCCAGCCGAAACCACTACTGTTCCCGCGACTACGGCTGCAGGGCCAAGAACAGCGGTTCGTACCACTAAAGTGATTCCGTTGGGAGTCATTGCTATTCCAACTCAGATGGGAGTAAGTACTATAATAGTGGAAAGGGAACTGCCTGGTAAACCCCTGCGAGTGAAACCTCTTCCGGGGAGGAGGTGGGAGTGGAACTACAGGCAGTGGTTCGAGGAAATAGGACGCAAAATCCCAGATGTGAAGTGAGTAGAATCGAGTGGAGGTTGGGGTATTGCTGTAGGTAGGTGGAATTGTATTGCTTATGAGAAATGTTATTACCCGTTGCAGTAGCACCTGAGATCAACTCCATTTTGAATCATGTGTTGAGTTATGCGATGTATTAGCTTGCAATAAGCTCTGTTTATTCGAGCTATATACATGACCTGCGATAGGACTATGGACCGAATAATTTCCTTGACTAAGCGACTGACGCTGGCTCTCCTTAAAGCAGGTGGGTATATTCGCATTAGAAGCTGTTCGAGGCAGATATGACGATTAAGGTGCTTTATCGGCTTTCAACATACATTTCGTTGCGATGGTTGT
>Ga0302325_10021147_pt1 | contig 13627 bp, 18 predicted proteins | sample Palsa_T0_2_FD_201948 | JGI IMG/M metagenome (GOLD analysis project Ga0302325, IMG submission 201948) | Peat permafrost microbial communities from Stordalen Mire near Abisko, Sweden - Palsa_T0_2 | ecosystem: Environmental > Terrestrial > Soil > Palsa > Peat permafrost | place: Sweden: Abisko... | reverse complement strand
GTGCGGTGGACGCGGGTCACGAGGTGACCGGCGTTCATCTGGCGTTGTCGTCCAACCCGTCGTCGTACCGGACCGGGGCTCGCGGCTGCTGCACGCTGGAGGACGCGCGGGACGCCCGCCGGGCCGCCGACGTGATCGGCATCCCGTTCTACGTGTGGGACATGGCCGAGCGTTTCCACCGCGACGTCGTCGAGGACTTCGTCGCCGAGTACGCCGCGGGCCGCACCCCCAACCCGTGCCTGCGCTGCAACGAGAAGATCAAGTTCGCCGCCGTCCTCGACCGCGCGCTTGCGCTCGGTTTCGACGCGGTCTGCACCGGCCACTACGCCCGGATCTCCGGCGGGGTCCTGCACCGGGCCGCGGACCCAGGCAAGGACCAGTCCTACGTGCTGGCGGTGCTCAACTCCGATCAGCTCAGCCACGCCATGTTTCCCCTCGGCGACACGCCCAAGGTCCAGGTCCGGGCCGAGGCCGCACGCCGCGGCCTGGCCGTCGCGGACAAGCCGGACAGCCACGACGTCTGCTTCATCGCCGACGGCGACACCAAGGGCTTCCTGGCCAAGCACCTAGGCCAGGCGCCCGGCCAGATCGTCGACACCTCCGGCGCCGTCCTGGGCGAGCACGACGGCGCCTACGCCTTCACCGTGGGCCAGCGCAAGGGCTTGCATCTCGGCACGCCCGCCGGTGACGGCAAACCCCGCTATGTCCTCAACATCGAGCCAGTGAGCCGGACCGTGACCGTAGGGTCAGCCGAGGGGCTCGACATCACCGATATCACCGCGGACCGCCCGGTCTGGACCGGCTGCGCGCCGCCGGCCGAATCGCGCGATTGCCTAGTCCAGCTCCGCGCCCACGGCGAAGTGCACGCCTGCACCGCCTGGCAGCAGGACGACGCGCTGCGCCTCCGCCTGCACCGGTCGGCCCGCGGCGTGGCCCGCGGCCAGGCTGCCGTCCTTTACGACGGCGACATGGTGCTGGGCAGCGCGACCATTAACGGCACGTCCGGCCCGGCGTTTGTGCCTGTTTCCGCGGCAGCGCGCTGACCGCTCAGCCCTTCCCGTAGAGGTGACGGTTCAGCTCGGGCGGGCGAGTCGACTCCGGGCAGGATGCGGTGTAAAAATTCATGACGGCCACGATCCGTAGATCCGTCCTGGACCGCAGCGGACGCGCGTAATGCGGATAGCTTCTGCCGTCGAAGAAGATCAGCTGCCCCGCGCACGGCCGGATGACCGAGCAGGACCGTTCCACCGCATCGACATCGGCCGCCTGAGGGTTATGCGCGAAAACGAGCTCGCCGCCCGAGCCTTGGGGGTGATCGGTACAAAAGAGCAGACCAGTCAGCGGGTTGGAATCGACGTGGCACTCGAACCTCATCGAAGCTCCGTGCTGGACATTCATGACCAGGCCGTAGCGATCGTCGCGGGCGGGGCTGACCGGTTCCTGACGCAGGCTGGCGGCTAGCTCGAGAAAATGCCCGCGGTAAAGCTCGTAGAGCCAGGGCAGGTCGTGTTCGACCTGGGCGGCGTGAACTCGGCCCCGTTTGATGTGCGTCACGTGCTGGGCCTCACGGGTGAGGACCGGGGTGCGCGGGAAGTCACGGAACTCGGCACCGGTGGCGGCGGCCACGATCTGGTCTCGCCAGCCCCCAGGGAGGCGTCCCGTCACGTCGAACGATCTGTAGTTGAGCTTTCGCGGCATATCAGAACCCCGTGGCCTGCAACCTGACAGGCGATTGCCTCTCTGCTCGTTTCTCGCGCGGCGCTTACGACAGCGCTGCTGCTGGCGCTGCCTGAGCCGGATGCCCGGCAGCGCCAGCAGCGGTTTTAAACGGCGATCAAGCCCCGCCGGGGCGTCATCGGCCGTTTCGCGTGGCTACCGGACGGATCACAGGCGATAGGGGTCGTAATGCTCGTACCGATACTGCCTGGATGGGCGGCAGTGACGCTTGGCCATGGCACCTCCTCGCTAGGCCCGGACGGTTCTGGTCACCTTTGCTTGTAGCCCGGCCATGAGTACCCTCCCTCGATGCCCCGACTGCGGGACGTGGCCGCGGTGAGATTCGCCGTCCTGTTCTCGTGTTGAGTATCCGATACAACGGCCCAGTCGTCACGTTTCCACTTTTTCGGCAGTGAATGACGGTCAAGGTCTCGTTTGACCTCTGTTAGGGGGGCCACCAGGGTGGTTGTGGTCTAGACCGGCGGGCAGATGCATAGTTGTAGTAACAGAACCGTATCTTCCAGGTGACAATAGACCGAGTGGTGGTGGGGGCAATGCTCAACTGGCTGGCCACCCTGATAACTGAAGTCACATCTCGACCGCTGCCGGTGGCCTCGTGCCGGCCGCGGCGTGAAGTCCGCACGGCCGCGCCGCCGACGGCCCAAGATTTCAGGCCGCGGCCCTACGCTTCGGGTCTAGGCGCCGACAGTGACACAGGAATCCCGGCTGCCCCCTGGGCCTCTTGACGCTTCGCAGAAAACATGCTATTTCACGAATTGGGGAGGGCGGATCATGGGCACAGGTAATAGTTGTCATCGCGGCCATGGCCCGATCGGGGTGGCCATCGCGGCGGTCAGGTTCGAGGCCGGTAAACCGGTCGAGCCGAGAAACGGGAACTAGCGCGTTGGTCACCTGTGCGGCAGCTTCAGGTCGCGTCCCCTGAGGCCGTCTCTTCACGGGTGTGAGTGTTGTTGTAATTGAGGTTACTCTAGCTAACTTTTGGCCCGTAGTTAACGTACTTTCTGGGGAGACCACGCTCATGCCTGACATTCAAGCAAGCGCTGAGGTACGGCAGCTTATCGGCCACGAGATTTTACAAAAGCTATCGACAGAGGCCTACGCGTCTTATAACTGCGTGCAATGCAGCCGGGCTGGCTGGACCACGGACCCTACCGCAGTGCTGGTCTACCTTTACCGCGGGGACAAGGCTGTGGTCGAGCTCGCGCATGCGGAGTGTGCTCATTCCGAGGTCATCGAGGTCGATGCCGACCCGCCGGCCGGCATTGGCCTAGACCCTGGCCGGGCTGAAATGCGCACGCTGACGTTGGTCCGGGGATACCCAGAGATGCCAACGTTGCGTCCCTTGCTTCTGCTCGAGCGTCGCGCGGAAACCGCGAGGTCCACCCAGGGCGGGGAGAGGATCAGCCTCAGCATGGCGACTCTGCTGAGACACGGCCTGGGCCTGATGGCGTCCGGCAGCCAGCTGCCGGCCCTGGCTGAGGGCTGGCAGCTGCAGTTTCCCGACCGCTACCGCGCTCGCCTGCTCGAAGCGGGGGGTGTGGTGGTCTATAACGGCGCGTGTGCTCAGCCACGTGATTGGGGCCGGCTCGTCGGCTCGGCCGGGGCCTGTGTCGTCCTGGTCGGGACCATCGGCTTGTACGCGCTGCCCGATCAGGACCTTACCGGGGACCGGATTCAGCAGCTGCTCGACGAGGCGGCTCACGCTGGCATGCTGGCCGGCGGCCTCGTCGTACGCGCGCACGGCGACGTTCCCGGCCTCAGCCGGGCCGACCGGCTGGCCGAGCTGAACCGGAGGATCGAGCACTCCTGGCGCAGGTAGGTTTAAGGGAGGCATCTCGGCCGTCGTCCGCTCGGTGTTTCCGGCCCGGGGCTCGGCATCCCTGCTCGGCACGTCATCATTCCGCGGGCCGACCGAAAGTAGCCTCGTCCATCCGCTGCAAGGCGATGACCAGCACCGCCCGCGGGGACGGTCGTTCTAGGTCGTCCTGGCCGCTGCTCGTCTCGCCTGCGCCCCCGGGCGCGGCGGTTTCCCAGTCATTGATGTCCCTGTCCTGGTCAGACCCCGCGTCGCAACTGCCGGGGCCGGGTGTCTGCGCCATCTCACCGCCGTCCTCACTATCAGGGTGACGCCGCTCGGTCGCATCTGGATCGGATGGTCCTGGCAGGCGGCTATTATGCGTTCACTTGCTGCCATACAGCATACCTAGATACATGAATAGAGCAACTAAGGTATGTACATATACTGTAAGTAGAACATAAACTACCTTGGTTGACCGCGTCGGGATGCCCCCCGCTGCTGGCCGGCGGGATCAGCCGCAGAAGGTGGACATGCTGTGAGGGGAGGTGGACATGGATCCGTCGACCACAGAGACCGAACGCAAGATCACGGTGGTGCTGGTTTCGAAGGCGGCAGCGGACCTGGCTAAGACGCGTCGTCGTTCGGACCTCAGTGAGACAGACGTCGTGAACAGGGCGATTTCGCTCTACGAATTTCTCGACGAGGAGCTTGAAAGCGGTACAGAGCTGGTACTTTGCCGACGTGATGGGGCTACTTACCTGCTTGAGCTGCACTAGTCCCTAGCCCGGGCCGGTTTGGGGGCGGATTCGGTCTGGATCGGCCGGGACGGTCCGTAGCGGGCGCCCGGCACTCGTGCTGGGCCCGTCCGCCGCTGGCCATGTGTCATCAGTAGCCGGGACGGGGAACAGCCAGGCCACGGTAGCGAGGCAGCAAAAAGGTGATTAATACATGTTGTCTAATCAAGTAATCAGCCATAAGATGATCCCATCTAGGCTGCAATCAGGCAGCAATTGTACAGCCGATGTCGGGCGGCCTGGCCGCTCTCGGACGGAACGGCGGATCGCGAGGAGGGGGACTTGGGGCGAGACGCGCAACCAGGGTTACTTCCGGGGGATGAGGGAGGATCGGACGCGATGACCGTCCGCGCGGAAAGCGGCACCACTGGGGAAGATGCGCCCCGCGCCCAGGTTATCGGCCGTGTGACCGTGACCCTCGTGCCGCAGGCTGAGGCAGGCCTGCGGCGACTGCAGGACAGGACAAGCTTGTCCAAGACCGATATCACGAACCGGGCCATCACGCTCTATGAGTTCATCGAAGCTCAGCTGAGCGCGGGCCGGGAACTCCTCATCAAGGATGGCAATACCGGGGAGATTCAGCGCGTGCTCCTCGTGTGACATGAGTGCGCCACCTCAGCTGACGGACAGGGCGGGCGGTTTCACCACGACCGGAAAGGTGAGACCGTCCGTCGTGGCCGGATTCCTGGCGGGGCCGGCTGCCGTTCCTGATTCAGGCCGGGGAACGGGATTAGCGCCAGGCTTGCCCTCCACGAATAGCGGGCGGGGGGGCGGTTTCATGCCCCGCAGGGCTTTCTGCAGCAGCGCACCCGATGGATAATCGGGGTCAGGGCACCGGCCGCACGGCTTGAACCCTTTGTTTGTGTAGTAATCCTGAAGACCCTGGTTCGTCGACCATACATCGATCCTGATCCACATGGCTTTATAGTCGTGTCGGCCGCGCAATCCGACCCAGTCGATCAGCTCCGCGCCTAGGCCATGTCCCGCGAAATCTCTCGCCACGATAAGTCGGTGGGCGTAGACGGCCGGCTCGGTAACGTCGCATTCCGCCTCCGACCAGACCTTGAGATTAGGGCTGCTGGCAGTGGTAACCGTCGCCACCGCCCTATTCCGGGCCCACACGATCCACGTTGCTCCCAATTCCAGCGCCCGTTTGATTCTCTCGTTACGGTCTTCCTCGGTCGGGTACGGATTCCACCATTGGTTCGTGCCCTTGGCCGGGAGCCAGCCTCGGGCTTCGTCTATGAGCTTAACAATGACGCCGAAGTGCCCGGACTTCGCTTGGGCAATATGCCACGCGGATGTCATGTTTGTGTGCATTCCCTCTATAACTGGCCGTCTCCCGATCCGCATCAGTCGCGGACCGGGAGACGAGGATAATATGCGGGAAGGTGCCGCTTGTCGTGGTTGTGGTCGCAGTTACGGCATGTTCACGGGGGCGCAGCTGACGGGAAGAAACCGGATAGGCGTGGTCCCGTCAAGCCGGCACGGCCGGCGATTTGATCGCTGTCCGTTCTGTCATGGAGTTGTCCGCAGTCAACGCTATCGGTGAATTCGGTGCTTCCTGCGGAGGATCCCGGGGATCCACCTCGCTATCGCCCCATGGTGCTTCGTGGAGCTACCCGGATCGCTGCGCCACACAAGCGCTGGACGTATCCCGGTCGGGTCGACCAGGACGATGCGGAGCTCCGCTTTCCTCGTCGGCTTTTCAAGGGCAGCAGATACGGACGAATTTCCATATTTATCTTTTGACATAGCGCTCTCCTTCGGGTCGCTGCCCGTGGCGTATCTCTGCCGTAAGGGCACTGCGGAGATTTTGAAGGTTGTTCAATTTTCTCCTCCAGCAGTGAGTTCATGGGACGGGATAGGCCTTGGCTGAGCGGATCTTAATTTATTTCTCCTTGCTGCCTGCACCTTTCTGGACCTTTTGGTCCGGCACTTCCCCCACGATGACAATGAATTGATTTCGGTCCGACGGATAGGTCGTGATGGTGAGCCGCATAGGCTGTCCATTTCCGTCAAAGGCGGTCCGGGATACGACGTACATCGGAATCCGGCCGTCCGAGGCGATCCTAAAGAAGTCTGCCTCGATTGCGTTGGGCGAACGGCACGTGATGAGGTCGCGGTAACCGACCTGTTTCAGTCCTAGGGTGCGGTCTAGATACGTCACGGTGCCTTCGGTGATGTTGCCGGCCCTCCTGAGTTTTTCCGCGCCACGATCCGCGAACTCGGCGGGGTAGAAAGATGTCTGCATCGACCACGGCAGGCCGTCGATGAAGCGGCGCTCGTGCCGGCTGATCACTTCGGTGTCCGGCCGGAGCCTCAGTTGCGCGGCGATGTCATCGGGGGCGGCCTGAATCTCGACCTGGACCGGGCTGACGGAGAATTTCCTGTTTTCCGCCGTCATCTCGGTGCTGTAGAGGTCCATCTCGCCGCCGCCGAACCCGGTAGCAGTACCCGTCAGTGTGGTCACGAACGGGTCGAGGGCCTCGACCACGAACGTGCCCTGGCCCGCTTTCGTCTCGACCAGCCCCAGCGCGGTAAGCCATTTGATGGCGTCCCGCACGGTGTTGCGTGACGCGTCGTGTTTATTCCGCAGCTCTAGTTCGGTGGGAAGCTGGCTGCCGGGCGGGAGTTCGCCCGACTCGATCTGCGCGCGCAGAGTATCGGCGATCTGCCGGTACATCGGGTTCGCCATCGATCCTCCTCGGCGATCACGCGTCCCGGTGGTTCCACCGGCCCGGACCGTCAGTCCTGTTCGACCTGCTGGATGTGGCCTTAGGCCGGTTGGTACCCGAGCTGACCATCATTACTCTTCGATCCAGTACCAAAGGTTGGGATAGGCCCAATGGCTGGATAGATTGGCTTCATTCTATCAGCAGGTACGCCAGGTTCCACGACCATCTCCGGTCGAAGCCGTACGGCAGTCGGCCAGTTCGGCTTTTCTGCGAACGCGGAACCGCCCAGGATGAGCCAGCTGAACAGCGAGCTCGTCCGCGGGCCGAACGGCCTCGCTCGCACGGTTGATGCACCACTCATCCCAACCATTCCAGACAGAGGGTTGAACCCATCCATGGGAATAGACAGTACACTGTCACGCCCAGTAAAGCTACCGGTCAGTAAAGAAAAGGTCCCAAAGGTTGGGACAACCGAGCCGCACACCGCCTCCGGCTGCTCATCAGCCAGGTGGGTGCGGTGTGAAGCCGTCGAGCACCTGGAGCGGCTGCTCAGCCTGGACAACGTCTTCACCGATGAGGACCTGGGCAGCTGGGCCGACCGCGCGACGAAGCTCGGCGGGGCCGGCCCGTATCTGTGCGAGCTGAAGATCGACGGGCTGGCGATCGACCTCGTCTACCGCGACGGCGCGCTGGTCAAGGCGGCCACCGGGGGCGACGGCCGTACCGGTGAGGACGTCACGGCGAACATCCGGGCGATCGCCTCCATCCCCGCTGACCCCCGGCCCCGACGACCCCAGCCCCGAGGCGGCCCGTTCGGACTAGCGCGCCAGCCGTCACATCAGCTTGACGAGGTATTCCTCACCATCCCGACGGACGATCAGTTCGGCTCCTGCGGTCAGTTCCGCATCGACGAACTCGTAAAGCGATACGGCACGGTTGACGATATCTGTCTTCGAAAGGTTGGTGCGCTCATGGGTGAGCTGCAGGTCATCCGCGGCCTTAAGCACCAGCGCGACGGTAATCGGCTCGGGCAGCGTGTCGGGCAGGCTCGGGCCGGCCTGGATCGGTTCGGCCGAGTCGGCCGATCTCGCGGGCGGCCGGGCCCCATCGCGGCTTCCGCTCATCCCTGCGGACCGGCCTTGAGGAGAGCCGTGGCGGATGCGGCGTCACCACTCCCGCAAGTCGTGGTGACACCTGTGCGGATATGCATGGCTGGAACCCCTTTCCTTCCGGCTGGCGATTACGGTGTCCTGCTGGCCGACGGCGCGGCGCCGCCATCTGCTGCTTTAGGGGCGCACGCGCTTCAGTTCCTTACCTCCTCAGCCCTCGCAGGGTCAGAGGGCCAGGCCTCACCCTACGCCATCGGATCGCTGGTGCCTAGCTGCCTTATTAATGTCCAAATGGCTGGCGTTTAACACCCGTCCGGTGTATAAAACCCTCAGGAGATAGGGGAACCGAGATCAGGTGAGACAGCAAGTGCCGGCGCACTTCCTGCCTGCGTGCTGGACTTACCGGGCAAGGGGTGTTATGTCGTGGCGGACCCTGCGAACCGGCTCCAAGCCGTCACTTAGCCCGCCTGCCTGGGATAATCCTACAAGGAGGGCTGAGCTCTATCTCATGAAAGTGCCGGTCGACGGCACGGAGCGCTCCTTCGCCTGCGGGAAACAGGTAGATCTCGTTACGAGATTGGTAAATTACATAATTGTCATGATGCGACGCGCCGGAATCATGGTATCTAGGCGAATCGCGTCTCTCCTGCCGAGGTAAGCCCAAAGCAAACCATCGAGCTCACCCTAATCACCATCATCTGAGCGGCGCCCTGCGGCGCACCGCTGGCGTGGGCCGACGGCCGGAGGCGACCTCCATCACGGCGCTAGGCCTGAGACTTCCCTGGTCCTGGGCGGGCGCCTCGCCAGCAAGGTCGCGCCGGGCGCCGGTCCGAGCGGGCGCGGCGAGCGGCGCTAACCGCAAGCGCCTCCCCTTTTGGCTAAGTTCGCCGAACTCTCTAGCGTAACACGAAGCAGTTGGTTACTGCTGAATTGCTGTTGCAATCCTGCCGGAAACCCGCTAGTCTCATATGGTTAGCTGCTCTGCGACGTAGCTGCCCAACAGGACAGCAGGGGGCGGTCCTGTTCCGCGCTTGGGGATGCCTTTGTTTCGCGAGCAGCGGTGAATGGCGAGGTGGCACGGGAAGCCCGGAGGTTCCGGGGCAGCTTCCCCGCCGGGGGAGGATCGCGATATGGCGTCGAGGGCGAACAGCAAGCCTCAAAGGGGTCAGGCCCCAGGGGAACAAGAGAGCCAGCGGGTATCTTCTGACCGCACAAGCGAGCGGATCACCGTGGCTCTAATCTCGAAAGCGGCAGAGGACCTTCAGCGCCTTCAGAGCGCTACCGGGCTGTCGAAGACGGACATTGTGAACCGTGCGATCTCGCTTTACGGGTTCTTTCAGTCCCAGATAGATGCCGACAATGACTTCGTCGTCCGGGACCGGAAGTCGGGCGAGACTCAGCTGGTCCGGTTCCTGTGAGTCCCGGCCGCATCGGCTGAACCGCGGGATCCGGCGGCCATCTGGGTTCAGCGGGCGAAAGGCTGAGCCCAGATGAGGGCCGGTTTCGCTGTCAGTTTCCCATCCGGCCTCCTTCCCGGTTGTCTACGTGAGTTCGCGGCGGGTAGTGATTCCTGGTGCGTCCGTCCCGTTCTCGGGCTAGGCCGCAGGCGGCGATGATCAGTGCGGCCGCGAACGCAAGGATGAGTTCGGCCCACGCCACTCCGGTAAGTCCCGGGGCGATGCGCAGGGTGAGGACGGCGCCCGCGGTTCCCGTGGCCGCACTGCCCACGACGCCGAACGTCATGATGAGGTAATTCGCCTGATCAGGTGGAACCCGTCCTTTCGCCATTCCCCACGGCGTGGCCGGGCCGAGCCGTACCTCCAGCTCGGCGAATGAGGTGGGCCGCTCGTCCGGGACCGGCTCGCGGGCGGACGGACTGTTCGGTGCCATCAGTAGTTGTCTCCTCGAACGTCGGTTTCGGCCTGGTCCTCGTGTCTAGGTCGTAGAGGCGGAAGAACTGGCGGGGGGGCAGGACGGGCTGTGGCGTGCCCTGAGTCCGTGAACATCCCGTGATCTCGGGCCGATCAGTCATGCGACGGTCCTTGTCTTCAGAGGGGCTTTGAGCTGCTCATTCAGCTAGCTCGCGACTATCTTACAGCGAAAAGCTGCTTAGAAGACATCCAAAAACTACTCCTTGGATGTTGCAAAGCTGGCTCACACGACCTAAAGTCGTGGCTGAGGAGAGGAGGCAAGGCAGCGAGGGGATGTAGAAAAGACAGTCTCTAGCTGTCTACAGACTATGAGCCCAGCATTCAGAGCTCCTGGGGGGGTCTTGGATCCCGATGCCGGGATCGCCGGCCAGGCCGAGCAGGGGGACGAACGGGGTGAGCGGCCTGCGGGGCCGGGCGAACGCATCGCGGTCGCCTTGATTCCGACGGCGGCCAGCGGTCTCCGGCGGCTTCAGGAGCGCACGAGCTTGTCGAAGACGGACATCGCCAACCGCGCGATTACCTCGTACGACTTCCTCGATGAGTACCTGAAGGCCGGCTACGAGCTGATCGTTCGAGACACCAAAACCGGCGAGACGCAGCTCGTCCGGTTCCTCTAGCGCCCCGGGAGCGCAGCTCGCCGCGGACGACTACCACCACAGCAGGAAAGTCACAGTGCCAGGAGGTCCACAAAATGACGAATACGACGAACGTGAACTCCGCCCGTCGGTCCCGTCGCTTGCCCGCAAGCGCGACAGCCCTGAGCCGGGCGCGGTTGTCGGCTCCGCTGAGGCGCGGCGGTCAGCGAAGCCGCGGGATCCCTAGGAGTTGCTGCCTTGACACCCGGGGCAAGCAGACGAGCCGTCGCGTACCTGGGCTCCGCATCCCGGGGGTGGCCGAGCAGGTCCGCCGAGGGCTGCCGGCCAGCCGGTAGCTACCTGGTCCATCGACGAGAGGCTGGTTACCGCGGTAGCCGCGGTAACCAGCCCGGTCAGGAAGTGAGACCACGATGAACGCGAACTCCCAGGTATCATCGGCCGCGCTGTTGGCCGGGCCGACAGCTCCTGGTCTCGACGCCCTTATTCCCGCGGCTGACCTCGCCCGCCTGACCGGCATGCCACACGAGTCGGACTTGCTCGAGGATCTGCGGGTCGCCGTGGGCACCTATACCGGTTTCGGTGCGGACGGCCCGCTCATCGCCGAGATCGTCAGTCAGGTGGTGGCGGCCATCGTCACAGCCGTCCTGGCCGAGCGGGTTCCGCCGGATAGCCGTCCCGGGCCGCAGCCGGAAACTCAGGTCTGGGGGCGCGACATGTCCGCTGGCGTCCAGGCATGGCGCGACCGGGCTACGGAAGGGGCGCCGCAGCACGGCGGACGGCCCGGGATCGCCGACGTCATCCGGATATCACCAGACCGCACGCCGGCATGGTTGACGGGCGGGCAGATCTGCGCGATTTTCGCGGTCGACATCGTCGGCTTCACCCGGCCCGACCGCGATGATGACATCCGCCGCTATCTGCACGAGAAGCTTTACGAGTTTCTGCGGAAAGCTTTCGACGAGTCCGGCATCCCGTGGGAAGTCTGCCGCTCGGAAGACCGCGGCGATGGTGCGCTGGTCGTGGTACCTCCGGAAATCTCCGGCAAAGGCCTCATCGACCCTCTCCCCGAACGGCTGCGCAGCCTTATCCGCCGCCACAATCACGTCTCTTGCCCGGCCGCACGCATCCAGCTCCGCGCCGCGACCCATATCGGCCCGGTGGAACACGACGGTCACGGTTTCGTGGGCACCGACATCAACTTCCTGTTCCGGATGCTGGAGGCGCAGTCGCTTCGGCGCATGCTCACAGCTCGCGGCGCCGAGGTAGCCCTCATCGTTTCCGATTACGTTTACCGCACTCTGGTGTGCCGGTATCCCAGCCAGGTCAGCCCGGAGGCCTTTCGGAGGGTGAGGTTCCAGGTCAAGCAGACAAGGGCCCAGGCCTGGATGCACATTCCCGGCGCGTAACCCTGATCCACTCCGGCCCGGATCGCTCCAGACCGGATAGTTCCGGGCGGTGCCGGTCCCTCAGGCTGGGCTGCCGGTTTCAGCTAGCGGGCAGGCCCGGACCTGCCTGCCCCGCGGCGCCCACGGCCGCCCTGTCTCAGAGTAGCCAGCGAGCCTGCGTCACCTGACGCAGTGCGGGACGGTCCCGCGGCATAGCGTGCTGCTATCACGCCTGACACGGGCGGCAGAACCCGGCGCTGACCCCCGCCGGCCAGAGGCAGGAGGCCGTTATGGGCCCCATGATGGCAGTAGTGGCAATCGGAGTGAGCCTCGGCGCGGGGCTCACGATCGGGGTCATCGCGATGGTCGCGATGGCCGTGCGGCGGGAGGACCGGCACTACTCGCTGACCCGCCCGGCACCCAGCATCACGGCGCGCGGCGTCCGACGGCTGACTGGCGTCGGCCTCCGCGACATCACGCCGCTCAGCGAGCGGCTACCGTACGGCGCACGAATAGCGCGGTGAGGGCGTTGGCTCTGGCCGCCATCCTCATCTTCGTGTTCTTCCTGGTCGGCATCGCCATCGGCATCTTCATGGTGGTCGCCATGTCCGCGCGCCGCACCGGCCAGCGCCAGCAGGACGAACCAGGTGAAGAGCCAGGCCAGCCCCCCATGGTGGCATGCCCGCGACGATTACTGAGCCGCTGCGGGCGGCGTACCGGCGCAGGTCGAGGTTTGTCACCGGGCCGTCCTAAGCTCAGCATGTGAGCGACGACCAGAACGAGCAGGGCTTTCCGTGGGCGCAGGGCGGCGCGACCGGGATCGGGTCGATGCCGGGGACCGATCCGGCCGAGGCGACGCGGGTGGTCGCGGGGGAGCTGCCCGACTTCCCGTTCCTGCCGGAGCTGCCGGACCGGGGACCGGGAGCGGACGTGGTCGGGCGCACCGCCGGGCTGCTGATCGACATTCCGGTCGAGGTCACCCCCCGCGGCTGGCGGCTGGCCGAACGCCCCGGGCGCGACCTGGCGCGGGCCAGGTCCATGCTCGCCTCGGATCTGGATGTCCTGGCGGAGGTGCTCGAGGGTTACCAGGGTCTGGTCAAGATCCAGCTCTGCGGCCCGTGGACGCTGGCTGCGGCATTGGAGCTGCCGCGCACGATGAACGTGGCGGTCGCCGACCCGGGCGCGGTCGCCGACCTGACCGCATCCCTGGCGGAGGGCGCGGCCGCTTACGTCACCGAGGTCCTCAAGCGCGTGCCCGGGGCGAAGGTGATGGTCCAGCTCGACGAGCCTTCGCTGCCCGCCGTGGCCGAGGGCGAGGTGCCGACCGCGAGCGGGCTGTCGCGGCTCGCCGCGGTCGAGGCGGATACCTTGCGGGATGTCCTGGCCCAGGTGCTCGCGACCATCCGCGGCTACACGGTTGTGCACTGCTGTGCCACCACGGTCCCGTTCGGAATTATCCGGGCGGCGGGGACGAATGCGGTTTCCTTCGACCTCAGCCAGCTACGGCGGGGCGAAGAAGATGCGGTCGCCGAGGCCGCGGAAGCCGGGATGGGACTGCTGACGGGCGCGGTCCCGACCTTGCCCGACACGGCCGCCGAG
>Ga0302325_10021146_pt1 | contig 13627 bp, 13 predicted proteins | sample Palsa_T0_2_FD_201948 | JGI IMG/M metagenome (GOLD analysis project Ga0302325, IMG submission 201948) | Peat permafrost microbial communities from Stordalen Mire near Abisko, Sweden - Palsa_T0_2 | ecosystem: Environmental > Terrestrial > Soil > Palsa > Peat permafrost | place: Sweden: Abisko... | reverse complement strand
TGGCCATGCCCGCCTCGACGTCGTTGCGTTCGCCTGAGTCTTTCAGCCGGGCGGCGTTGACCATGAGCAGGTGGGCGGCTTCGACCTTGGTGGCCATCTCCGCCAGTTTGAAGGCGATCGCCTGGTGCTCGGCGATCGGCTTGCCGAAGGTCCTGCGCTGCTGGGCATAGGCCACGGCCAGCTCGAAAGCACGGATGGACATGCCGCACGCGCGGGCCGCGACGTTGACGCGGCCAACCTCGATTCCGTCCATCATCTGATAGAACCCGCGACCGCGGCCGGTCGGGCCGCCGAGGACCGCGTCCGCCGGCAGCCGGACGCCGTCGAGCACCATCTCGGTGGTCTCGACGCCCTTATAGCCCATCTTGTCGATCTGGCCGGGGATGGTCAGGCCCGGCCGGGTCTCACCGAACCCGGGCTGTTTCTCGATCAGGAACGTGGTCATGTTCTTATAAGCCGAGCTGCCATCGAGTTCGTCTTTCACCAGCGTCGCGACGACGCCGGCCCGGGCCCCGTTCGTCAGCCACATCTTCTGGCCGTCAAGGACGAATTCGCCGTCCGCGGCGCGAGCACGGGTCTTGATGGCCGCGACGTCAGAGCCGCACTCCGGCTCACTCATCGAGAACGCCCCGCGGATCTCGCCGGTGGCCATCTTCGGCAGCAGCCGCTGTTTCTGCTCTTCTGTCCCGTGCTGAGCGATCATGTACGCGACGATGAAGTGGGTGTTGATGATCCCGGAGATGGACATCCAGCCGCGGGCGATCTGCTCGACCACCAGGGCGTAGGTGAGCAGCGATTCGCCGAGGCCGCCGTACTGTTCGGAGATCGTCAGGCCGAACAGGCCCATGTCCTTCATTCCCGCCACGATCGCGTCGGGGAATTCGTCGGCGTGCTCGAGCGCCGTGGCGTTCGGGATGATCTCCTTGTCCACGAAAGTCCGGACGACCGACAGGATCTCTGTCTGGAATTCGGACAGGCCAGCGGTTTGGGCGAGACGTGCCATCGAGTCCTCCGGCTTAGGTTCGTTAGCCCTTGCGGTTTGTGGTCTCCTGGGTGACCTGGGTCGCCACCTGGAACAAGTCTCCTACTATCGCGCTCGCCTGAGACGATCGCTGGATTAAGATCGAGAACCGGCGCTCCGGTGGCCGAACTATGTGGAGGTCCTGTGCTCTTCGTCCCGGCCCCTTCTCCGGCGCCATGACCGACCCGGGTGACGGGCCGCAGGCGCCCGGCGCGGACGGTGTCCTGGCCGGGCTGCGGGTCATCGAGATCTCCAGCTTCGTCGCCGCGCCGCTGGGCGGGATGACGCTGGCTCAGCTCGGTGCCGACGTGATCCGCGTCGACCCGGTCGGCGGCGCCGCCGACCAGGCCCGGTGGCCCCGTACGGCCGATGGCGCCAGCCTGTACTGGGCGGGCCTGAACAAGGGCAAACGCTCGGTCACGATCGACTTCCGCTCGCCGCGCGGCCAGGAGCTCATCGCCGGGCTGATCACCGCCCCGGGCCCGGACCGGGGGATCCTGCTGACCAACGCCGTCGGCCGCCGCTTTCTCGAGCACGAGACCCTGCGGCGGCACCGGCCTGACCTGATCCAGGTCGTGGTCTCCGGGCACCGGGACGGCTCGGCGGCCGTCGACTACACGGTCAACGCCGCGCTCGGCTTCCCGTGGCTGACCGGGCCGGAAGAACTCGCGGCGCCGGTCAACCACGTGCTGCCTGCCTGGGACATGGCGTGCGGGCTGCACGCGGCGGTCGCCATCCTGGCGGCCGAGCGCCGACGCCGGATCCACGGCACCGGGGGGCTGGTGAACATCGCCCTGTACGACGTGGCCCTGGCCATGGTCGGCAACCTGGGCCTGCTCGCCGAAGCCCAGGTGAACCACGTCCAGCGTGAGCGCATCGGCAACTACCTCTACGGGGGTTTCGGTCGCGATTTCCGGACCCGTGACCAGCACACGATCATGGTGGTCGCCCTGACCGCCAGGCACTGGAAAGATCTGATGACCGTGACCGGGCGGGCCGGCACTGTCGATCAGCTGGCGGGCATCCTCGGCGCCGACTTCTCCACCGACGACGATCGCTTCCGCTACCGGGAGGTCGTGGCCGGCCTGCTCCGGCCCTGGTTCGAAAGCCGGGACGCCGACGAAGTCGAGCGGGAGTTGACCGGCACGTCCGTGCTCTTCTCGCGTTATCGCACCGTCGCCGACCTCGTCGGCGACGGGCGAGGAGAGCTCACCGCCCATCCCATGATGGCCGAGGTGGACCAGCCCGGAATCGGCCGCTTTCTCGCCCCCGGGTCGCCGCTGGAGTTCGCCGACAGCAATGCGCGGCCGGCCCCGATCGCGCCCGTCCTGGGAGAGCACACCGCGGACGTACTGGCGGAAATCCTGGGGCTGTCCGGCGCCGAACTCGGGGAACTGGGGCGTCAGCGTGTGATCGGGGAGGCGCATACGTTGGCCGGCCCCGACGACCGCTAGCCGATCACCAGCCACCGAAGGACAACCCGCCGTTCACGCTGACCGTCTGTCCGGTGACCTGGGTGGCGTCGGCGGCCAGGAACACCGCGACGTCGGCAACCTCCCCAGCCGAGGGCGGGCGGCCCTGCGGGAAACGCTCCACGGCCTTGCTGAACAGCCTCGACTGGAAACTCTCGGTGGCGAAGATCTGGTCCCACGACGGTGTACCGGAGGTGATCGTCAGGGCCACGCTGTTGACCCGGATGCTCCACCGCGACAGCTCTCGGGCCAGCGCCTTGGTCATGAGGATCACCGCAGCCCCGACCGCGCCCACGACGGATTCACCCGGCGTGGGATGGCGGGCCGCGTCGGTGGCGAGCATAACCACCGAGCCGCCCCGCTCGCGCAGCGCCGGGAGCGCCGCCCGGACCGGGAAGATCCGGGGGTAGATCCGGGAGTCGAAGACGCGCCTGAGGTCCTCCATCGTCATCTCGGCGAACGGCGTCGGGCCGATGTCGTGCGGCGAACCAGCGCTGACCAGGATGTCGATCCCGCCGTGCGCGGCCACCACCCGGTCGACCAGGCTCGTGATGCTGGCGGGATCCCCGGCGTCGCCGGGTTCGTAGCAGGCCAGGTCGGACACGGCGCGGAGTTGCGCCAGGGCGCGTTCCCCGCCTTCCGGCGACCGACCGGTGACCACGACGCGGGCGCCTCGCCTGGCCAGGCGCAGTCCGGTCTCCAGCCCGACCCCGGCCGTCCCGCCGGTGATCAGCGCCACCTTGCCCGCCAGGTCGGCGGTGCCAGCGGCCGGTTCGCCCGGCTGCACGCTCATGCCGCTTCGACCGTCGCGGCTAGGCCCTGGCCGCCGCCGACGCACATGGTGACCAGGCCCTCGCGCCCGCCCCGCCGCCGGAGCTCGTGCAGCAGCGTGGTGACCATCCGCAACCTGACCGGCACATCACGCAGCGCACCCCAGAACGTGCCCACAGGAGTACGCAACGGACTCACGATAGCCACACGTTGCACGGCTCCTCCTTCACTAGATTTTCTCCCAGGCCTGCAGGTCCTCGTAAACATAATATATTAAGTTAGGCGGATGGGATACAGGGAACGCGCCACGTGACCGGGCGGCGGCATGGGCTGAGATCACGGCCCGCCTCGCTGACGGCGAAGCGGCAGTTCTGCGCGTAGATATAGAGACGTAGCGACACGGGACATAGTGGGACCATTTCCGCTTATCTCCTGCGCGGCTAGCGGACGTCAGAAACTTGGCTTGCATGCCGATGCGGTGAGCTGTAGTTCGTGTGTCCAGCACGAGCGGTCCTGCGTGTGAAGGTAGTAGAAGGCCTCAGCGATACTAGCTGGGTCGATCAGCATTTCTGGATGTTTTTGAAAGTGGTCGAGCGCCCGAGTGCCCGGAGAGTCGATGAAACCGTCCACGACCACATTTGCAACGTGGACTCCAAATTCGGAGTACTCCTCCGTCAGTGCTTGCGCAAGTGCCCTCATGATCGTTCGCGGGTAATAGAGAGACTCTCCGGTATTGCGCTTACGGCCGCGGAGCGAGTACTGGTTATTAGAGAAGAATATGGATCCGCAGTTACGGCTGCGCATCGTCGGCAAAACCTCTTTCGCCACCAGGAATGGTCCTCGACAGGCGGTCGCCAGGGCGATATCGAATAGCTCTACCGGAAAATATTCAAGCAACTCTCGGTCCTTCGGAAGCTCGCGGCCAGCCATATATCCAGCGTTATAGATCAACACTCCGGGATCTCCTGCGCGTTCGCGCACAGCGTCGAAGGCGGCAGCGACTGACTCCTCGGAGCTGACATCGAGCTCGATAACCATACTTTGACCGCCGACGTCTTTAATAGCGTCCGACAACCCGACTGCATTCGCACGGGTACGAGTGGTAAGGACAACGAAATGACCCTCGGTGGCGAATTTCTGGGCTAGCGCACCGCCGAGACCCCACCGGCTCCGGACGGGCATATCGTTATTACTTACCGTTCTCCCATGTATGAGCAACGTGCTCTCCCCGTCAGCCTGCCACTTCGATGTGGCGCCAACGATCACGGTCACAGGCAACTGTTGTGGGTTATGCAACGGTGCGCTCTGCATAGAAGGTCCCTTCGGGCTAGAGTCAGCAAGCCATGGCCACGAGGAAGCGCAGGAACTCAATCCCTAGCATTGGGTAGTTCCGGAATGACCCTAGAGCCGCAAATGACGTCACGCTTCCTCGAGCCGGAACGGTTCGGTATGCTGCCGTCCGAGGCAGCGGGGACACGGCGAGCACGAACACGATCGGGCCTTTCTGACCACCGATCGAGAAGACCTGCTGCGCACCGCTAGGAGCTGGGCTGCTTCACGCCGATAGCCTCGGCCAGCCGGATAACTCCCTCGGCCGTCTTCGCGTGCGCGAGATCGATGTGCTGCCCCTCGAAATCGACTGCCGCGCTTCCCTGCGCCTCGGCTTTCCGGAACGCCTCGATCATCCGCCGGTAAAAGTCGATCGTCTCCGCCGACGGCGTGAAGACATCGTTGGCTATCGCGACGTGCGACGGGTGGATGAGCACAATCCCCCGGTAACCGAGCCGCCGGTTGTCTTGGGCGAACTTGCGGAAGCCGTCAAGATCGGCGAGGTCCTGCCATACACCTGTGATCGGGTGATGCAGGCCTGCTGCCCGGGCCGCAACGATGATCCTGCTCCGCAGGTACAGACTCTCGAGCCCCTCGGGAGTGAAGTCGAAACCGAGTTCCCGGCCGACGTCGGCATTTGGACCGGTCGCCCCAAGCAGGGTGGAGATGCGCGGGCTCGCCATCGCGATGTCCTCGCAGCGGGCCATCGACACGGCTGTCTCGAAGCTCACGATCAGGCCGATCGAGCCGGCTTGGTGACCCTCGCGCTGCTCGATGTGCGAGACGACCGCATCGATCCTCACGATCTCCTCAGCCGTGAACACCTTGGGCAAGAACAGGCCGGCCAGGCCAGGGACCAAGACCTCCTCGACATCCGCTCCGAATAGCCCGCTGTCGAAGCTGTTCGGGCGGACCCACACCTCCGCCCTTACGCCCTGGGAGCCGAGTCGGCCGATGGTCTCCCGTACCGTCCTTCGCGCCTCGGCCTTGTCGGCGGCTGGTACCGAGTCCTCGAGATCGAGGATCAGTGCGTCCGCGCCGGCCGCCACCGCCTTTTCTGCCCAGCTGGACTTGTGGCCGGGGACGAAGAGCATAGATCGGTACGGATTCAACGAGGACTCTCCTGTTCAGTACCCGGTGGCGCCGACCCGGCGCCGCTCCGGTTATTCGACGAAGATAACATACAATATATTTCATGTTACAGCAAGCGCGCGCAGGCATGGCTGCGTCGCGCAGGCTGCGCGTAGCCAGGAGCCTCTCGCCCTCCGGGGTAACCTTTCAGAAGCCGGGCTTACCGTGCTCGTGGCGCGAAGCGAGCCCCTCCCGCACCTCCGCGCCGCCCAAGACGTGGAACCCTAGGGCGAGCACGGAGTCGAATATCGTGTCCGCGACCTGCCGGTATCGGTGGCAGCGGCCATTGACAGTATTCCAATATATAGAGTTAGATATATGATACTGAGATCTCATCGATGAGGAGACGCCCGATGGCCTGGCAGGATCACGACTCGCGGTTCTTCATCGATGGCGAGTGGGTGGCACCCCGGTCGACCGAGACGCTCACCGTCACGTCGCCGTTCACAGGGAAGCCAATCGCCACGGTGCCGGCGGGGTCGGCTGCTGATATGGACGCCGCTGTGGACGCCGCCCGGCATGCCTTCGACCACGGGCTGTGGCCGCGAACCTCGCTGGACGAGCGGTTGGCGGTCCTGCGGCGGCTCAGCGAGCTGATGGGCGACCGCGTCGAGGACTTTGCCGGTGTGGTCACTGACGAGATGGGCTGCCCGATCTCCCAATCCCGGGGCTTCCAGTCCGTCGGGGCTAAGCTCGCGCTCGACGCCTTCCTGGAACTCGCGCCGGACTACCCGTGGAGCAGCATCAGGGAGGCGGTGACGGGCCGGGCCCTCGTCGTGCGGGAACCGGCCGGCGTGGTCGCCGCGGTCGTGCCATGGAACGCGCCCCTGCAGATCTCTCTCATGAAGCTGGCGCCTGCGCTGCTGTCCGGGTGCACCTTCGTGCTGAAGCCGGACCCGAAGACGCCGCTGAACGCCTACCTGCTGGCCGAGCTCGTGGCTGAGGCGGGGGTCCCGGCAGGTGTGGTGAACGTCGTCCCGGCCGACCGGGAGGCCAGCGAGCACCTGGTCACGCACCCGGACGTCGATAAGGTCACGTTCACAGGTTCGAGCGCGGCGGGCCGCAGAGTGGCCTCGCTGTGCGGGCAGGACCTGCGGCGGGTGACGCTGGAGCTGGGTGGCAAATCGGCTGCCGTCCTGCTGGACGATGCCGACGTCGCGGCGGCCGCGGAGTCGTTGCGGATCGGTTCGCTCCGCAACACCGGACAGGTGTGCAGCCTCAAGACCCGGGTCGTCGTGCCCCGGGCTCGGGAGGCCGAGTTCCTCGACGCCTTCACCGCCGTCGTTTCCTCGATGCCCGTGGGCGACCCGCGGGATCCTGACACGCAGCTAGGCCCACTGGTGAGCGAACAGCAGCGCAGCCGGGTCGAGGGCTACATCGAGGCCGGTCGCGCCCAGGGTGCCCGCGTCGTCGTGGGCGGTGGCCGCCCCGCCGGACTCGACGACGGGTGGTTCGTGGAACCGACGATCTTCGCGGGCGTCGACCCGGCGATGACGATCGCCCAGCAGGAGATCTTCGGCCCGGTCGTCTCCGTGATCACCTACGACGACGAGGACCAGGCCGTCGCGATCGCTAACGACTCGTCCTACGGGCTGAACGGCTCGGTGTTCACCGCCGACCCCGAGCACGGGGTGCGGGTGGCCCGCCGTATCCGGACCGGCACCGTCGAGGTCAACGGCAGTCCAACGGGTTTTCACGCCCCGTTCGGGGGTTTCAAGTCCAGCGGCATCGGCCGGGAGGCCGGGCCCGAGGGCTTCGACGCTTACGTCGAGATCAAGTCCGTTGGCCTCCCTCACGGCTTCGTCCCCAGCGATTGACCTCCAGCAGTCCCGCACACGCGGTCCGGGTGAGCGCCGATTCCAGGCCAGGGACAGTTCGTCGCGGTGGCGGCGGGCCGCTTCACTGATGGCCATGGTGTCCTCGTTCCGTTCAGGCCGCGGCAGCATTGGCGGCGGCGTACTGCTCGTCGGTGACCGGTTCGAGCCATTTGGTGGCGTCGCCTTCGGGGGTCTCGTCGAGGATCGCGTAGTGGCACATCATGTTGTCGGTGGTGCCGCCGTGCCAGTGCTCTTCTCCGGCCGGGGTCCAGACCGTCTCGCCGGCGCGCAGGCGGACGGCGGTGCCGTCGCGGGTGGCGACCAGGCCGATACCGTCGGTGCACTGCAGTAGCTGGCCGTTGGCGTGGCGGTGCCAGTTGGTGCGGGCCCCGGGGGTGAAGCGGACCAGGCCGACGACCAGGCGCGAGGTGCCGTCGCCGTTGAAGACCGGGTTCATGTAGACATCGCCGGTGAAGTTCGCGGCGGGGGTCTTGACTGTCCGCGCAATCGGCCGGTGTTCCATGGTGGTATTCCTTGTCTCTGGATGGATCAGAAGTCGGTTCAGGCGGAGTCGAGCCAAGAAGCGGACCTACCTGGCGATATGAGTCCAGGGCCGCCGAGATCCACGAGGCGATGAGCGCGGCGCGTGCAGGCGCGGCGGACAGGTGCGCTCAGGCGGGCGTGGTCAAGACGCCGACTCCTGTGCGTCCGTCCCCTGGTTGTCCCACAGCCCGCGCTCCTCCAAGATGTCGATCAGGTGATCGGCGCTGGCCATGATGTGGTGCTCCATCAGCGACCGCGCCTTGCGCACGTCGTGCTCGCGCATGGCCGCCACCAGCAGCGGGTGCTCGTCGCCGGTGGCCGAGACCTGCGCCTCGATCGAGGCGTAGAAGCGGTTTGGCAGGTGGTTGACCACCGAGCCGAGCAGCAGGGCCAGACGGTGGGAGTCCGCCGCCAGGTTGATCTGCCGGTGGAAGGAGTAGCCGAGGTCGGCAATGCGTTCCCTGTCCCCGGCCGCCACGGCGTCGGTGAACTCCTCGAGGTTCGCCTCGAGCCTAGTCACCTGCTCGGGTGTGATCTTCTTGGCGGCGCGAGCCGCCATCTCCTTCGCCAGCTGGGCCTGGGCCCAGAACAGGTCCCGCACGTCCTGCTGGGTGAAGGGGGCGACGACGAAGCCACGGCGGGGCACGAGCTGGACAAAGCCCTCGCTCTTCAAGGCGAGCAGGCCCTCGCGGACCGGCGTATTGCTGACCCCCACCTGCTCGGCGATGCGCTCCATCCGGAGGAATTCACCAGGCTTGACGGTGCCCGAGATGATCAGCTCGCGAACGTAGCTCGCCACCTCTTCGGGCAGTTGCTGCCGCCGGGACACCCGGTCACGAATCCCGACTACCTCGTTCGCCATCACTCACCCTTCCTTCGTATACGAGGCATGATACAAACCGGCCGATTCCCTCAGGGCCCCGACGCGCCGACCGGGCCGAACCCAGCCGGCCTGAGTGCCGCCCGCCAGCTGCCCGCGTGCGCCCGCTGGCTTTTGCTGCGCGCCGGGCTAGCCCGCGAATGTGGCACCCTTCACCGAAACTTAATATAAAATACTTAAGGAACGTACGATAGTCCGAACGCTGGCCCGACTGGGAGGTAACCGCGTGCACGGATGCGGTGACGACGTCGACCTCGCCGAGGCCCCTGGCCCGGCCGGTGACCGGTCGCTGATGCTGGAACAGCTGCTGAGCGAGCGCTGGAGCTGCCGCGCTTTCGAGGACCGCGAGGTTCCCCGGGCGGTCATCGAGCGGCTGCTCACGCTCGCGCAGCGTTCGGCGTCGTGGTGCAACACTCAGCCCTGGCAGGTCATCGTCACCGCCGGCGGCGGCACGGAGCGGTTCCGCTCAGCGCTCACGGCGCACGTGCGAGAGGGTGGGCAGGACGTCGATCCAGACTTCGGCCAACCGGGTGAGTACCACGGCGTGTACCGGCAGCGGCGGCGCACGACCGGCTGGCAGCTGTACGGGGCGGTGGGCGTGCAACGCGGAGACCGAGCCGCCTCGGCCGAGCAATCCTTCCAGAACTTCCGGCTGTTCGGCGCGCCGCATGTCGCAATCATCACGACGGACGCGAGCCAGGGTGCCTACGGCGCCGTCGATGCAGGCGCCTACCTAGGCACGTTCCTGCTCGCCGCGTGCAGCCTTGGCATCGCCACCATCGCCCAGGCGGCGCTGGCGATGTACTCGCCGTTCATCCGCGAGTACTTCTCGATCCCCGGCGACCGCAAGGTCCTGGCCGGAATCTCCTTCGGCTACCCAGACCTCGATCACCCCGCCAACAGCTACCGCACCGCGCGGGCACCGCTCGCCGAGGTCGTGACCTGGACCGAGGCCTAAGACCATGGGCATGCGTAGCAGGGGATCACCGAATTCAATCAGGACACCGACTCCTGGTCATCCCACTCCTGATCGTCCCATAGGCCGCGCTCCTGGAGGATGTGGAGCAGGTAGTCACCGCGGGCCAGGATGTGCCGCTCCATCAGCGATTTCGCCGTCGGCGCGTCATGCTGGCGGAGGGCCTCCATCAGCAGCCCGTGATCGTCCCCGCCCATGCTGGCCTGGGTCTCGATGGCGGCGTAGAAACGGTTCGGCAGCTGCCGAACGAAGGAGCTGAGCAGCAGGGCGAGACGATGCGAGTCGGCCGCCAGGTTTATCCGGCGATGGAAAAAATGGCCGAGCTCGCCGATGCGGTCCTGGTCGCCCGAGGCGACGGCGCCCTCGTACCGTGCCAGGATGACCTCGAGCTCGGCCAGCTGCTCCGGCGTGATCTTCCTGGCCGCGCGGGCGGCCAGCTCCTGCGCCAGCTGAGCCTGAGCCCAGAACAGGTCACGCACGTCCTGGCGGCTGAACGGGGACACGACGAACCCGCGCCGCGGGACCAGCTCGACCAGGCCCTCGCTGCGCAGGACCAGAAGCCCCTCCCGGACGGGGGTGTTGCTGACCCCGACCGCCTCGGCGATCCGCTCCATGCGCAGGAACTCTCCCGGCCGGACCGCGCCCGTGATGATCAGCTCGCGAACGTAACCCGCCACCTCCTCGGGAAGCTGCTGCCGCCTGGTCAGCCGGTCGCGCATCGTGACTACATCGTGTGCCATGCCTAATATCCTTCCGAATATATGAAGCATCATACACGAACTGTCACTGAGGGGTGGCGCCCCGGGTTTCGTGTCCCTCCCCGCTCAGATCCCCCGGCCGCCGGTCACTTCGATGACCGCGCCGTTGACGTAGGACGCCAGCGGTGAGGCCAGGAAGACCACCGCCCCGGCCACCTCTTCGGGCAGCCCGGCCCGTCCCATCGGGACCTCGGCCTCCTTGGCCGCGTAGATCTCGGGCTTCATGACCAGCGTCATCGCCGTGCGGATCAGGCCGGGCTGCACGGCGTTGACGCGCACGCCCGACGGGCCGAGTTCCTTAGCCAGCGCCTTGGTGAGACCGACCAGGCCGGCCTTGGCCGCGCTGTAGTTCGTCTGGCCGGGGTTGCCCACCTTGCCGGACAGCGAGGAGATGTTGACGATCGAGCCGCTACCCTGCTTGCGGAGCAGCGGCGCAACGGCCCTGCTGCCCAGCCACGCTCCCTTGAGGCTGACATCAAGCACCAGGTCGAAGTCGGCCTCGCTGAGTTTGCTGATGTAGCCGTCACGGGTCACGCCGGCGTTGTTGACCAGCGCGTCGATTCGGCCGAAGCGATCCAGGCATTCGGCGACCACTCGAGCCTGGTCCTGTTCGGATGTCACGTCGCACTGAATCGCGGCGATGTTGGCACCTTCCGCCGCCAGCGGGGCCACTGCCTCGGCGGCTTTATCGCCATCGACGTCGGCCACCAGCACGCTCCCGCCGTGCGCCAGCACCGCCTCCGCGATGGCCAGGCCGATTCCTTGCGCGGCGCCGGTCACGATGGTGACCTGCTTGTCTAGCAGTGCGCTCATCGGTACCACCTCGGGAATCCGAGCACCGAGGTGGGGGAGAAATTCAGACCGGGCATGGCGCGTCCTTTCACGTTGTCGGCTGACGGCTCACCATAAAGTTTACAAAATATATTATGTTCTCACAACTGGCGGATGGTGCAGCGCGACGGGACCTGCCGGATATGCACCCCGGGCAGGACCCGTCGCTATCGGATAGGCGCCGGCGCCGGTCAGCCGCGGCGCTTGGCGATCTCGTCCTTGAGCTGGGGCGCGACGGCGAACAGGTCGCCGACCACGCCGAAGTCGGCGATCTCGAAGATCGGCGCCTCCGTGTCCTTGTTCACGGCGACGACGGTCTTGGAGGTCTGCATGCCGGCCCGGTGCTGGATGGCGCCGGAGATGCCGAGCGCGACGTAGAGCTGCGGGGAGACCGTCTTGCCGGTCTGGCCGACCTGGAACTGAGGTGGGTAGTAGCCGGCGTCCACCGCGGCCCGGGAGGCGCCGACCGCGGCACCCAGGGAGTCGGCCAGTTCCTCCACCACCGCGAACTGCTCGGCCGAGCCGACCCCGCGGCCGCCGGAGACCACCACCGATGCCTCGGTCAGCTCCGGACGCCCGCCGCCGGTGACCGGCTCCCGGCTTGTCGCCGTCGCGACCCGCCGGGCAGGCGGGGGCACCTCAACTGCCTGCTCCGCGCCCGCGCCGGAAGCGGACTCGGGCTCGGCCGCCCCCGGCCGGACCGTGATCACCGGGTGAGGCGTGTTCGTGACCGCTTCGACCCGGTAGGCGCCGCCGAACGCGCTGTGCGTGACCGACTCGGGCCCGATCTCGACCACGTCGCTGAGCAGCCCAGAACCGGTACGCACCGCGAGCCGGCCGGCGATCTCCTGGCCGTCGGCGGACACGCCGATCAGCACCGCGGCCGGTGACACCGACTCGACCAGGGCGGCCAGTACGTCGACCTCCGGGGTGAGGAAGTCGGTGCGTTCGGTCTCGGCCAGGTAGATCTTCTCGGCGCCGTGCTGCTTCAGGACGTCGGTCAGCTTGCCCGCCGCGCCCGGGGGCGCCACCACGACCGCGGACGGCTCGCCCAGCAGGCGGGCCGCGGTCAGCAGCTCGTATGTGCTCTTCTTGACCTGGCCGTCCAGATGGTCGACCAGGATCAGTACCTCAGCCATGTCCCGTCCTCTGCTTAGATGAGCTTCTGTGCGGCGAGGTAGGCGGCGATCTGCGCGCCGCCTGCCCCGTCGTCGGTCACCTTCTGGCCCGCGCTCTTCGGCGGCTTGGGCGTCACCGAGGTCACCTTGGTCAGGGCGCTGGCCAGGCCGGCGTCGGCGGCGCCGATCCCGGCGTCCGCGATGGACAGCTGACTGACCGGCTTCTTCTTCGCGGCCATGATGCCCTTGAACGACGGGTATCTGGGCTCGTTGATCTTCTCGCTGACCGAGATCACCACGGGCAGTTCCGCGGTCAGGCCCACCGCGCCGCGGTCGGTCTCGCGCCGCACGGTGACCGTGGTCCCGTCTACGGTGATCTGCCGGGCGTGCGTCAGCGCCGGCAGGTCCAGCACGTCGGCCACCATGGCCGGCACCGCGGCGACACGGCCGTCGGAGGCGCCGTTGCCGGCCAGGATCAGGTCCACGCCAGGCAAGGTCTTGATCACCTGGGCGAGCGCGCGGGCGGTCTGCACCGCGTCGGAACCGGCCAGCGCGTCGTCGGACAGGTGCACGGCCCCGTCGGCGCCCATGGACAGCGCCTTGCGGATCGCGTCCGCGGCCGGGGCCGGGCCCATGCACACCACGGTGACCTCGCCGCCATGGGCCTCCTTCAACTGCAGGGCCGCCTCGACGGCGCGCTCGTTGATCTCATCAAGGACCGGATCGGTGGCGGCGCGATCAAGAATGCCGTCCGCTGATCGTAGTGTCCGTTCCGAATATGTGTCTGGGACCTGCTTGACCAGAACGACGATATTCAACTGGCTCCTCGTTTCGCTAGGGGTGGTTTCAGCCCCGGTCCAGGCCGCCGCGCTTGACGAGCTGGGCGGCGATGACGTTGCGCTGGATCTCGTTGGTGCCCTCGCCGACGATCATCAGGGGGGCGTCGCGGAAGTAACGTTCGACGTCGTACTCGGTGGAGT
>Ga0302325_10021145_pt1 | contig 13627 bp, 9 predicted proteins | sample Palsa_T0_2_FD_201948 | JGI IMG/M metagenome (GOLD analysis project Ga0302325, IMG submission 201948) | Peat permafrost microbial communities from Stordalen Mire near Abisko, Sweden - Palsa_T0_2 | ecosystem: Environmental > Terrestrial > Soil > Palsa > Peat permafrost | place: Sweden: Abisko... | reverse complement strand
CAGCGTGCTCGGCCACGGCGCCTGGGCCCGGCTGGGCGTGCCGCCGATCGGCGAGTGGCGGACGGCGCTGCATCGGGCCTTCCCGGATCTCCTCGCCGCGGAACGGGGCGAGGTGGCGCCCGCGGCGGCCGGCGGGCCGGGCGCGGCGGCTGGATAACGCGGTCGGCGTATCTGCCGCCTGGCGGAGGCTGGCCAGGTAGGCCTGGCAGTCGGCGTAGAGCGGCAGCAGCCCGGCCAGGCGGGCCTGCTCCAGCGTCGGCGCCGCGGCGTCCTTCGGCGAGAGCACGGGCTCGGTACCGGCCGGCCACTCGATGCCGAGGTCCGGGTCAAGGGGATGCACGCCGTGCTCGCGTCCCGGCGCGTACGGGGTCGAGCACAGGTAGATGACGGTCGCCTCGTCGCTGATGGCCGTGAAGGCATGCCCCAGCCCCGCTTCGAGGAACACGGCCCGGCCGCTGGCGTCGTCTAGGCGCACCGCCTCCCAGCGACCGTAACCGGGCGAGCCGACCCTGATATCGACGATCACGTCAAGGATCGCGCCGCTGACGCACGTGACGTACTTCGCCTGGCCGGGAGGAACGCTGGCGAAGTGCACGCCCCGGATGACGCCCCGGCGGGACACCGACCAGTTGGCCTGCGCGGTCTCCGGCCAGTACCCGAGCGACTCCGACAGCTCACCGGCCCGGAACCACTCCAGGAAGTGCCCCCGGTCGTCCCGGTGCACGACGGGCGTAGACGTCCAGGCACCGCCGATACTGGTCGGCTCCATGTATCACTCCTCTACTTGGGGCAGCCGCTGGACCCAGCCGCCGCTATGCTTCACTTCGACCGCGAGGGAACGCTAGCAGGAGGATCTGTTGTCGAACGTAGGGTCATCGGCACTTCGCTCCGAGGGCAGGCGAGACAAACACGGCTCGCTCGGAGCCAGCAATAACACCGAGGCCTATGCCCGTACCCAGGCGCCTCCCGCCGTCCGCTGCGCCTGGTGCGATCATCAGTTCGACCACACCGACCAGCATCTTACCGGCCGGATCCGCTGCGGCCGCTGCGGCGTGGCGACGACGTCGCCTTGGCCGAGCGACGAGCAGCTGGGCGAGGCCTACGCGGTCTGGTACCGCCCCACGTCGGGCCGGTTCTCCGGCCTGGGCGACAAGGTGATCCGCCGCACCCGGTCGGCCCTGGCCGACCGGCTGCACCGGATTCTGCCGCCGGGCCCGGTTCTCGACGTGGGCGCAGGCGACGGGACGCTGGTGCAGGCCTTCGTGCGCCACGGGCGCGAAGCCGTCGGCCTCGAGCCGTACGCCGCCGAGCCGCAGCCGCACATCCGCAACGCTGAGGTCGAGGAGGTGGACGGTACCTGGTCGGCGGTCATCTTCTGGCATTCGCTCGAGCACCTCCGCCAGCCGGCCCGGGCGCTGAGCCACGCGGCCACGCTGCTGTCCCCCGGCGGAACGCTGATCATCGCCGTGCCCAACGCCACCAGCATGCAAGCCCGCGCCTTCGGCGATCGCTGGCTGGCCCTGGACCTGCCACGCCATCTCGTTCACCTGAGCCCGCCGGCCTTGCTGGCCAAGGTCGAGGCGCTGGGACTGCGGGTCGAGCGAGTCAGCTACCTGCGCGGCGGGCAGGTCGTCTTCGGCTGGGTCCATGGCTTCGTCGGCAAGCTTCCCGGGCACCCGGACCTGTACGACGCGATCAGGCGCGGCGAGGCGCGGCAGGCCGCCCAGAGCCCGGCCTTTCGCCTGTACGCTCTCGGCGCGGCCGTGGCGGCCCTTCCGTTCGCCCTGGCGGCTACGGTGGTCGAGGTGACGGCACGGTCGGGCGGCACCATCTACATCGAGGCTCGGCGGGAACCGGCGCCAGAAAAGGCCGCGACGGCCTGACCGGGCGCGGCGGGCGGATCAGATGGGCTGGATGGTGGGGTATTCGGGGGTCCACATGGCCTGGGCGACCTGCTTGGCGGGGTCGTCGAGCTGAGCCTGGGCCAGGCCCTCGGCTTGGGCCGCCTGGGCGACGGCGGTCGCGACCGCGGCCGATACCTCGCGCAGGTGAGTGACCGGGGGCAGTACGGCGGCGCCCGGCGTGGCGGCATCGGTGAGGCCGGCCAGGGCGGCGGCCGCGGCGGCCAGCATGGCGTCGCTGACGCGACGGGCCCGGGCGACGGTGACCCCAAGCCCGAGGCCGGGGAAGATCAGCGCGTTGTTCGCCTGGGCGATCTCATACCGGACGCCGCCGTAGGTCACGGGGTCGAAGGGGCTGCCGGTGGCGATCAGCGCCCGCCCGCCGGTCCAGGCGATCAGGTCCGCGGGCTCGGCCTCGGACAGCGAGGTCGGGTTGGACAGGGGCATGATGACCGGCCGTTCGGTGCGCGCGGCCATTTCGGTGACGATGGGCTCGGTGAAGACCCCGGGCTGGGTGGACGTGCCGATCAGCATGGTCGGGTGGACGCGGGCCACTACCTCGGCCAGGCCGATGCGGCCCTCGCCGTCGCGCCGCCAGCTGGCCACCTCTTCGCCTTGCCGGGCGTAGGGGACCTGGAAGTCCCGCATCGTGCCCGGGTAGTCCGTGGTCAGCAGGCCCTTGCTGCCGAGCGCCCAGAACCGGCTGGCGGCCTGGCCGGCGGGCAGGCCGCGGGCGATCATGACCTGGCGCAGCACGTCGGCGATCCCGATCCCGGCCGTGCCCGCGCCGTGAATCACCACCGTCTGGTCCGCCATCGACGTCCCGGCCGCCCGGACCGCGCCCAGCGCGGCGGCCAGCACCACCGCGGCGGTGCCCTGGATGTCGTCGTTGAACGTGCAGGCCGACCCGGCGTAGCGGGCCAGGATGCGGTGCGCGTTGGCGGCGCCGAAGTCCTCCCAGTGCAGCATCGCGTGGGGGAACATCCGGGTCGCGGTGGTCACGTAGGCGTCGATCAGCTCGTCATACCGCTTGCCGCGGACCCGCGGGTGCCGGTTGCCCACGTACAGCGGGTCATCCAGCAGGGCCTGGTTGCCGGTCCCGGCGTCCAGCACCACCGGGATGACCCGGCCCGGGTGCAGCCCGGCCGCGGCCACGTACAGGGCCAGCTTGCCGAGCGCGATCGCGATCCCGCCCACCCCCTGGTCGCCGATCCCCAGGATGCCCTCGGAATCGGTGGCCACGATCAGGTCGACCTCGTCCGGCCGCAGCCGGTAGTTCCGGAACGCGGTCTCGATCTGACCGGGGTGGTCCACCGACAGGTACACCCCGCGCGGGCGGCCGTACTCCAGGCTGTACCGCTCGATCGCGGTACCCACCGTCGGGGTGTACACCACCGGCAGCATCTCGGCGATGTGCTCGGTCAGCAGCCGGTAGAACAGCACCTCGTTGCGGTCCCGCAGGTTCGCCAGGTACAGGTTCTTCGCCAGGTCGGAACGCTCGCGCTGGTACTGGCCGTACACCCGCGCCAGCTGGACTTCCATCGTCGAGACCGCGTCCGGCAGCAGGCCGGCCAGACCCAGCGCCTCCCGTTCCGCGGACGTGAACGCGGTTCCCCGGTTGAGCAGCGGCGAGGCCAGCACCGAACGACCCCGCACCCGCACCCGCGCCACCACGCCCTCAGGCGTCCAGTCCAGCTCAAAGGGACGTTCCACGCCATCGCCGCTGCCGTACGCGTCTGTGTCCACCAAGGCCCTCTTCCCTCTCGAAGGTTGCTCCTCACAGCCGTGGGCCCGGTGCCATCACGGGAAGGTCAAGCGTGACTCATATTGTGACAGCCCGGAGCGGCGAATCTACGCCGGTTAAGCTGGCTGCGCGGAAGGGCGCCCGCACCGCCGCGAACCTAAGAGTCTGCAGGGGCCGTCGCGGCCCGTGTGATCCGCAGCAACCGGTCCTATGGAGCAGCGGGCCGGTTATTGCCGGACCGGTGGAACATCGGGCCGGTGCGGGCCGAGCCGCTGAACGTCGGGGAACACTGGTAGCAGGGCACTGACGACGCGCGGGCATCACGGTCATCTTGACTGGAGTCGTGAGAATCGTTAAGTCTGGCGGACGTGGACGTGGTGGGATGTCTCGGATGCGATCTTCTGGCCGGGCGGCGGGCTCTGCCCGGAGGTATCGTTCACCAGACCGCTGGGTGGGTGGTCAACCACGTCGTTGGCCCGATGAATCTCGGGACCCTGATCGTCGGCCCTAGAGAGCACGTCGTAGCGGTCGCGGACCTTGATGATCCGGCCGTGGCGGAATTTGGCCCTGTTCTGCGCGACACTGCCCGCGTGGTCGAGGCGCTCTGCCGGCCGGAGCAGACCTACGTGTCTTTGTGGTCCCATGGCGCGAGCGCGCGTAAGCACCTGCACGTCGTGGTCCAGCCGGTGACCACTGCTGTGGTGGCCCGCTACGGGGGTTTGCGCTCTGAGCAACTCCAGGCCCGGATGCTGGCATCCGGCGACGAGCCAGCCATTGCCGACGTAGAGCGATTCTGTGAGCGGGCACGTGAGCTGTTCCGGACGATCATCGGCCGTCACCGAGCCGACTGAATAGCGCCGACGGGGTCGAGGGCGGGGGCGGGCTCTGGGCTTGGCGGTGTGATGGCGAGCGCGCTGAGTGCGGCCAGTAGCGCGAAGCCGGCACAGGCCGCGAGCGCGGGCTTGAAGCCGTCGGTGACGCTCGCGGGCGTGCCGAGGTGCCCGTGGGCGGCGAAGACGGCGCTGGCGACGGCGATCGCGAAGACGGCGCCGAAGCGCTGCATCATGTAGTTGATTCCTGATGCCTTGCCCAGCTCGTGCGGGGCGACGGCGTTCAGCACGGCGGTGGGCACGGTCGGCAGCGCCATCGAGACGCCGATGCCGGCGATCAGGAGGGCAATGTCCAGCTCGACCCAGCTCGTCGAGAGCGAGCCTGCGATGGCGACCCAGACAAACCCGGCGGTCTGCAAGAAGAGCCCGGTCGCCATGACCGCCCGGCGGCCGACGCGGTCGGAGAGGGCGCCCGCGATCGGTGAGATGAACATCGGCGTGGCGAAGAAGGGGAGCAGGCGTACGCCGGCCGAGACGGGTGAGTAGCCGCGGGCGAGCTGGAACTCCTGGGTGACGAGGAAGCCGGCGGCGAAGATCGCGCCCGTCATGAAGAAGGTCGTGGCGTTGCCGGCCGCGAACGCACGGCTGCGGAACAGGCGCAGCGGCACCATCGGCTCGCTGACGCGCTGTTCCCAGGCGGCGAAGGCGGCCAGCAGGACAGCGCCGGAAACCAGGCAGCTGACGATCTCGGCGCTCGCCCAGCCCGACTGACTCGCGCGAACGAGGGCCCAGACAATGGCCACGACGCCGCCGGTGAGGAGCGCGACGCCGAGCAGGTCGAGCCGCTCCGGCGCGCCGTGGCTTTCGGGCAGCAGCCGCATCGCGAGGGGCAGGGCGACGGCTCCGATCGGCACGTTGATCCAGAAGATCCAGTGCCAGTCGATTCCCTGGGTGACGGCGCCGCCGATGATCGGCCCCATCGCGACCGCCAGCCCGGCGAGTCCGCCGTAGACGCCGACGATCATCCCTCGTCGCTGCGCGGGGAAAGCCGTCGTGAGGATCGTGAGGCTGAGAGGAAGGATGATCGCGCCGCCCAGGCCCTGCACGGTGCGGGCGGCGATCAGCTCGGAGGCGTTCGGGGCGAGCGCGCAGACCGCCGAGGCGACGGTGAACAGAGCCAGGCCGGCATTGAAGATCCGGCGGCGGCCGAAGCGGTCGCCGAGCGCGGCCGCGGTGATGATGCCGGCCGCGAAGGCGATGTTGTACGCGGTCAGCGTCCACTGCAGCGACGCGAGGCCAACGTGAAGGTCGCGCTGCATGCGGGGCAGCGCCGTGATGACGACCACCGAGTCCAGGACCACCATGAAGTAGGCGGTCGAGGTCAGACCGAGGACCCAGCCAAGCCGCGGTCTGGCGGCACGTGCGGCCTCCACCTTGTTGACGGCCAGTGGTGTCCTTCCCTGGATGTTGCCGGACAAGGCCAGCCCCTCTCTCTTGCTGTTTGGTGTTGGTAGTGATGTAGACACCGGCTGGCCGCCGGAGTTGGCGGCGACTGGCGCCGCCCAGTTTCGGGCCCGGGCGGTGTCGGTACTAGTAGGAGCCAAGGCTGTGAAAGGGGTGGTTCGGTGAGCACGGACCTGATGGACCGGGCCCGGGTCGGCGACGAGCAGGCGTTCGGCGAACTCGTCGGTCCGTACCGGCGCGAGCTGCAGGTGCACTGCTACCGGATCCTCGGCTCGGCTCTTGACGCGGAGGACGCGCTCCAGGAGACGCTGCTGGCGGCCTGGCGGGGCCTGGCGGGGTTCGAGGGGCGCTCCTCGGTGCGTGTCTGGCTGTTCCAGATCGCCACCAGGCGCTGCCTGAACGCGCTGCGCTCGGCGAGCAGGCGGCCGCCGATGGTCTGGCCGCCGCCGGGGGTCGAGCTACCCGAGCCCACCCGGCTCGGCGAGGTGGCCTGGCTGGAGCCCTACCCCGACGTGCTGCTCGAGGGGCTCGCCGACGCCGCGCCCGGCCCCGAGGCGCGGTACGAAGCCACCGAAGCGATCTCGGTGGCCTTTGTCACGGCCCTGCAACTGCTGCCGCCACGGCAGCGCGCGGTGCTGATCTTGAGGGACGTCCTGGGATTCCGGGCGAGCGAGGCCGCGGGCATCCTGGACTGCACCGAGGAGTCGGTGACCAGTGCGCTCAAACGCGCGCGGGCCGCACTGCAGTACCGGCGCGCGCAGGCGCCCGGCTCCGAGCCGCCGCCGCCTGGTTCCGCGCGGGAACGGCAGCTCGTGCAGCGGTTCACTCGAGCCTACGAAGCAGGTGACGTGGATGGGATCGTGGCCTTGCTCACCGAGGACGCCTGGCTGATCATGCCGCCGGTGCCGCTGCGGTACCAGGGGCGCGAGCTGGCCGCCCGGTTCTGGGCCGCGACCGCGTTCCGGCCCGGGCGCTCGGCGCGTCTCGTGCCGATCCGGGCCAACGGCCAGCCCGCGTTCGGCCTCTATATCCGCGACCCGCAGGCCCCGGTCGCCCACGCCAGCGGGATACTCGTGCTCACCCTCGCCGGCAGCCAGATCAGCGTCGTGACCGGGTTCCCCGACAACAGCGCGCTGCCCATCTTCGGGCTCCCCAGAACGCTGCCCGACTGAGGCGGCCCGCCGTCCCCCCGTTCGCTCAGGCCAGGGCGGTCACCACGGCGATGATGGCGATCAGAGCGATGAGCATGTACAGCAGGTACGCGTCGAGACGGCCGGACTGGAGCCGTTTCGCGACCGCCACGACCGACATGAACGCCCGGAACACCGGGCGGTACAGGTAGGCCTCCACCACCTCGATGACGTCGGAGGCGTACTGCAGGTGCGCGGCTTGCCCGGTCTCCTCCGGGTCGGGCCGGTCCGGAGCGCCGCCGCCGTTGTCGCTGCCGTTTTCCTCCAGCATGATCTGCCGCACCTCGGAGCGGGTGTCCAGGACGCCCGCGAGGACCCGGCGGGTCGGGTTGGCGTAGCCGAAGGCGGTATAGGAATCGGCGCCCTCGACGCCGATCGTGGCCGAGCGCCACGCCGGGACCCGGCGCACCCGCAGCAGCCGTCGGCCGGACACGGCCCAGGTGAACAGCACGACGAGCAGCAGCATCACGGGCATCTCGAGACACAGCCATGACGGCGACAGGATCGAGAACCCGGCGAACACCGGCTGCAGGACCCACGGGGATTTCAGCGCGCCCATGGTCAGCGCGCTCGGCACGTCCGGTGACAGCCCGGCCGCGATCACCCGGATCTCCAGCGGCGTTACCGCCGCGATGGCCACGCAGCACACCGCGAGCACGATCACCGCCACCCGCCCGGCCCAGCCGTAATCTGTGCTAGCCCCGGGGGAACGCCCCCCCGCACGGCCAAGGACGATGAGGCCGACAAGCCGGACGAAGGTGACGCCGGCGAAGCCGGCGGTCAGCGCGACCGCGGCGCCGGCCAGGGCGAGGACGAGGCGGTAGCCGAGGCCGGGCACCCGGAACTGCTGCATCAGTGACTCGAGCAGGAACCACTCGGACACGAAGCCCGCCGTCGGCGGCAGGCCGGCCAGGGTCACCGAGCCGACGGCCAGGCCGAAGCCGCTCCACGGGGTCCGTCGCGCCCGTACCCGCAGGGCCTCGAGATCGTCGCTGCCCGCCGCGGCCTCGATGCCGGCGACCGAGGTGAACAGCAGCGACTTGGCCGTGGTGTGGGCCACCAGCTGCAGCGTGGCGGCCAGCAGCCCCGCCGCGATCAGGCGGCGGTCACCAACGGCCGCGCCGGTCAGCGCGATGCCGAAGCCGGTCACGATCAGCCCGCTGTTCTCGATGCTGGAATAGGCGATCACCCGGGACAGCCGGTTCTGCACCGCCGCGTGGGCGATGCCGAGCAGCGCCGACAGCGCGCCGAGCACCAGCACCACACCGACCAGCCAGCCCGGGACCCGGCCGAGCAGGGCCAGCGTGCGCCACATGCCGTAGAAGGCGACGTTGACGCAGACCCCGGCCATGATCGCGCGGGCCGGGCCGGGCGCGGCGGAGTAGCCGCGCGGCAGCCAGATCTGGAACGGCACCAGCCCGGCCTTGATCGCCAAGCCGGCCAGCAGCAGGACCTGGGCGGTGGTCCGGGCCGCGCCGCCGGGCACGTGCGCGAACGAGGCCAGCATGATCGAGTGCGACCCGGTCGCCAGCAGCAGCAGCGCGAACAGCAGTGCGGCCCCGCTGACCTTGCCGAACGCGAAGGTGATCTGGGCCGCGGCACCTCGTCCCCGCTTATGCCGCTCGGATCCGGCCAGCAGGTAGAAGGCGAGCGTCAGGCCCTCCCAGCCGAACAGGAAGGTGAATGCGTCCCGGGCGGTCACGATCACCGCGACCGAGCCGAGCGCGAGTGCGTAGCTCGCGCCTAGCCCTCGCCGTTTTTCGCGCGGTGAGCGGGCCCAGCTGGCGAAGGCGACCGAGACGGGGACGGCCGCGCCGAAGGACAGCGCCAGGAACATGCCGGACAGGCGGTCGGCCGCTAGGCCCGCGGTCGGCTGGCCGGGTACCGCCTGGCCGAGCCAGCCGCCGACGGCGAGCTGCACGGACCGGCCGGTCAGGGCGAACCCGCCCAGCACGGCCAGGCACGCCGAGCCCGCGGCGCCGAGCAGGTAGAGCGGCCCGGAGCCCATGAACCGCGCGATCGGGCCGCCGGCCAGGTCGGTCAGGGCGGCGAGGGCCAGCAGGATCAGTCCGGCCGCGAACAGGCCGCTCACCGTGACCGCCTCCCGCCGCGCGACCCGGTGGCGGGGCGGGTGGGGGTGTCGGGGGCCAGCTTTCCGACCGCGAGCAGGAGCGCATTAATGATTCCGAACGGCGACGGCGGAGAGCCGGGCAGCCAGACGTCGACTGGTACCGTGGCGGCGATACCGCTGGTGGTCTTGTCGCTCTCGGCGAGCAGGCCGCCGCTGACGGCGTCGGTGCCGGTCGCGATGACGATCTTCGGATCGGGCATCGCGTCGTAGGTGGTGCGCAGCGGGACGGTCATGCCGCGGGCGCCCGCTCCGGTGACGAGCAGCACGTCGGCGTGCCGCGGGCTGGCGGTGAAGAACACCCCGAGCCGGTGAATGTCGTAGACCGGGCCAAGCAGGGCCTGGATCTCCCACTCCTCGCTTCCGTCCGAGCCGGCGTCCACGTGCCGGATGTGTACGCTGCGGCGCAGCGCGGCGGTCCGCTCCCGCAGCCGGGCGCGGGCGGCCTCGACCGCCGCGTCGGTCTCGGGGAGTTCGGGGACGACGAGGTGATTCCTGGTGAGCGCGGCCGCGCCGGGGCCGGTCGCGCCCTGGGACCAGGCGAAGACGTCGGGGCGCTGGGCCACGCAATGGCCGCACAGGATGCAGCGGCCCTGGTCGACGCGTACGTTTCCGCCGACTACGATCGCGCCGGTCGGGCAGAGCGCCTCGAGGGCATCGGGGTCCGGATCGGCAACGGCCGGCAGCGGGCGGGCGGGGCCGCGCCAGGTGTCGGCGTAGTCGTCGGGGCGGGCCGGCCAGCGGGTGGTGACGACACCGTCGCGGAGGCCGCGGAGGACCCAGATGCTCATAGGGCCACCCCCGCGACGGACAGGCCGAAGCTGGCTTCGATGAACGGGAAGTCGGTCAGGATGTCGCCGGCGAAGACCTCGTGCATCAGCACCAGGTTGTGGAACGAGGCGGACCTGGGGTGGCAGCGGGTGACGCGCCCGGCGTCGAGGCTCACGTCGTAGAGGACCTCGCCTTGCGGGGCCTCGGCCCAGCCGACGGCGCGACCGCGGGCGGGCGGGCAGGTGACCGGGGGCAGATCCGGGGCCCGTTCGGCTAGATCATCGGTGACCTGCCTGAGCAGACGGAAAGACTGGTCCACCTCCTCCCATCGCACCCGCAGCCGGGCCAGCGCGTCACCGGCGGTGTGCGGCCGGGCCGGCGGTACGGCGAGGGTCCGGTACGCGTCGTAGGGGCGGGTCAGGCGGGCGTCGTCGGCGAACCCGGCGGCCTTGCCGATCGGTCCGAGGGCGCCGTGCTGGCGGGCGCGTCCGGGGGTCAGCGGGCCGGTGCCGCGCAGCCGGTCCAGGAACGACGACGTCGCCATCAGCGCGTCGGCGTCGGCGGCGATCGGCGGGGCCAGCCGGTCGAGCTCGGCCCGGAGCTGCGCGGGCGGCAGCAGCGGCGGGGCGCTGACCCCGCCCGGTACCACCACGCCACGGCCGAACCGGCCGCCGCACAGCCTGCTGACCAGCCGCATCACCCGCTCCTTGTGCAGGGCGAACCGGGCCGTGGCCACCGCGAGGCCGGCCGCGTCGGCGAGCCTGACCGCGACGTCGAGGTGGTTCGCGACCCGCTCGAGCTCGGCGTGCAGGACCCGGATCAGCTGCGCCGTGGCCGGCGGCTCGCAGCCGGCGATCTGCTCGACCGCGTGGCTGAAGGCCAGGGCGTGGGCGACCGACGCGATGCCTTCGGTGCGCTCGGCGAGCAGGACGGCGTCGGCTGGGGTCATGCCGGCGAAGCGGGCCTGCACGCCGCGGTGCTTGTAGAACACCCGCATGTTCAGGTGCGGGATCGCCTCGCCTGGCGTCTCGACCAGGTACTCGATGGACTCGAGCACCCCGGAGCGGACCGGGCCGTGCGGGATCGTGAACATGCCGTAGCCGGTGACGTGCCTGGGCAGGGCGCGCGGTTCCGGCGAGCCGGGCCGGACCAGCGGGGCCAGCCGCGGATGCCCTTCCGGCACGACGCCGAACGTGTCGTGGATCTCGCGCTCGTACCAGAACGCGGCGCCCAGCCGAGGGGTGAGCGCGGGATAGCTTTCCGCGCCCGGCGGCAGCGAGGCTTCGAGCGTGTCGATGCCGCCGGGCGTGGCCAGGTGCGCGGACAGCGTGATCGGGGCGTCCTGGGTCGGCCTGGTGGCGAACAGGCCGGCGAACCTGTCCCCCACGTCGACCCGGGACTCAATGTCGTCTCCCAGTGTCTTTACATCCGCCGTCATCATCGCGTCGCTCCTAGCTGGGTGACGGCGCGGGCGATGAGGCCGGTGAGCTCGCCGGGGGGATGCAGGCCGAGGACGAGCAGGACCGCTACGCCGGCCACCATGGGGACCACCATCCAGGCACTGGGTTCGCCGCGGGTCAGTGCGCGCGGCGCGGGGGCCGGGGTGAAGAGCATCCGGGTGGCCGAGGCGGTCAGGCCGAAGAACACCACGGTGACTCCTGCGACCAGGACGGCTGCGGCGGCGTAGTGGCCCGAGCTCAGGCCGCCGTAGACGATCTGGAACTCGCTGCGGAACAGACCTGACGGCGGCATCGCGGACAGCGCGAACACGGCGATCAGGAACAGCGGGCCGCTCCACGGCAGCACGTCGAGCCCGCCGCGCAGCGCGGCAATCTGCTTGGTGCCGAACTTGACCGTGAACACGCCCGCGCCCATGAACGCGTTGCCCTTGGCCGCCGCGTGGGCCAGCACGTGCAGCAGGACCCCGGCCAGCGCCACCGGGGCGCCGAAACTCACCCCGATGGCCAAGATGCCCATGTGCTCCACGCTGGAGTAGGCGAGCAGCCGCTTGATGTCCCGCTGGTCGAACACGTACAGCGCGGCCAGCAGCAGCGAGGCGACCCCGAAGGCCAGCAGCGTGTCGCGCGGGAAGGCGCTGCCCAGGGTGCCTGAGGCCACCTGGTAGTAGCGCAGGATCGCGTAGAAGCTGGTCGCCAGCAGCGCCCCGGACAGCAGCGCGGAGACCGGCGTGGGTGCTTCGGAGTGCGCGTCCGGCAGCCAGGTGTGCACGGGGAAGAAGCCGACCTTTGTTCCGTAGCCGAGCACGGCCAGCATGAAGGCGAGGCGTACCGGGGTGTGCGGCAGGTTGTGGCTGACCTCAATAAGCGGGCTGATGGCCAGGTTGTAGTGCTCGCCGAGGAGCTGGGACCCGGCGAAGTAGGCGAACACCGTCGCCAGCAGGGCCAGGCCGAGTCCCGCGCTGGCGATCAGCACGTACTTCCAGGCGGCTTCGGCGGCGCCGTCGGTGTCTTCGATCGCGACCAGCAGCGCCGAGACGATCGTGGTGATTTCCACTGCGATCCACAGCAGAGCCAGGCTGCCCATGATCGGCGCGGCCAGCATCGCCCAGCCGAACAGGTTGAGGCCGGCGTAGAAGCGCCTGGCGTAGCGATCCCGGTGGTACTGGTCCTGGTCGAGGTCGTGGTGTTTGAGGTAGCCGACCGAATACACCGTGACGGCGCCGTACAGGAAGCCCGTGGCCAGCAGGAAGATCTCGCTCAACGCGTCGACCCGCAGGTAGGACAGGTAGTTGAGGTCCCGGTGCCCGGCCGCGGGAATCAGCGCGAGGACGAGCCCGAAGCACGCCACGCCCGAGACCGGCGTGATCACCGGGGCCAGCTTCGCGGGCAGCGCGGCGCAGGCTATCGCCGCCGCCAGCGGGACGATCAGCAGGGCGAGGATGACGGCGATCATCGGCTCATCCTTGCAGCTTGGTCAGGTCGGCGGTGGACAGCGACTCGGCCCGTGAGTGATGCGCCCGGATCAGCATCCCGAACACCACCACCGCCACCAGCAGGTCGAACAGGAGCCCGGTCTCCAGGATGAGCGGCAGCCCGGACGCCACCACCAGCGCCGCCAGCGAGATCGCGTTCTCCAGCGAGAAAAACCCGATGGCCTGGGACGCGACGTCACGGCGCACGATCATCAGCCCGAAGGAGACCAGCACCATGGCGGCCGCGAGCGCGAGCGCGAGCGCCGGGGCGGCCGGCCCGTGAATGCCCAGCGACCCGAAAGAGAAGAACCCGAACGCGGCCAGCACGATCCCGGCCAGCACGGCGGTGGCCGGGCTCAGCGTGTTGCTGCCCGCCACGCCGCGGGTCTCCTCATCGTCGAATCCGGCCCGGCGGAGCAGGCGGCGCAGCACCAGCGGGACGGCCACCACCTTCAGCGCCGCGGACAGCGCCGCCAGCGCGTACAGGTCGGGCAGGTTCCGGTCCGCGGCGATCACGATCGCCAGCACCGAGATCAGCGCGGACTGGGCCATGTACAGCCGGACCTGGTCCCGGACCAGCGCCTGGCGCAGCATGCCGAACTCCAGCAGCAGCATCCCCGCGGCGATCACGTTGGCGGCGCCCTCGTAGACGCCGGGCGCCTGCACC
>Ga0302325_10021143_pt1 | contig 13628 bp, 11 predicted proteins | sample Palsa_T0_2_FD_201948 | JGI IMG/M metagenome (GOLD analysis project Ga0302325, IMG submission 201948) | Peat permafrost microbial communities from Stordalen Mire near Abisko, Sweden - Palsa_T0_2 | ecosystem: Environmental > Terrestrial > Soil > Palsa > Peat permafrost | place: Sweden: Abisko... | reverse complement strand
AAGTTATTCTCGTTCACCCATCAAGGTGACTGACCTCCCTCACAAACCACTCTTCAACCCCACCAAACTCCCCCAAACAGCCTCAGCACCCCCCTCAAACCTCTCCTCCACCTTCTTCCAATTAATCACCTCCCAAATTCCCCTAGTATACGCCCCCTTATCATTCAAATACTGCAAATAATATGCATGCTCCCACATATCAATCCCAAGCAACGGCTTCTTCCCCGCAGGCACAACATCCTGGTCCTTACTTGTCACAATTTCCAATCCGCCTGACTCCAAATCCCGAACCAGCCAGCCCCAACCACTGCCTTTCAACCCCAACAACACGGCGTTGAACTTCTCTTGGAATTGTTGGAGGGAGCCCCAACGGGATGAAATTGCGGAGATTAGTTTTGGGGCGGAAGTGGGTTGGGATGAGGGAGAGGAGATGGGGGATAGGTTCTCCCAGAACAGGGTGTGGTTTATGTGGCCGCCGGCATGGAAATTGATGGCGGATTGGAGGTGCAGCTGTGCTACTATGTCGTTTTTAATGGATGCTGTTGCTTGGGATTGGAGGACAGCGTTCAGGTTGGTGATGTAGGCTTGGTGGTGCTTGGCGTGGTGGAGGGTCATGATTTGTGTGCTGATGTGTGGTTCGAGCGCCTATAGTATGGGGAGTTAGTTTTGGGGTAGAGGAATAGAGGGAGGGGATAACTACATCATATGCGTAGGGTAGAGGTGGGAGGGTGTATTTTATTGGTGCGGACATCTCGGTTGGTTGCTGCGGAAATTAGAGAAGATGAAATGTGGTGGATGTCAAAAGAACGGAGAATGAGAAGTTTAAAACGTGAGAAGAGGCGAGATATTGAACTGAGAGAGCGGGATCGTTTTTAAGAGGAGCATATAAATTCGCTTTGTAAGGGGCTCCCCGCTTTGATAAGCAAGTCTTGCGCACAATTGAGAGAATTTACCCCTCGCCTCGAGTCGCCTTACAACACGCGTGTCAGAGACACTCGCGTGCTTTCTCCCATCTTTTGGTATTGATCCGCCCTCGCAATATATAAATATTATTTCTGCCATATAATGGCTATGCAGTCTCTGTCTCTGTCGCCCTCGATGCAACAAGAGGTTGATTCGTGACAAACTTGATTCAGGCGGAGTGCTTTTGTTCCCAACTAAGGGTGAGAATTGCACCATTTAGCCCCAAAAGAATTTACCAAACATCTTTGAGCGCAATGGCCTGCTTGTGCAGCCAACAAGGGATTATTCTTGCTCGCTTTGACGAGAAAATTTTGAAGTGCTGACCTTTCTAATGAAAGGCTTAAGCAATTTCTGAATGTCTACACGTCTCAGGTCAACACAAAACGTTCTTCCCTCAGCTCACTAAGACAAATTCCGACTTCATCCGCTCCGGATTTCATCAGGCACCTCCAAAGCATCGGCCATGCAGTGGCCATCTTCCCTGCCAGAGCAGGCAGCCCGGGAATCGCCTTTCCGTTTGATCCAACCTCCTTTCTCGAGAACGAAACAAACATGCTTCCAAGAACGCCGGAATGAGGATATATATGAGCTGTACCTGGGAGATGGACGATTTTCTGCAGTCAGGACAAAATAGTGGCAGTGCATGTGTTGAGCAGGATGACCCGGAGAAGTGACACCCTTTCACTGGATGGATGTGAAGTTCTGTATGTCCAAGCTTCCAAGCAATGTATATCGTTCTTGCATCGAATTATGAACTTCTTGCAGAGGGATAGGCTTCCTGATTAGTGCTGAAGATATATCTGGCGGAATGGCCAAGGCGAGTGCTCGAAGTTGAAGCCGAGGCTGCCTTCGACGATATTGTTCCAAGTGAATGAGTCCTAAATCTTTCGTTGACGTCGCTTAATTATTTACAAAAGGCACGCTATTTACGTTCCTACGAATCCTTTCTTCTTCTTTTTACGGATTCTTTGGGCAGCATTGGGTGAGAGGTTAACGTGTCTTCACAAGAGCACCGACAAAATGGCGACCTTCAATCCCCAAGCAAAGGAGATCTTCGATCTCTTGGCAAAGACCAACTTCAAAGACAAGACATCCGCAGATGCCATGGAAAGAGCTCTTTATAACGCCCGCGAAACAAAAATTCCCCTGGGTGATCAATACGTCTTGCTCATAGATCCCTCAAACAAACAACTATCCACAGACTATCAACAGACTTACTTTCGACTGGGCTACATCCAAGAATCCGATGGAGAGCTTTGTCCCTACGCCCTGGTTGTTACACGCGAGAATCCACCATCTCTAGCCTTGGTGTTTACGAGGTTAAGGCTTGGAGTAGATGGATTTAGATTTAATCTAAGGCAAACACCTGATCAAGATGACGAGTATCTGGTCGAAATGTCTATCGAGGCACTGAGCGACTTTTATTCCAGGTCTTCCTCTGATGCGATCTCGCGAACTTCACGGTATAGCGACAAAAGCTTGATCACCACCAGACCAATGTGGTTTCCTATCAAGTCCAAGCATGGAAATCTGGTCGAAAATCTCGAGTAGGTGGCCATTGATCCATATAATTGAAGCGGGACTAATCACCGTTTTCAGTGTATTGCGAAGTAAACACAACTCGTACCCCGCGTTTCCCCAAAATTACCACCATCTGCTCCCAACTCAGGAGACTGGCAGCAAAGAACCCATGTACGTACTGTTTGTTGCTCAAAGGCGCTTAGTTAATTGTTATTCAGCCAAAACAGCACTCAAGGTGTGAGCAAGACATCAACTGCCCCGACCTCACAGCCGCTGACTCGTCAAAACACAATCCGATTCGTTACGAATATTGAATCTGAACTCGACAGCGCAGAAAAACCTCAAAAGAATATCGTGGAGATGTCGACTACTCGCCCGAGTGAGCTTCTCGTCAAAAATGGCAATCCCAACCTGTTAGAGTCAACTCAGTCCGAAACCAGGTCTCCAATGGTGAATGAGCACACGGAACAGGTGGCAAGTAGCAATGCTAAGGGCATCAGTTGTGGCTGTTGCGTTTCTTGAAGCCGAATACAATGGTGGAAATGACCTGTTGCGGAGAAAAGGAAAGGGCAAAGGCAAAGCATAAGATCTGGTTCCAGCTGCATTACCGGGATTGGATATCTTTCCCTCTTGAATTGTTTCAAGGAGGGAGTTCTGAGAGCAGCCGCTATTACTGCAGAGAAAGGGAGCTCACGCTTCGGTGTCTTGGGAACGGAATGACAGCTTAGATTTTAGGTATTTGACAAGGAAGCACTTGCTACCGCAAGGCAATAGTTGCAGTCTATGGCTAAAGCAGTGTTTCATTACTACATTTCATGTGTTGTGATTCTAGTTCATGTATAGAAGGCCGTTCCTACTAATTAAGAGGGGGAAGTTTCCTCTCACGCCTTCTGCATCTTCTTGACACAACTCAGCCACGGTTCTTACAGAAAATATTAGTTGTTCACAACACGCTATTCCATTTCTAGCTCATCGCATTTGATTAAACAAATGAGCAAAGTCTCACCCCTTTGATGCGCGTTACGCCTCAGAAAATTGTGCTCGATTTGTTATGAACAGATGATTGCTTTTAAGCGGCATTGTATTGCGTCTAGAGGGGGCTTATTGGGCTATTTATGGCTGGTGAAATGTTTTACCTGGCGAGGACAGCACATTTAGTGACTGTCCCAGGGTGTTCCCCTGCAGCACGAGCCTCACGGAAGGCTTAAATTTCAGGAACAGGGAACTCCACGTGCTAGAGCAGCCTTTCCCCACAGTATTTCTCGTAGCTGGGACCAATAACTTGGGTTTTAAGGGGAGGAAGCATGCACTGGTGTTTTTTTCATCGGTGCGAAGCTAGGTTCTGCCGCATAACTTTCGAATCACCCATTGCCAATGTCAAGATCCAAAGCCCCAAATGAGATTTGTTAGACTGATCTGGGAAAAGGGGGTTTCTAAAAGAAACCAATGGCTGCACTGGTATCAGCACTCAGATTACCTGGAGGAACAAGCTTTACGTTGATGTTTTGGGATTCACCCAGCTGAACATTTATGATACCAATGACAGATTGTTGGCACAGAACTGCATTGCGTTAGTTCCCCTCTTGATGCCTCACTAACTAGATTACTGATCCACGTCTAGTCTCCCAGCAGAGATATGGGTAATCTACAACGACATCCTTGTCGCTGACGGTACTTAACGTCTTCTCCACTTTTATGGAAAAACGCTGAATGCACCCGGCGTCTTGAGACTACGCGTCGCGGATAAGGAGTCTGTGCCTGAAAGGGCGGTTATCGTTGCTTTTGCGGCGTTTGGCGCAAATAATACGGATACTAGTGGGAACTCTACTGACAACAGGTATTATGTTGCTATTGATCCGGATGACAATGTTTACTATCCGGTCATTTGCATGTATACTGATAGGCAAGTGAGCAAGTTGTTCGTGGTTCCAGATCCGGTGGCTGGTGTGAGCGTGTTGCAGAGTGCGGATGTGGAGCTCAGTGTTACTTGGGGTGTGGTGGGCGCGTGTTATGTGATGCCCATACTCATGGGCTCTTGGGGTACGGATTATAATAGTGTGGATAATTCGACGAGTACGGATGTGGATACCGATGCTGGACGATGGGATTATGCAGAAGGTTAGCCCTGTTTAAGGGAGAGAGAGGTTTTATGAAGTAATGTGAGGGGTTTGGTAGTTATGTGTAATATGTAACAAGAGTAGCATTGCTCTTTGGGAGAGATTTGTGTGTAATCTATAAGAACCAATAAAAATATTTTAACTTCCAATCTTCCAAGCCTTTTTGAGCAATTGGATATGGGATACATCGTGTCCTGTTTGTGTGACCACTTGCCACGTGATAAAACAGGGCTGAAAGGGGACGAGATGTTGTTGGGACATTGACTATACGGTACAACAATCAGAATTGAGGGATTGAGAATGTAAAGCAATCAATAAACTGTATAAGCCCTTTGAAAGCCTAGGCGTGCCCTTCTAGTGATTGATCAAAACGCCAGGGAGGTAAATTCAGCTGCGAAACACTAACTTTTGAGACACCAGAGCCAAATTAGTATACCGAAGGAAGTGGAAAGAGAGAAAACAAGATAGGGCTCCTAAAAACCCAAGGTTCTCACCAAAACCCAGACGAAAGCAAAACTTTGAGACATGAAGTCACAGTCTTTGAAGATTCCAACCATTGTCATCTCTTCCCCGAATTCATGAACCGCTCTGCCAACCACCGCTTGAGGGAGTAGAGGCAATCTGCATACTTGATCACGGTGGAGAAACCTCAGGAGCAGAAGGATTCCACCCATCTGTACACTGCGACCACGGACCCACCCAAAGTGAACACTGAAACGACCTCACACCCTCATAATAAACACCCAAAAACTGTGCAATATCAGGAGCAACAGGTGTCCAGTCAACATCGGTATTGCATCCCTTATCAGTATAAACACAGCATACAGTTGCTTCATTGAAGGTTGAGTCCGATTCCATCGAGTTTGTCTTCTTGTCCCAGGTATCGGGCAGGTCGTAGCAGGTGCCGTATTCGCCGAAGGCTTGGTATTCGATACCGGTGAAGCTGGCGCCTGTGTAAAACCAGGCGAGGGAGCTGAGGGGTAGTTAGTTTTGGCTTCGTTGCGAATTTTAGAGGGATAGATTGAGGGGGTAGGGCTGACGGTTCGTTCAATGGGTTGGAACTGCAAACGCAGAGCTGGTATCCGCTTATGGGGTCCCATGTGGACCAGTCGTAGTTGCAGCCTGGCCCTACGGATTGGCATGCATCGAGATCAGTGGGCGATGAGCCTTGTGTTGTGGGTATGATAGCAAAAACAGGAGTCAAACACAAGGCAAGCACGTATTTGAGGTTCATCTTGAGAGGTTGGAAGTTGGGAAGAAGGCCGTTAGTTAGCTGTAGGAAAGCCTTCGATCTACCTAGGAAGACATGCTTCAAAAGAGCAACAGGCCCTTTTCTCTCTTCCCATCGAACATCTATTTAATAGCACTTTGTTTGTCCTTTGGGATACTATGTAGTCCTCAGATCCGTCTCGGCATCAAATCACCACCAGTGAATATAGATATCTGAGAAGTCAACGTGGACGGCAGATCAAAAAGAGTCACGAGGGTTTGAGGTGAAGTGTCTTCGAAGTCGTGATACACGAGAACACGAGAGAGACACAACATAACGGGAGTAACGGGCGCAGTTAGGGAACACTTTCTTGTTTCGGAAAACACTGCAGCCATAATGAATAGATATTGGTGTGGGTAGGATCATCGAGGCGTAAATGGATGACACCCACTGCACTAGATAACAAGACACGACTTTCGTCAAGCATAATATAGTGCCTTGCAACCAGTTTACTGTGACGAGAGTACAGTACAAGCATAAACTCACCCACGCTGAGAGGAAGTAGCAGAGACCAAGGCTATGCCGAACTTGAACTTAACGAGACTTCTGCTCTTGCCCTGCAGCTTGCAAGACATGTTGAAAGTAATCTTACAACAGAGGAGACTACAATGAGGACCACTTCGTAGATACACGATAATGGAGCGCAACCCCGACTCCTTGCAGATACTGAGATTGAGACGAAGTGGGAATTGAACTTCCGAGGACTCCTGCAGAGACCTGCGCGGGGTCAGATGCTGAGGGGAGACTACTGTGACCTGCTAGCCGTGATCGAATGCTACCTGTTCGTCCTCGACGGGATAGCTCACAAATTCTGCATGTCACTGACAAGCTGCATCTTTCCGGAGTCCACCATTGATGTCTCCATGACTTCACGGGCCGAATATGGTCTCTGCTTGGAGCAACCAACTGCACGAAGGTCGTCTGATCTGGGTTTCGACTTGATTTGGATTAGGTAAATTGCCATCCCACACATCCAGGTCGAAGTTCCCCACGGGGAAGAATATTTTGCATCATTGGCATGTGTTTGAGGAAGGAGAGGGCGAGGCTACCGGAGACTTCCCATTTGGCTTCGATTCCGTTGTTGTTCTGAGATCTTCGATTTGGTGAGGACTGCGGTATTTTTTGGCACTAACCTTCCCGCGCTCTTCCCCGAAACTTTTGTCCCTCCTCACTCACAAAACACACCACTTTTCGAGATTGGAACCGGGCACCGATGCTCTCGGGCCGTTTTCTTTCGCTTGACTCTTTCGTATGATCAATGCTCGAGTATAGCGTAGCAGTTCCGCCGCAGCCAGCACCTTCAAGACTTCGAAGGAGCTGGAGTCAACACCCTCAGCGAGTAGTGTGAAGTCTGCATCAAGATGGAGCCCTTGAGGTACATTTCGTGGCTTGAGTACAGCTGTTCTTGTAGAGAAGTCTCTAAAACTGTTTGTTGGGCGGATTGGGTAAGGTCTGGAATGGATCTGAAGTCCTGACGCGTTCAAAAAAGTTGTGGATGCAAACTTCAAGATGAAGAGGTCACATGCGCACCAACCATGTTCTCAAACTTTGAGGTTCAAGTCCTGCGAATATTCAGTTCATTTCTCTTCGAGGGTATCAGGTCGAAGAATATCTATAAGCCGCGGTTTCTTATGATTTTGTAGTGAGGTGTTTTCCTGAAATCCTTCGGATTTATCCCCCATGTTGCGGCTGCTTAACCTGCCGCTCATGTTTTCCAAAGAAGTCTTCGGGAAGACGAGATGTGGCTTCTTCGGGCCAAAGCTCCCCTATTTTCCGCACCTTCATTTCAGTATTCAAATTTGAAGTTTACTTAGAAGGGGCCCTCATCAAGTTCATTGGCCCTTTGCCTTCCCTTGCCACTCTCGTGGCCCTGAGGGGCTTAATCCATGCCTCGGTCCGCTCCCACGTTGGCACCACGCCTCGCTACCCCGCGACGGCGCGACCAGGGGATTGGCGCGATCATACTCCCCCCCAGCCAATCCGCTCTCCTATCTTTCAACTCGGGCGTTACTCGGCGTAACCCGCCACAAGCCCTAGATCGTTATCCGCTGATTTTGGATCGTGACCCCTGAATCTGCCATCTGATGCATGGCATCTTGTGATTGCCGAGCTTCTAGCGCAAGGAACGCAAAACTTTAAGTCTAGTTTATCCCATGATCAATATTATACCACATGGCCTGCGGCGGCAATGGAGTTAAAAGCATTTTGTCTACTGTTTCTAGAAGAAACGTGGCGTTTTTAGTTTAGAACTTGCGGGGTTCTACTATTAATCCTTCTGCTGGTATTCGTGAGATTTAAAGTTCTCGGATATCATATCCTGATGATCTGCGTCTTAGATATCTTGGGCTCTTCTCGACTTTGGGAGTTCAAGGAGTTCTTTCTACTTGGAGAAAGTGACTCCGGCCAAGTTGACTTGCAGGCGTCCCTTACTATCTTCTCTGCGACGGATGTAGCAATACCACGTTACTACTACTTGCATTTCTAATGGTTCCCAAAAGCTCCGGCTCAGAAGATGACCTAAAAGTGATCCAATAGAAAGAAGTCTATCCAGTCATTTAGGGGTATACCTTTTTCTTTCGGCGTGAATGCTCATCTACGCATGGACAGCAATCCGACAAGTTTGATCGTGACTAAAAGGTATTCAGTCCTTTGGACTTCCCTCAAAAGTTATATAAATGCGAACAGTTTCTCGACTTGGAGTCAGCATCTCAAACTTGATTACTAGCCCTTACTTTTGAGCTTCTTCCGTATATATTGCATCTTTTTATAGCTTCAACAACTTTACACATACTTTTCATTCCTTTTTACCTAGTATACTTATTCAAACATGTCTCCCAAACTCATTCTTAGTCTCAGCCTCCTTGGCTATCTGGGCAGTGCCTCAGCCTTAGCCACAAACCTTACTGGAACTTATTCCACCTTCGCAGCAGCGACTTACAATCTAGTGGATACATACACCAGTTCCAACTTCTTCTCCTCCTTCAGCTTTTATACCGGCTCGGATCCGACTTCCGGCTATGTATCCTACCAATCCCAATCGGCCGCGTCCAGCCAGGGGCTCATCAACACCAACAACGGTCAGGTCTACCTAGGCGTCGACTACACAACCGTGAATCCCTCAGCAGGCCGCGCTTCCGTGCGAGTCAGCAGCAACAAAGCCTACACACACGGCCTCTTCATTGCCGACATCGCGCATATGCCCGGCTCGATATGCGGCGTCTGGCCTGCCTTCTGGCTCTTTGGACCGAACTGGCCCGATAGTGGAGAAATCGACGTAATTGAAGGTGTCAACCTGGCTGGTACCGACACAATCACTCTGCATACAGCCGCGGGCTGCATCATTAACACGGCTGGCTCTCAGGCTGGAACAACCCTGTTGAACTCCAACTGCAATACCGATAATGCGAATACCGGCTGCGGCGTCACAACTACTACTGCAAATGCGTATGGAAATGCCTTCAATAGCAACGGCGGTGGCGTGTATGCTATGCAATGGGAGAGCTCTGGTGTATACGTCTGGTTCTTCCCGCGAGGGAGTATCCCTGCCGATATCACGGCCGGGGCTCCGGTGACCGGGAACTGGGGAACGCCGATTGTAGCATTCAATGGGGGAAGCTCTTGCGATATCGATTCCTTCTTTGCCAATGAGAATATCGTGTTTGATACGACGTTTTGCGGCGATGTATGAACTCTTTGTTTTCTTTCATATTCTGAAATTGTGGGAGACCATAGCTAATAAGAGACTTCGTAGTGGGCAGGAAGCGTATGGTCAAGCGGCTCTTGCGCGAGTCTAGCAAGCACGTGTGATGAGTATGTTGGCGCAAATCCAGGGGCATTTGCTCCTGCCTATTGGCTCATCAATGTAAGAGTAACCGGTTTTCTTAAATTCTTTGTCCCGATTTCCTGAGATATTCTTCTTTTATCTCATGTCCTCCCAACCCATCCCGACTGAGCCTCCTTTCTTCATTTTTATCTCGAAACCTTTTAAATAGGCAATTGCTGACTCCCCGATCTTCCCAGTCCGTGGACGTTTACCAGCAGTAATTTCAGCTGTTGGAGTATCCTGAGAAGAATGGGGGGTTCAATTCATGTATTTATTTGGCCTGTGGAACAGGTCTATTCACTTGTAGATAGTCTTTGGGGCATTTCATCTTTTATCTGCTGAAGTGCGGGTATAAATGCATGGCACTCGTTCATCATTGGAATAGGGGTATCACGTGACACAATCTCGAGAATACAACTCGTCTCTAAATAACATACTTCCTCGTTTCTTAGGTGCTACATGTCTTTGCAACCAGCATGCTCGTGACTAGGTGTTTGGACATCTCCCGTCAGAAGTATGGCGTTAATACCTCTTGTGTCTTCTCCCATATTATCTCATCCGCATTTCTCGACTTAAGTTGCCCAAGGACATACTCTTGCTGTATACACTCAATCTGCTTATCAACACAAAACAACGCAAACCTCTCCGTCCTCGCTACCCTCAAGCCGCGCATCACACCCTCTGATAACGGGACTCCCTTCCCCCCAAACTGCGCGCTTGTAACCAAGTACAGACTCCTCTCGCCCAGCGGCTCTACACTCATCCCCGTCTTAGCAGCCACGTGCATCACCGCAGGACCCATAGTCTTGCCACTGCAACCATTCCTAAAAATTTCAGTCATCGCTTCGCCCGGGTGATTGTGGATGAAGACGACATTCTGGTGAGCGGGCTCTGCTGCCAGACGAGCTAGCATGAGCGTGTTCAGCGTCGCGCCTTGCTGAGCGACTTTCGTTAGCCCAAAGTTCTGCGGAGCGCGCAGATCAAGGTCGTCGAGGGGGATATCCTAGGATTCGAAGCTGGCACCTAAGATGCTGATCACGCGCGGATTGTAAGTTAGAAGTATTGAAGATGCTGTGGTTAGGAGGCTGAGTAAATAATTGACGAAGAAACGCGACTCTAGTAGAGGAGAGCCGAAGACTCCTCGAAACATTCTGACGTTTCTACAAAGTGTCGATTGAGTTAGCTGCTAAGTCCCATCTAGCACAGTGGGAGGGTTATACCGTGCCGTTCAACAAACGGGAGGAAACCCGCTGAGAGGAAGAGTAAGTCAATGCTGTCCTCACGGCTCTTGATTTCCATGCACAAGCGCTTCATCTCGGCGAGTAGCGTTACCTGGCCTTCTAGCCAAATAATCTCGGCTCTCGGATTAAACTGTTGCAAGCACTCTACCAAAGACTTGCGACTGGACTTGTCACGACCAATAAGATAGACCTTAATCGGCGTCCTCTTTAACCTCTTAGCGATCAGGACGGTTAGAGCCGCTTTCCCAATCCCCGCGGTCCCACCAACGAAAACGGTAATACGCGGCGTAGTGGTCTCGGTAATTTGTGCATTTGAAGCCTGAATTTCAGCGAGAGATACAGTACCATTGTTCGTGATATGAAGTCTTAAAGTTATATGATTAGGAACTGCGAACGAGTTCTTATGTGATTTATTTCCCTTGTTCCTATCGTCGCAATAAAAATGACGTGACCAGTCGGGATTGGAGTAAGGATGCCGCCTTGCTGATTAATTATCTTCCCTTTCTCCAATTCATATACCTATTTATCCGTGGAACGTGCAGTCTCTCACTTGTGAGCACCCTCTTTGGGAATTTTCTCTGCTGCAAATGCAGCATCGATTGCTCGTTCATCGTTTGGAATAGGGGCTCTCACGTGATGTATTCACTAGATTAGTCTCGAGAATGCCAAAGTTAAAATCATTTACATATGAATTATGTACGTGACAGGTAAATCATCATTGGAATACCTGTTTCTAATTATCGGACTGCCTCATGTTTAAATCAACGAAGTTGAATTCAGAGAACGAGTGTAGATGGAATCAACAAAGGAAACAAACATTCAAAAATCAAACGTTGCTCTCAATCCCATTCTCATATACAAATCTCAAGGTCCTCCTTGCTGGTTTTGCCAATTCCAGTTGGGAGTGTTACCTCCCATACTATTGAAATTATTCTGGTTACTCTGACCAAGGAAATTGTAAGAGGGTGGGAATGATTGTCCGTTGTCCGTCATCGTATTCGGCGATCCGTATGCGAACTGGAAGTCTACCGGTATAGCCATGCTGTGACCATTGTCTGGCATGGTGGCGTTAATCCCCCATTGAGGTTGGATACCATATTGCGGTGTACTTGAATGATAGCCCGGTGGCATAAGAGCCATGTTGGAAACATTGCTGTTCATGACGGGCGTGAGCGGCACTTGAGGCGTTGCAGCTGTCGAAACGTAGCCCATCCCGCCAACCGTGCTTGGCCCAGGCCCTGGTGAAGGGGCTAACGTATTATTTCGCCTTGGCGGCGCGTCTCCTTTCATGTGGTGAGAGTCCTTCTTCGTCTTCGTCTTTGCGGCCACTCGAAGACTATCACGTAGGGCCTCCCGGTACCATGCTCGTTGTAAGTCGAAGTCAGCCGGGGGCTCGCCATGAGCTTGTACTCTGGTATCTATCATCTTTTCGTTAATGAGTAAGATTCTCTCTTCGGCGTAATCAGAGCGAGGAGTTCCATAATCATAAACTAAGATTGATTTAGTGGTGAGCAAATAAGTACATGGGTATGTGACCTACAAGGATGATCAAGAATCTTCATATTCGGCGCCAAAGTCGTGAAAATCGTGTACCATTGGCCGAGTTCGAGCTTAGAATTGAACTTGGCATCGGAACGGCCGGCCTCATAGCGAGGAGTATTTGCTATGACCCATCTCTCACGTTCGGCATCTGGGTCACTAGGGACTTTCCCCTTCTTCTTGAAAGAGTCGGCATAGAGTTTGAGACTGTCTTTGATCTTCTTCCACATAGCCTCGTCAAGTTCCTGGAAGGCATCGCTGTTTGATTCTTCAAAATGGTTCTCTTTTTGATGTTCTTGTCTTTCAGCCTTCGTGAGGAACACATCGGAGCACTCAGGACAACGTATGGCGCAGTCAACGTTCAACTCGTGGCTTTTGAGCTCATCTTGGTTTGAAAACTCGTCCTGGCAACGGTTGCATTGTAATGCGTTAACCTTCTTGACTTGTTTGGTGTGAACTTTTTGCATATGTTCCCTATAAATGTCAGACAATATCTATTGCACAAGTCAGATCACTCATGGGTCACGTACTTTAGGTGTGAGATAGAATTCCAACCCGGCCCAGAGCAGGCCCGATACTTTTCAAGGGTATCCTCATTGACGGAGAATATAGCAGGGGCAATAGCATTGTGGATGCACCTAAACAGGTGGGCTCTGCCATGTTGCGAGGAAAGCGTTTTGACAGCGGGCTTTACTAATTGATTGGGATCGTCCTGAGATATATCGGCATTTCTACTTGGACCGGATCTTCCTGAGGAACTACCTACAATTTTTTTTTTATAATTAGCCCTCAGGTGAACTGAAAAGCATCAAATACGAAGGGTATAAGGATTTATAACGTTGCCAAATGAATTGAAGGAGAACAGCGCATTTGCGGCCAGAACCTGAATTGCAAGAAGAAGGCTTTATTCTTACTTTGTCCCGTAGAAGAGGTCGATGTCTTATGTTGAGTAGTACTTTGTTTCGGAGAGTGGCCAGTGGACGATGCGGGACATTCCGTACGTGCTCCACTATGCTTTGCCAGACCGAATGCTTCGAGCTCAAGCAGCTCAAGCAAAGAAAATTCGTGACTGTCTTCGAGTCCGTCGGGGTATTCAGGCGCTGAGTACTCCAGTTGATCTTTAATAGCCTGATAAAATAAATCTGCGTGATCAG
>Ga0302325_10021141_pt1 | contig 13628 bp, 9 predicted proteins | sample Palsa_T0_2_FD_201948 | JGI IMG/M metagenome (GOLD analysis project Ga0302325, IMG submission 201948) | Peat permafrost microbial communities from Stordalen Mire near Abisko, Sweden - Palsa_T0_2 | ecosystem: Environmental > Terrestrial > Soil > Palsa > Peat permafrost | place: Sweden: Abisko... | reverse complement strand
CCTCGGAGGTTGATGACGCCCTCGATGTAATCCGGAGCGTTCGGGACGGCTGTGATGGCGGGTACGCGAACAATTTCGCGCACGATAGAAATCGGCACTCCGAACGTCTCAGCGCCGATGCGAAAGCCGACGACCTGTATATTCTTGTCCATGGCGGCTCCGGAGGGCTAGGAGTTCACCAATTCAGCGTAGCGGCCGGCCGATAACCGCGGCGCGGGTTCGCTGCCGGGCCTGCGCTGGGGCGACGGGCGTCCATTGCCGTTGCCGCCGAGTACGAAACGATCCATCGAGGTGATCAGGCCGCGCGAAAGCTGCGACATTTGTTCAGCGGTGGCGGCGAGCTGCGTGGAGCCTGACGTAGACTGCTGAACCAGCTCGCGCATTTTCTCCATCGCGCGAACGACGGCCTGCGCGCCCGATGCCTGCTCTTCCACGGACGAATTGATTTCCTGAGTGATTTCGGTGAGACGATTTGTGGCCTTGGCGATCTGCGACGAACCATTCGATTGCTCGGTGGTCGCCGCGCCGATTTCCTGCGCAAACTTGTAGACTTCGGTGACGACGTTGGAAATTTTTGCGAGCGCCGTATTCAGATCGCTGCCGAGCAGCAAGCCCTCCTGCACCATGGCCGTGCTCTTGTCCATATTCTCGACGGCTTCCCTCGCCTCTTTCTGAATTCCTTCGATCAGCTCGGAAATTTCCTTAGTGGATTGCGTCGATTTCTCGGCCAGCTTGCGAACCTCTTCGGCAACGACGGCGAAACCGAGACCATGCTCGCCGGCGCGCGCCGCTTCAATGGCGGCGTTCAAGGCAAGCAGGTTCGTCTGCTCGGCGAGATCATCGATAACTTCCACGATCTTGCCGATGTCATCCGCACGGCGGCCAAGAGCTCCGATAATAGTCGCCGAAGTCTGGATGGCCGAGTTGGTGCGATTGAGGCCGTCGGTGGTTTTCTCCATCGTCGCGATGCCGGTGTGCACTTCTTCGCGGGAACGGTAGGCGATATCCAGGAGCACCTTGGCGGTGTCCGCGACGCGCTGAATTGACGTGACCATTTGATCGATCGAAGCCGAAGTTTCAGCGACGCTGGAGGCCTGCACTTGAGTGTTCTTGACGACGTTTTGAACGTTGATGCTCATCTCGTGCATCGTGCTGGTGACTTCGTCGATCGCGGCTGCGGCTTGCACACTCACCTTGGCTGATTCCTCAGAAGCATTGGCCATCTGGCCCGAACCGTCGGCTACTTGTGCGGCGCTATCGCGCACCTGGCGAACGATGTCGTGGAGTCCGGCGACCATCAGCGAGAACGCGTTCGCGAGGGTGTCGCGTTCGGATCGCGGCGTGACAGTCACAGCAAGCTGGCCTTCGGCAATCGATGCAGATACTTCCGCCATGTCCTTGAGGTGCGCAATCATTTTGTTGAAATTGTCAGCGAGTTGGCCAACTTCGTCGTCGCGATGAATATCAATCTTCTGATCCAGGTTTCCGGTGTCGCCGATCTCACGCGCGACGGTGATGAGATGGCCGAGCGGAAGCGTGATGGACCGCGACGTGTAGTACGCGATTCCAATGCCCATCAGGATCGCGATGAGGATTCCGACGACGCTGGCCACTGTGCTCCAAACTGCTGCGCCGGCTGCCGATGCGTTCGATTCATCCAGGGCCTGTCCGACCGAACGGCTCGCCTCATCGAGCAGGACGGAAGTTTTGCTCATCCACGCGCTGGGATTCTGCTGCAAATAAAAAATCTGGAGATCGGAGACGGTAGCGTCGCCGGCGTCCACCTGATGCCGCTTGGCGATTAGGGGCTTGGCGAAATTGTCCATCCAGGTATGCTCGCCTTCTTCCACCTGGGCGAGTGTTGAGCGGAGTGTCGGGTCCTTCGCATTTTGTTGCCCTGCGCGGATGGCCGTCATCAGGTCGCTGTAGACCTTGGTGACTTTGTCTTCATCCCGGGTGTCGCCGCTGAGCAGGTAGTTGCGCAGCTCGAGACCCTCGATCAGAACCTCATAGCGGATGCTCTCGATCGTCTGCATGTCCGAGAGCGTGTCGGTAGCGATGGACCGCGTTTTGTGCTCCCGCGTCACCGTCAATATGCTAAGAAAAAATAGCGCCAGCATGACCGCCAGAATGGCGCCGAATCCCAGATAGAGCTTGTTTCCGATCATCATCTCGAATTGCCTCCGCTTGCCGCCGAGCACGCCGCTCGCGACAAGGCTTGCGCACTAGCTCGCAGGATTCTTGAACTCGAACTCAATGACTTCAGTTGAATCCTTGGGAGCCGGATCGAATTTCCATTGCCTCGCGGCATCAAGAGCAGCGTTCGCCAGCACCGGACTTCCACCGACAAGCCGCGCATCCTTGACGCGGCCGTCGGCAGTAATCGTCACCGCAACTTTTACTTTGCCCTCGACGTTCATCCGCTTCGCGAGCACGGGGTAAGTGGGCGCTATCTTCGTTCGCACTTTTCGTTTGGCTGCGTCGGCACCGCCGTCTTGACCGAAAATCGCGGACGGGAGAACAAGAAGCGCTCCGATTCCCAAAGTCACCACGATTCGTATCAAGTTTGTCTTGAACAATGTCACACCCGTACCCACAACGCAGAACTCCGGTAAAGGAAAATGCACGGTGGGTGCCAGTGTTGGTGTGATTTTCTGAGGCGCGCCTAATGAGTCGATCCTGGATTTAAGTCACATCGCTTCATGCGATTGACTGTGGCGCAGACATTCGTATTCGGATTGTATGAGCGGGCAAAGCGTCTCACGGCGGGAATGATTGACTTGAAAGGTCTCAGGTTGCGACGGCGGGTAGAAGGGGGGTGAGTGTCGGTTTCAGCACGTCTCGCGGTGCATTTCTTGACTCAAAATGAGATGAGACCGTAGGTTGGTAATGAACTCAAAAGTTTGCGGCGTATCGCGCAGGCCCCAAATCCTTCATGCGTGCAGCGAAAAGAATTCGCGAGATCCCTTCGCGTCTCAATGGCTCCTTCGAGACGCATCTTGCGCAGTTCTCCGCGGCGACACGCGAGCTTAAGCCTTCGATCGGACCCACGGCATTCGTGAAGCGATTCACGTCGAACGCGACGAGAATCCTCGAGACGACATCCGCGGCTCTCGTGCTCGTGAGAGGCGAGGATTGGGAATTGGCGTCCGCGGAAGGCGAGGCCAGCCGGATTTCCCACGACAAGCAGGTGCAGCTCGCGGAAGTGCTTTCGCACATGAAATGGAATCCCGGCGAGCCGGTGCGCTTCGATTCCGCGATTGATATTTTCGGCGGCGAACTAGCGGAAGAACTGGGCGGCGACGATCTCGCGCTCGCGCGGCTGACGGGGAGTGAAGGCGATTTGATGGGTGTCCTGTGCCTGGTGGGAAGAGACCGGGCGTTCGAGGCGCCAGACCGGAATTTGCTCGAAGCCCTTGCGGGGCACGCTTCCGTCGCGCTCGAGAACGCGCGCTTGTTCTCCTGGATCGAAAGATCGAAGAAACAATGGATCGAAGACTTCGACGCGATCACGGATTTCATCGTGGTTCACGATGCGAGCAACCGCATATTGCGCGTCAACCGATCGCTTGCCGACCATCTTCAACTGCGCCCTTCGGAACTCATCGGCCGGCACATGGAAATTCTTCGCGCCCTGGCCGTGGAAAAAAGCAAGCACATCTGCCCGTTCTGCCGTGATTCGCACGCGGGAACCGAAGAGTACGTCCAACAGGCGCAGGAGCGGACTTATCTGGTTTCGACGTCGCGACTGCGCAGCCTGCCGGAAGACGATTTGCGGACGGTGCACGTACTGAAGGACATCACGGATAGGCGCGAAGCCGAGCGCCGCTACCGCGAGCTTTTCGACAATATTCAGGAAGGCGTTTTCTTCTGTACTCCCGACGGGCAATTCATCGAAGTGAACGATGCGCTCGTCCGGATGCTCGGCTATCGGAATCGCGGCGAGCTGCTAAACGCGAATCTGTTCGAACAGCTTTGCCTGCGGCCCGATTTGCGGCGGCGCTGCGTCCGAGCGGCCGAAGAAGGCGGCATGCTCCGCAATCACGAAGAGGTGTTGCTCCGGCGCGACGGCGCGTGGATCCATACGCTGCAGAATATTCTGATCGTCCGCGACACAGCAGGCCGCGTAATTCAGTATCGCGGGTTGATGCTCGATATCACGGAGCAAAAGTCCTTTCAGGCGCAGTTGCAGCGGGAGCGCGACTTCAATAAGAACATTCTGAACAACACGCGCAGCATGATCCTCGTACTCGATACCGCCGGGCTTATCAGCTACGCGAACCGCCGCTGCTTTGAGACGGGCCACCGCGAAATTGAGCTGGTAGGACATCCGCTTTTGGAGTTCATCGTACCAAGCCGGCGAAAATCGCTGGCGGAGGCGCTGCGCGGAGCTTTGCGCGGAGTACCCATCGAAAATATCGAGTTGCCATTCATTCGCGGCGACGGAACCACGGGCCAGTTCTCGATCAGCCTCAGCCCGATGCGCGACGAGCAGGGGAATATCAACAGCATCGTCGTGGTGATGACGGACGTTACGGACGCCGCCGTGCTGCAAGCGAAATTGATGCACACGGAGAAGATGGCCGCCGTAGGGCAGCTCGTGTCCGGCGTGGCGCACGAAGTGAACAATCCCCTCGCAGCGATTCTCGGTTTCACCGATCTTCTACTTGAAAATTCAGTGGTACCGGAATCCGCCAAGGACGAACTGCGCGTGATCCTGCAGGAGGCGCAGCGCACAAAAGTGATTATTCAAAGCCTGCTGAGTTTTGCGCGGCAAAAACCCGAGCAACGCGAGGCGTTGCAGATCAACGCGGTGCTGCGGCAAACGCTCAAACTTCGCGCCTATGATTTTTCTAACCACGGCGTGGAAGTGATCGAGCAGTTCGAGGAAGACCTTCCCGCCATCGTCGGCGACCTTCACCAACTTCAGCAAGTGTTCCTCAACATCGTGAACAACGCCTATGACGCGGTGCAGGAGACCGGGCGCCCCGGACGAATCGAAATACAAACTTCGCACGCGAACGGACAGGTGGAAATTCGTTTTCGCGACACTGGGCCGGGAATTGAAGACGTGGATCGAATCTTCGAGCCCTTCTTCACGACGAAAGAGGTCGGCAAAGGAACGGGCTTGGGGCTGAGCATTTGCTATGGAATCGTTCGCGCTCATCTTGGCGATATTTTTTGCGAAAACAACGCTGGCGGCAACGGCAGCACATTCATCGTGCGGCTGCCCGTGGCGGCGGAGACGGCAATTGCCGCCGCAGCAGCGTCGGAGCGCGCGCAGTGAAAGCCGCAAAATCAGCGGCTGCGCCGGCTATCGCTCCGATCCTTCTGATCGAGGACGAAGCCTCCGTGGCTGCGTTTGTTCGAGTCGCGCTCGAACGCCGCGGCTACTGCGTGGTCCCATCGCCGTCGGCGGCCGAGGGACTGCGCCTTTTGGAGACGCGAGATTTCTGTGGCGTGATTTCGGATATTCGCACGCCCGGCGGAGTGAGCGGCGCGGACGTCCACTCCTGGATGCGGCAGCATAAGCCGGAATTGTTGGAGCACTTGATTTTCATTACCGGCGATATCGCGAATCGCGCCACTGCCGCGTTGCTCGAAGAGAGCGGCGCGCCGTTTGTGGAGAAGCCGTTTCGCGTCGCACAAATTCTTTCGATCGTCGAAACAACAATCGGAAAGCCCAGAGAACAACATGACAGATAGCCAAGCAATACGTTTCTTGATAGTGGACGACGAGCAAAATATCCGGCGGCTGTGCGTGACGGTGGGAGCGGCGCTGGGATTCGAGTGCGTCGAAGCCGAAAGCGCCGAGAACGCGCTGATTAACACGGATTCCGCGCTCCCCGACATCGTCGTGACCGACTTGAAACTTCCCGGCTCTTCGGGAGTGGATTTGCTGAGAGAAGTGAAATCGCGAGTGCCGCAGACGGAAGTGGCAATCATGACCGGCCACGGCTCGATTGAATCCGCGGTCGACGCGATGAAGCTCGGGGCGTACGACTACATCGAAAAGCCGTTTCGAGTGGAGAAACTGCGGCTGCTTCTGCAGCGCATGGCCGAGAAAATCCGTCTTGTGAACGAGAACCGCTTTCTCCGCGAGCGCGTGGACACCGATTCGCGGCTTGACGGCTTCATTGGATCGTCGGCGAATATCCAGGAAGTGCTGCGGATGATTTCGCGGCTGAAGGACACGCGCACGCCCGTGCTGATTGCCGGTGAGAGTGGAACGGGAAAAGAACTCGTCGCGCGCGCGATTCATTTCCACGGGCCGTTCGCGCACCTTCCGTTCGTGGCCGTTGATTGCGGCACGCTTGTTCCGACGCTGATGGAAAGCGAGCTCTTCGGGCACGAAAAAGGCGCGTTTACCGGCGCGGTGCGATCGAAACCGGGACTCTTTCAATCCGCGAACGGCGGCACGGTTTTCCTCGATGAGATCGGCGAATTGCCGCTCGAAATGCAAGCCAAGCTTCTGCGCGTGTTGCAGGAGAAAGAGGTCCGGCCGGTTGGAAGCAATCAGCAGGTGCCCGTGGATGTTCGCGTGATCGCCGCGACGAATCGCGACCTCGAAGCGGCCTACCGCGCGGGGACGTTCCGCAAGGATTTGTATTTCCGCCTGAATGTCGTGGTGGTGAATCTGCCGAATCTCCGCGAGCGGCGCTCGGATATTCCCGTTCTCGCTCACTATTTCCTCGACCGGTACGCTCCGGGGGAGAACATTCAGATTTCGACGGCTGCGATGAAGTGCCTGCTGCAGTACGATTGGCCCGGCAATGTTCGCGAGCTCGAGAACTCAATCGCTCGCGCAGTGACGCTCGGGAATCACGCGACAATCGGCATCGCTGATCTTCCTCCCGTAATTCAATCCATGCGCGACGAAGGTCTGGACCGATCCGGGCACGACGGACTTTCGAATGCGGCCCTTGCCGACATGGAGCGCGTGACGATCCTTCGCGTTTTCGAACAAGTGGGCGGCGACAAAGCGCTCGCAGGTAAATTGCTGGGGATCAGCCGCGCGACGCTGTACCGAAAATTAAAGCTATACGGCATTCCTGTGAGGGCGGTGACACGTTCAACGGAGCGCACCCAATTGGCGTCGTGAGGCCCTTCACTCGCCCCGATCATTCGATCGAGTGTTGGATTCCGCGTTGCACTGAATTTTGCGAGAAACATGCAGCAATGTGTAACAAGGAGATCGCGCGTACACTTGAGACGGCTTGTTTCAGCCTGAGACGATTGAGCGCATTCGCGCTGTCGCGATAATTCAAAACCTGAATAAAATCAACGCATTGCGAATTTTATTACGGCTCACGATTTGGCCGCTGCCTTGCACTCCTTTCAAGCCGGAATAGACTGCCCAGATCGCAAGAGACTGAACACGGGATCTCGAAATCATGAATTGGAAGACAACCCTGCCGCCAGACCAGGCCGCTCCGGAATCCGAAGCGTCGAATATCACGACGGAAAATGCAAACGCACGTATAGATAAATGGGGCGAAGCGCGCGCAGCTTATCCCCTGTACGCGGCACTGGCGAAGCAATTCGAGGTTTCGGAATTGCCGTATCCCGAAGGCGAATTGCCGCCCGCCAAGCCGACACGAGAGATTTTTGAGCGCGATCTGCAATGGCTGGACGAGATTGACGCGCAGACCAAGGCGTTTCAAATCCGGCAGCTTCCACCGGCGACGATCAACGCCCATGAAGAAGCGCTCCGCGCATTCATTCACCGCCAACTCAGAAAACCAAATAAATCCGAATCCGATCGCGACAAAATCGATTTCTTGACAGTCCAGTACTTCGCTCTTTGCGCGCCTGAAAGCATGTATCACGAGGACATTACACTGGAAGATGTCGCGCGTGTTCTCGAACCAGTGTTGGTGAATTCCGATTCGACGCCGCTCGAATGGTGCTCGCAGCTCGAAACGATTCTGCATTCGGTGAAGGAATGCAGAAGCCTGCGCGACCTGCTCGAGAATGGCGTCCTCGAACAAGGACGGTTGTTGAAGGAATCTTCGGGCACGTTGTTTTACGATCCAGCCGCGCTGATTACCTTTGCGCGCTTCAATTTTCTCGTGCGCCGCGCATTCATTCGCCTGCTTCACACCGATCAGGACGCGGTGATCAAGGCCGTCGATGAACTCGAGCGCGCTGGAGTGCGAAGCGTGGATTGCCGCCGCGCCGGTTATTCGGCGGCAGAGTCCATCGGAAGCCTGCGCCTATTCGCGCAGAACTGGCGCCCGCTCTACCAGAAGGATTACGCGGAAAACGCGGTGAATCGTTCTTTCGAGCAGCTTCTGGCGTTGCGCGCGGACCTCGAAGACGCCGTTGCGAAACTGCATGTTGAATTCGCCGAACCCACAGCGGCGGCGGAAACGGAACCGCAATCGGCTCCCCAAGAAAGCGCGATGGAAGCAACGCCCGTCGAGGAACCGCGGCCTACAGAGACCGCCCCCGAACCGGTGGCAGAAACGGAATCGCAACTGCAGCCGGCTCCAGCTCCGCAAGAAAGCGTGAGCGGAGCGCGACATGTCGAGGAACCGCACGCTGCCCAGAACTCGCTGGAACCCGCGAAAGTCGAAGCCGCAGCGGAGAGCATCACGCCGGCGATTCCCAACAATGACATTACGGGCCAGCGCGTCGAAATCATGGATCCAACCGAGCCAACCCCAAGCGCCGACGCCCCGTTTCCGAAAGCAGCCCCTGACGGCGCTCCATCGACGGGCGGTCTCGTTCCGGCCGAAGCTGAATCGTGCTTGAAATCGATCTTGGAGCAATTGACTGCCGCGCCACCTTCGCGCGGGCGGTCCATGTCCACGATCGTTTTGAAGAATTCAAAAGTATTGCTCTCGTCGTGGGAAGTTGCGTCATTTGTAAGTGACGTCGGCCAGGATTCGGAAGATTTGCGCCGCGCGGTGGTGGCGCGAGCGATGATTGCGCTGGCGATGGACTCGCGAAAGCAAACCGGCGAATCGGCTTCGCTTGAGAAAGCGATTGAATGGGCGCGTACAGAGATTTCATACTTTCAGGATCGCGTCGAACAATTGAAAGTCGCGAAAAGTATTGAGGCGGTGGTTAACCTCGGCATCAGCACAAAGCGTCTTCTGTCGTTCGTCGAGGAAGCGGAGAAACTGCAACCCTGATTGGCACGTTGCGATAGCGCGTGCTGCGCTCGGCCTCGGCTTGATTTCTCATCTGCTTTAATTCTCCATCAATTCAGCTGAGAAAAAGTCTCAGCTTGAGATGGCTGCGTTTAATGCATTGGTAATCGCGTGCTTCCCTACCCCTTTCGGCGCACTTAAATAGCTGAAAACAAGAGCATTCAGAAATCTGTGTCGCACGGGGAGCGGCGCCGACAGGTGGCGCGCGACGTGCATTTCTTTTTCTGGAGATTTGTGCGTGGCTCGAGTCTGGAAATGAAAGAGAAAGCAGCTTCGGTTAGCGCCTGCGAACTGGATGAGCTCCGCGAGCTAATCGTCGAGCGCTCGGGAATCTCATTCGACGCGGCGGGGGAACGCTTTTTTTCGACGCGCGTGCGCGATTACGTAACCGAAAAGAAGCTGCGAAGCGTGGCAGATCTGCTCCGCACCGTGCACGGCAGCAGTGCGGAATACGACGCTATGATCGAGGGCTTGCTCACGCAGGACACTTCGTTCTTCCGATATCCGGGCGTTTTCGAGGCCCTCGCCAAAAAGATCGTTCCGGAGCTACAAGAAAATAAATTCTGGGATAACCCGCGGACGCTTCGGATTTGGAGCGCCGCGTGTTCGACAGGCGAAGAGGCCTATTCGATCGCGATTGCGGTGGCCGACGCGCTGCCGTTCGCTGAAGCGTGGCGCATCGAAATTCTGGCCACGGACATCAGCCGCCGCGCGCTGCAACACGCCGAGCGCGGCGTCTATAGCGGCCGAAGCCTCGAAAATCTCAATGCGCAACAGCTCGAGAATTACTTCACGAAAACGCGGCACGGTTACGTCGTGAAGCCTCGCATCAGGAGAATGGTGACGTTTACGCCAATGAATCTCTCGCGGGCCGTTTACGTCGGCCGGATGGATTGCATCTTTTGCATGAACGTACTCATGTATTTTTCCCAGGAGCGCCGCAACTCCATTCTCCAGCGATTTTCAGAATGCCTCGAACCGGGCGGATATTTCCTGCTCGGCCATGCCGAGTCGCTCGACGGCACTTCGGTGCGCCTGGAACGCCTCGTCCTGGGCGATTGCCAAATCTATCGGAAGCCTGCAAAAGACGGCGCGATTCGACACGCGGTCGTTGCGGAAGGCAGCCTCTGAGCGCGCGAGGCACAGCGGCGGCCGTACATGCGCGCAAGGAATGATCGAATGACGGAAGGCAAAGACAGATTGCGTGTGCTCATCGTCGAAGACTCGGCTTTCATGCGCAAAGTGCTGCGCGACATCATAGCCGCTGATCCGGAGATGGAAATCGTGGGCGAAGCGCGCGATGGCCGCGAAGGTGTCGAATTGGCACAGACGCTCAAACCGGACGTGATTACGATGGACATCAACATGCCGAATCTCGACGGCTTGCAGGCCACCGAGATCATCATGTCGCAGAGCCCGCGGCCAATCGTGATGGTGAGTTCGGAATCGCGCGAAGGAGCGGGTTCGACGCTCCGCGCTTTGGAGCTTGGCGCCGTTGATTTTGTGCCGAAGCCTTCGAGTGGGGTTGATCTTGACATGCGCCGCGCGGGTCAGGAGCTCAGCCGAAAACTGAAGAGCGCGGCGAAAGTGCGCGTGGTCCGCACGGCGACGCTCTCTCGAATCGGCCACCCGGCCGACACACCATCGCCGGACTGAACACTTCGGAAGGCAATTTCAAGATTAAAAAAAGCGGCGCCCATTTCTGAGCGCCGCCGCTTGATCTGCCCGAAATGAGCTCGGGCCACGTTTGAGAAATAATTAGCGGTGCGAGTGGCCGCCGCCCGAACTGCCGTGGCCGCTGCCACTTGATCCGTGAGAGGTGCTATGGCTCGGCGCACTCGATCCACGAGTGCTCGGCGCGCGAGAGCTGCCGCCGGAAGGGTTCGACGGCGGACGCGAGCTACCGTAAGTACGCGGAGTCACCATCGGCCTATTCATTTGCAGCGGTGGACGATAGGCCCCTGAAGAGCCGTAGCCCGCGGGTGGACGATATGCGCCTGACCCACCGTAGCCCAAAGGTGGACGATATGTGCCTGACCCACCATACACCGCGGGCGGCCGAGAGCTTGGCTGAGTGCTCTGTGGCCGCGCGTTCTGCGAATTTGCCGGCGCCGAATTTCTATCGAAGCCTCCGTTGGACGAGGGCCGCTGATTTCCGTTTACATGTCCCGCATTGCCTGTAGATGCCGATGGCCGCGACGCGTTGCCACCGGTCGAAGGATCGAAGCGCTGCCATCCATTGCGCGCAGGCGCTTGCGTTCGCGTCGATGTTGAAGTGTTCGAAGTCGAGCCTGGCCGATCGCTGCCGGCTTCCTTGTTCGCCGGGCGGTTGGCGTCATTGCCCAGGCCGCGCGCCTCGCTGTTGTTGGAACTGCTCACGGGGCTGGTCTTGCCGGCCATGGTGTTCCGGGTATTCTCGGTTCCGCCAACGGGCGCGAAGTGCCCGTCCTTCTGTATCGCTTGCTGCATATGCGCGGCCTGTTGCGAGAAAGCTTCGGGCCGTGCGGCGGGCGTCTGCTTCGAGAAGAAATGCTCTGCCCCTCCGCGAGCGCCTGCCGAGCCCGCGCCGCGGAAGTTGCCCGAAGCGCTCAAGCTCTCATGCGACGGCACAACAGGCAGATTGCCCGTCATGCCGTGAGCGTTGCGCAAGGTATCGAGGCTAGCCGGTGTGGCGTGAACCGCGCCTCGGCCAAAGTTGTTTGCTGATACGGTCGATAGGCCCTGCCGCACACGATCGTTCGTCCACACGTTGTGGATGTTCGAGTAGCGATCTCCGCCATGCAGTGGACCCCAGCCGCCGCGGAAATTGTTCGCGTCACGCAAGCCGGCGAACCCAACGGCGCCGAAGCGGCCGCGATATCCGCCCCACCACGGATGGAAGAAGTCACACGGACCAATCGGCAACCAACCGAACGATCCAAAACCAAATCCGATCCCGATTCCAATTCCAGGCCCGAATCCGAAGAAAGAAACGTAGGCCGGCGCCCAAATTGGACGATACAGCCCGACCCCGAAGCCGCCGTAAATCGGTCCGGGCCACCAGGCCCATCCGCCGCCGTAAACGAACCAACGGCCATAGTGATATGGCGCCCAGCCCCACGGCTCACTCGAAACCCAAGTCCAGCCATAGTAGGGCTGCCAAACCCAACTGCCAGCGCTATAAGGAGCCCAGCCGGGGGTCTGGTTCGGAACCCATACCTGGCCGTAATCCGGAACTTCGGTCCACTTGCCGTTGGCGTCGAGATCCTGCGTGCCGGTGTAGTAGCGGTCGGTGTGTTTCCAACTGTCGGCATGTTCGATCAGGCGGTCGCGATCCTGATTGAACGCGTCCCAATCCGTCTTCGACGGCGCGTCGCTGACCTTGTATTGCACGTAGTTGCCGGTGCCCTGCACCGTGATCATCTGCCCGCTGCGAACGCGCGTGCTGCCTTGCGGAGAGGAAATGGTGAGTTCACCGCGACGGACTGTGACTTCGGACTGGCCGCCGCTGTTCACGAAGATGCTGAAGCTGGTTTCTTTGTCCGCGGGTTGAATGGCGACATTGGGAGTGTCAATCTCGACGCTTGCTTCATTGCCTTTGAATTGGCTGAAGTACGCGAGGCCCTCGCCGACTTGAACTTGAATTTGATTGCGATTCAGCGTCGCGATATTCGCGCTTGAATTATCGCCGAGACGCAAAACGTTTGCGAAGTCGAGCTGGATTTCCGCGCGGGAATTGTTGCCGGTCATGACTTTGTCGCCGGGGGACAATGGCGTGTTCGTCGTGGCGGTGGAGACATCGCCGGAATCGCCGCGCTGCGTGGTTACGTCACCTTTGATCATGCTGACGCGAGCTGCGCCCGGTGCGTTCTGGTCGTCAGCAGTGGGCTGAGTCTCGGGCCCACCCTGGTCCGGACCATTGCCCGGATCTTGAGGGCTCACCTGGTCTTGGGGTGCGCCTTGATCTTGGGGCGCGCCGGGGTTTTGAGCGCGTGCGGCCTCGCCCACAAAGAGCGAGAGTATGATTACCGCCGCTCCTGTAAGAATTCTGTTCGTTATCTTCATCGCTCCACCTGGTTGGGCCGAGCCGAACGTAAGCCTAACTCCGAGCACTACGGTGCAGGGCGGATGCCAAATCGCCACCGTACGAAGAGTCGGCTAAGCTATTTGTTTTGTTCATTGTGGAAAGGTATTGCCTGAGCTGGGGCCCAAGTGCCGGATCGTTGAGGTGGTTGATTTCAACCACTAACGGCTGAGCACAACCACCTACTCACTCCTGCTTGTCGGCTTCGTCGGCGATGCCAATTTTCGAGAGACGATAACGCAGGGCGTTTCGCGAGAGGCCGAGCATCCGAGCCGCCTGACTCTTGTTGCCGTTAGCACGGCGCAGAGCCTCACGAATCATCTCGTCTTCCCATTGCTCGAGAGTCTGCCCTTCGGGAATCAGCGGCGCAGTTCCGGATGCGGGTTTTGCTCGAACGGCATCGAGAT
>Ga0302325_10021140_pt1 | contig 13628 bp, 12 predicted proteins | sample Palsa_T0_2_FD_201948 | JGI IMG/M metagenome (GOLD analysis project Ga0302325, IMG submission 201948) | Peat permafrost microbial communities from Stordalen Mire near Abisko, Sweden - Palsa_T0_2 | ecosystem: Environmental > Terrestrial > Soil > Palsa > Peat permafrost | place: Sweden: Abisko... | reverse complement strand
GTTCCTTTCCTGAGCAGCAGCGCCACCGCGATGACGATCACGAGGCAGTACAGCGTGTCCGGCAGGATGTAGGACTCAAGGGCGATCTCGCGGGTGTCGAACAGCGTGGGGGCAGCGGCCAGCGACGCGCCCCAGGCGGGCAGGCCGTAGTAGCGCAGCAGGCCGTAGACGATGGCCGCGATGGCGATGCCCATCAGGTGCTGCAGCGTGGTGACGAGCAGCAGGCTGCGGAACGGCTCAAGTGCGCGCAGGAAGAACGAGTAACCGGACGGCCGGATCACGCCGAGCGTGGAGGTGGCCGCCTCCTTCATGTACAGGAACGAGTCAGCGGTCAGCAGCGCCGGCCGGAATGCGCGGGCCGCGAGGATGCGGGGCAGCAGCGAGAGCAGCGCGAGGATGGTGAACAGCCGGTGGCGGCGCCACAGCGCTGCGGGAACCGCCGCCGCGGCGGCGCCCGCCCGGGCCAGGGCGCGCCCGGCACCGCGGCCCGGCGTGCGCGGGGCGCGTGCTGGCTCGCTGTCATCGGCGGCATGCTCATGCTTGTCGCGTTCCTCGTTGAGCTTGAGGTCAGACACGACGATCTCCGACTCCTCTCGGCAGAGCCCGTGGACTCCGCGGACCAGCGGACCGGCGGACTCCCGCGTAGCCAGGCGAATCCCCTGCGGCACCCGCCGATCCCCGCGGCACCGGCAGATGCCGCGGCCCCGGCGGCCCCGGCGGGCCCGGCGGTCCCCGGCGGGCCCGGCGGTCCCGTGGCCCGGCCGATTCACGGCCGATTCCGTCGGACCTGGTCGGCCGCCGGCGGATTTGCTGTGTTCCGGGCGGTCGCTGGCTGGTCAGTAGATCCGGCGGTCCTGATCAGGTAGCGCGCCTTGCCGCTGGCACCCGCCGCGATGCAGGTTACTCCGGCACCTGACAATAGCGGGTGAGATGCCCGACAGACCTCCGGCCGGCGCCAGCGCGCCCGCAGCTGCCGCGGTGCGCGCGGCGCTGAGCGAGATAGCCCTGCGCGGCGCGCTGATCCTGCCCGGATCCCTGTGGCGTGATGTGCGAGTCGTGCCCCAGACCGGCTCGACGAACGCGGATCTGCTCGCCGAGGCGGGGAACGGGGCGCCGCAGGGCCTCGTGCTCGCCGCCGAGTCGCAGACCGCGGGCCGGGGCCGGATGGGGCGGCGCTGGTCCAGCCCGCCGCGCGCCGCGCTGACCTTCTCGGTGCTGCTGCGGCCGGGTGACATGCCGCCCGCCAGCAGAGGGTGGGTGCCGTTGCTCGCCGGGGTGGCTGTGGCCGGCGCGATCAGGGCCGAGACCGGCCTGGATGCCCGCCTGAAGTGGCCTAACGACGTGCTGGTGAGCGGCGCGAAGGTGGCCGGCATCCTGGCCGAGCAGTCCGGCGACGCGATCGTGGTGGGAACCGGGATCAACGTGTCCACCAGCCAGCAGGAGATGCCGGCGCCCGGCGCGACCTCGCTCGCGCTGGCCGGCGCCGCGGAGCTGGACAGGGAACGCCTGCTGATCCGCGTGCTCGCCGGGATGCAGCGCTGGTACCTCGCCTGGACGGGCACCGCGCCGGGTGCGTCGGGGAGTAATTCGAGCGGTGCGGCGGCGGGTGACGCGAGCGGCTATGCGAGCGGAGATGCGGACGGCTGCGGCCTCCGGCCGGAATACCTCCGGCTGAGCGCGACAATCGGCCGCGCGGTCCGGGTGTCGCTGCCCGGCGGGCAGCTCCTGACCGGAACGGCGCAGGACGTGGACGAGGCGGGCAGGCTGGTTGTCCGCGCGGCGTCCGGGCTGGTCCCGGTGAGCGCCGGCGACGTGATTCACCTCCGGTGAGGCGTCCCGGTCCCGCCATCCGTGAGTCCCGCTCCGCCCGCACCGTCGGTTTCGCTCCCGCCTGCCGTGAGTCGCGCTCCCGCCATCCGTGAGTCGCGCTCCCGCCATCCCGTGATACGTGTCACGATGAGGCGTATGGCCAGCCAAGGCTCGCTGACCGAGGGCGAGCACCTCGTGCTGCGGCTGCACCCGCACTGGAAGACGGTGCTGCGGCCGCTGCTGATCGCGATCGTGGTGATCGCGGCGGCGATCACCACGCTGGTCCTGCTGCCGTCGTCCGCCGGCGGGATAGCCAGGCTGGCCATCGGCGCGGTGGCCCTGGTCGCGATCATCATCTGGTGCGTCGTCCCGCTGCTGCGCTGGCGGACGACGACCTACGAGCTGACCACCCGCCGGCTGCGGCTGCGCAGGGGCATCCTGTCCAGATCCGGCCGCGATTTCCCGCTGATCAGGATCAGCGACGTGTCGTTCTCGCACGGCCTGATCGACCGGCTGCTCGGCTGCGGCCGGCTGGTGGTGGAGTCGGCGGGCGAGCATGGCCAGCTCGTGCTGAATGCGATCCCCACCGTGGAGCAGGTGCAGGCAACGCTGTTCCAGCTGGTCGAAGACGAGCAGGCGCGGCTGGCCCGCGAAGAGCGCCAGTAGTCAGAGACCGCGTACCCAGCCTGGGCCGCCCAAGGCCGGCCGCCCAGGGCCAGCAGGACTGAGGCGGGCGGCTGGCGTTAGCCTGCACAGGTGGAGTCAGTCACTAGCGTGCGGGTGCGGCGGCATGACGGCGACGGTGCGGCGGGCGCGATCTGCGAGATCGTGCTGGACCGGCCCGCCGCGATGAACGCCCTGAGCACCGAGATGGCCGCGCGGCTGGCGCAGGCGTGCGCCGAGGTCGGCGCGGACCGGCAGGTCCGGGCCATCGTGCTTTCCGCGGCGGGCGAGCGCGCGTTCTGCGTTGGCGCCGACCTGAAGGAGCGGGCGGCCATGAGCGACGCGGAGCTGCTGGCCCAGCGGCCCGTCTTCCGTGCCGCGTTCGGCGCGGTGCTCGGCCTGCCGCAGCCGGTGATCGCCGCCGTGCACGGATACGCTCTCGGCGGCGGCAGCGAGCTGGCGCTGTCCTGCGACCTGATCGTGGCCGACGAGACGGCCGTGTTCGGGCTGCCGGAGACGACCGTCGGCCTGGTGCCCGGCGGTGGCGGCACCCAGCTCGCGCTGCGCCGCCTGGGGCCGGGCCGGGCGGCGGACCTGGTCCTCACCGGACGCCGGGTCGACGCCGCCGAGGCGGCGCGGATCGGCCTGGCGGACCGGCTGGTGCCTGCGGGCACGGCCGCCGGGGAGGCGCTCGCGATCGCCCGCCAGATCGCGGCCAACTCGCCGGTCGCCGTGCTCGCCGCCAAGCGGGCCATCCGGCAGGGCTCGGGCGTCAGCCTCGCGGTCGGGCTTGAGGTCGAGGACGCCGCCTGGCGGACCGCCGCCTTCTCCGGGGATAGAAGAGAGGGCATCGCGGCGTTCACGCAGAAGCGGCCGCCGCGGTGGCCGGGCGAATGACGCCAGGACCGCAGGACCGCGGGACGCCCGGACGGCGGCCCCAGCGCGCCGCGGAGCGTAACGACGAGTAACGGAGGCCGGCGGTGACTGATCTGCCAGAGCGCATCTCGGTGCGGGAGGTCGGCCCGCGCGACGGGCTGCAGAACGAGGATCCCGTGCCGACCGACGCCAAGATCGAGCTGATCGACCGGCTGTCGGCAACCGGCGTGCGCAGGATCGAGGCGGTCTCCTTCGTCCGGCCGGAGGCGATACCGCAGATGGCTGACGCCAGCGAGGTCTGGCAGCGGATTGCCAAAGCGCCGTCGGTTCGCTACTCCGCGCTGGTGCCGAACCTGCGCGGCGCGGTCCGCGCGCTGGACAGCGGGCTGGCCGAGATCGAGGCCGTCGTGTCGGCGTCCGACACGCACAACAGGAAAAACGTGAACCGGGGCACCGAGGAGTCCCTCGACGACATCGCGGTGATCATCGACCGGGCGCACCAGCGGGGCGCTACCTGCCAGGTGGTCGTGTCGACCGCCTGGGGCTGCCCGTACGAGGGAGACGTGCCAGTGGCCCGGGTGGTCAGGGTGGCCGGCCGGGCGGTGGCCGACGGCGCCGACAGCATCTCGTTCGGTGACACCACCGGCATGGCGACCCCCCGCCGGGTACGCGAGCTGGTCGGCGAGTTCCGCCTCGCCTACCCGGACGTGCCGCTCAACCTGCATTTCCACAACACCCGCGGCACCGGGCTGGCCAACGTGCTCACCGCCCTCGAGCTCGGCGTGACCGACTTCGACGCGTCGGTCGGCGGGCTCGGCGGCTGCCCGTACGCGCCGGGCGCCAGCGGCAACATCGCCACCGAGGAACTCGTGCACATGGTCGAGGACATGGGCGTGGCGACCGGCATCGACCTGGCCGCGATGATCGACGCCGCCGCCGACGCGGAGCGGATCATCGGCCGCCAGCTGCCCTCCCAGGTGCTCAGGGCCGGCCCGCGCACACGAATCACCGCGGCCTGATGGCTGTCCGCTTCTTGCCGCAGGAGCGCTAGCGGGCTCATAACAAGCGTGTTATAGTAGGAGTCGGCTGACGTGGGTCGTCGCATATCTACCCGAGGCTGAGCAGGAGCGGGCCGCCCTACCCAAGGCGGAGCGGGCCGCGCTGATCAACGCCGACGCCAAGCTCGGCGTCTACGGGCCGCAGCTCGGCTATCCGCATACCAGTGCCGTGCGCGATGCGGAGAGGCTGCGAGAGCTGCGGCCGAGGGCCGGACGCAGCGCGTGGCGGGCACTGTACCGGCAGGTCGCCAAGGTGCTCGTAGTAGCGGCAGTCGGGCCAGAGGCGCAATCGGACCCGCGCGGTTTCGAGCGGGCGGTGCGCCGGGCGCTGCAGCGGCTGGCGGACCTGGAGGAGGACTAATGACCAAGCTGTCGGAGCTGAAGACCGCCGGCCAGATCGCGGCCGAGGATCTGGCAGACCAGGAGATCCGCCGCGAGCACGAGCGGACCGCGCTGGCGCACGCCGTCGCGATGCGGGTGATCGGGTACCGGATCGACCACGGCCTGTCGCAGACGGGGCTCGCTCGCCTCCTGGGCATGCACCAGCCCGCGATCGCGCGGCTGGAGGCAGGGGATCACGAGCCATCACTGGCCACGTTGTCGAGGCTGGCCAGAGCGCTCGGGATCGAGTTCCATATCGACATCACCCCGGACGCCTTCGGCCTGCGCGAAACCGCCTGATCCGCCGAGCGGAGATCACCGCCCGGCGACAGAGGCGACGTGCTACCGGCTGTAGGCGTTGGTCAGGGACCCGCGGTAGGCGTGTTCCAGCGGTAGTTGACGAACCGGGCCGGGACCACGCCGTTGGCTGGTAACGAGGCAGCGGTCGGTACGCTCGCGATCGTGACCGATGAAGTGAGCACGGTCGGCCCGGGTGCGGCCGGCGATCCTAGTGACCCAGGCCCGGCAGGCCAGCCGGATCTGGCAGGCCAGCCGGATCTGGCCGGGATCCGGGCCAGGATCGAGCGGGGCGGCGCGGCCAAGTATCACGAGGCCGCCGCCGCCAGCGGCAAGCTGTTCGCCAGGGAGCGGATCGCGCTGCTGACCGACCAGGGCAGCTTCACCGAGGACGGCCGGTACGCGAACGTGCTCTCCGGCGGGCTGCCGGCCGACGGGGTCATCACCGGCACCGCCGCCATCGGCGGCCGGCCGGTCGCGCTGATGGCCAACGACTCCACGGTCAAGGCCGGCTCCTGGGGGGCGCGCACGGTCGAGAAGATCATCCGGATCATCGAGAAGGCGTACGCCTCCGGCATCCCGATGATCTACCTGGTCGACTCGGCCGGGGCCAGGATCACCGACCAGGTCGACATGTTCCCCGGGCGCCGCGGCGCGGGCCGGATCTTCCACACCCAGGTGCGCGCGTCGGGCTCGATCCCGCAGGTGTGCGCGCTGTTCGGGCCGTCGGCGGCCGGCGGCGCCTACATCCCGGCGTTCTGCGACTACGTCACGATGGTGGACGGCAACGCCTCGATGTACCTGGGCAGCCCGCGGATGGTGGAGATGGTGGTCAGGGAGAAGACCACGCTGGAGGAAATGGGCGGTGCCCGGATGCACTGCACGGTCTCCGGCTGCGGCCATCACCTCGCCGCGACCGAGCAGGAAGCGCTCGCGGCGGTCGGCCGCTACCTGTCCTACCTGCCGGGCAACTGGCGGCAGCAGCCGCCGGACGCCCCGGCGCGCGAACCGGTGCAGGCGGACCTGCGCGCGATGATCCCGGTCAGCGACCGCCAGTCCTACGACATGCGCCGGTACCTGCGCGGGCTGGTGGACGCCGAGTCACTGCTGGAGATCCACGCGCTCTGGGCGAGGGAGCTGGTGGTCGGGTTCGCCCGGCTGGCCGGGCGCGTCATCGGCGTGGTCGCCAGCAACCCGATGTTCAAGGGCGGCGTGCTGTTCGTGGACTCGGCGGACAAGGCCGCCCGCTTCATCCAGCTCTGCGACGCGTTCAGCGTGCCGCTGCTGTTCGTCGCGGACGTGCCTGGCTTCATGGTCGGCACGGCGGTCGAGCGGCAGGGGATTATCCGGCATGGCGCCAAGATGATCAGTGCTGTGGCTGAAGCGACCGTCCCGAAGATCAGCGTTATCGTCCGTAAGGCTTATGGTGCAGGCCTGTACGCGATGGCCGGGCCCGGTTTCGAGCCGGACGCGACCCTGGCGCTGCCCACCGCCAAGATCGCGGTCATGGGGGCGGAGGCCGCGGTCAACGCCGTGTACTACAACAGGCTGGCTGGCCTCTCCGATCCGGCCGCGCGGGAGCAGGAGACCGCGCGGCTGCGCGCGGAGTACGAGCGCGACATCGACGTGCTCAGGCTGGCCGGCGAGCTGGTGGTGGACGATGTCGTCGAGCCGGAGGATCTGCGGGCCGAGCTGATCAGCAGGTTCGCCGCCGCCAGCGGCAAGGACCGGTCCTTCTCGCGGCGGCGGCACGGCGTGACCCCGGTCTGACGCGCCCGCGGGAGGGCGTGACCCCTTACCATCGGACAATGACCAGCGTGCTGCTTGCCGAGGATGACCCGTCCATCTCCGAGCCGCTCGCGCGGGCGCTGCGGCGCGAGGGCTATCAGGTCGGCGTCTCCGCCGACGGGCCCGCCACGCTGGAGGCGGCGCGCGGCGGCGGTATCGACCTGATCGTGCTCGATATCGGCCTGCCCCAGATCGACGGGCTGGAGGTCTGCCGCCTGATCCGGGCCGACGGCCAGACGGTGCCCGTGCTGATCCTTACTGCCCGGGTGGATGAGGTGGACACGGTGATCGGCCTGGACGCAGGGGCTGATGACTATGTCACGAAGCCGTTCCGGCTGGCTGAGCTGCTGGCAAGGGTCCGCGCGCTGCTCCGCCGGGGCGCCTCGGAGACGCGGGCGGCGCTGGGCGTGCGGATCGACGCCGACGCCCGCCGGGCCTGGCTCGATGACGCCGAGATCGATCTCACCTCGAAGGAGTTCGACCTGCTGTCCCTGCTCGTGGCCGAGGCGGGGAAGGTGGTCACCCGCGAGCAGATCATGCGGCAGGTCTGGGACAGCAAATGGTGGGGCTCGACGAAGACGCTGGACATGCATGTCTCCTGGCTGCGGCGCAAGCTCGGCGATGACGCGCACAACCCGCGTTTCATCACCACGGTCAGGGGCGTCGGGTTCAGGTTCGAGCGCGGTGACTGACAGCGGGTGCCGGGATTGACCATGCGGTGGCAGGCAGCAGGCGCCGGTGGCGGGCGCGGACGCTGAGCGATGCGGCGCCGCCTGCTGATCTCGACTCTCGCCGTGGCCGTCGCGGCGGTCCTGCTGCTGGGCGTGCCGCTCGCTTTCGTGATCAACCGCCTGCAGGTCAGCGAGGCGAACGGGCAGGTGCGCCGGGACGCGTCGACGCTCGCCAGGGACCTGCAGGCGCGGGTCAGCTCTGGCCTGCCGCCGAACGCCGAGCAGGTGGCCAGGTCGCTGCCCGACCGGTACGTGGTGATCAGGCAGTACTCGGTCGGCGAGATCTCGGCCGGAGTGCAGCCCCCGCGCGGGGACACGATCACCGGCCAGGCTGTCACCAGGGCGTTCGCGGTGACGGTGCAAGCCGACGATTCGACACTTGACGCGAGTCAGGACCGGGCGCTGCTGGGGATCAGCGCGCTCGCTCTGCTCGCAGTCTGCGTCGCGGTGGCGCTGGCCATCCTGCAGGCGCGGCGGCTGACCCGGCCGCTGGAGGAGCTCGCGCAGGCGGCCGGCCGGCTCGGCTCGGGCGACGCCGGCCCGCTGGGGCTCCGCTACGGGGTGCCCGAGCTCGACCAGGTGGCCGAAGGCCTGGACGACTCGGCGCAGCGCATCACGGACCTGCTGGCGGCCGGCCGCGACTTCGCCGCCGATGCGTCCCATCAGCTGCGCACGCCGCTGACCGCGCTGTCGATGCGGCTTGAGGAAATGATCGCGGCGGCGCACTACCCGGACGTGGTGCGCGAGGAGGGCGCGGCGGCCCTGGCCCAGACCGAGCGCCTCGCCGACGTGGTCGGGCAGCTACTGGGCAGGGTGGCGCGCCGGTCGGTGGCGGGCGCTCCGGCCCTGGCCTCGGTCGATGACGTGGTCGCCCAGCAGGTGGTCGAATGGGATCCGGCGTTCCGGCGGGTGAGCAGGAAGCTGGAGGTGGCCGGCCAGAAGAACCTGTACGCCTACGTGACTCCCGGCAGCGCTGCCCAGGTGATCGCGACCCTGCTCGACAACGCGCTGGTGCATGGCGCGGGCGTGGTGACCATCAGGACCTCCCAAACGCCCAAGTCTGTGGTCGTCGAGGTCAGGGACGAGGGGGCGGGCGTGCCGAGGGAGCTGGTGCCGCGGATATTTGAGCGGAGCGTCAGCGGCCGGCCCGGCGGTACCGGGCTGGGGCTGGCGCTCGCCCGCTCCGTCATCGGGGCGGACGGCGGCCAGGTGGTCCTGGTCAGGCCGAGGCCAGCCGTGTTCGCGATGTTCCTGCCGCGTGAGGCCGCCGGCATCGGCGGCGAGCCCGTGGTCAGCGGCCCGGCCTGAGAACGCCGGCGCAGCCTGAGAACGCCGGCGCAGCCTGAGAACGCCGGCGCAGCCTGAGAACCCGGCCTGGCCTGAGCACGTCGGCCCGGCCCCGGAACGCTCCGGCGCAGCGGATCATTGCCGCCTGATGTATCTGGCGTGCCACTCGTTGCTCTGTACCTGTGGCGCGAGACAACTCGCGCACAGACTCGCAAGGGGGAAGTACAGTGCTACGCAACGTAATCAATTCGCGGTGTGCTGGTGTTCGGCGCGCCGTGCCGGTGGCTCTCGCCGTCGGCGCGCTGGCAGGCTCGTGGCTCGCAGCCCCGGCAGCTAGCGCGGTCACCAGCCCGGTCGCTCACCACTCCGTGGCTGGGGTGATCGGCTCGCCGCAGGGACGCCAGAAGCCCGGCCTCCGGCAGGAGAAGTCGGTACTGGCGTACTGGACTCGGGCCCGGCTGCGCGCCGCCAAGCCGGTCGACGTCATCAACGCCGGGGCCAGGCCGGACGTGCAGCCCCCTGCGGCTCACCCGGCTCACCCGGCCGGGAAGCCCGGCAGCATCCCGGGCGGGCTTCCGGCCGGACGCGGCCTGGCCGTCACCCGCAGCCGCCCGGCCGCCGGGCCTGACGGGTACTCCTATCCGTACCCTTACTCCAGCTTCAACGTCCCCGCGGCTGACTACACGCGATGGCCTTACGAGCTGAACGGCAGGCTCTTCTTCAACAACGACGGGGGCAGCTACTCCTGCTCGGGCACCGTGGTGGGCTCGCACTACGGCACCAGCAACGAGGACGAGGTCTGGACGGCCGGTCACTGCCTGGTGAACACCGAGTCGCTCACTAAGGTCGTGGACAGCTCGGCGATCTTCATCCCGGCTTACAACGGGAACGTGGCGGACTTCGACCCGTTCGGCGAATTCACCTGGAACGGCGGCTGGGAAACCAGTTCAGCCTGGTACTACAACAGGGACCTCACCGAGGACGAAGCCGCGATGACGTTCAACACCTCGACCCTGAACGGGCGCACCCTCGGGCAGGATGTCGGCTGGGACGGCTTCGCCTGGAACTGGTCGGTCACCGAGAACTTCACCGCCTTCGGGTATCCCGCCGGATCCCCGTACAACGGCGCCAACCTGGTCGAGGACGTCGCCCCGACCGCGGGCCAGGACAGTGGCATCGGCGGCGCCGATGCCACCAAGCCGATCGTCATCGGAAACCCGATGACCGGCGGCTCGAGCGGCGGCGCCTGGAACGTCGACTGGTCGGCCAGCGGGCCTGGTTATGTCGATGGCCATAACGACTACAAGTACAGCAACCAGCCGCTGGCCATGTACTCGCCCTATCAGGACACCCTTTCGAACGACGTTCGCTGCTTCGGCGCATCAAGCTGCTGAGCGAGCGCAACCCGTGAATCCCGCGGACGCGGGCCCGCTCCGGCGGGCCCGCGTCCGCGGGCTGCCAGGGAGCGGCTGCGGCGCTCAGGTGAGATTCGCCTCTGCCGGGAGGAGCGCCGCCTGGCCGGGCGTGAAGGCGAGGAACACCCACCTGCGGTAGGACCAGTAGCGGAAGAGCATGCCGAGCAGCACGCCGACGACCTGGGCGCCGTTGTAGGCGGCGAGGCTCCGCTGGCCGAGGACGTTCGTGGTGAAGGCGATCACCAGCAGGGAGACCACCAGGCCGATCAGGTTCAGCCCGAAGAAGATCAGCCATCCGCGCACCAGGCCCTGGCAGGCGCGGTGCCGGAAAGTCCAGAGCCGGTGCCCGGCGTAGGAGACCACGGTGGCCGCCGAGGCGGAGATCGCCTTCGCCGCCAGCGGCCCGAACCCGGCCTTGCCGTGCAGGGCCGCGGCGCCGCCGAGGTCGACGATCAGCCCGAGGGTGCCGATCAGGCCGAACCTGGTCAGTTCGGCGATCAGCGTGGCGAAGCGCCGGTGCAGTTCCGCGACGGTGCTCACAGGCTGGTGGCGTCCTTCCCGGCGTCGGCTGGCGCACACCGCGCCGTCAGGGCGATGTCAGTTTATGTACTTGTGAATGTACTACCTTGGTCATGGTAAGCCCATCCGTCGTTCAAATCCGGGCCCGGACCTCGTAGGCTTCGGCGCGTGGTGAAACAGGCAGCAGGCGCCGGGCCCGCCGTCCCGCTGCCCGCGGCGGACGGCCCTGGCGCCCCCGTCGTCGGGATGGTGGGCGGCGGCCAGCTGGCCAGGATGACCTGCCAGGCGTCCATCGGCCTGGGCGTCGGGTTCCGCGTGCTCGCGGCGGACCCGGCGGAGAGCGCCGCCCAGGTGTGCGCCGGCACCTGGCTGGGGGACTATCGCGATAGCGGCGACCTGCTGGCGTTCGCGGCGGGCTGCGACGTCGTCACGTTCGATCACGAGCAGGTGCCCGGCGACCGGCTGGACGCCCTGGAGAGGGCTGGCGTGGCGATCCGCCCGGGCTCGCGGGCGCTGCGCTTCGCGCAGGACAAGCGGGCCATGCGGGAGCGGCTCGCCGGAATGGGCATCGCCTGCCCGCGTTTCGCGCCGGTGGCGACCATCGGCGACATCACCGAGTTCGCCGCGGGCCAGTGCTGGCCCGTCGTGCTGAAGGCGGTCAGCGGCGGCTACGACGGCCGGGGCGTGTGGGTGTGCGGAACGGCCGCGGAAGCGGCCGTGGTGCTCGCACACAGTCGCGCCAGCGGGCTCGAGCTGATCGCCGAGGAGCATGTCGCGTTCGAGCGGGAGCTTGCCGCCCTGGTCGCGCGCTCGCCGGCCGGCCAGGCCGCCGCCTACCCGGTCGTGCAGACCGTGCAGCGGGACGGCATCTGCCGCGAGGTGCTGGCGCCCGCGCCGGGGCTCTCGCCCGGCCGCCGGGCTGAGGCGCAGTGGCTGGCGCTCACGATCGCCGCCGAGCTCGGCGTGACCGGCCTGCTGGCGGTGGAGCTGTTCGAGACGCGCGGCGGACTGCTGGTGAACGAGCTGGCCATGCGGCCGCATAATTGCGGTCACTGGACCATCGAGGGAGCGGTGACCTCGCAGTTCGAGCAGCATCTGCGGGCGGTGCTCAACCTGCCGCTCGGCGCGCCCGGCCTGGCGGCGCGCCATGCCGTCATGGTTAACATCCTCGGCGGCGATGACCCGGACCTGCACGAGCGGCTCACCCACGTGATGGCCGCCGATCCCGGCGTCAAGGTCCATCTCTACGGCAAGGCGGTGCGGCCGGGGCGGAAGGTCGGCCATGTCACGGTGACCGGCGATGACCTGACCGGGCTCCGTGACCGGGCCCGCCGCGCGGCCAGCTACCTGAGCCACGGGACCGAGCAGCCCTCAGCGGACGGCGGGCAGCCGCCTGCGGACGGCGGGCAGTCGTCAGCGGACGCCGGGCCACTGCCAGCGGCAGGCGGGGGGCCGCCATCCGGCAGCCAGGCGGAGGCGGGAGCATGAGCAGGCGAGGAGCGTGGCGATGAGCGTCCGGCCGCTGGTGGGCGTGGTGATGGGCAGCGACTCGGACTGGCCGGTGATGCGGGCGGCCGCCGAGGCGCTGGCCGAGTTCGACGTGCCGCATGAGGCCGACGTGGTGTCGGCGCACCGGATGCCCCGCGAGATGATCAGCTACGGCTCGGCCGCCGCGGACCGCGGCCTCCTGGTGATCATCGCCGGCGCGGGCGGCGCGGCGCACCTGCCCGGCATGCTCGCCGCCGTCACCCCGCTGCCGGTGATCGGCGTGCCGGTGCCGCTGGCGCACCTCGACGGGCTCGACTCGCTGCTATCCATCGTGCAGATGCCCGCCGGGATCCCGGTAGCGACGGTCGCCGTCGGCGGCGCCAGGAACGCGGGCCTGCTGGCCGTCCGGATCCTCGCCGCGTCGGACCAGCGGCTGCGCCAGCGGATGGTGGCCTTCCAGCAGCAGCTCGGTGACACCGCCCGCGCCAAGGGTGCCGCGCTGCGGGCCAGCCTGGCCGCCGAACGCGAACTACCATCGGGGTCATGAGCCTCGACTTCCCCGCCTTCGCCCTGACCCCCGAGCACGAAGCCCTCCGCGAGTCCGTCCGGGCACTGGCGGACGCCAAGATCGCGCCGCACGCCGCCAAGGCCGATCAGGCCGCCGAGTTCCCGTGGGACTCCCACGACGCCCTGGTCAAGGCTGACCTGCACGCCGTGCACATCCCGGAGGCCTACGGCGGCGCAGGCGCCGACGCGATCGCGACGGCGATCGTCATCGAAGAGGTGGCACGGGCCTGCGCGTCCACCTCGCTGATCCCGGCCGTTAACAAGCTGGGCACCGTGCCGCTGCTGCTCGCCGCCTCCGAGGAGCTCAAGCAGCGCTACCTGCCGCCCGTGGCGCGCGGCGACGCGATGTTCTCCTACGCGCTGTCCGAGCCCGAGGCGGGCTCCGACGCAGCCGCCATGAAAACGCGCGCCGTCCGGGACGCAGACACCTACATTCTGAACGGAACGAAGCGGTGGATCACGAACGCGGGCGTCTCGGAGTACTACACGGTGATGGCCGTGACCGATCCGTCCGCCGGCGCCGCCGGGATCTCGGCGTTCGTGGTGGAGAAAGGTGATTCCGGCTTCTCCTTCGGAGCGCCCGAGCACAAGCTGGGCATCAAGGGCTCACCGACCAGGGAGCTGTACTTCGACAACTGCGTGATCCCCGCCAGCCGGATGATCGGCGCGGAGGGCAGCGGGTTCCGCACCGCGCTGGCGACCCTGGACCACACCAGGATCACGATCGCCGCGCAGGCGCTCGGCATCGC